>Ga0265296_1004133_pt1 | contig 12813 bp, 12 predicted proteins | sample MunlanPumphouse1_FD_189073 | JGI IMG/M metagenome (GOLD analysis project Ga0265296, IMG submission 189073) | Groundwater microbial communities from a municipal landfill in Southern Ontario, Canada - Pumphouse #1 | ecosystem: Environmental > Aquatic > Deep subsurface > Groundwater | place... | reverse complement strand
ACCGCCGGGGCCACCAACACCGGCGCCGTCGACGACCTCGCCGGTGTGGCCGGCGTCTGTGCCGAGCACGGCCTCTGGTTGCACGTCGACGGCGCCTACGGGGGCGCCGCTCTGCTCTCGCCGCGCACGCGGCCGCTGTTCCGCGGCCTCGAGCTCGCCGACTCGCTGACCGTCAACCCGCACAAGTGGCTCTTCGCGCCGTTCGAGTGCTCCGCCATCATCTACCGGGACAAGGCGGCCGCCGCCCGCGCCCTCACGCAGCGCGCCGATTACCTCGACGCGGTGGCCGAGGAGGACGGCGGCAACCCGTGGGACCTGGCCGTCCACCTCACCCGCCGCCCTCGCGGCCTGCCGCTGTGGGCGTCCCTTGTGGCCTACGGCACCGACGCCTACGTCGAGGCCATCGAAGGTTGCCTCGACACGGCCGGGTATGCGGCGGCGGCCGTCCGGGCCCATCCGCACCTGGAGCTCGCCGTCGAGCCGGCGCTCTCCGTCGTCCTGTTCCGCCGGCCCGGCTGGACGCCGGCCGACTACGCCCGGTGGTCCGAGGCGGCCATCCGCACCGGCCTGGCTGTGGCGACGCCGACCAGGCACGGGGGCGAGACCATGCTCCGTTTCTGCTTCGTCAACCCGCTCACCACGACGGCGGACGTCGACCTCGTGGTATCCAGCTTCGACTGACGCGCGGCCGGCGGTGACCATCGTCGCGACGGCCGGGGCGGCCTCACGCCCGAGCACATCACCGCCCGCTGGACTCGCCCGACCATGCGGAAGGCACCGGCACGGACCGCGGACCTCCCTTCGGGCACCCGTCGCACTCCTCCGCTATCATGCCGTGAGACCGTGAAACAGCCGTACGACGCTGGAAGACGAAGCTTGGTGCCAACACCGCTCATGAGGCGCACGTTCCGCCGCCGCCGCCTTGCCGGGGCGGTGATCGCGCTGGCGGTGATCCTCGCCCTGTGGGCGGCGGTGACCGCTCTGCGCGGAGGCATCGGCTTGCCCGTGTGGGCGGGGGCCGGCGGCGAAGCCGTCTTGACCGCCCCGCCGGCTGCCGGCGCCAGCAGGGCCCCCAGTCCCGACCTCATGCCCGCCACCCATACGCGCTTTCGTCGCGGGGACGATTGGCGCCATGTCGCGAAGGTGATCGCGTACTACCTGCACAACGCGCCCAAGCGTCGCTTCGTCTACCTGCTCGGGGGCTCGGCGGCCCGCGAGTGCACCGCGAGCGACGCCGGTTGGCGCCGTGAGATCCGCGCCCTCAGCGGAAGGAGCGCCATGGCCTTCAACCTGGGCACGACAGGGCAGTCCTTCGACGACGAGATCAGCATCGTGAGGCGGCTTCCCGAGAAGCCCTCCATCATCTTCATCGGCGTGAACCTGGGACTGTACACGCATCACCCTTCCGCGGCTCCGAGCACCTCCACCGGTCGGGTGGCAAGGGCGGTGCTCGCTGCCGAGCAGGACCGCACGCCTCTGACCGCCACCTACGCGCAGCACCGCTTCACGGGGACACAGGTCGCCTCCGCGGAGAAGAAGGGCGCGCTCCTGACCGAGTGGCTCACCTCCACGTACCCCTTGTATCAGGAGCGGTTCGCCTACCACGCCGAGCGTTTGCGCACGCTGGTGGCGGTGTGCCAGGCGCGCGGCTTTCGCCCCGTGCTGTTGAACCTGCCACTCAATCTGACCGCTATCGGCAGCCGGCTCGACGAGCCGCGCGCCAGGTACGCGGCCGACTGCCAGGCGGTCGCGGCGGAGTTCGGCATACCCTACGTGGACTGGGTGCCGACGATGGGGCTGGTCGATTCCGATTTCGTCGACAACTGGCACCTCGTGGAGCCCGGCCGCGCGAAGTGGCAGCGACGCCTCTCAGGCCTGACCGTGAGCTTGCTCGAGCGGTACGACATGGTGCCCGGCACGCGGGAGGGGTCCGGAAGCCCCGCAAGCCAGTAGCCGGGACGTGGCGCGCCGCCGCCTCCCGGCGGCCGGAGATGGCGGCGCCGACGGCCGCCTTGCCGTCGGTCACGGGGCGATGGGGCACGGCCGGCCTGCCGTAGAATGGCCCTGTCCGCAAACTCGTGCCCGGGCCGCCGGGCAGCGCCCACGGAAAGGACCTCATCGTGGCCTTCGCCCGACCCTTGCCGCCCGAAGCGCTCTACGCGCGCTGCACGCTGGACCATGTGGACTTCACCACCACCGCCGATCTGGAAGACGGCATCGAGTTCATCGGTCAGGAGCGGCCTATCGCCGCCATCGAACTGGGTGTCACCATCGCCCGTCAGGGCTACAACATCTTCGCCTTGGGGCCCAGCGGCACCGGCAAGTACACGGTCATCGAGCGCTTCGTGGGGCAGCGCGCCGCGGCTGAGCCGCCGCCGGCCGACTGGTGTTATGTGCACGACTTCGAGCAGCCCTCCATCCCGCGTGCTCTGCGCCTCCCGACCGGCGGGGGCAAGGAACTGCAGCGAGACCTTGAGCGGCTGGTGGACGAGCTCCGCACCGGCCTCTCGTCCGCGTACGAGAGTGAGGAATACGCGACGCGCCGCCGCGCCCTGGAGGAGGAGTTCCAGGAGCGCCAGCAGGAGAGACTCGACGAGCTGCACAAGCGGGCGCACGAACGTGGCCTGACCCTGTTGCGCGCGCCATCCGGGTTGGCCTTCGCCGCGGTGAAGGACGGCGAGGTCGTGCCGCCCGAGGAATTCCAGAAGTTGCCCGAGGAAGAGCAGAAGCGCATCCAGGGCGAATTGGAGACCCTGAAGGGGCAGCTTCAGAAAGTGCTGCTGCAGATGCCGCGCTGGAAGCGCGAGTTCGGCAGCCGTCTGCGCGAGCTGAACGACGAGGTCACCGCCCTGGTCGTCGACGACCTGCTCGACGATCTGCTGGCCAAGTACGAGGATCTGCCCGACGTGTCGGCTCATCTCAAGGCGGTCCAGCGGAGCGTCGGTGACCACCTCGCGGACTTCCTGGAGGCCGGCGAGGAGAAGCCCGAGGAGGGTGCGGCCGCCGGCCTGCCCATCCCCGGCACCTTCAAGCAGTCGCCGGCCCTGCGCCGCTATCAGGTCAACGTGCTGGTCGATTCCGGCGGTGCGACCGGTGCGCCGGTCATCTACGAGAGCAACCCGTCGTACCTCAACCTGGTGGGCCGCGTGGAGCAGATGTCCATGATGGGCGCGCTGATGACCGACTTCACGTTGATCAAGCCGGGCGTGCTGCACCGCGCCAACGGGGGCTACCTGATCATGGATGGGCTGAAGGTGCTGGCCAACCCCAATGCCTGGGAAGGCTTGAAGCGGGCCCTCCAGTTCCGCCAGATCCGCATCGAGTCGCCGGTGGAGATGCGCAACCTCAGCAGCACCGTCTCACTGGAACCGGAGCCGATCCCGCTGGACGTGAAGGTGATCCTCATGGGCGACCGCCAGCTGTACTATCAGCTGGCGCAGGCCGACCCGGATTTCAACGAGCTGTTCAAGATCGCGGCCGATTTCGACGACGAGTTCGTGCGCGACGCCGAGACCACCCGCCAGTACGCGCGGCTGATCGCGGCCGTCGTCCGCCGCGAAGGCCTGCTGCCGTTCGAGCGTGCGGCGGTCTGCCGCGTGGTGGAGCACGCCGCGCGCCTCGTGGAGGACTCGGAGCGGATCACGGCCCAGATGCGGACCGTCGTGGACCTCCTCGTGGAATCGGACCACTGGGCCCGGCGTGAGAACGCCGAGCTGGTGAGCGCCGCCCACGTGCAGCGGGCGATCGACGCCCAGATCTATCGATCAGACCGCCTGCGCACGCGCCTGCAGGAGGACGTCCTGCGCGAGACGGTCTTGATCGACACCGAGGGGGCCAGGGTCGGCCAGGTCAACGGGCTGTCGGTGTTCTCCCTGGGCACCTTCACCTTTGGCCGGCCCAGCCGCATCACGGCCACCGTCCACCTGGGCAGGGGCGAGGTGCTCGACATCGAGCGCGAAGTGGAGTTGAGCGGGCCGCTCCATTCCAAGGGAGTGCTGATCCTCTCCGGCTTTCTGCGCAGCCGCTACGCCCAGGAGCAGCCACTGTCGCTCGGGGCGAGCCTCGTCTTCGAGCAGTCCTACGGCGGGGTGGACGGGGACAGCGCCTCGTCGGCCGAGCTGTACGCGCTGCTCTCGGCCATCGCGCGAGTGCCTCTCACGCAGTCACTGGCGGTGACCGGTTCGGTCGCTCAGTCCGGCGAGGTGCAGGCCATCGGCGGCGCCAACGACAAGATCGAAGGCTTCTTCGACCTCTGCAAGGCACGCGGGCTGACCGGTGACCAGGGCGTGCTGATCCCCGCGGCCAACGTCAAGCACCTCATGCTGCGCCACGATGTCGTGGACGCCGTTGCCGCCGGGCGGTTCGCCATCTACCCCATCGCCACCATCGATGAGGGGCTCGAGGTGCTCACGGGGCTGCCCGCCGGCGAGCGGAACGCCAGAGGCCGGTATCCCGCGGGTACGGTCAACCGCATGGTCGCCGACCGGTTGGCGGAGCTGGCGGAGAAGAGCAGGGCGCTCTGGCCCGCTCTGCCCGGCGAGGCCCCGGAAGCGAGGGTCCAGCCCCGGCGGGCCCGGCGCGAGACCGCCTCCGGCGGAGGCCGGGACGGCGCCGGGGACCAGGCGCGCGATCGTCGCGGCGCCGGCGGCGCGGACGCCGACCCGTCCGCGTGAGCGCAGCGGGCTCGCTCGAGCGCGCGTCCTCGAAACCCTCGCCTAGAGCAGGCGGGAGCCGAGCTGCTCGACCACTGCTTTCGCGAGTGAGAACCGAGCCGTCTTCAGCGGATCGACCACCTGGCAGACCTGCAGGTGGCCGGCGGCGCTCATCAGCATCGTCGAGTCGGCGAGCGAGAGCCCGAGCCGCGAGATGAGCAGGTCCGCCATGTCGGCGGTGGCGCGGTCGGCCGCCTCATCGAGCGTCTCGGCGGAGGCGATGGTGGCCAGCACGTCAGCGGTCTCCAGGAGGGGGTTCGACAGCCTCAGGTCGCGGCGCACGGCGAGTCGGAGCACGACCCTGCCCGCGACTTCGACACCGGTGCCGCAGACCTCGCCGTCACCCATGGCCGCGTGCAGATCGCCGGCGGCGAGCAGGGCGCCGGGCACGAAGACCGGCAGGTGCAGGGTGGCGCCCTGCCCCAGGAGCCGGGTGTCCATGTTGCCGCCGTGTGGGCCGGGCGAGCCGCAGGGCACCGCCTCACCGCGCGGCGCCACGCCGAGCACGCCGATCATCGGCTGCACCGGCACCGACGCGCCGCCGGGCAGCCGCGCGATACCGTCCTGCAGGGGCACGACGGCGAAGCGGAGGCCGTCCACCCGCTCCCGGAGGACGCCGAAGCTCGAGCTCACGGCCATGAGGCCCTGCGCCGCGACCTCGATCCGCTCGACGAAGACGGACAGCGCATCGCCCGGCTCGGCACCCTCGACGTAGACAGGCCCCGTGGCGGGGTTGATGCGCCCCCAGTCGATCGACTCGGGCGTGCCGCCGCCGGCATGGATCTGGCCGGCGAAGCAATCGGCTGTATCGAGCTCGACGCGGCCGCCGTCGGGGACTCGCGCGGCCGGCGGCGCCGCGGCCGAAAGGCTGAGTACGCACCGCTCACTCGAGAGGTGGATCACTGCTCGTCTCCAGGCCGCGTTCCAGTCAACGCGCGGCGGCGTGCCCGGGCCGCGCGGCATCGGCAGTGTACAGCATGCCGGATCGTGCGTCGTGAGCGTCGAGGCGCGGAGTGTGTGGACACACTCCTGCCGGTCGCTCTGATGGAGCCGCTCAGCCGCCACCCGGCGCCGCCGGAACGCGGGCCGGCCTCTTGGTGACGCGACGCATGACTGGCTCAGCCGCTCGGCTTCATCGCTGGATCTTCCTGCTCACGGCAGGCCTTCTGTACGCTGCGGTGACGCTGCGCTCGCTGCTCAGTGTCGGCGACGCGTGGCTGACCCAGGTGCTGCTCTTGCTCCTGGCCTGGCTGGCCCTCTTCGTGCTGGAGGCCTACGTCACGCCCCGGTGGCAGTCATTCTTCCCCCTTTGCATGATCGCGCAGACCGCCATCGTGGTCGTTCTCCTCGCGCGCACCGAGTCCGGCGACTACTGCGCGGTGCTCTTCGGCATCCTGAGCATGGAGGCGATGCAGCGCCTGGGCAGGAAGTCCGCTCTCCTCTGGATCGCGCTGTTCACTCCCCTCACGGCGCTGCCGCTGACGCTCACGTACGACGTGCCGCAGGCTCTCGCCTTCGCGGCCATCTACACCGGTGTCGACGTCTTCCTCGCGTTCTTCACGCTGACCACCCGCCGGGCGGCGGAGGCGCGCGCCCGGAATCAGGGCCTGGTGGACGATCTTGCGGCGGCCAACCACGAGATCGAGGCGTACTCGCGCCGGATCGAGCGCCTGGCCGCCACCAGGGAGCGCCAGCGGTTGGCGCGCGAGCTGCACGACTCGGTCACCCAGACCGTGTTCGGCATGAATCTCACGGCGCAGTCGGCGGCGCTCCTGTTGCCGCGGGACCGCGCCGCCGCCGCCGCTGCGCAGCTGAGCCGGCTGGAGGAGCTCGGGCAGAGCGCCCTCGCGGAGATCCGCGCTCTCGGCTCCGAGCTGGCGGCGGTGGAGCTCGGCGCGAACGGCTTCGCGCCCACCCATCGAGCACGTTTGGGAGCCGTCGCCTTTTGCGCCGATGATCCCAGTGAAGATGCGCAGGCCCCGCCGCTCCGCGGGACGGAGCCGGCCGACCTCAGGTGTCGATGGCCGACATGTCGGCGTAGCGGGCGCCGGCCGTCGCGCCGCGTGGCGCCGCGGCGGCGAGGCGGTCCAGTAGCAAGGTGACGCCGAGCTCCAGGGCGCGGTGGATCGTCGCCAGAGCCTCGGTCCCGTCGGCGGGCCCGTAGAACTCGGACATGCCCATGCAGCCGAGCCCCTCCGCAGAGACCTGGAGGCCCTGGCTGCCGAGTCTGCGCGTCTCCGCGGATGGTCCTCCTCGTCGTCGTCTGCGGCCGGGGTGCCTGCACGGCGGCCGGATCGGGGCATCACATCTCGCGGCCTACCCGGACCGTCCGTGAGGTAGTCCAGTCCGTCTGCGGTGGTCGCGCCTCACCGGTGGCTGCCTGAAGCGGCCGAGGTGCTGTCGCCGATCGGGAATACTGGCAGGGTAACGCCTCAGAGGAAGGAGGTCTCATGAGCCTCGGACGACTCATCCTGCGGCTCGCGATCGGTGGCTTCTTCATCGGGAACGGCACGCAGAAGCTCTTCGGCTGGTTCGGAGGGGGCGGGCTGGAGCCGACCGGCCAGGGTTTCGCCGCTCTCGGGCTTGCCCCCGGGCGCCGCAACGCCCTGCTCGCCGGCACGGCCGAGACCGGCGGAGGCGGCCTGCTCACCCTCGGGCTCGTCACCCCGCTGGCCGCCGCCGCCCTCATCGCGGTGATGCTCACCGCTATCCGCACGGTCCACCTCAAGAACGGCCCCTGAAACACGAACGGCGGCTACGAGTACCCGGCTGTGATGATCGCGGCGCTGCTCCCGCTGGCGGAGGCGGGTCCGGGCAGCCTCTCGCTCGACGCGTCCCTGGGAGCCGAGCGGGACGGGGTGCGCTGGCTCGCGGCGGCCCTCACCCTCGGCGCGGCCGGTTCGCTGGCGACGCTCGAGCTCGCCAGGCGCCAGGCGGCGGCCGCGAGCGAGGGGCCGCGGCCTGCGTAGGGCCGCCGCGACAGAGCGATCTGACTCAGGCACTTCGCTTCGCGGTGACCGGAGCGAGCTGGGTGCAGTCTCAGCCTCATCTTGAGGGTAAGACTTCGCGAGCAGGCAGGGCCTGCTCGGCGTCGGCGGGCCGCGGTGCGCACTGCGCGGCGGCCGCAGACGAGCTAGGGTCGCCGTCCCGACGCGGGCAGGGTGAGCGTGACGGCGAGACCGCCCGCCGGGCCGTCGTGGAGGAGGAGCGACCCTCCGGAGGCCTGGGCGAGCGCCTTGGCGATAGGGAGTCCCAGCCCGGTCCCTGGCCTGGACGTGTCGGACCGCCAGAACCGGTCGAGGGCTCGCGCCTTGAGCTCGTCGCTGAGGCCGGGTCCCTGGTCGGCGATGGTGAGCTGGTGGCCTGCTCGGCCGCGCGCGACGACCACCGAGACGTGCGTATGCGGCGGAGCCGCCGCGAGCGCGTTGTCGATGAGGTTGTCCAGGATCTGCTCCACCCCGCCGGGGACGGCGCGCACGAAGACGGGCTCCCGCGGTGATGTGAAGGCCAGCACGACATCCGCGGCGTCGGCGAGGGCCGACCAGGTGTCCACCCGGTCGGCGACGAGTCGAGCGAGGTCGACGGTCTCCGGCGCGGCGGTCTCCTCGGCGCGCGCGAACTTGAGGAGATCGCCGACGAGGCCGGCCAGCCGGTTGGTCTCCTCGATCGCGGCGTTCAGGTCTTCGGCCTGGTCGGGCGCGCTTGAGGTACTCTGCAGGTTCTCGAGGCGAAGCCTGAGGGCGGTGAGCGGCGTACGAAGCTGATGGGAGGCGTCGGCCACGAACTCCCGGTGCTCCGCGAGGAGCCGCTCGAGGCGTCGCGCCATGGTGTTCATGGTCGCTCCGAGAGCCGCGATCTCAGGGGGTGCGCGGGGATCCGGTTCAGTGGTGGTGAGGTCCCCGGTGGCGAATCGAGCCGCCGCCGCGTTGAGGCCGCGGAGGGGCCGGGTCATGGAGCTGGCGATCGCCCATCCGATGCCGGCCATGGCCGTGAGGACGACCGCGGCCACACCGAGCAGGCCCAGCCAGTAGCCCCGGACGAGTGAGTTCACCTCATGGGTGTCGAGGGTCAGGCGGACGGCTCCGTACACCCTTCCTCCCGAGGCCGCCGGCACCGCCACGTACAGCAGGTCGGTGTTCAGGGTGCCTGAGCGCCGCTTTCCCTCGGCGCGAATGCCGCCGAGCGCGGTCCTGATCTCCGGGCGCGTCGAGAAGTCGCGGCCCGTAGGCCCGGACGTGTCGACGAGAGACCTTCCGGCCGCGTCGACGATCACGACCCGGATGCCGGTCTGCCCGGCGTAGCTGGAGGCGGAGGCCGGGTCGGGCAGCGTCCGTTGCTGGAGGGCATCTTCGTAGTAGCCCGCCAGGACGATCGCGTCACGTTCGACGTCCATGGTGAGGCGGTCTGTTTCGCGTTGCCGATAGAAGATGGCGAGAGGGATCTCCAGGACGAGCAGAACGACGACGGCGGCGGCCAGGTATCCCAGCAGCAGCCGCCGCGTCACGGCGGGGCGGCGCGGTCGACCAGGCGGAACCCCACGCCGCGCACCGTCTCGATGGCCTCGGGGGCGGTCTTCTTGCGCAGCGACGCGATGTGCACGTCGAGCGTCTTGGTGGAGCCCCACCAGTTCTCGTCCCAGACGTCCTTGATGATCTGCTCCCGGGTGTGGACGACGTCAGGTTCCCGAGCCAGGTAGACGAGGAGGTCGTGCTCCTTGGGCGTCAGGGCGACCGTACGGCCGTCGTACGTCACGTTCCGGGTCCGCGGGTCGATCTGGAGCGGCCCGACCGCGAGCCGAGCGTCGGTGGGTGCCGGCGGCTCGTTGCCGCCGGTCCGCCGCAGGACGGCGCGGATGCGCGCCACGAGCTCGCGGAACCCGAACGGTTTGACGACGTAGTCATCGGCGCCGAGCTCGAGCAGGATCACCCGGTCGATCTCGTCTCCGCGGGCCGTCACGACGATGATCGGGACGTTGGATCGCTGGCGCAACTGCCGGCAGACGACGCGCCCGTCCAGGTCGGGGAGGCCGAGGTCGAGCAGCACGAGATCGCAATCCTCAGCAGCGAGGGCTCCGGCTCCCGTGCCGACCAGGGCCACCTCGAAGCCTTCGCGCCGGAGGCCCGTCCGCAGCGGCTCGGCGATCGTGGGATCGTCCTCTACAACCAGAAGGCGCATGGTCACATGTTCGCACGGCAACGGGGGACTCTGCCAGACGCGGATCCTCCGTCACCAGACCTTAACGTGCCTTTGCCAAACGCTAACTCTCTGCTGGCGGCGCCTTGGGCCGCCGGTCTGTAAGGTCCGTGGCGGCAAGCCTCCGGGCTCGACGCTCGGGAAGGGAGGCGTGAATGAAACATCGCACCGCATTGATCACCGCAGGTTCGATCGCCGCCGTTGTCTTCGCCGGCGCCATCGCCGCCGGCGCCAACCTCGGGATCCTCACCGTCGCGGACTCGAGGCCCGTCGGGCAGCTGTCCGCGGCGACCGTGGTCCAATCGAGCGGGCCACAGCCGGAGCAGCAGTACGCTGGCGCCGGGAAGGCCGCGGGCTCTCAGACGTATGTCATCAAGAAGGCCGGCTCCGTGGAGGTCTCGTTCACGAAGGCCACCGTGCGGCTTGCCGAAGTGAGTCCCAGGCGGCACTGGACCTGGAAGCTGGCGCAGACCAGCGACAGGAGGCTCACGGTGACCTTCCGGAATGGCTCCTCCACCTACACGTTCGTGGCCGTCCTCGGCCGTCACGGCAAGCTCAAGGCCAGTGTCGACCATCCGATCACCAGGCTCACGCCGGCCGCGCCGTCGGCGAGCTCGGCGGCCTGGGCGGCGAGCCCCGCGCCGGGCTCGCCGAGTCCGACGCCCGCGGGTGGCCAGCCCAGCGACGACGGCGAGCACGAAGACGATGACGGTGGAGCCGATGATTGACGAAGAGCCACGACTCGCTCCAGCAGCGCGGGAGACGGCGACCCCCCTCGAGGCGCCGCCGCCGGTCCCCGGGGCTCGCGGAACCGCTCCTCGGCACCCCGTCGCTGGAGGCCGGATCGCGGCCGCGGGCATCGGGATCGCGGCGATGCTGGGCCTGGTGACCACGATGGAGGTCGCGGACGGCCGGACCGGCCCGGCGACACCCGTCCCGTCGCGGACCCCGGGGTCTCAAAGCACCGCGACGATCCCGCTTCGGGGAGTCGACGGCGGGCTCGGCAGGTTGGCTGCCGCCAAAGCGAACCGTCCGATCGTCCTGACCCCGCATGCCGTCGTACGCTCCGTCAGCGTCCCTGCCCCGGGAGGGTCGGGGGGGTCCGGGTCTGCGGCGCCCGCGCCGGCACCCGCGGCCGCGCCCGTAGCGAGTACCAGTGGCAGTCAGTGAGCTGCGGTTCCGGGTCATGGCCAGTGCCGGGCACGTGATCCTGGTCGATCCGGCCGGGGGCGCCGAGGACTACGCCCGGAGGCGGCTCGAGGAGCTGGAGCGGCGCTGGAGCCGGTTCCTGCCGGGAAGCGACATCTCCCGGCTCAACAGGACACCGGAGGCGTTGTTGATCGTGTCGCCAGACACGCTGCGACTCCTGGTGAGCATGCGGCAGGCGTGGCGCCTCTCGAACGGTCGCTATGACCCGACGATGCTCGGCGCCATCAACGCCGCCGGCTACTCGGCCAGCCGCGATGGCTCCGGCAAGACGAGCTGCAAGGCCGGATGGGTGACCGCCGGCCACTCGATCGCCGAGGTGCGGGTCGATTCCGTGGCGTCGACAGCGACCGTTCCTGCCGGCGTCGGCCTCGACCCCGGTGGGATCGGCAAGGGGCTGGCGGCCGACATGGTCGTCACCGAGCTCCTCGCCGACGGCACCGGCGGTGCCCTCGTGAGCGTCGGGGGCGACCTCGCCGCGGCCGGCACCCCGCCCACGGCGGCAGGCTGGTCCGTGGCCGTCCAGCACCCGCTCGACCCCTCTCGAGACCTCTTGACGCTGGCGCTCGACGCCGGCGGCGTCGCCACGTCCAGCACCCTGTCGCGCACCTGGGTCCAAGGCGGCGAGCGCCGTCACCACGTCATCGACCCCATGACCCAGACGTGTGCGACTACGGACCTCGCGGCGGTGACAGTGATCGCGAGAGCCGGGTGGGAGGCGGAAGTGCACGCGACCGCCGCGCTCCTCTCCGGCGGCGCCGGGCGGGCCCTCAGGTACTTCGAGCGCCACCAGATCGACGGGGTCGTGACGACCCTCGACGGGACGACCGCAATGAGCCCCGCTCTCGGGCGCGCCGGTCTCACCGAAGGGAGCGCGGCATGAACCCCCACATCTGGTGGTATCTTTCACGGGCCTCGGGCATCGTGGCCTGGGCCATGCTGACCGTGTCGGTGTTGTGGGGGATCGTGCTGGCGACGGATCTCTTCCCAAAGTGGCGCCGCACGGCCTGGATCCTCGACATGCACCGGTGGCTCGCCGGGCTCACGATCTTCTTCATCGCCGGTCACGTGGTCACCCTTCTCTTCGACAGTTTCGCGCACTTCGGGGTCCGGGACGTCCTGGTCCCGCTGGCCAGCACATGGCGGCCCACGGCGATCGCTCTGGGCATCGTCGCCCTCTGGCTTCTCCTCGCCGTCGAGGCGACCGCGCTGGCCAGGAGGAGGCTTTCCCGGAGATGGTGGCGCGACGTGCATATCGCGAGCTACTTCGTCTTCTGGGCAGTGAACATCCATGCGGCCCTCGCGGGGACGGATACGTCCAGGCCGCTTTCTGCGGTGGCCGCGACCGCGGCGCTGGCGGTCGTCGTCTTCGCCGCGTCCTACCGGACCCTTTCCCGTGACCTGCCCAAGCGCAGGGCTGCGCACGCCATGCGGCGACCCTCGGCGCTGCCGACCGGGGTCGAGAGTGATGCGGCAGGCACGAGGGTGCGGTAGTCCTCAGGTGGACGAGGGGCCAGACGGTCGGCGACCTGCCCGCGCTCGAAGGGAGCGGCGGGGTGAAGGCGGCCTCCGCCCGATGCCCGCCGCTCGGGGCACTTGCCGGCTCGGACAGTAGTCCCGCGGGCGAGCTGCGTGCTGCCTGGCTCGTGCGTGCATCACGAATCGCGCACTTAGCCGAAGTTTTCGCCCTTGAGGCACTCAT
>Ga0265296_1004131_pt1 | contig 12818 bp, 8 predicted proteins | sample MunlanPumphouse1_FD_189073 | JGI IMG/M metagenome (GOLD analysis project Ga0265296, IMG submission 189073) | Groundwater microbial communities from a municipal landfill in Southern Ontario, Canada - Pumphouse #1 | ecosystem: Environmental > Aquatic > Deep subsurface > Groundwater | place: Canada... | reverse complement strand
ACCAGGACTCTGTCGCCTCCAACACCTGTTACATCGATCACTGTCTCATTCAGTCGATGCGCAGGCACACGCTCATCCCCAACCGCAATACGGTGCTCTTAAACGAAGCGACCTCCCCCTTCCTCGCGTGCATCCGGCGTGACCCGCAGCTCGGGCGGTACACGGAAATCGCCCATCCAACACCCTTCGCATTTCCGCCGTACATCGGGCACCTTCTGACGATTGATTACGAGCGTGAGTACTGCGTGAAGAACGGAAATGCGCCACACCCGCTCGCGGGATACTGCGCGTACCGGAGCAGCCGGAGATCGAACTCGCCGGATATCATGCAGTTCTTCAACGCGGCGGCGACAGTCAGCGAGGCGCAGGAAGTGGCGGAAGACCAGGACACGGTGCTCTCTGCAGCCGCGAACATCGGTGAACGGGCGGCGCTCGAGCAGTCTTTCACCGTCCAACAGAAGGTGTTCGGGTCACTCGCGTCGTTCGTCCAGCAGCTTGCCGATCTGATTCTGGAGCTCAAGAACGCCCCGCTCACCAGGACGCCCTGCCCATGGACGGGGCCATTCCGCTCTTCCTCAAGCGCCGCCCCATGAAAAAATTTCTTACAAGATCGGCGATGGGGAGAATTTGTCTGACCTTGTGTTTCTTTCTGATCCTTCCGGTCACTGCTTCGGCTCAAACGGTCCTCTCGCCATGGGTCCGGCAGGTGATTGACCGTTCCAATGACGGCATCGCCATGGCGGGAGGCCTCGGAGGGACGAACTGCGATCCGGACACGGTCATTGCAGCCATCGACGCGAACACGTCGGTCGTCCGGTACTGGGTCATGACGACCAGAGATCTCTCGACCGAGGCACAATTTCTCCGCGAGCGTACCGTCTGTTTCGAGAATGACCGCTCTCTCCTCGGTACGCAGCTCGAGCTCATTCGCACCAAGCTCAACGATGCGATCCAGGCGTGCAATATCAGTGCCGCAGGAGCACTCCGTGATAACTATGACTTCACTGCGGCGGCATACGCCTCGCTCCTGAAGGGGGGGGTGGACCCGACGTACAGAGACAATCGTCTTCGCCTGAAGTACCCGTTCCATAATCTCAGCCTTTGGAGTACCGGGGGACAGCCCGTATTCGACTCAGGTTCTCTTGCCCCCCTCTGCCCTTTCACGACGGATTACGCGCCGCATTCCTACGGGTACGTTCCTTCTTCGGGGAACGTAGTCATCGTGAGCGGTCCGACTGCCGACATGCGCAGTTACGGCTGCGACCGCGACGTACTCGCGACGATTGGCGGGGACCTGCAGCAGGAAGCACTGGCACTCCAGACCTTCCAGGACACGGCGCGCTCCTTCGCGGAGATGTTCTATAACCTCATGATCGCGACACTTCCGCGCCTTCCCGGGGATGAAGGCGAGACCTACGATCCGGCTTCCTCCGCCCCTCCGCACGAAGAACTCAGCGGGTGTCTCCGTCCTGCGCTCCCAGTGCCGGGTGGCGGCTTAAGCGGACAGAACGACGCGGTGATCCTCTTCGAGGAGATTTTCGCAGGTTTCCCGGACTACTTCGACCAGGAGAATGCGAAGATTGACCCTGATACCAACAGCGTGACGTATGCCCCTCCTCCGGAGGAAACCTTGCCGGTGGGATTGCTCCTCAGAAGCACATACGACTTCTTCCTCGCCATCCCGAACTCTCTGATTCTCGATCGGTCGTTCCTGCGGAGGAAAGCTGACATCGGGCGGGCGCGTCCGCTTCCCCAGGAACTTACATCTCTTTCCTTCGTGTCACAATTTTTCTTCACGTTTCTGCAGAGAGTGGTGCCGAGTGAGCTGAAGACGGTCTCGTCGAATATCGAGCGCGAGATGGGGAATCTGGAAGCGGAAGATCGCGATGCCATCGGTCGGAGCAAAGAGGCGCTGAGGCCACTCACCGAGGCCGTGGACGCACTTTCGGAGATCGTGACGGAGGCGGATTCGGGCGGTGGCAGCGGCGCCGGAGACAACAAAGGGTTCCTTCCCGAGAAATACACGCCCGACCTCGCATACTTTCTGCTCCGTTCCTGTGTGGACGGCCCCTGCCAGCGGACCCTCAATCGCGTCATGCAGCGCACATTCAATCCATACTGTCACCCGTACGTTTCCGGGAAGTACGCAGAAGAGGATGCTTACAAGAAGTGCTTTTGCGATCCATCGGTTCAGGAAAGTGACCGCGGCTTCTGGGACAAGTACTGCTCGCAGGACTTGAGCTCGGAGCAGAGCCGGTACGATTCCATGCAGCCGACGCTCATTCCGGGATGCCTGGAGGAGAGCAGCTCGAGTTCGAGCACAGGGCCTTGAGGAGGGTGAATCTACGATGAAATTGCATGGCTGCATGGCTGCATGGTTAGGCATGCATGAACCGTGCGTTATTGCTTGCAGCCATGTAACCATGCAGCCATGATCTCCCGTTCTTGGTTGCGGCCTTATATTCTCTTCGTCATCATGCAATTATCTCATGAAACCCTCAGATTTCGTCCATCTCCATTGCCACAGCACGTACTCTCTCCTCGAGGCGCTCCCGCTTCCCGAGGAGATCGTCCTGCGCGCGAAGGAGCTGAAACACACGGCGGTGGGGCTCGCGGACAAGGGGTATACCTACGGTCTCATCGAGTTCTACAAGGCGTGCAAAGATCAGGGACTCAAGCCGGTTCTGGGCCTCGAAACATACGTGGCTGCGCGTACGCGTTTCGACAAGGAAAGCTCGCAGGATACGCGGCGTTATCCGCTGGTATTGCTCGCCGAAACCGATGAGGGTTACTTAAACCTTCTGGAACTGGCTACCCACGCGGCGCTGGAAGGCATGTATTACAAACCGCGCGTTGATGCGGAGCTCCTGAAACAGTTCGGACGCGGTCTCATCGCGCTCTCCGGTCCGATCAGCGGCGCGATAGCGCAGGCGGCCCTCGCGGAGGATGCCGAGAGGGTGAAGATGCTCGTGGAGCAGTACCGCTCGTTCTTCGGCCCCGGGAATCTCTACTTCGAACTCATGGACCTGCCGGCGGTCCCCGGACAGTCGGAGGTGAATCAGCAGCTCATCCGTTTGGGGAAGGAACTGGATGTTCCTCTGGTCGCCACAGCGAACAGCCACTACTGTCGCTGGGAAGATGCGGAGGCCCACGACGTACTCCTCTGCATTCAGAAGAACGACACGGTCCAGGACACCAGCCGCTTCACCATGCGCGACAGCGACTTCTCGATGCGTCCCTTCGAAGAAATGGAGCGCGCGTTCGGACATGTTCCACAGGCACTCGAGAACACGCGGATCATTGCGGATCGATGCAATGTGACTCTTTCGTTCGGCAAGTATCGGATTCCAAAATTCCCGGTGGAAAAGGGCCAGACCGAGGAATCCCTTCTCAAGGAGAAATGCGAGGAAGGATTGAGGGGGAAATATGGCGGAAAAGCGAAGAGCGATGAGCGGTTAGCGGTGAGCAGCGATAAGCTCACAGCTGTTCAAAAGCGCCTGCATTACGAGCTGGAAGTCATCAACAAGATGGGCTTCGCCGGCTACTTCCTCATTGTGGCGGATTTCGTTTCCGAGGCCAGGCGCCGCGGGATCACCGTGGGGCCCGGCCGCGGGTCCGCCGCGGGATCCATCGTGAGTTACGTGCTCGGTATCACCACACTCGATCCTCTCGAACATGGCCTCCTCTTCGAGCGGTTTCTGAATCCCGAACGCATCTCCATGCCGGACATCGATATTGACTTCGCAGACACGCGGCGTGACGAAGTCCTGGACTACGTCCGGCAGAAGTACGGCTCTGACCGGGTGATCCAGATCTGTACCTTCGGAACGCTCGCGGCCCGGGCGGCGGTGAAGGACGTCGGCCGCGCGCACGGAGTGTCCTTCGCGGAGATGAACGCGCTGGCCAAGCTTATCCCGGACCGCCCCGGGACCCAGCTCAAGGACGCCCTCGAGACCGATGAATTGAAACAGGTGCTGCAGACGAATGAGACCTACCGCAAGATCGTGGAAGTCGCGCTCAAGCTCGAGGGCAAGGCCCGCCACGTTTCGGTTCACGCCTGCGGGGTCGTCATTACCCCTGAGCCGGCCATGAAGTACACCGCGCTCCAGCGCGCGCCCAAGGACGAGGAGATCATCATCACCCAGTACGGCGCCAAACCTCTCGAAGCACTCGGGCTTCTGAAGATGGACTTCCTGGGCCTCAAGAATCTCACGATCATCGAGACGGCGCTCCTCATCATCGAGCGTCTCCATGGGGAGAAGATTGACATCAGTCAGATCCCGACGGGTGACAAAAAAACCTTCGAACTCCTCTCCCGCGGGGAGACGACGGGGGTCTTCCAATTGGAATCGGCAGGGATGCGCAGGTACTTGAAGCAACTCAAACCGACGACGCTGGATGACGTCACGGCCATGGTATCGCTCTACCGTCCCGGGCCAATGGAAAAAATCCCGGACTACATCAAATGCAAACACGGCGAGAAGGAAGTTACGTACTTGCACAAGGATCTTGAGCCGATTCTCAAGTCGACCTTCGGAGTAGTCATCTATCAGGAACAGGTTTTCGAAATGGCCCGGTTGTTGGCGGGTTTTACGCTTGGTGAAGCCGATCTGCTGCGCCGGGCAATCGGCAAAAAAATCAAAAAAGAGCTGGATGCACTCCGGGAAAAATTTATCCGCGGAATGGTGGCGCACAAATACCAAAAAATGCTTGCTGAAAGGATTTTCGAAGACGTTGTAATGCCGTTCGCGAACTACGGATTCAACAAATCACACGGCGCCTGCTACGCGCGCATCGCCTACGAGACGGCATACCTGAAGGCGCATTACCCGACCGAGTTCATGGCGGCGCTCCTGAGTTCCGAAGAGGGCGATACCGACCGCATTTCCATCGAGATCGAGGAGGCGCGCGCCATGGGGATCGACGTGCTCCCGCCGGACATCGGCGAGTCGCTCGCGCACTTCACCGCCCTTCCCGACGGGAAGATCCGCTTCGGCCTGCTCGGGATCAAGGGGGTCGGGGAGAGTTCCATCCGGCAGATCATCGCAATCCGTGATGGTGCGGACGGCAAAGAACGTCGCCCATTTGTCACCATCGAGGACTTCGCGGCACGCATCTCCAGCAAGATTCTCAACAAGAAACTCCTCGAATCGCTCGCGAAATCCGGTGCCTTAGACTCGCTGGGGGAACGCGGGAAATTCGTGAACCAGTACGACAGGATCGCGGAGTACAGCAAATCGGTCGGCGACGTCGGCACCTCGCAGACGGATATGTTTGCCGCCCTCGGTCCAGGAGCGGCGGGGGCATCCATCGTTTTCGACTCCGGCGAGAGCGCGACCGCGGCGCAGAAGCTCTTGTGGGAGAAGGAGACGCTCGGACTCTATGTCTCCAGTCACCCGCTTGCCGGACTGAAGAAGTACATGAGCAAGAAAGCCCGTCTGATCGATGGCCTTTCGGCGGACGACGCCGGACGCAAGATTACGATTGCGGGGATTCTCGAGCAGGTGAAGATGCTGCATACGAAGAAGGGCGAGACCATGGCGATCCTCACCATCGAAGATCCGACGGGCAGGATGGAAGCGACGCTCTTCCCGCGCGTGTACGCGCAGCACAAAGATCTCCTCGAGAAGCCAGATTCGGTTCTGGTGATGGCGGGGGTCATGGATATGCGGATGGGGCAGCCGCAGCTCCGCGTGGATGCTCTGAAGCGCGTTTCCCTCGAGACCATGGTGGCCCACGCCAAAGCGGAGGGGATGTTCTCCGAGGACGAGGCGCGGCATTGGCGCGGAAGATCCGTGCGCAAACAGGAGCTCGAGGAGAGCGTCGAACTGGTGAGCGAGGAGGGCGAAGTCATGACTGAACGCATCCAACGGAAAGCGGGTGTATCGGAAGGAAGCAACGGCATCCACGGTCCGCTCGCGCAGTGGATCATTCAGGGAATGCACAGTGAAGAACTTTTCGGGGTGCTGGGACTCGGCCAGGACACGCAGGGAAAGGGTCGGGGGCTGGGGGCTGGGGACCAGGAGAAAGAAGAGAGTTCAGGGGAAATTGATCCCTCACCTCCGCTCAGTGTCGTGCAGACAAGCGGAGGACTTTCCATTCACACGATCGTTCTTCCCACCAAAGCCCCGAGGCACCTCCTCCTCGAGATCAAGACGATCTTCGAGACATTCCCCGGCAGAGAGAAAGTGCAGCTCAAGATCGGCGACCAGATCGTCCCCGTTCCTCTCACGATTGCAATGTCACCGATTCTCGAAAAAAGAGTGGAGGAAGCGGTGAAGAAGTATGTTGGATAAAGAGAGGGCAGAAAGGGCAGGAAAGGAAGGAAAGGCAGAAAGGTTACGAGAAGGTGAGAAAAGGCAGAAAAGTGAGAAAGGTCATGACGTGAATTCCTGAAGCTACCTTTCTGCCCTTTCTCACTTTTCTGCCTTCCGTCGTATACTGAAGGAGTGCGAGTGATTCCAGCGACAACTGCGGCAATGAGCGAAGCTTTGCACATGCTGGCGGCTGGTGGCATCGTCGCCCATGCGACGGAAACGTGTTACGGCTTCGCCTGCGATCTAACCAATCCGCAGGCGGTTGCACGGCTTTTTGCCTTGAAACAACGGCCCGCTGATCAACCGGTCAGCGCGCTTTTTTCTTCGATTGAAGAAGCAAAGAAGTTTGTCGAGTGGAACGACGAAGCCAAGAAATTGGCGCGCAAACATCTCCCCGGCCCGCTCACATTGATTCTCCTCTTGAAAGAAAGAGCCTGTATCTGCCCCCTCCCCTCTCTCCCCTCCCCCGTTCCGGGGGAGGGGATGGGGATGGGGGCCCGTACGCTCGGCATTCGCATTTCCTCCCACCCGCTCGCTCAGGAATTGGCGAAACGCTTCGGCAAGCCTTTGAGCACGACGTCGGCAAATCTTCATGGACAGAAAAATACTTACAGTACTGCTGAGATCATCGAACAATTTAAGGGACAAAAAGTTCAGCCGGATTTGATAATTGACTCCGGCAAGCTCAGGACTACTCCGCCCTCGACAGTTATGGATTTGACTGAAAAACAAAAGCTTAAAACCTTGAGAAAGGGGATTATTTAAGGTTAACCACAGGAGAGGAACATCGATTTTTTGGCTTTTACATAAGATAAAAACGTTATTGCTCCGAAAAATAGTTGAGTTCTATTGATTCCTGAATATACTGGCGGCTCTTCTCCATTATTTTACCATGTTCAACGAAACTGGATCTGCCTGCGATTCGGACGATCAACATTCACGGTTACCTTCGGGCGATACGGGCGATTCGCAAATCGTTCTCGGGAGTCCGATTCCGGGAAAACGGGCTGAACTCAGCCCCAGTGACTCTTATAGGATACAACGTGAGGCACTACAAACGAACCTAACGCAGCTCGTTCGTAAGGCTCTTGGGACATAAGACAATGTTTTGATTTCGTTACATATCGTACCGCGGCCGCGGTACGTAAAGTTGCATTGCATCTAGGGGAGCGGGTGTCTACCCGCGTGTCTCAGAGCTATACTTCCTCCATGCGTTGTCCCCGCTGCAAGCATGAAGATACGGCCGTGATTGATTCCCGTCTCACCGAGGAGGGCCGTGCGATCCGCCGGCGCCGTGAATGCGGCAAGTGTGACCACCGCTTCACGACGTTCGAGAGGCAGGAACTCTCGTCGTTGATCGTCGTCAAGCGCGACGGCACGCGCGAGCCCTACAGTCGCAGCAAGCTCGAGCGCGGTATCTGGCTCTCGTGCACCAAGCGCCCGGTGACGCAAAAAGACATCGATCGGATTCTTTCGGATTTGGAGGAGAAATGGGGTGCCAACAAACAGGAAGTTTCATCCTCTACCATTGGAACCGACGTGATGAAAGCGCTTCGGAAGCTCGATCAGGTGGCATATATCCGCTTCGCATCTGTTCATCGGGAGTTCAAGGATGTTGATGAGTTCAAGAAGGAGGTGGGAAGACTGTTTAAGTGAGGGCAGAAAGGTGAGAAAGGGCAGAAAAGGAAGAAAGGTAAAGAGTTCTGGTAGGATAGCGGCATGGCTCGGACATACGACAACGGCTTCCGAAAGCTCATTGTATGGCAGGAGGCAAAAAAACTTACACTCAAGGTGTACGAGCTTACAAAGCAGTTTCCAAGGGAGGAGCAGTTCCATCTCGTTTCACAATTACGCCGAGCCGCCAGTTCGATCATGGCTAATATTGCCGAAGGATCTGCCATGCAAACAAAGGCACATCGTGACTCTATGTATTCGAACGCACGAGGTTCAACAGTTGAGGTGGATTGTTTTATTGATCTCAGCGCTGCGTTGCAGTACGTTTCCGCGCAAGAGCGGTTAGATATGCAGGATCACTGTGCACGAATCTCGTACCTTCTCACCCGTCTTATTGGATCGAAATGACCTTTCTGCCCTTTCTCACCTTTCTTTCTTTTCTGCCTTCATGTTACGAACTCATACCTGCGGCGAACTTACTGCCAAGGACTCAGCCAAACAAGTTTCCCTCTGCGGCTGGGTGAATACCCGGCGCGATCATGGAGGATTGATTTTCCTCGATCTGCGTGATCGTTACGGCCTTACGCAGATCGTGTTCCGGCCCGAACAGGACAAAGAGCTCTTCAAGCTCGCTGAGGCCGTTCGTCCGGAATGGGTGCTCTGCATCAGCGGGAAGGTCGGCAAGCGAAGCCGCGAAACCATCAACCCGAAGATGGCGACCGGCGAGATCGAAGTCGAGGCCGCTTCGATGACGGTGTTGAACAGAGCCAAAACGCCGCCGTTCGAGATCGACTCCGATAAGCCGGTCAACGAGGAATTGCGCCTCCAGTATCGTTACCTGGACATGCGGAGGGCTCAGATGCAGCGGAATATCGCTCTTCGGTCCAGGGTTTTTCAGATCATCCGCAAGTATTTCGTCGAGCAGGGCTGTCTGGAGATCGACACCCCCTGCCTGATCAAAGGCACGCCGGAAGGCGCCCGCGAATACGTGGTGCCGTCCCGGATGTACCCCGGCAATTTTTTCGTGTTGCCCCAGAGTCCGCAGCAACTCAAGCAGCTGACGATGGTCGGCGGGTTCGACCGCTACTTCCAGATCGCCCGTTGTTTCCGGGATGAGGATTTGCGCGGCGACCGCCAGCCGGAGTTCCTGCAGCTCGATTTCGAGATGAGCTTCGCGACTCAGGAGGATGTCCAGCAGATCATCGAAGGATCGCTGCTCGCGATCCTGAAGGAGTGCAGTTCGAAGAAATTACAAGGCGGCCAGGTTGGGCGCTTCACCTGGCGGGAAGTCATGGACAAGTACGGATCCGACAAGCCCGATCTCCGGTTTGGTCTTCCCATCACCGATGTCTCGGATTTCTGCCGCGGTTGCGGTTTCAAGGTGTTCGAGGACGCGTTGGCGGCGAAGGGAACGGTCAGGGTGCTGCGTATTCCCGGCGGAGCCGTTTTGTCACGAAGCGAGATCGACGCCTGGACTTCCATCGTCCGCGAGCTGAAGGCCAAAGGTCTGGCCTACATCCTGTTCAAGGATGACGGACCGCAATCGCCGCTTCTCAAGTTCTTCGCTCCGGGTTTCCTCGAGAAGTTGACTGCCGCGACCGGAGCAGGGAAAGGCGATGCGCTGTTCTTCGGGGCTGACAAATTCAGGATCGCCTGCGCGAGCCTTGGCCGCGTCCGCGCTGAGGCCGCAAAGCGATTCAACCTCATCGACACATCCGTGCACTCGCTTTTCTGGGTCACGAACTTCCCGATGTTCGAGGAGGCCGAAGACGGGACGCTCACGTTCAGCCATCACCCGTTCACATCGCCGAACCTGGATGAATGGGGCAAGCGGCACAGCGATCCCCTCTCGGTGCATTCCGTTTGCTACGATCTGGTGCTGGACGGCTATGAGCTCGGGTCCGGATCTATCAGGATTCACGATTCCAAGCTTCAGTCGGAGGTGTTCGACATGCTCGGAATTTCGCGGGAAGACGCCGACCGGCGTTTTGGCCACATGCTCCGCGCGTTCGAGTATGGCGCGCCGCCCCATGGCGGGTTCGCTTACGGGATAGATCGTGTGGTCATGATCCTCGCGGGCGAGCCGAACATCCGCGAGATCACGCCGTTCCCGAAAGACCAGAAGGCTAAGGATCTCCTGCTCGGTGCGCCGTCGCCGATTCCGCCGGAGCAGCTGAAGGAATTGCAATTGAAATTCACGGGGGAGGTGAAATGAAGACCTGTAAAAGCAGGTGCTCACTGACTTTGTGTTTGAAAACCAAATCTTCTCATCGGGAATGGGAATGAATTGATTGAGAGCGGGTATCTACCCGCGGTTATTGCGAAAAAGCGTGAATGGAACTGACAAAAGACTGGGAAACCTCATTGTTGAGAGGTACAGTGCAGTTACTTTTCCTTTCTCCATGCCTGACAAATTCATCTGGAATCTGCAGTACAGCGTTCACTCGGAGGAAATCGATGCGCAGCATAAGCGCTTCTTCGAACTCATCAACGCCATATACGACTTGCTGGAACAGGAGATAATCGATCCCGAAAAATTTCTCATTCTCGTCACGCATTTGGGTGACTACGCGTTCTATCATTTCGCTACCGAGGAGGGCTACTTCCAGATCTTTGGGTACCAGGATGCGGCAGGCCATATCAAAGAACATGATGAATTTCGTAAGCAAGCGAAAGAATTCATAGAACGGGTCCGCCAGGAGAAAGGGAGTCATCATCGCCTCGCCGCCGAGGTCGCAGACTTTGCGAAAGAATGGCTTACGAAACACATTCTTATTGAGGACCAGAAGTATATGCCGCTTTTCCGGACTCACGGGGTGTCCTGAAGAGAGACTTGCCTATTCAAAACTTCTCCAAGAAGTAGGCCGTAAGACGGTTTCATGGTAGAATAATGCGATATGGATGAGCAAAATCCGCCATCCGCCGCCGCTCCGCCGGAAAACACACCTCCAGCGCCGAAAACCGGCTTGAGCCGTGAGGAGGATATCAGGCGCGCGACGGAGATGGGACGAAAGCGGATGGAGAGTGAAGTGGCCGTCCGCGCGCGCCTGAAAGCCCGCAAAGAGGAGGAGGCGCGGAAGGGACAGGAGATGGCGCGCCATGCTGAGGTACGCAGAGAGGAGCTCCACGGGAAGAAGAAGGAGTACCGGCGCGAGATCAAGGAACGTCAGAAGCGGGCGGAGGAGGAGAGAAAGCGCCGTGAGAAAGAACAGCAGCTGGAGAAAGAGAAAGCGGAGAAACGCGGGGAAGAGAAGAAGAAGAAAGAAGGCTATATGGAGGAGCTTCGCGAAGTGGCCGCGTTCAAGCAGGCCATCGAAAATCGGAAGTATAAGCTGAAGTTGGAGTACGAGGGTGCCTGCAAGAGAGCGCATTTCGACCGCCAGCAGGTCGTAGGACAAGCTGAGTTTAAGCGGCATGCGCTGGAGCAGGAGCTGGAGCGCGAAATGCGTGCAAAGAGCGCCGCAGTGGAAGCGGAAACACATCAGAAGCTGTTTCAGCTCGAGAGCTGGCGCCGGATGAAACTCGCCGCGATCGACTCGGAGGCCAGTTCGCAGCAGGCCGCGCTCAGGGGCAGAAACGTGTACGAGCTTGAGAAACAACGCATGAACATCACGGCGACTTCAAGCGTGAAGCGCAAGCGTGTGGAGACGGAATTCAAAGAGCGGAAGCAGGAGACAGAGAACGAGGGGCGCATGAAGAGCGCTAAGGTAGCTGAGGAGCTTCATGAGCGCAGAACGAAAGGGGAGATGGAATGTAAGCAGAAAGTACTCGAGGCGGACCGAAAACTTGCACGGACGCTCGAGGAGCTCGACTATAGCTACGATGCGAAACTGCACGGCAAAAAGGGCTAGAATATTATCAGTTGCCGGGGTGGCGGAATGGCAGACGCGCTGGCCTTAGGAGCCAGTGGAGGTTTACCTCCTTGAGAGTTCGAGTCTCTCCCCCGGCACCATTCGACTCGCCCCGCTCTGCGGGGCTCGCTCATGGTGAACCATTTGTTTACTTCCCCATCCTCTTCTCCTTCTCCGCCCGCAGTGCAGCTTCGAGCTCATCGAGGACCGCCTTCAGCCGAGCCCGATCCATCGGCTCAGTCGCTCTCCGGCCGCTCCTCTCATTCACCATCGGCAGGAGGCCTTTCTTTTCCTGAAGCACTTTCTTCATCACCTCGGCGGATTTCTGCTTCTGATTGACACGGAGGTTGAGAGGGCCTTCATCGAGGGTCATCGTGACCTTCCCGTCCTGTGTTCCCTCGACGAACAGGCAGCTCTGTAGCCCCGGAGCATCGCCGAAGATATTGAGGAGCATGGTATCCAGCTGTTGCCCTACCTGCTTCGGGTCCAGAGGCTCGGCCGGCTTCTCCGTTCCTTCCGTAACGATCGTTCCCGACGCATTCTTTCTTTTCGCTTCCTTCGGTTCCTGAAGGGCCTGCAGCTTCCCTTCAAGTTCTTTCGTACGTGCGCTGACTTTTGCCTGCTGTTCTGCCGTTTCATTGAGCTTCTGCGTGAGTGGGCCCTTTGCCTCATCGGATGCTTTCTCGAGCTCGCCTTTGAGACGCGTGATCTCATCCCCCAATCCCTTCTCCGTCTGTTTGCTCTTCACAAGCGCGGCCTCCGTTTCAGTTCTGGCTTTCTGCCTTTCCTCCGGCGTCATGTCCTTGGGTTCCTTCTCTTTTCCTCCCTCTTTCTCGATCTTTGTTTTCTTCCCACCGAGTTTCCTCAGGATTCCCATGGTCATCTGAATGAAGCCGACGATGAGGCCGATGAAGCGCCCCTCGGTGGGGAGCATCTCGACTTTCCCGCCTGCGAAATCGCTTCCTTCCACGTCCAC
>Ga0265296_1004130_pt1 | contig 12824 bp, 15 predicted proteins | sample MunlanPumphouse1_FD_189073 | JGI IMG/M metagenome (GOLD analysis project Ga0265296, IMG submission 189073) | Groundwater microbial communities from a municipal landfill in Southern Ontario, Canada - Pumphouse #1 | ecosystem: Environmental > Aquatic > Deep subsurface > Groundwater | place... | reverse complement strand
ACACCTCGAAGCTACGGCCAAAATCCGACTGTAGAAGTTCAGCCATGCAGATGAGTATCGCCTGATGTAGGTGGTAGTCAATGAAGTCTTGCTCTTCCATGTGGGTGCTATTGGACCCCTAACCTCTTGGATTCCAGCTTCAATAGAACCTGGCTCTGTGCAAGCCACATACTTAAGGTATTCAGGTCAAATGTAAGTAATCGCTGCTTGAGGCCTGTCTCACATTCTCTAAGCATGCCAGCTTCGATCAAATTGGAGATAACCTTATCGGCCAATGCCTCTTTCAACTGGTGAACAGCCTCAGTAAGTGACTCCGCTATCCGGCCATGATCCTCGTTAAGCACATTAAAAAGATCAGATAGTTCAGTGATATGTTGATCTGCATTTGGTTTCATGAGTAGACACCTTTGTCCGAGGTGAACTGAACACTTTGATTCTGTGATCTTCTTCCTACCATGGCTTTTTCTGTAGCAATTATCGATAAAACAGATGCTATAAACATATCAAAAGCATGTATATAAGTCAATAGTACCATGTAGTTATTCTCTAACTGATTATCTATGATATCTATATCCTTTTAGATACGAATGAGGCTATGTCAACACTAAGAGAACTTCGGGATAAAATGTTTCTTACGCAGGAAGAGCTGGCCGAAATGGTTGGCGTGAACATGCTTGCTGTGTCTCGTTGGGAACATGGCAAGCAAAGACCTCGCGCTAAGACAATACGCAAGCTTGCAAAGGCTCTGAAGGTTAATCCTAAAGACATCGAGTTTTAGTAAGTTCAAGTACTAACCTCAGATGGATTTTCCACATCATGGTGATGATCGCCTTGATGTGGTATCTACATGCTTCAGACAACCTCAGAAGGCCGTAGGTTAATCGCCATGATCTCCCCTTTGCACCAGCAATATATTTTCCTATTTGAGGTGGCTGGGGTCATCCTGTGAAAACCCTGGAAACCCATAGGCAAATCATTGCAATATGGGGGCGTCTATTGGCCACAGTGCTATCAAATAGTACAGAAGTCCCATTTTCACTCGTGGGTCCATGAGGATATAATATTGGCACCTTAGACCGGTCCCAGTCATATCACTTGTCTAACGAGGGCAGGAGTATGATCAGAAAAGAATTCACCAAAATCAAGGCAAACGGAAAGTTCTCTCAAGCAGGAGTAGACGCTGAGAAGCAAATGGCCTTCTACTTGAAACGAGCCTTTGACGACAATCCCAAAGTGCTGGTTTTGAATAACATTCGGCTGAATTGGAACGATGATCCTGCTCAAATAGACCACCTTATTATTCACAAATACGGAATGGTCATAATTGAGAGCAAGAGCGTCACCAACAAAGTTATTATCAATGAGCGAGGAGAGTGGATCAGGCACTATAAACACGATCAGGGCATGGCTTCTCCGATCAAACAGGCGGAGAGACAGGCCAATTCATTACGGAAATACTTGGATACATGTGGCCCGAAACTGCCCGGTGGTTTTTTCAGTCAACCCACATATGATGATTTGCCTATTGATGTGGTCGTCGCAATATCTAATTCTGGCATCATTGAACCTGCAAAAGGTTTGAAACTGGACAATGTGTGCAAAGCCGATGTAGTGCCCGACGGAGTGCGCGAGATCATCGAGGATCATAGGCAAGAGGGTGGATTGCTAGGCCCATTCACGCTGCATGAAGACACAAGAGAGGCCATATGTACATTCCTAATCCGAGCACACACTCCTTTTGAAAAGGGGACTGCCAAACGAATGGAACCAAAGTCTCCTGTTGCGATCCAGCGTCAACAGACAAAAGAGTCTTCATTTCGGTGTGGGAAGTGTCAAGGAAAGAACATTGAAATCCTGTATGGGCGAAGTTACTACTTCAAATGCAGAGAGTGCGATTACAATACGCCGATAAAACAGATTTGCCAGTCGTGCGAAGGAAAGATGAGGATACGAAAGGATCGGAATAAATTCTTTGCTGAGTGCCAAGCATGTGGAATATCGAACCATATCTATACAAATCCGTAATGATACGGCACTTTTGACAATAAGGGCATGCTTTCTTATCCTGATTTTATGACTTTTAGAGAGATGAAGATATGACAATAAACTTGGGTGAGGAGATTGTCTCCGCTTATCTCCAGCATATCAAGGGATGCGAGTTCATCCAGCATAATTTATACACGGCTGATGTACAGGGTGAAATTGATGTTGTCGGGATAGACCTTGAAACCAAGACGATTTATGTTTGTGAGGTAGCTATTCATCTCATCACAGGTTTGCAGTACGTCAAAGATAGCCAGCCCAATAATGTCAATAAGCTGACGGAGAAATTTTCACGAGACATCGAATATGCCAGCAAGTTCTTTCCAGATTACACAAAACACATTATGTTGTGGTCTCCGATTGTCAGAATGTCAGGTGATAAGGCAAAATTTAACCAAATGGCTGATATTGACGTTATCAAAGAGAATATCCAAGCCAAGTATGGCATATCTCTCGAATGTATAATCAACGAAAGATTCGCTGAATGTCTGGCAGAGTTGAGAAATTACGCCAGGCGAGAAACGAAAGAGTTGAAGTCGCCAGTTTTGCGGTTTATGCAGGTTGAGGAGTATCTCAAGAAACGTCTTGGAAAGGTTTCTAAAATTGCAGAGTAAGTTTCCGATCTGATAGTGAAACTCCCACTATTACCTCTCCTCTCAACAAGGCAACATCTCTAGGTTGATCGCGGGACTACCCCTACATAGCAATCAATAGACTACGATATTTGACTCTGCGGGGTTGCTCCTGTGCAAAACCTGGATGCCCCAAGGCAAACTTATTGCAATGTGGAGCTAGCTATTTTTGATACCCTGAGGCATTTACATGTGGAAGGCGCTTGCAATGATACCCGTAATGTTGGGCAAATCGCAGTCAGGTATCTACTATGTATACATAGCGAATATAATCCACCTAATGCTATGCTTTTCCACCGGAGGTAGAGGGGGTCACAGGGGGCCTAGGGGGCTCGTTCCCTGGCCCCCTTTTCATGAAATTTCTTTTCAAGGATGCTCATTTGAGGTAAATACTTTATATACCTCATGAAGCTGCTCTGATGACTCCCGATGATGGTACTTCAAATGACTCCAAGAATATTTGTTAAACTTTTCAGCGTTTCCCCAACTCATATACCACAGTCAAATAATATGAAATTCTAAATAATCTAATAATCTAAAAAACTGGAAAAACTAAAAAGCTACAACTCTTGACCGAGTCCCTTTCCCCTAGCGGCTGTCCCCATATCTATCACCCTCTCAGTTTTCTAGTTTTATTAGTTTTTAGTTTTTTACTGTGTGGTGCATAAGTTGCGGGATTCAGTGCCAAAGAGTATACATACCTGTTGTGAGATTCAACTCCCCTTCGCAGTGTCCCTTTATCTTCGAGACCTCTCAGCGCCTCCCTGATTTCAGCATCCGACGCCGCACCCTTCAGTGCTTTTTTGACTTCATAAACCGTGAGACTGGCTTTCTCCTCTCGAAAGAGGGGCTGGATTAGTTCTTGCACCCTATCCAGTTCCTCAGTAGAGGGACTTGTTTAAGTCTGGCCCACGTCTTTTGGTCATCCTCTTCAAGCTCAATGGCAAATTCTTCAGTTGCCAGCGAGTGCCGCTGCTTCTCCACTTTGATGATACGAGGCCAAGCCTTCCCTTGAATGGAAAAGGCAGTATCGGCACTGTCTGCCAGCTTTGTTGAACCCCTGAGAGCTTTGGTAAAGCCGACTTCCTTTAGATCTTCACCAACTTTCCCAAAATGATGGATCATGAACAAGGTTGCAGTACCCTTTTCACCCTTCAGTTTAGACCACCGCTGGCGGGCTTCGGTCATGTCATTCTCAGACAGGGTGCCCAAGATGCTCGATAAGCTATCGACAACCACCAGCGATATCGCATTGCTCTCGATTTCTTTCTGTACCATGTCTACCGCTCTGGTACTGCTTAACTTGAACCCACCTTGACAATGAATAGTTATAGGCAACTCCCCCGCTTCTTTCCCGATTCCTTTGCCCAGCCGTGTGATTCGCTCAGCCAAGATATCCTGTGGCGAATCTTCATCGATAATCATGACCGGGCCTTGAGTTACTTGACGGTCCAAAAACGGAACACCGGCAGCCACCGAGACCGCCAGCGCTTCGGCAAACCAAGATTTGGATGAACCCCAAAATCCTCCGAGAATGACGGTGTGGCCTCGCAGGATAAGCCCTTCAACAAGCGGACTTGGCCGCCTTGCCTTCTCCAAAAATTCATCTGCTTTCATGTTGCACCTCTACCTCAAAGGATGTCTACGCCACCGCAAACAACCTCGCTTTAATTATTTGCGCGGTTCGCTCTCTTCTTAACCTTGCCAAAAGATATCTGCGATCTTTAATTTGTTTCCCTTTTTAAGTGGGGCCGGACTGAACAGAGATCAGCCCGACCCCACTGATACCGACTAGGCTACGATTCTATGGCAGTCTTCTACTGAACAGGTCTGCCAAGCCTTGCTAACCGTTGATCAATGTGCCGCCAGAACGTCCTGGAATCTTCTTCGAAGAAGATTCTCCAGTGCTCATCATTGAGCGTCAGCACTGATTCGATGCAGGCAAACAGGAGCAAAGCCTCTTCCTCCAACCCGAGTGGAAGGCTGGCTGCCTTGAGGACACTGTATGTGCCTTTTGCGCATCCTAGATTCATCTCCCCGGTCGAGTTGACGAACTCAAATGATTCTGCTTCGTCTTCTTCAAAAAGCCGCATCGCCTGGGCATCGTTGCTTAACTTTGCCGCATGAATACGGTTGCGAGACAGAGTTACTAACCTCTGTACCCGGTCATGACTCAAGATGATGGCCAAGCCATGGCAGACGGTTATCGCCTGTATCTCAGAAAGGCTACATTTCCACCACTCACTCAGCTCTGCCCAGCAACTTTCCAGGCCCACTGGTATACTCTCCACGTATTGCCAATCAGCAATCTCAGGAACTTCCAGATTGCTCAGGATTTCTCCCAAGCTCAGCCGTGGGTTAGCGAAGACGGCCTGCTCAGCCTCGGTGGCCTCGTTGCCCATGTGGAACCCCAGACGGCTCCCACTGGGTTGGTTGATAAACATCGGATTCATACTTTTATTCTCCTTTAAGTTTTTTTGTTTTCCCACATCTCGATTGTCCCATTAAAGTTTGTTGCATCTTGAAGGAACGTAGGCAAGGGTTTTTTAGTTTTGCCGGCCGGTCAAAACTTAACTTACATCTGCGTTGCTTATGTAGATGAAGGCCACTTCGTTAATTGATATCAGATTCTATTCACCTCCTTTCGGGCCAGCTTCTACTCTGGCACCCACACCTTCCGTGGAGCACCTGCCTGCCGCGTCTTCAGTTTTCCCTGCTTTCCATCGACCGAGTCTAATGTTCAAGCTTGACACTGGGATTATAATTAAGTAAGGGGGAGAGTGCCGATGGAATTTTCGTCGAAAAATGTCACCCCGGTTACCGTTTGGATCGGAGCAGAAAAAGGTGCAGCCGTCTACGGTCACGATGACAGCAGACAATTCGAACGGCAGCTTGCGGAAGGGAAAATCCTGGGGGCGCGGAAAGTTAACGGGGTCTGGCAAAGCCATCCCAAGGGAGCTGCGGGCAGTGTCCGCCCCGCGTACGAAAGGTACGAGTTGCCCAGAAATACGGCCGCGTTGACGGTCAAGGGAATTACACCATCTACAGGCGTGATACGGCACGGCACCATCAGTTATGCACTGCCGGGCACAGGATCGCTACATATTAGTCCCCACCTTAATCTGAACTATCCAAAGGTGGGCATAAGCGCAACACGCCTCACTTTTGCGGAGCTCTGCGTGGATATGAAAACCACCACTCCGAAGTCACGCAACTCAGTTGATCCACCGAAGCGTAAAGAATGGCTACGCAATTTCACAATAGAAGACTACTACTGATTCTCAACCATCCTGCCATACATATTTCCGATGCCACAGAATCTCAACACCTTGCCTTTTCGACGTTTAATGGCGTTTGGGCCTGTCGACCGGACTCTTCAACTATTTGCCCATCTGCTAGGCATGAGAGTAATGTGACGGCGTGAGTGGATGCTTGCTCATTCATCCTGCAATGGATTGTCTCCGAGGTATCCACGTTGGTGGTGGCAGCAAAAACTCAGTGGCGTTAGAGGAGCAAAACCCTACGTCAAAGCAGATAGAGGCGCAGCTGCGATCAACGTGGAGCTTCCAACATGGGAGAGAGAGGTTACCATCGGGGTTGTTATCATGGGCGTATCGTCAATAACGGCATCCATCTTATATACCTCGACAACTGCCCCAAGGTGGCAAAACCTTGACCCATGCGTGTGCTCTGTGAATTAGAGAGTATCATCATTGTCACCATTAGCAGGGTTATTGCACATACCCCCACCTTAGAAATTGCCAAATGTTGGCTCATCCCAGCAACATAACGGCGTATTGCCTATAGACAATTACTGTGCTAATGGTGATAATGATGCTAACATGGATTAGGCAAGATGGGGGATGGAAAGGAACAAAAGGCCTTACATCAGGATTCGCGCCTGCATCAGAGAATGGCTCAAATAGCGCCCAATTGTGGTCCTCTTGAAATTGCTTATTGTGGCGGCTTACTGAGTTTTCCTCTGCAACCAACTGGGATGGACCAGACTGAGCCCGTGGAGTATAGAGGTGTCTAGTAAATTGAGAGCATCAAATCCAATCTTGCTAGTTCGTGATCAAAGATTTAGAATATTCCCAAGAATTACAAAAAAGTTTGCTTTAGATGAGCCGAGAATTCATTATGTCTCTGTCTACTCACAAAGACAGAGTAAAATCGTCCGCTAGATCTTACTACCAACAGGCAGTCTAAGATGTGATGATGCTTACCAGCGAAGCAAAATTAAGGGACGAACTCCAGAACTATGGCTTGAACAGAGCTAGCATTCGGTTGTTTGGCGATCTCGCATCTCCAGAGCTTATCGATTATCTGGATTTAGTCGAACCGAAAAGGTTGGATCAGGGCAAGGAGCTGCTTCCAGATGGTGTGGCGGAGAGCCAAGGCCGTCCTTTGCTCTTCTTCGTGAATGAAAGTCGTCTCTCGCTATCCCCTAAAGAAACAGAGAGTAAATTAGGTCATCTCCGTCGTATCCTCGCTTGCCGTGGCGATCGTGTTTATCTCGCCCGCGTACGTCCTGGTCAACTATCAGTCGTGCCTGTCAGTCTCTCTGACAAAACCCCGGAGTGGAAGCTCTACGACGCAAAATCCAGTGAAGCAATAACGTTCTTCTCTCGACTAGCTCAAGGTCGCTTTGATGGGAAAGGCGAACCGGATGAAGTCGATTTCGTCTTCAATGAGATGCTAAGTCTCCTGAATCAAGCTGCTGATCAGCTTGCCAAAGTTCTGGGACCAGCGAATGTGCTATCACTTCTTGGTCGTGCGCTATTCTTTCGTTTTCTCTTTGATCGAAACATAGTCACAGACAATGATACGAAACGAATTGCCCCGCAAGCTGGCAGCTTGACCGAGTGCTTTGACAACGCGGAAAATGCATATGCGACCAGCCACTGGCTTGATCTAACATTTAACGGGGACTTCCTTACACTCGAGGATGGGGGCAGCCATGCATTTTTCACCTCTATGGCTAAACGGTCTGGTTCGGTCTTTTTCCACTTAAGTGCTATTGTCCGGCGTCTCAAACCAATTGGGACAGGAGCTTATCAGACTAAGCTGCAATGGAGTGATTTCGATTTCGCTCATGTGCCGGTCGGCTTGCTCAGTCAGGTATATGAGGCTTTTTGTTGGAAGTGGGAACACCGTAATGCGAAGGAAACCAGTGTCTATTACACACCGCGAAGAATTGCGGCCATTCTAGTCGATGAAGCATTTGAAAGTCTTCCCGACGCGCACAATGCGCGCGTGCTTGATCCTGCCTGCGGGGCAGGGGTTTTTCTGGTATTGGCTTTCCGACGACTGTATTGTGAGCGATGGAAAGTCGGTAAGAGACCTGAAACAGGCGCCATTCGGGAGATTCTGGAAAGGCAGATCACAGGCTTCGACATAAGCAGTTCCGCCCTGAAGCTATCAGCACTAGGGCTCTATCTTACAGCTATTGAACTTGACCCAAACCCGATTCCACCAGAAAAGTTGCGGTTTAAAGAACTGAACAATCGTGTTCTGTTCAATCATCGGCGCCAAGATGTTGACGAGGTAGAGGGCCCGGTCATCGGCAGTCTTGGCGAACATGTTGGCAGTCGATTTGATGGGCAATTCGATCTTGTGCTCAGCAATCCTCCGTGGACAAGCTGGTCAGAGAAGTATAAGCCGCTTGCATACGAACTTACCACTGTGAGCAGGGCTATCATCAAGCGCAAAGGTGAGGATGGGATGGCGCGCAACTACCAGAACGCCGACTTTGCTCCCGACATGCCGATCCTTTGGAAATCGACAGAGTGGTGTAAATCCGGTGGACGCATCGCAATGGCCTTGCCTGCCCGTATTATTCTTAAACAGGAACTTATCCCGACCCGCGCACGTGAGACTATGTTTCGTCTTATTGAAGTGACGGGCATCATGAATGGTTCTAATCTGTCCGATACGGACGTATGGCCAAAAATGAGCCAGCCGTTCCTGCTCTTCTTCGCGCGAAACAGGCGCCCCAATGATGGGCATGTTATCCGACTGATCACGCCACAGTATGACAAGTCATTGAACCGCAAGGGTGAAATTCGGATCGATTCAAAATCGGCTCAGTCAGTCGAAGTCACCGCTACCCTTGATGAGCCATGGTTATGGAAGGCGCTCACGATCGGGACACCACTGGATGCGGAGGTAATTCGACACATAAGGTCGGTGGAAGGGAAGCGAGTCACCGACTATTGGATAGTCGACTTGGGGCTAACAAGCTCCACCGGTTATATGATAAAAGCAAAGCAAAAACAACAAGATTCTCACTTCATGCATGAATTGCCAAACTTGACTGCGGACTATAAAGGGCGCTTTTCGGTCGATGCCACAAAGCTCAATCTGTTTACACGCTTGACAGTGAGTCGCCCAAGAAAAAGAGACATTTATCGTGCCCCACTTGTTCTTGTAAAAGCATCGCCCGAGGTAAACCCTATCGAAGGGCGTGCGCTGCTGAGTCTAGCTGATGTTGCATATAGTGAAAGTTATTATGGTTATTCTGGATATGGACATCCAAATGGCGAGTTATTGGTTCGCTACCTGCAGCTGTTTGTCCACAGTTCCATCTGGCTGTATTATTCTCTCCTTGTAAGTCCAGAGTTTGGAGCGGAACGTCGCAAGATTCAGAAAACCGATCTCGATGGTTTCCCCCTCGTCCCAATTGAATCAATCGTACATGATCAGCACGAAGGTGTAATGAATCTTTCGGAACGGCTGCTACGGGAGGACCGATCAGTCTTCACAGAAATCGACACTTTCTTCGGTGGTCTCTACGGCTTGGATGACTTAGACCTCGAAGTTATTCGCGACACTCTTGATGTTTGCTTACCGTATGGCGAGTCGCGAGCACGTGCGTGTAATGCACCAACTGATGCGGAACTTGAAACATTCCGGCAACGGTTGGAGTCGGTGCTTCGACCGTTCTTTAGGGTGCTCGGCAAAGACCCACAAGTTATTGTGTGGAAGCCGGATAATGCGTTTCTACAAAAAGAGGCGCCATTCGGCATTGTACTTGTCGGCTATCAAGGCCATATCATTAAAGGGCCAGATGCGCTCTTCCGTGATGTTATTCTGCGGCTGGCAGACGATACCGGTGCGACACGCATCACCCAGCAAATAGAAGGCGGCCTACTTGTCGGTATTCTAAGGCAATATCGCTACTGGACACGAAGCCGCGCCCGCCTTCTCGGGGCTGAAATCGTCCGACAGCACATGACTGTCTTTGAGGAGTAACGAACAGGTATATGGGGTTAGAATTCTATGAGGAACGCGTTGCAGGTGCGGCATTGCCTCATCCTCCAATTTCATTATCGATGTTCCTAGTGGTGGAAGAGGCCTTGTGCGTTGCCTGGGATTACTTGAAAACGAATCCACGTCTGGGATTCGATCTAGTCAACGCAGTTGAGGATGTTATTACCCATGAGCTTTATGAACGGCTCTATGATGAGATATTCAACAGGGGTATTGTCGATGGTTTCGACCGTCAATTGTTTACAGTAGTCACGCGCGAGTCGAAAGTCAGGAATTATGATGGTGCCAAACTCGATAAAATGCCCGATCTGCTTATTGGACTCTCCGATCGGCTAAGTGTCTTCAAACCCTCTCAGGACTGGATATTTATCGAATGTAAGCCGGCGGATCCAAACCATTCCGTGGGTACCCATTACTGCAACAAGGGAATTATTCGATTCGTACGCGGTGAATACGCCTGGGCAATGACGAGCGCGCTAATGATTGGGTATGTCCCTAATGGCTACAGTATCTCCTCCAAACTTTCCAAAGCTCTTAAAGTGTGTGAGAACGAAATGCATACCATTGCTCTTCCCTGTCCGTGTCAGCGATCCAAGGCCGGTAAACACAACGACGTTGTTCATATCAGTCAGCATTCTCGAACCTTCCGCTATATCGAAACCAATCAGCAGGCACCAGCTATCACAATTAGGCATCTTTGGCTCCACCGAGATTAAGATTCACCACTAGCATCGTTAGCACTCTGGCTACATATACCTCATGGTGTGGCTACCCCTAAAATCACCTGGGAACTGTACTGTGCCCAATGCCAAACAGCCATATTTTTGCAAGTGGGGTATACCCAATAACCATGCTAACGATGATAGTGGTGCTAATGAAGCTGTTACTTTGTGCATGGCCCCCTTATCAAGTAGTCGAAATACCTTCCAGCCTTACCGATTTGGTCTCCATATCTTATAGTTACACCAAACGACAAATCACCATCGGGAGGTGGAAAATGGCAGAGAATCTTAGCCCCATGTCCGACCTTGCCAGCGATGTGGAACTTCTTCTCGAAAACCTTAGCAAACATCACCATCGAATGCCGCCATCTACCTCAAAGAAGAAAGTCAAACCAGAAGACACTCTGACTTACAAACTCCTTTCAGACTGGATGCCCGCTGGCTACGAAGAATTTGGCCCTGGCACAATACCCCTTCTACCCAAGGTTATCTCTCCATTGGTTTCTCTACTGCTAAGTCCAGATTATCGCGAATGGATTATAGTCGAACGCCACAGAAAAGCATGGGCCGAATCTCACATTATCCAAGGTCTTGAAGGTGGCAATGATTCAGACCAACTATTGAATCATGATGCTGATTTGCTTGTTGAAATACCCTTTGATGCAATTACAGACCTTGCCCTGACGCTCCAAAATGAAACCCACGAGCATGTGGCTACCTCAGCAATGTAGTTTCACTTCCACATGTAACAAAGGCTGCCTACGCCTGCCAAGGACCTCTTCACATAAACAGCCACATGTCATTGCGTTCTTTTCCTCCTTTTGTTTTTCAAAAACATCCGTAGACACAATGTGTATCCACATTAGTCAAAATAGCATTTTGACTATTCCGAAGACTAATTAGTTTTTATGTTTTTGAAGCTAAACCTTTCATTGAGATTCGTGAAAAACAATCTTAGAATCAATCACAAATTCAAAAAGGGAGGACAACGACAACACACATGTTGAGCGAGAACGAAGGCAAGGTAGAAAGCACCGAAACCACAGTCCCACCCACGACCTCAGTTTCCATTGGGGAACTGGCAACCAAGTTAGGCACCTCAGAAAAGAGACTCCGAGGATTCTTGAGAGTCCACTTCTCTAGGGATACCAAAGGCGGCAAATGGAAAATATCGCCAAGTCTGGCTAAGCAGATCACGAAGAAGTACAAAACCGAAATACTTGATCCACGCGCCAAGAAGCAGGAGAAACTGCAAAAGGAACTCGAAGGACAAGCGTGAAGCAAGAACCACAAGCTTGAAGCAATCCGGATACCCTGAGAGCCAAGTGTTTACGAAAAGATTAAATGAAAGGAGGCATTGCTGGAGGATTTAGATACGATTTACCTATGGAGCGGGAGACGGGACTCGAACCCGCGACACCCTGCTTGGAAGGCAGGAACTCTACCACTGAGTTACTCCCGCGTCTATACTTTAATTAAAGCTCAGGGTGCCATCTTTGTCAACATCTTGCTGAATCCCGAATCGAGCGATTAAATTATCGCGTTTCGCCTGAACAATGGCATGGCGCATTCCTGAACACGTCCGGTGAGAGAGAGCCACACCACCCCGAACGAGAGAAGTTCTCAAGAGTCTGTCATTGCGAGGAACGCAGTGACAAAGCAATCTCTCCAAATCACTTGAGCAAACAATACTCCAGGTCGGCGTTGCCCCTCCCCCGATAAAGTACTGTGATATAATAATGACAGGTAGTTCGGGTGATTTATAGTGGAATGCTGCTACACGGTCTTTGATACCCAGTTCGGCTGGGTGGCGATCGCTGGTTCCCAGGCAGGCCTCCGTCACCTCACTCTCCCTCAAGAAACCCCGGATAAAGCACTGAAGCTCATAGCAGACCTAGTCCCGCAATCCGCGGCAAAGGCATCCAATTTTAGCGAGGTGATCTTTCAGCTTCAGCGTTACTTCGAGGGCAAGAAGGTCGACTTCTCTGGAAAGCTGGATTTGCAGAGCGCCACACCATTTCAACAAGAAGTGTGGAGACTAACCCGCTCTATCCCACATGGAGAGACCCGAACATATGGCTGGGTGGCAGCGAAGCTGGGGAGACCCAAGAGCGCACGCGGGGTGGGACAAGCCCTGGCCCGAAACCCGCTGCCA
>Ga0265296_1004129_pt1 | contig 12826 bp, 3 predicted proteins | sample MunlanPumphouse1_FD_189073 | JGI IMG/M metagenome (GOLD analysis project Ga0265296, IMG submission 189073) | Groundwater microbial communities from a municipal landfill in Southern Ontario, Canada - Pumphouse #1 | ecosystem: Environmental > Aquatic > Deep subsurface > Groundwater | place: Canada... | reverse complement strand
TGGAATAAGCAAAAAAATCCACTGAACCGACCAGATAAACTTCCTCCGCGTATTCCAAAAATTTCGAGGCGGTAGGCTGAGAAATATTTTGTTTCTTTTCCGCTCCATACGCTGAAAATAGGGAGGCAATGTTAGTGACCAGGTTGATACAAAATTCTTTCAGCTGGCGGACGTCCCTGATTCCGTAACGTTGAACAATATCTTTTTCAATGATTGCGGAATAATAATCCTTGAGGATTTTCAGTTTGTCTTTGCCGTTTTTAGTCAACACAACTTGAGGAAACCCGCCATAGCGCATATATTTTTTAAAATAATTGCGCAAATCGACGCTGCCTTTGCCGGAGGTCATTTCCGCTAACAGCTTTTTTTTCTCAAAACCCAGGAATTCTTTGAAGCTTAATGGAAATATTTCATTGCTGAAAATACGGCCGGTGAGCGAGGCGCCGAATTCGCGTGACAATAATTCAGCGGATGAGCCGGTGATATAAAATTTGATATTCTTATTGCGATCATACAAACCGCGGACAAATTTTTCCCAGCCGGCGATGAGCTGGACTTCGTCCAAAACGATATAGATTTTCCCGGAGGGGTTAAATTTTTCAAGATACGCGTCATAAATTTTCAAAATGAATTCCAGAGTCAAACCCGAGGCAAAAGACGGCTCTTCAAAATTCACATAGAGCGTGTTTTCTTTTGGCGCGCCGGCGGCAATTATTTTTTCCAGTACCTGGAGCAGAATGGTTGATTTGCCGGAACGCCTGATGCCGCTGACGACTGAGACTTCTTTTATTTGCCGCTGACGATACAATTCTTCGGCATAAAAACTTCTCGGCACGCCCGTATCCGGCTGCTGCTGCCAAAAATTCCAATAGTCTAGTATTTCGATTATCTGTTCATTATTCATAAAATATGATTGGTGCTTTTATCCTAAAATACTAAAGTATATTTTAGTATCTGTCAAGCCGTTTTTTTGTTAATTGAATGTCAGGCTCCCCAATATCCTCTCCATCTCCCCTCCATACTGCTCAAACGACGTTGCCTGATACAAATTCCCATCCGCGACAAACCAGACCTCATGGGTTGAACCGGAGTCATTTGAGCTGTCAAAAACTAAGGCCGAAAGCGGTGAGTCCGCTACAGCAGTAGCGGTCTCTCCGCTGGGTGCCACAGCGCCGATGTCAATCCATTTCTCATTCTCAATCTTCATCTTCGGATCGGCTTTCAAGATTACTTCTTTGGAGAATTCTTCTGTTTCGTTGTAGGGCGAGATGAAAATCTGGAAACCCTCAATCCCCTGTTTAGTTCCCCCTTGATAAAGGGGGTTAGGGGGATTTGAGGAAGCGGAACCCCCCTCACCCCCCTTGTCAGGGGGGCCGGACTGCGCCTGAAGTAAAAGTATCTCCCCTTCCCCCTCCGGAAATTTGCCGAGTTTCAAGCCGGCCGGATAGCGCAAAGTGAAGCCGTAGTCAGGATGGGTATAAACCTGCTCCTCGCCTCCCGCAACATCAGCTCCGGTAACGGAGCTTAGCTCCGTTACGGATTTAGAGTCGTCGTTTTTCAGGGCTTTTTTTATTTCTTTCACACCGAAATAACCGGCGAGGCCGAGAACGGCAAGAATTAAAAGAATGACTAAAAATTGAGTGAGTTTATTTTTGGACATATTGTTAATTTATTAATATATAAAATTTTCAATTTTCAATTACCAAATCAATGACATTTTCAGCAAACTTCGCCGTTCTTTCTTCAAGGTCGTATTTATTTGAAAATTGAATCATTGAAAATTAATTGAAAATTGGTTATTGAAAATTGAAAATTACTGACTCGTATTTTCCGCCGGAACAATGATATCCGGCTGGATTGCCGGTGCGGATTCGGCGGTTGGAGCCGGTTCAACGGGAGCGACTTCTGTTATAGGACCCGGTTCGGTTGGGGTGATTTCATCTGACGAAGTTGCTGTGGTAGTTGTTGTTTCTCCAAGCATCTGATCTATATCGCAAACATCGCCCAGGCCGTCCGCGTCGGTGTCTTTTTGGTCGGGGTTATAGGTCATCGGACAGTTGTCGGCCGCGCCAAAAACATCGTCATGATCGGGATCGTTCTCCGCGATGTAACTGTTATATACTGCGGTCAGGTTATCCGCGCTTATCGGTACGGTTGTGGTGGCCGAATTGATTGCCGCCAAAACCTCGGCCGGCACCTGGGGCGACTCCACTTCCGTCTTCTTCACCGGTTCATAGTTTGGAAATACCTGCGCCACCAAATCCAAAGTCTGGCCGATCAGGCCGGTGTACTCGGTTACCTCTTCCCTTGTTTGCGTACCCTCCAAACTCGCCCTAGCCTGCTCTTCTTTCAGATCTTTCACAATCGCGTCGTGTTCCTGTTTGAATTCTTCCGCCAAATAAGCGCCAAGGTCTTGCTTAATCTTTTTCGTCACCTTGCGCGACTTCTCTGTCAGCTGGTATTGCCAGGCGTTGTTTTCTTTAATCAAACTAAGGAAGGTGTAGGTTACATAATAGTAGTCCACGTCTTGCTCAATTTTCTCAATCTTAAAGTCCATATTCATCGCATCGGGGTTGGCCAAAAGCAACAGCGTGTTATCCACCCCTTCAATCCGGCTAGTCTGTTGGCCGATGGCCGCCTGGCCGGCATCGGTTGCGGCGAAGGCGGAAGCGCCAATGATTAATACCAGCGCCAAAATTATTACGGTGAGGTTATTGTATTTGAGAAAGTGATATGCTTTTGTAAACATAGAGTTAAAAGTTCAAAATTAAAAGTTAAAAGTTACAGTTATTAGTTTAAAGTTTTTTACCTTTTAGCGTGGCGATGCTGGAGCCGAGAATTTTTACCAACTCATCAGTTTCCTTAAGAAGTTTGTCAATTTCATCAATTAATTTATTATCTAAATCTTTGGCAAGCGCCAACCAAAATTTTGTTTCATTGCCACTCTTGAGAGCATGGTTGAGAAAATTAATAAAATCTTTCTTGGAGCTGGCAGCTTGTGATTCAATTATATTGGCACCGATACTGGTAGCAGCTCTTATTAATTGATCGCAGATTATCCAAGCCGAGCGTTTTTGCGGAAATTTATCCGTCAATTTCATTATATTTCGAGCCAGATTAAACGCTCTCAATTTCAGCATTTTCTTGAATTCTTCATTATTCATAATCTTGGATTCTGTATTTGTATTTAAACTTTGAATTTTGAACTGTAACTTTTAACTTTGCACTTTGAACTTTTAACTATTTAGCGCATCTAAACCCAACCACCGGTGATTGCATTGTCGGGGCGTTGGACAAATCAAGCGAATACAAACCGTTGTAGCCGCGGACGAAGCCGCGCAGATTGGCGTCGCCGGCGCCGAGCAGGATCTGGCCAATGCCGTTTTGCGCCGCGGTGTAGTAATATGGCGGGTTGATATTCAATCCTCTATAATCATCTACATTATAATATTCCTGCCAGGAGCCGATTGCCTCCGGCGTGGAGTTGGCGAGCGCCGGCAGGCCGGTCTTGGTGATCGTCTGGTCGGTCCACTGGCTGATTGTGCCGATTATATCATACACCAGACCGCCGTTAGACATCACTAGGGCAGTGCTCGTAGAGGTGGTAACAAACTGCAAACCGGCAGTTACTTTGTCTATATCATTATCCCCGATGCGCAAGGCGTTTTCCGCGACAGTCAGCCATTCATTTTCGGTGATCAGGTGATAGTTGTCGCCCACACTCTGACAAGCGATGGCCGCCTCACCCTGGCTGATATTTACCCACGGCGTCGACGAGGCGTTTGTAATGTCCGCTAAGTCCGTGTCAAGTCCGCGTCCTTCCGTGTGTCTGGCCACGCCAGACTGAAGGCAGAAGCCGGGCATAGTACCGTACTTGCTTGAACCGGACACCCAAATAAAGCCGTCGGCACAGTAGCTCTCATAAGCGCCGGCTACCACCTTGCCCTCCACACCGACATCGCCAAGCGTTGAGTCTACTGAATTATCCAGTCCGGCCGGACAGACGCCGCCGGAACAGACGAGGATACGGCCGTCCACGCCGAGCGTGCCGACGACCTTGACTTCCCCGCCGCCCTCAACCGTCATCACTGAAACTTCCGGGCCTTGGAACTCGGCAATATTGCCGTCGCCCATCTGTCGTACCACCAAGGCGGTCGCCGTCGAGAGCGCGTCAATCTCCACGATAGCAACCTCCGGTGTCTGGTGTCCGACACCGCTATCGGTGTCGGACACCGAGGACGTGGATGTTATCGCGATATCATTACCCATCTTGATGTTGCCGAACTCATCTATCTTGAAGCTGTTGCTTGATAAAATTGTACTCGAAGCTATTTGGTCATTGAGATTTTTGATTTGATTGGAAATTGAAAATTGTAAATTGGAAATTGTCTGCCCCAGCGCCGCCACCTGTTGCGCCAGCAAGGCGACATCCGCTTTGGTGCTTATCAATTGGCTGTTCAAATCGTCAACCGAAACCGTCAGACCGGACTTGAGCAGGGCGATCTGCTCGTTCACAATCGGGGTAATTTCCGTTCCCAAATTCAAGCTGTCCACCGCCGAACTGATCATAATCCTGACCTCGTCCTCAATCTTCATCGCCGCGATGCGGTCCGTCACCGACTGCTCCACCTGTTCCACTGTCAAGCTTTTGTTGCGGCGAGAAATAAGCACGTTGATTATGCCGTTGCCGGCTTCAAGCGTCTCCAGCGCCACGCCGACCGTGGAATCGCCGGCCTCGGCGCGGGCGATATAACCCGCCTGCTTGGCTGAAGTGAGCGAGTCGCCCGGCCTAACGGGTCCGTTTTCGGCCGAAACTTTGGCCGGAATCTGGCCCAGCATCGCCACCTTAACGTAATTCTTGTTATTAACATATTCCGGCTTGGCGTTGCCGACAATCAGCGGACGGGTGGAAACTATGCCGATAATATCATTATCCGCTTCACGCAAACAGCGTTTTACCGCGCTCTTGTTTTCCACGTCCACGCAGACTGCCTCGCCAGACCCTAAATCGGTGTCAGTCGTATAGAAATATTCGGCGTAGTCGGCCGGCGCGCCCAGCGTGCCATTATCGGCCCAGACCTGGCCATAAGAATCAACTTTAAAGATGGCGCCGGTCGTGCTGGTGGAGATAACGAAGACGTCTCTTAAGCCGCTACCGCCGTTGTCTACTACGGAGAACCTGGCGTAGGGCGAGCTGGTGCCGATGCCGACTTTGCCATTATCCAAAACAATCAAAAGCGAGCTGGAGGCGGCGTTGACCACGTTCATTGCAATGTTGGTCGTCGTGCCCACGCCCCAGACGGTCAGCTTGGCCGAGGGCGAGGTGGTGCCGATGCCGACGTTACGAGCTGGCACCAAAAGTATGTCATTATTAGTAGTCTGCAGAGTCATGGTTAAATATGAACCTATCACCATCGCATCGGCCATAGTAATAGAGGATTGATCATATCCTTCTGTATGAATCTGATAACCACTAGTAATATCAATATTCCCCGAGTCAATATCAAGTTTTGTTGAAGGGTTGTTCGTTCCTATACCAATATTGCCGTTCTCCAAAATCGTGAACAGGGTGGTGGAGGCGGAATTGACGAAATTAACGAGCTGATTAACGCCGGTGCCCGTGCCCCAGACCGTGAGCTTGGCCGAGGGCGAGCTGGTACCGATGCCGACGTTGCCCTGATTATTAATGACAAAAATGCTTTGATTAGTGGTGGTAGCGATTTGCAATAGGTTGTCGGTGGCGTTATTGCTTACAACCGTCAGTTTGTAACTTGGGGTGGTGGTACCGATGCCAACGCTGTCCAAAAATTTTGTCTTTTCAGCGGTGGAAATATAATAGTAACTACCGTTTTCTGCTGCCGCGAGATGCGTGCCATCAGCAGATATGCCGACAATCCATTCAGAACCGGCACCGACGGTTTTAGCCGTCCAGGTACTGCCGTAGTCGGTTGAGACGAAGACACCGCTGCTGCCATTGCCTGCTATTTGCCGCGCACCGTCGGCGGACATGGCGACCGATTGCCACCAGCGATTCTGATCAGTTATTTTGGCTGTCCAAGTATTGCCGTAGTCGGTGGAAACGTAGATGTAACCATTGCTTGAACCATTATATGATGCTGCGGTTTGCCGCGCGCCGTCGGCGGACATTGCGATGCCGCGCCAATCACGAGTTATTCCTTTTGCAGTCCAAGAATTACCATAGTCTGTTGATACATAAATATCGCCGCTGCCATTACCATTATCCACTACCGCCGTCTGGCGAGAACCGTCGGCGGACATGGCGACGGCATACCAATTGCGGCTGCCGGCGGCAGTGGAAGTCGCCCAGGTAGTGCCATAATCGCCGGAGGTATAAATATAGCCGGCTGTCACCACCGCCGTCTGGCGCGAACCGTCGGCGGACATGGCGATACTATTGTAATCTTTTCCAATCGGGGCGGTAGAGGTAGCCCAGGTATTGCCATAGTCGGTGGAAAGATAAATTGCGCCGTTGGACGGACCATTATTGGTCACCACGGTCTGCCGCGAACCGTCGGCGGACATGGCAACGGATTGCCAGTTTAGATAAATTGAAACTTTAGTTGCCCAGGTATTGCCGTAATCGCTTGAAACGCTAACCCACCCATTATTTTCTGTTATAGTCTGGCGCGAACCGTCGGCGGACATGGCAATAGCTTTATAATACTTGTTGGCCCCGCCCACGCCGGATTTGAGTGTCCAGAAATTGCCAAAATTATAGAGCGTCTCGTCATACACATCGGTTGTCACTTTGCTCCGGCCGAAGTACAGATTGCTTTCGTAAGCGGCCAGCTTCAGGTCGGCGCCGATGGTGGTGGTGCCGCCGATATTTTCTTTGGGAGCCAGATACAGACCGGTGGATGATTTGATGTCGCCGGCAACGGTCAAGAGATAGCTCGGCGAGGTGGTGCCGATGCCGACATTCCCATTCTCCAAAATCGTAAACAGCGTAGTTGATGCCGAGTTGACGAAATTGACAAGCTGGGCTGTCGTCGTGCCCGTACCCCAGACGGTCAGGCGAGCCGAGGGCGAGGTTGTGCCGATGGCCAGACTATTTGCAGACGGCAGCTGCATATTGCCTGCCGGAGTAATGGTGATGCCGTTTATAGTGAAGTTACCGGTTGAAGTCAGTGTGTTTTCAGTGAGTAATAACGACGAGGTGCCGACCTTCAGATTGCCTAGGACCTGCAGATTATTTTGGATGGTGGAGGTGCCGCTGCCGCCGATATACATCAAGCCGTTGACCGAGAGCGCCTGCGAAGGGCTGGTAGTGCCAATGCCGATGTTGCCGTTAGCCAAGACTCTTAAGAGCGACGCGCCGGTGGAAGAGGCGATATCAAATACCGGACGCGAACCTGCCTCGCCCATCACGGCAAGGGTGGCGAGAGGCGTGGTCGTGCCGATGCCGACCGACTTATAGCGAACGCCGCCCGAACCGTCGGTCTCGCCGTAAACCGTCAACAACGAATTGCCATCCAGCTGGGCGGTGTAACTCATCTGCAAATTAGCGGTGGTGGTGGAAACGGGCATGTCAATCCAGGTGATGACACCCGAATCCGGATCAAATTGCATGGAGCCAAGCGCCAAGGCATCAAGCGAGGTTATGCCGGTAGTGCCGTCGTATTGGAAAGCGCCGTTACCCATGGTGACCGTGCCATTTTCCTGAATGGAGAGAAGCGTAGTTGAGGCGCTGTTCACGAAGTTGGCCAGGTAGGCGGTTGAGGTGCCCGTACCCCAAACAGTCAGTTTGGCATATGGCGAGGTGGTGCCGATGCCGACGTTTCCGCCCAGGAGCCAAGAATTGCCGCCGGCGGCCAGTTTGTTGATGTAAGCGGTGGTGGAGGTCGGGGGCGTGCCGGCGGTTGAACCGGTGGAGGTGGCGTAGGTGTAGGTGGCGGCGCTGGTGGTGAAATAATGGTTTTGCGCGCCAGTGGCATTGCCATAGACGCGGTAGGAGCTGGCGCCGGTAACCGCGCTCCAGGAAATGGTAATGGCTTCGCCTGCGTTGACCGCGCGGGAAACCTCGCTTGAGCCGGTAGTGGTGCCGACGCCGTCCGAGGCCGCGACCTTGAAATAATAGGTGCCGGCCGGCAAACTGCCGCCGGTAGTGGTGCCGGTGGTAACGCCGCTTGGCGTGGCTAATTCTATCCCGAAATTAGAGCCCGAGGTTAGTGTTAATCGCTCTTGCGGGCTGACTGTGCCAAGACCAATGTTGCCATTCTCCAAAACGGTGAACAATGTCGTTGAGGCGGAGTTGACGAAGTTGACTAATTGCGCGGTGGTGGTGCCCGTGCCCCAGACGGTCAGCTTGGCCGAGGGCGAGCTGGTGCCGATGCCGACGTTGCCGCCACCCAAAACACTTAATAATGGCGAAGCATCACTATTCGCAATACCAAAGATAGTTTCGTTACTAGCTAATGATGCATTACTGCTACCACTCCTTTTGTACCCTCTAACTATCACAGCAGGAATTGTAGCGGTCGGACTGTCTTTCAAATAACCATAAATACTAACACCAGAATCTGTATTTGATCCTCCGTTATACCCTCTTATACCTATTCCTCCGTTCGAAGAATTATGTTGAGTAATAACTCCAGCAACATTATCCGGAACTAAACTTGTCATTCCATGGCTTAAATCAGAGTCACTTAGATATATTGTTGAACCGCCTCCGATTTTATAAAGCTCCAAGTCCGTTCTTGGCCCCGCCGTCCCGATGCCGACGTTGCCGGTTGCCAAAATTCTGAACATTGACGCGCCAGTGGAAGACGCGATGTCAAATACCGGGCGCGAGCCGGCCTCGCCCATGACGGCAAGGGTGGCGAGCGGCGTGGTAGTGCCGATACCAACCGACTTATAGCGAACGCCACCCGAACCGTCGGTTTCGCCGTAGATCGTGAGCAGCGGATTGCCGTCCAGTTTGGCGGTATAGCTTTGAATTATGCCGGCGGTAGTCGTTGCGACCGGCATATCAATCCAGGTGATGATGCCGGCGTCCGTGTCAAAATTCATTGAACCAAGATCAATGGAGTCAATGGAAGTGACGCCCGTGGTGCCGTCGTATTGGAAGGCGCCCGAGCCCATAGTAACGGTGCCGTTGTCCAATATGGAAAGCGCGGTGGTTGAGGCGGCGTTGACGAAGTTGGCAAGGTAGCCCGTGGTCGTGCCGGTGCCCCAGACGGTCAATTTGGCCGAAGGGGAGGTGGTGCCGATGCCAAGATTACCGAGCATATAACTATTGCCAGTGCCATCGACCGACAGATTACCGTCCAGCTGTACGTTGCCGGTTGTGCCGACATAAAACCTTTCAGTGCCACTCATCCTTAAACTGAATGAGGAACCACCGCGATAGTCAATAATTCCACCCGACGAAAAAGTAGCATATGAAGAAGGGTTTTCACTATTAGTCAGTTTCAAATTCCAGGTGCTGCTATACGGACCGCTTACTTCAAGCATCGCTGATGGACTTGTCGTGCCAATGCCGACCTTACCCTGGTTGTTGACGACGAAAATACTTTGATTGGTGGTGGTGGCGATTTGCAGGAGGTTATCGGTGGCATTGGAGCTCACGACGGTCAGTTTGTAGGCGGGCGTAGTCGTGCCGATGCCGAGGTTGCCGCCCAGGAGCCAGGAATTGCCGCCGGCCGCCAGTTTGTTGACATAAGCGGTGGTGGCCGCGGGGGGCGTGCCGGCGGTTGAACCGGTGGAGGTAGCGTAGGTGTAGGTGGCGGCGCTGGTGGTAAAGTAATGATTTTGGGCGCCGGTGGCGTTGCCAAAAACGCGGTAGGAGCTGGCGCCGGTAATCGCGCTCCAAGAAAGGGTGACGGCTTCGCCCGCGGCGATCGCCCGGGAAACCTCGCTTGAACCAATGGTGGCGCCGACGCCGTCCGAGGCCGAGACGCGGAAATAATAGGTGCCAGCCGGCAGACTGCCGCCGGTGGTGGTAGCGGCAGTTACGCCGCTTGGCGTAGCCATCTCAACTCCCAGATTGCCGCCGGCGCCAATAATCAGCTTCTCTTGCGGCGCGACGCTGCCGATGCCGAGGTTACCAGTATTATTTACTACTAAAATCTGCTGATTGGTGGTGGTGGCGATTTGCAGGAGGTTGTCGGTGGCGTTGGAACTGTTGACGGTCAGTTTGTAGGCCGGCGTACTGGTGCCGATGCCGAGGTTGCCGGCAAAATAATTATTTCTTGTTGATGAATTATAGATAGAATAGTTTCCGCTTGGAATCGTGTCGGAAGTAGCTATCAGAAGGTTTGTTTTATTAGCAGTCGCGCTCGTTTGCTCGGCAACGTAGACTCCGACGGAATTAGTAATCGAACCGGCACCATAATCTGCGGTATTATAAGCATAAAGTGAATAAGCATTGGTAATAGTTCCTGATAAGTTACTAACTAATCCGGAAACAGCAATGGCTTTTCCGACACTGCCAGCGCCGGCATTTATATTGTTATATGAACCATAGGCAGTAGTAACGCTTTGACTTCCATTGCTCACGGCAACAGAGTTATTAATGCCATATAAATTCGTGATTGTATTTATATTATTCGCGCCCACTTCTACGGAAATGCCGGTCATGTTAGTCAGGTTGTTTGCATTACCGGTAGTTCCGACAGCACCTACTCCAAGGCCAGTCATACTTGTGCCGGCGCTCGTTCCATTCCAGGTGTTTAAAATATAGGCCGCGTAGTCTCCGCTTGATTGCGTAGCTGTTTTTCGTAAATCCAATGAATAACTCGGGGCATTAGTACCGATCCCTACATTGCCATTATCCAAGACCGTCAGAAGCGAGCTGGAGGCGGCGTTGACCACGTTCATGGTGATGCCGGTAGTCGTGCCCGCGCCCCAGACGGTCAGCTTGGCGGAGGGGGAGCTGGTGCCGATGGCAGTTGAACCATCGTTTGTTATCTTAAATTGAGTGACTCCGGTTTTCTGTAAATTCATAAAGTTGCCCGTGAATGAACCAGATAAAACCGCCATATTAGCGATGATCGCATCGCCCGTGTAAGCGGTTGCACTATGATACAGGTTGAGTAAATTGCCGGTTGTCATACTGTTGGTCCAACCGGAAAGAGCCACACCACTGGCGCTGTCTACCTCACCGCGAACCGCGGAATTACCACTACCATTACTTATACCGAGAACACCGCCACCGAGACTTGAGGCATCGCCCAAGTTCTGTCCAATAACTGCCCACATAGCGCTGTTCGCGGCCCGTGCTCTCAATGCATTATTATTCCCATCATAAACACTCAACCGATCAACGCTAGCGCTCGGGGTGCCTATGCCAACATAACCGTTAGTGCCAATAACGAGTGCTGAGGTGGCGGTCAGGTTAGAGCTACTGGCGGCATAGTAAGGAATCTGGCCGGTGGTGCCGTAACCGATGGTGGAGGTGGAGATGTTGGCCCAGGCGCCGCCGGAGTTCTTGAACTGGAGCGTGCCGCTATTATCATAGAAGCCATAGCCGTTGGTTCCTGTCGCCGTGCCGAAATTGAGGTAGCGGTTGGAACCTTCTAGGTAGGCGTCGCCGTAGACGGTGAGCTTGGAAGAAGGCGATGAGGTGCCGATGCCGGTATAGCCAGTATTATTTTTTACCAATATCCTCGGCGTGCCACCTTGGGCGATGCCGAAATCGAATGTTCCATTGGCGCCATAATCAACACCTACACCCCACATGACACCGTCGACGATAGTGCCGAAATCCAGGGAAACGGCATTAGAAGCGCCGGCCGAGTCATCCCGATAAATCTGCACGCCGGCCGACGAACCGGCGGACTGGAAGCGAGCGATATTGCTAGCTGAAGTATTTACAAACAATGGCATGGTCGGACTCGTCGTCCCAATCCCCACGTTGCCATTTTTTAATATCGTCAGCACTGTACTGGACCCGATCGTAGTGCTCGTGCCGATCTTCAGAGCGCCGTCGGTGTTGTCAAGCGCCAGATAAAACGGCGTGGAGGAGCCGGCGAAGACCATGCCGACGTTTTCGCTTAAACTGTTGCCGATGGTCATGATGGAACCGCCGGAATAGCCAGTCGGGCTGATAGTGAACTCGCCGTTAGAGGCGACGGTGAAATCAACATATTTTGAGCCGTCATAAGCGAGGCGCAGCTGCGGGCCGAGCGTTGAGACGACCGTCAGCTGGCTTCCGGGAGTAGTCGTGCCAATGCCGACAAATCCGTTAGTCGCGAGGAAAAGCGAAGAGGTGCCGGTAACAGCCGTACCATTCGCGCCGTAATAAGCGAGCTGACCGCTAGTACCGTAGTTGACCGAGCCGGTGGAGGTGGAGAAATTTGTCCACGAACCGGACGCGTTTTTGAATTGCATCACGCCGTTGTTATCAAAGAAACCATAGCCGGCAGTGCCGGTCGCCGTGCCGAAATTCAGATAGCGATTTGAGCCTTCAAGTAAGGCATCGCCATATACAGATAATTTTGATGATGGTGAGGTGGTGCCAAGCCCGACCAAACCCTGAACGATTAAACCAGACATGGGCGGGGTAACAGTGTTATATCCTAAGGCCAATCCTCCATAATTTTCGAATCTTGCTCTTATACCACCGCTTTGTCTGATAAATACCTTTGGACTTTCTATGCTCAATCCCCCATTATTAATATCCTGAAATATATTTGAGGTATAATATCCCGGATTTACAAATGAAATTCCGTCGTCAACTGTGGTACTAAGATTATAAAAAGTTAATTTACTTGCCGGACTTGAGGTTCCAATCCCGATGTTCCCATTGCTCGCGATAAACAGCGCCGAGGTGGCGGTAAGATTTGAACCGCTACCCGCGTAATAT
>Ga0265296_1004128_pt1 | contig 12829 bp, 15 predicted proteins | sample MunlanPumphouse1_FD_189073 | JGI IMG/M metagenome (GOLD analysis project Ga0265296, IMG submission 189073) | Groundwater microbial communities from a municipal landfill in Southern Ontario, Canada - Pumphouse #1 | ecosystem: Environmental > Aquatic > Deep subsurface > Groundwater | place... | reverse complement strand
GGGCAGGCGATGGTGACCGGCACCGACCCGGGAGATTACGCCTACGAGCGACTCGACGCTGAGGGGAGCTACCGCCTGACCGGCTACTTGAGCGATGGAAGCACCTTCTCGGTGCCCTGAAGGAGATGACCATGCGAGCGATCCGCGTGCACGAGTTCGGCGAACCTGAGGTCATGCGCTTCGAGGACCTTCCGGTGCCCCGGCCCGTCGACGACGAGGTCCTCGTCAAGGTGCAGGCCGCGGGCGTGAACCCCTACGAGACCTACGTGAGGGCCGGCGCCTACCGCGAGTTGCCGGCCCTGCCGTACACTCCCGGCTCGGACGCCGCCGGCCTTCTCGTCGACGGCGGTGCCCGCGTCTACCTCACGGATTCGCTGGGCGGGACCTACGCGGAATACGCGCTCTGCCGCCCCGACCAGGTCCACCCCCTCCCGGACGGGCTCTCGTTCGCGCAGGGCGCGGCGATCGCGACGCCGTACGCGACGGCCTATCGGGCGCTGTTCCAGCGCGCCCGGGCCACTGGCGGCGAGGTCGTGCTCGTGCACGGTGCCAGCGGCGGCGTGGGCTTGGCCGCCGTGCAGTTCGCGCTCGCCGCCGGGCTCACGGTGATCGGCACCGCCGGCAGCGACGCCGGCCGGAAGCTGGTCGCCGGCCAGGGGCAGGTGCGCACCCTCGACCACCGCGACCCGGAACACCTCCGCGAGGCCGTGGCGCTCACCGGTGGCCGCGGCCTCGATGTCATCGTGGAGGTGCTCGCCAACGTCAACCTGGGCAGCGATCTGCCGGCGCTGGCACCACGCGGCCGCGTCGTGGTGGTCGGCAGCCGGGGCACCGTCGAGGTGGACCCCCGCGACCTGATGAACACCGAAGGCGCGGTGCTCGGGATGCGGATGCCCAACGCGACGCCAGACGAGGCGGCCGCGGCGCAGCGCGGCATCGATGAGGGGCTGCGGGCCGGCTGGCTGCGGCCCGTGGTGAACCGCGAGCTCCCGCTCGCGGAGGCGGCACGGGCCCACCATCACATCATGGAACGCCCCGCTCTCGGCAAGATCGTGCTGGTCCCGTAGCCGCCCGCGGACCCCGCGGCCTCCGGGTCAGCGCTCTGCCAGGCGCTCGATCTCCGCGAGCCAGGCCTGGCGGGCGCCGCCCTCGAGGTTGCTGGCCATCGCGGCGGCGGTGATCGAGAGCACGCGGAACGGCGCCCGCCCGAAGACTTCCTCGATCTCGTCCTGGGTGACCCGTCGCGGCCCTCCCTGACGGAGCTCACGTTCGCTGAAGCACAGCAGGTGGTAGCGGCCGCCCACCCGCAGGGCGCCGGCGAGCGAGCCCACGTAGCGCAGACGCTCGCCGTCGTCGAAGGTGTGGAAGAGGCCGGAGTCGATGACCGTCGCGAAGGCTCGGCCCAGATCCCCGAGCGCCAAGGCGTCGTCGACGAGGAACTCCACCGCCAGGCCGCGCTCGGCCGCCTTGCGCCGCGCGGCCTCGACGGCCGCCTCCACGGCGTCGACGCCGACCACCTCGAACCCGCGGGCGGCGAGGAAGAGTGCATTCTCTCCGGTGCCGCAGCCGGCGTCGAGGACCGGCCCGGCGATCCGCCCGGCATCCGCGAGCGCTTCGACGGCCGGCTGGTGGCGGCCGATCTCCCAGCCCGGAGTGCCTCGGTACGCCTCGGCGAACCAGTCAGCAGTCACCGTGCTCACCTCCTCACAGAGCCAGCGTACCACCGCCCAAACCTCCGGCGCCGAACGCGCCGGGCGGACTCAGGGCTTGACGTACTCGCCGTCTGACAGGTGGCCAGTGAGCCTGTAGCTCACGCCACCGAGGTTCTCGTAGGTGAAGTCGCCTCTTCCGGCGCCGGGCTTCATCGGCTGGTTCGTCCAGGGGTTCTTCGGCCAGGGGTCGACGAAGGCGCCCAAGGTCGAAGCGTCCACGACGGCCGGCGCCGCCTCCCCCGCACCGATGGAGGCCACGATGCCGGTCTGGATGGCCAGGATGCCGGCCTTCGTCGCTTCGTCTTTGGCCATGTCGATGTTCCCGGTCGTGCCGGCGTTGATGTCCTCCCGCAAGCCGCAGCCGAGCAGCCCCCCTGCCGCCACCACCAGCACGGCCAGCAGCGCGGTCACAGCCATCCGTCTCATGCGCGCACCTCCCCGTCCGCGGCCACCAGGTGGCGACTCGCGCCGCCGATCCTCTGCCGGCGTAGGCCCTCTATCGGCTCCTGAACCCGGCAGCTACAGCCTGGTGCTCTCACGACCCTCCCTTCCTGATCCCGCGCCGGCGCGACGAGAGACCGCGTAGACGGATGCACCATTCCGTCTCGAGCCCGCAACGCCGAGGATAGTACCGAGGCCAGCAGACACGAAGATAGGAGCCGTCATCCACCACTCGCCGCGCCAGCTTGCGTGGCCGTCCCATCGGGCGGCCGCACCATGACGGCCGATGCGCTCACCGTGTTCCTGGCGACCGCGGCGGGAGGCACTGTCTCGATCGTCCTCGCACTGCTCGCCACTCGGCTGGCTCGCCTGCATCTGCGAGAGCTCTTCCCCGGCCTGCTGCCGATGGCCGGGGGCACCCTGCTCGACGACCTTGATGACGCAGTCCTGGTCCTCGACCGGCGGGGCCGCGTCCTGGGCGCCAATCCTGCCGCCGAGGATCTACTTGGGCGCCGGTCTTCCGCCATGGTGGGCGCCGCGGCAGCCGAGCTTCTGCCCGGCATGGCGACCGGTGAGCCGACGCCGGGCGAGCCCTCGGCACCGCAGGCGCGGTCCGCGCGCGAGATCACGCTGGCCCACTCCAGTGGCGCGGCGCGCACCATCGACGTCGTCGCCTCTCGTCTCCGGTCGGGCGGCCGCGGGACGGCTCAGGTGCTCGTCCTCCGCGACATCACCGAGCGCCGGCGCTGGGAGGAGGCCTTGCGTCACCAGGCGCTGCACGACGAGCTCACGGGGCTCCCCAATCGCGTGCTGCTGCGCGAGCGTGCCGAGGCCCTCCTCGCGCTCAGCCGGCGACGGGGCGAGAAGCTCGCCCTCCTGGTCGTCGACCTCGACCGCTTCAAGGAGGTCAACGACACCTTCGGCCATGAGAGCGGCGACGAGCTCCTGCGCGTGATCGCCGAGCGCCTGCGCGCGGGCCTGCGCGACAGTGACGTCGTAGCCAGGCTCGGCGGTGACGAGTTCGCGGTCGTGCTACCCGGCACTGACGCCGCGACCGCCGTGCGCGTCGCGCAGTCGCTCCGCGCGGCGGTGGTCGCCGCCCTGCACTTGCGCGGCTACGTGGTCGCGGTCTCGGCGAGCATCGGCGTAGCCGTCGCTCCAGACGACGGCTGCGACGTCGGCACGCTTCTCCAGCGCGCCGATGTGGCCCTCTACCTCGCCAAAGACGATAGCACCGGGAGCGCGCTCTACGACGCCCGCCGCGACCCGAACAGCGCCGCGCGCTTGACCCTCGTCGGCGAGCTGCGGACCGCCATCGAACAGGGCGACCTCTGCCTCCATTATCAACCCCTGCTCGACCTGCCCGGCGGATCCTCCTCCCGCGTCGAGGCTCTGGTGCGCTGGCCGCACCCACGCCGGGGCCTGCTCCCGGCCGTCTCGTTCATGACCCTCGCCGAGCAGAGCGGGCTCATGGCCGACCTCACGAACTGGGTGCTGGAGAGCGCCATGCGCCAGCACCATGACTGGGCCAGAGCCGGACTCGGCATCGCCATCGCCGCCAACCTCTCCGCCATGGACCTGCACAGCGAGACGCTGGTGGACCGGGTCGCCCGGCTGCTGCGCCGAAGCGAAGTGCCGCCCTCGAGCCTCGTGCTCGAGGTCACCGAGGCCAGCATGTTGCTCGACCCGCGGGGTGCGGCCCGCACACTCGAGGACCTGCGCGCTCTCGGCACCCGTGTCGTCATCGACGCCTTCGGCGTCGGGCGGTCGTCGCTCTCCTACGTCAAGACCATCCCGGCCTGCGAGCTCAAGATCGATCGCTCGCTGGTCGGCGACATGCTGCGCCACTCGAGCGACGCGGCGCTCGTGAAAGCGGCCGTCGGGCTGGGCCACGACCTCGGCTTCGCCGTCACCGCCGGAGGCGTGGAGGCACGCGAGCAGCTGCAGATGGTCACGGATCTGGGCTGTGACCACGCCCAGGGCTACCACGTGGCCGAGCCCCTGCCGCCGCGCGCCGCCGCCGACTGGCTGCGGGCGCACCATGGCCTCGCGCTGCGTCTCGCTCGCTGACTCCCCCTGGGCCGCGGCCGACGAGTTCAGGGCGCGGCCAGGATGGGCGATACTGAGGCCATGGCCCGACGCACCCCCAGCCAGCGCCTCACCCGGACGGACTGGACCGGCGACGCCGTGCTCACGCTCATCGGCGGCACCGGGTGCCTGCTCGCCGTCTTCCTCCCGTGGGCCAACACTCCGGGCTCGGGCCCGGTGAACTACGGCCTGACGCACCCCGACACCGTCCGCGGCGTGCTGCACACCGAGTGGGGCGTGCCGGCGCTCGGTCTGGCCCTGATCGTGCTCGCCATGGGTACGCTGATGCTGACCCTCGGGCCGGGCCGCGTGGGCATCGTAGCTGGGCTGGTCACCGCGGCGACCGGCGTCGCCATCGTGCTCGTGGCGCGCGACGCGACGAGCGCCGCCTACGGCTGGTCCATGCAGGCCGGTCTGGGCTCGGTGGTCACCCTCTTCGCCGGGGTGCTCCTGGTTCCGATCGGCCTCTCGTCGGCCGCCGTCGCCGGCGCGCTCCTTTACTTCGCGCGCCGCAACGCTACAGACCCGCCAGCTCCCGGAACCGCTCCACCGAATTGATGCGGAGGCCGAGCAGCTCCGCGATGCGGAACTTCGCCATCATCGCGTTGGGTTCGCCGGGGTGGAGGTTGGAGTGGTCGAGGATCCGCCCGAGGCCCTTCTCACCGCGGATCTGCTCCATCGCGGAGCTGTCGCTGAGGTCACCGACCGAGCACCCGAGGCGCCCGGCGACGTACAGCTTGGCCTCCTCGAGGCGCATCCCGCGGGCCATCTGCATCCGCGCGACCAGGTCTCCGGCCGTGCGGATCCCGCCCATGCCCGCGGCGAGCGCGTGAGTGACGTCCATGCCTCGGGAGTCACCCGAACCTACCTACAAGCCGTCACAGCGCAGGATGTCGACGTGCGCCCTGGCGGCCCGCGAGGCGACGTCCTCACCAGGGTAGCCGTTCACCGGGACTCCGCACACACCCTGCCCGACATTGGGATGCACCGCGATGCGCGCCGCGTCCATGCACGGCTTGATCACGGTGAGCGAGTAGGCCGTGTTCCAGCAACACGACTTGCCGGTGCGGATGTTCACCGCCGGCCCGAAGATCGTGGCGCCGGCCTCCTGACAGACCTCGAGCTGCTCCCGGGGCCAGAGGCCGGCGAGCCGGCGTCCCTGCCACTCGAGCTCGCCGTGGACGCCGATCACGAACTCGCCGGCCATGCCGACCTCGATACCGGCCTCGGGGTACTTCTCGCGCACGTGCCGCACGGCGCGGAGGGTGCTGAACAGGTCGGCGTCTCCGGCGCCGCCGGTGGTGTCGAAATCGACGCCGTCGGCGCCGGCCTCGAGCATGCCGTCGGCGACGTAGACGAAGTCCTGCGTCGCGTACTCCATCGCCTCCATCACGGCGGCGCGCGCGCCGGCGACGTCCCCGCGCGGCAACAGCTCGAACCAGTTGTCGGCCGGGCCGTCGGGCTTGCTGTAGAAGGCGAGGTTCGGCTGCGCCCCGTACTGCACCGGCGCGGTCAGCATGAGCTGCGCGTTCTGCATGAGCTGCTGCTGGAACGGCAGGATCGTCTTGATGGCCTTGTAGCTGTACTCGATGTGCCAGAGCTCGAGGATGTCCTGGCCCAGGCGCTGCTCGCTCTCGAGGAGGTCCTGGAGATCGCTGCCGGTCATCTTGCTGCCGCCGCCGTCGCACGAGAGGACGACCTGGTCGCCGATATCGACCGCGGTGAACGCGGCGCGCGAGGCGTAGATGTCGAGCAGGTGCTCCTGCTCGGCGGCCGAGAGCGGCGGGGCCTTGGCCTTGCGCGCCGCCTCCTCGGTGGCCGCCTCGATGTCGGCGCGCAGCTCGCTCCTGGTCATCGCGACCCTGAAGCCGTCGCCCATTCGGGTCGGGATCCTCGCTTCCACCGGCTTCACCTCACTGCCGGAGTCGCGCCGGCCAGCTCCCGGTCGTTCCGGTCGACGATCGCCCGGATCCGTTGCCGCACGTCGTCGGGAAGCGGCTCAGGCTGGTGGGTCTCCAGCAGCTCGCGCGCCCGCGCGAGGGCGCTCTGGTACATGTCGCCGCTACCGCGCTCCTCCCAGTCCTCGCGCACACGGCGGTCCATGAGCCGCGGCTGCGACTGTTCGCGCATGTGGGCCATCGTCGCGTCGAGGCTCAGGAAGTCACCGAAGGAGCCCACCCGGCCAATGTCGTCGACGGCCAGCGCCTCGTCGTCGACGCGCACGCCACCGACGACCTGCTTGATCATGCGCGCGAACTCGTCGTCGATGACCAGCTGCGCGTAATCGAAGGTGACGCCCGACTCGATCATCCCCAGGCCGTAGATCAGGTTGGTCCCTGCCAACGCCGCCATCAAGGCCGTGAGGGTCTTCTCGTGACCGGTCTGCACGTCACTGAGCTTGCCGTCTCCCTACATCCCGGCGATGTAGCTCGGAAGGCGGTACTGGCGGGCGAGCTGGGCCGCGCCGGCGCTGATCATCGCGCACTCGGGAGAGCCCACCGAGGCCGTCACCAGGCGCAGGTCCATGGCCGTCGTCGACGAGCCGTAGAGCACCTTGCTGCCACGCTCGGTGAGCTGCCCGAGCACGATGCCGGCCAGCACCTCGGCGTTGTGCGTCACCAGCGTGCCGGCGAGGGTCACCGGCGAGGAGCCGCCGGCCATGGCCATGCTCAGGACGCAGCTCGGCAGGCCGACCCGTGCCGCCTCGATGACGATCTCGCAGAAGTCCTTGACCAGCTTGAGGGGGCTCACCGGGCAGGTGCCCATGATCATCATCGGGCGCTCGCGCACCGCCTCGGGGCTACCCTGGATGGCGGCCAGCATCTCCACTGTGGTGTGCACGGCGCGCCCGTCGAGCGGCCCGCCTGAGATCGGCTTGGTCTGGTTCACCAGAGCCGCCTCGTGATTGTGCAGCGAAGTCGTGGCCGGCGGCTGGTCGCTGCTGACCACGGCCATCTCGAAGACGTCCACTTCGGGCAGCGCGTCGACGAGCCGGGCGATGTCGCCCATGTCCTTCTTGGTGGAAGCGCGCAGCTCGCCGGTGTACGGGTCGATGACCTTGATGCCCTCACCGAAGTTGCTGAAGCCCACGCGCCCCGGCTCGATGAGGATGTCGTTGCGGGGGTCGCGCCCGCAGAGCACGATCGAGGCGGGAGCGCTGGCGATGGCTCCCTCCACCACGTGCGGCGGGATCTTGACGATCTGCGTCTCGCGGTCCACGGAGCAGCCGCCGTCGCCGAAGATGTCGAGCGCTTCCTCGAGCTCCACCCAGATGCCGGTCTGCTCCAGCACGACGAGCGTCGCCAGATGGATGTCCTGGATCTCGTCGCCGGTGAACACGTTGAGGCTCATGCCACCGCTGCGGCGCCGGCCGGCGAACAGGTTACGCTTCATACCCCGCCTCCACGCGAGTCGTTTGTCGATCGAGCACCGCAACGTAATCACAGGCCGTGTGCCCGGCGCCACCGCAGGCGGATTGCGGCGGCGGCTTGCGCCGCCACCGCGCGGCCGTCACGCTAGCGGCATGAGCCGGCGCACCCTCACAGCCATCGGCCTCGGCCTGCTGATCGCGGCGCTCACCTTGTTCGTCTCGCGCCGCTTCGGCATCACCTTCCTCTTCCTGCCGCTGTTCTTCACCTGGGGGCGGGGCCGACGCGACGGCCGTTGAGGGCGCGGGGCTTCGGCACCTCGGTGACCGTGCTGGGCGCGGTGGTCGCGCTGGCCGTCGTGTTCGTCCTTCGGGAGCCGCCCACGGTCGCTCCGATCACGATGCGGTTCAGTAGCTCCTACGTCTGGAGGGAGACGCGCGAAAGCCCGGGCGGCCTCGCGGGCGATGCCACGGTGCGGGAGGAGGCCGGCCTGTTTGCGGCGGCGGCCTCCGGGGATGCCAGAGCCGTCCACGGCGACACAGCGTCGGTCTACGACGCGGCGACGCGCACCCAGCTCACGCGCCGCAGGAGCGGCGGCGGCTGGGCCTACACCCGCACCGTCGACGAGTGGCCGCCGGTGTGGCGCACCTCGTTCGCGGGCCCTCTCCGGTACCAGGGGCTGGCGGCGGTCGTGCGCTCCGCGCTCGAAGACCGCGATCCCCTGGTCGGGATCAAGCCCGTAGCGCAGGGCGAGCGCAGGTCGTGGCGGGCGGCGCTCTCGTGGCCGGGAGGCGGGCGGGCGGACGTCGTGGTGGACGAGCGCAGCGGCCTCGTCCTCTGGTGCTCCTCCGTGGGGCCCGCCCCTGACCCTTCGCAGAGTGACGCCGCCGTCCCGGTCCGCGAGGAGTTCAGCGCCAGAGCAGACCCGGCAGCTTCGGTGCCGGGGGACGCGCGGCTCGAGCTGTCCGCGCCGCCTGGAGCCCGGGTGACGACGCGGCGCGAACGGCGCTACACGTACTACCGGTCTCTGCAGGGCGCGGCGCAGGCGGCGCGCTTCGCCGCTCTCGAGCCGACCGTCGTGCCGGACGGCTACGCGCTACGCGCCGTCGCGACCCGCCACCGGCCGGGCCTGGTCGCGGCGGCGGTGCCTCCTGACGCCGACCGACTCAGCACGGCGCGGCCGCGGCAGCCGGCGAACGAGATGGACCTCTGCTACACGCGGGGCCTGGCGTGGTTCACGGTCGCCGTCACGCACATCGCCGGTTCGCGTCAAGCCGCCGCCGACGTCCGTGCCTTGGCCGGGGAGTTGCTCCCGGCCGAGCTCTCGAGCCGGGAGACGACCCTGCAGTACGGTGCCTTGGCGGGCCGCACCGCGTACACCTGGTATGCGCCCCGAGGGCCCATGCTCTTCGTGAGCGACGGGCGCTACGCCGTGCTCGCGAGCGGCGCCCTCACCCGCCAGGAGTTGATCGCCCTGGCCGAGGGGCTGGAGCCCCTGGAGCGCTGAAGCGGGCGCCTCGAGCCGCCGTCAGTCGTCGAGCGGCTCGAACTGATCCTTCTCGACGCCGCACTCGGGGCAGACCCAGTCCTCGGGCAGATCGTCGAAGGACGTTCCCGGTTCGACGTCGGCATCCGGGTCGCCGGCCTCGGGGTCGTAAACGTAGTCGCAGACGGTGCAGATGTACTTCTTCACGCTGGGCCTCCTGGGTGAGTCTCCTCCGCGCACAGTGTACCTCGCCGCTACGAGGGCGGCGGCGTCGCGGGCGATCCTGCCCGCCACCCCGCCGCCGCCAAACCACTCACCGGGGAGCGCCGGCTGGCGGCGGAGTGTCGGGCTTGCACCGGCGCTATGCGGCGCGAGAGACTCACCAGGCCAGGCGGCAACGCGCCCCCGAGAGGAGCCCCCCGATGACGATCCCGCATGACCATCCTCGCACCTGGTGGTGCCGCCCCGGGCTCGAGGCGAGCGGCGGCCGCCTGATGATCGCCGGTCGCGATGCGGAAGAGCTCGCCCGGGAGCACGGCACCCCGCTCTACGCGTACGACCTCGACCATGTCGAGGCCAACGTGCGCGCCCTGCAGGAGGCCCTGGCGCGCACCGGCCACCCGTGGAAGGTCCGTTTCGCGCTCAAGAGCCAGCGCGAGCCGGAGGTGCTCGCGCGGCTGCGCGCGATCGCCGCCCCCGGCACGCCCGGGTTCGTCGGGCTCGACGTCTGCTCGCCCGGCGAGGTGGAGTACGGGCTCGCCAACGGCTTCCCCGCCCGCGAGATCAGCTATACCGGCACCAACGTGAGCGAGCGCGACCTCGACGTGATCCTCCAAGCCGGCGTGCACCTGAACCTCGACCTCATCAGCCAGGTCCACCGCGTCGGGCGGCGGGCCAGCGGGGGCACGATCGGCATCCGCGTCAACCCCCGCGTCGGCGCCGTCCGCCCCGGGAGCGGCATCAGCTACTACAGCGGCGACAAGCCGACCAAGTTCGGCATCTACCCGGAACGGCTCGACGAGGCCATCGACGCCGCCCGCTCCTACGACCTCACCATCGACACCATCCATTTCCACGTGTCGCACCACCTGCTCAGCGACGACCTGCCGGCGTTCGACCGCGCGGTGGAAGCGGCGGCGGGCATGGCGCGACAGGCCATCGACGCCGGCTGCCCTGTTCGCGAGGTCAACGCCGGAGGGGGGCTCGCCACGGTCATGGCCCAGGGCCAGGAACCGCTCGACCTGGACGGCTACGCGAGGGTTCTCGCCCGGCACCTCGGCCCGCTCGGAGTCACCATCGCCTGCGAGCCCGGCGAGATGCTCGTCAAGAACGCCGGCGTGCTGCTCGCCGAGGTGGTCACGGTGGAGGATAGGAGCGCGGCCGGCGACGGCAGCGCCGTCTTCGCCGGCCTCGACTGCGGCTGGAACATCATGCACCTGGCCTTCGTCTACCACGAGTCGGTCGAGGCGGTGCTCTGCCGCGCCGCCGACGCACCGCGCACGGCCACCTACACGCTCGCCAGTCACATCAACGAAGGGCCCGACCTGTACGCCGAGGACTACCCTCTGCCGCCTGTCCGAGAAGGCGACATCGTCGCCCTGCTGGGCGTCGGCGCCTACTGCCAGGCGAACTGGCACCGGCACTGCCTGCGGCCGTTCCCGCGGGTGCTCTGGTTCGAGGAGCGCCTGCAGCTCTGAGCCTGGTCACCCGCCGCGAGACGCGCCGGCGCCGCCCAAGCCGAAGCGGGAACCCGCGTCCGTGACCGGGGCGTTCTCCGGGTAGCCGCGGCTCTCCCAGTACCCCGGCCGCGCCGCCGCCGTGACCTCGAGCCGCGTGACCCATTTGACGTTCTTGTAGCCAAGCTGCACCGGGACCACGAGCCGCAGCGGCCCGCCGTGGTCGGGCGGCAGAGGCTCGCCGGCGAGCGTGTCGGCGAGCATCGTCCGCGGGTGCGTCACCAGCTCGAGCGGCAGGCTGCTCGTGTACACCCCGCTCCGGGCGTGGAACACGACGTAGTTGGCCTCCGGCTCCAGCCCCGCCTGCTCGAGCAGCACGGCAGGGGCGACGCCGCCCCACGGCACGTCGTCCACGCTCCAGCCCTCGACGCAGTGGAAGTCGACCGTCTCGGCCCGCCGCGGCAGCGCCCGCCACGCGGCCGCGTCGATCCGCAGCGGCTGACGCACCAACCCGTCGACCGCGAGCACCCACTGCTCGGCCGGGACGTCCGGCACGTCTTCCACGCTGCGCACCGGGAAGGGGCCAAAGCCGCCGTCAGACGCCCCGGACCCGCCGATAGTGCCGCCTCCGGCCAAGCGCCGTAGTGCCTCGAGGGCGCCGGCGAACCCCGCCACGAGCGCGCCGACGAGCACCAGAAAGCGCTTGCGGCTGTAGCGCACGCGTGGTGGCGGCACCTGAGGGCCGGCCCCCGCGCCAGCGCTGGGCCGCGAATCGGCAGGCGGGTGTGCCGCGCCTTGCATCTCCGTCTTGTCAGACTTCTCGTCCATTCCGGACCCAGCCGCCTCGTGTCCGAGTCTGTTGGGAGTGTTCCCGTCAGCAAACCGCACCGGCATGGGAGCAAGTGCCGGGGCAGAGCACCCGGCCGGCGGCGTCTCACCGACCCGCCCGAGAGCAGGCAGCCGCAATCTGGACGTACTTGGGAAGCTGGGGCTGCGTATCCCGCCCCGTCTACACCGAGACTCTTGTTTTCGTCCGACCCTGGGAGTACGTCAGTGCACGCGCGTAGATGCGTTCGGGCAACCGATTCCGCATCAGCGCTTGGGGGGGCCTCCTGCGGCCGAAGGGCCGCGCTTCGTCGATTTTCCGGCCTCAGGGCCGTGCGCGAGCGTGCTTGAGTTCAGGTCCGCAACGCGAGGAGGTGGTGATCAGCCACAGCGCACCTCTCGTTCATCGGCATGCCTGATGGTAGGGGTACCGCAGGCAGCATGGTCGGTGGCGAGAGCGTCCATGGGAAGCGCCGTATCGGCTCTCTGAAGGGGAGACCATCGTGAAGAAGAAGACTCTGATCATCGTCATCGCCATTGTGGCCGTCATGGCCGTGTTCAGCGCGACCGCCTATGCATGGTTCACGTGGGACGCCATGAATTCGAGCGCCCAGATTGGCAGCGGCGACATGACCGCTACGCTCGAGAGCGATCGTGCGACGGTCAGCATCGCCGGCTTGATGCCCAGTAATGGCGGCATCAACGAGGTCGTCTACTACAGGCTCACCAACACGGGTGACGCCGACGCTTCGTTTGCTCATTACGTGGACCCGGCCAGCTTCTGGGGCAATGCCGAACTGTCCAATCACCTGTGCATGAGCGTCGTCCTTCCCCCGACCACCGGCACGTATCCTTACGCCCGCACTTACGGTGCTGACAACCTTGCCCTCGTCACCAATGGTTGGGCCAAGGATATCTGGGGTGCCAGCAACGCCCTCAACAACTTCGGCCTTGGCGTGGAGCCTCTGTTACAAGGACATGGCGGCCGTCTACAAGGTGACGCTCTGGCTCGATGGCCCGAGCTCGGGCAACGATCTGCAAAACCAGGAGTGCGGTTTCAGCCTCAAGTGGGTCGGTGGCCAGCCTGAGGCGGCGCCTGCGTTCTAAGGACCTATCCCTGTAGGAACTGACGGAGTCGCCGCGAATCCGCTTGGTGAGAAGCGTGACGAACCACTCGTCAGGAGGCTCTCATGGGACTCATCGAGCGCGACGACGGCTGGCGCCTGCCGGAGT
>Ga0265296_1004127_pt1 | contig 12831 bp, 15 predicted proteins | sample MunlanPumphouse1_FD_189073 | JGI IMG/M metagenome (GOLD analysis project Ga0265296, IMG submission 189073) | Groundwater microbial communities from a municipal landfill in Southern Ontario, Canada - Pumphouse #1 | ecosystem: Environmental > Aquatic > Deep subsurface > Groundwater | place... | reverse complement strand
ATATGTATAAAACATGGCGCATCCCGGATTATATCGGTGGTAAAGATAGATTATAAAACCGGTGGTGTTACTATTGATGAAAAAATTCGGAATTACCGCTGACAGTTTTGTCCCGGTTGTTTTTATCGGTTTTCTTTTAGTGGTGTGGGAGTACACGGTAAAGTTAAAATCCATCCCGGAATGGATCCTGCCGGGGCCGGTGCGGATTATGCGCGCACTGGTTGAAAACGCGCCGGTGATAGCAAAACACGCTCAGAGCACTTTGCTTGAATGCCTGGCCGGCTTTATAGTGGCAATACTTTTTTCTTTTATCGTAGCCTTTTTGATGGATGAAATTTCGTTGTTTAAAAAAGCGGTCTATCCTTTGATAGTAGCCTCACAGACTATACCGATTGTTTCAGTTGCCCCGCTCTTTATCATCTGGTTCGGCTACGGGATACTCCCCAAAATCATTGTTGTGGTCCTGGTATGCTTTTTCCCAATAGCCATAAGTCTTCTGAGCGGGCTGGCGGCGGTTGACAGTGACTATCTCGAACTTTTCAGGTCTATGCAGGCCACCAGGCTTAATATTTATCGCATGGTCAAACTGCCACTGGCGATGCCGGCCTTTTTTTCTGGGCTCAAGATATCCGCGGCCTACAGTGTCATGGGTGCCGTGATTGGTGAATGGTTGGGGGCTAAACAAGGCCTTGGCACCTACATGACACTTTCCCAGCGTTCGTTTCAGGTTGATCGTGTATTCGCGGCCATCCTGGCGGTTACGGTCTTAAGCGCCGCGCTTTTTGCGCTGGTAAGTTTTATTGAAAGGATCGTGATTCCGTGGAACAGGCTTTCCGAAAAGTAAGCGTTTATTAAACAATTTATCTTGATGGGGGGAATGTGTTAATGAAAAAAAGTTTGTTTGCAGTTGCGTTGTTATCATCCCTATTGCTTCTCTTGATCGGATGCAATGCCGCTAAAGAGACCGGGCCAAAACAAGAACAACTCAAGAAGATCAAGGTTCTCCTGGACTGGACGCCGAATACCAATCACACCGGGGTGTATGTGGCGCAAAAGCGCGGCTATTATAAGGAACAGGGTCTGGATGTGGAAATCATCCAACCCAGTGAGGGAGGCGCTTCCCAACTGGTGGCGGCGGGCCAGGGTGATTTCGGCTTCAGCTATCAGGAGGAGGTTACCATCGCCCGTACCACGGGGGTGCCTGTAAAGGCCCTGGCGGCAGTGATTCAACATAACACTTCAGGCTTTGCTTCCCCGGTGGAGAAGGGCATCAAGAGCCCCAAAGATTTCGAGGGCAAAAAGTATGGGGGCTGGGGGTCGCCTGCTGAGGAGGAAATGATCAAAGCACTGATGAATCAGGAAAACGCCGACTTCAAGAAAGTAGATATGATCAACATAGGGACAGCCGACTTTTTCACAAGCATCAGGAAAGATGTGGACTTTGGCTGGATCTTCTGGGGATGGAATGGTATTGAATCGGAACAAAAGGGAATACCACTCAATTTCATACGCCTCAGGGATTATAACGATGCTCTTGACTTCTATACCCCGTTGCTTATCGCCAGTGACAACACCGTAAAGAATGACCCCGCGCTGGTTTCCGCTTTTATGAAAGCCACGGCTAAAGGGTACGCCGATTGTATCCGTGGACCGAGGGAAGCCGGACAGGTTCTGCTTGACAGTGTTCCCGAGCTAAACAAGGATTTGGTGCTGGCCAGCCAGGAATACCTGGCCAAAGAATACAGGGGCGATGCGCCGGTATGGGGCCAGATGTCGGAGTTGAGGTGGAAGAAGTATGCTGACTGGATGTATAACCAGGGGCTTATTGAGAAACCACTTGACTACCAGCAGGCCTTTACCAATGAATTTTTGCCCAAGGAGTAAATAATATTGCCGGAGATTGTGGTTGAGGGAATCAGCAAGACCCTGGGCGGCCTTGTAACCCTGGGGGAGATTAATTTAAGAGCTGCCGACAGGGATTTTGTCGGCATCCTCGGTCCAAGCGGCTGTGGCAAGAGCACGCTCTTTAATATAATTTCAGGGTTGATGCGGCCGGAGCAAGGGAGTGTTTTGATCGACGGTCTGAACGTCACGGGCAAAACCGGGCGGGTCAGCTACATGCGTCAGAAGGATTTGCTGCTGCCTTCCCTGAACATTCTTGAGAATGTCAGCATTCCGTTAGTATTAAAAGGGTTGCCCAGAAAAAAGGCCTGCGCCCAGGCCATAAAGCATTTAAAGCAGTTTGGGCTGGAAGGTTTCGAGAGTTATTATCCCAGGCAGCTGTCCGGTGGGATGAGGCAGAGGGCTGCGATGCTGAGAACCTATCTTTTTTCAAGCGACATCCTGCTGCTGGACGAGCCTTTTGCTTCTTTGGACGCTATAACTAAAAGAAAAATGCAGGCCTGGCTGATCGATGTGTTCAACCAGATCAATCCTACTGTCATGTTTATAACTCATGACGTTGATGAAGCGCTTTACCTGTGCGACAAGATTTATGTACTGTCGGAATGTCCCACGGTTGTTAAGCTTGAAATTAAGGTGCCTTTTTGCAGGCCGTCACATGGACGCACCATAGTTGTTCCGGAATATGGCGTGATCCGGGACGCGATCATGGAGGCGCTGGCGATCTGAACAATATCCCTGACAGCTGGAGGTTTCAAAAGATGAAGTTTCTGGTCATTACCAACGGCTCATACGGTGATTTGGACTGGTACAGGGGCAGGACCTGCCTGTACGACAGGATTATCTGCGTCGACGGGGGGGCCAAAAGAGCCCGTGAACTCAGTATTGTTCCGGGCTGGGTTGTAGGTGATATGGACTCCATCAGTGAAGATGACCGGAAGTACATGGCGGATGCGGGAGTATCTTTTGAACTCCACCCACCGGAGAAAGACTTTACAGATACCCAGATCGCCCTGGAGCTTGCCGCCAGGGAAGGGGGCAAGGAGATTTGTATATGGGGCGGTACCGGTTCCAGACTCGATCACAATCTTTCCAATATTTTCAGCGCTACGTCCTTTTTAGCGCGGGGCATCAAAATATTATTTGAGTCACCGGACCTGATGGTATACTTTGTTGAAGAACGCCTGGTAATTCCGGGCAGCCCCGGGGACACGGTCTCTTTGATAGCACTTGGTGAAAGGGCGGTTGGGGTGGACCTGCGGGGGTTTAAATATCCGTTGGACAAAGCCACCCTGGAGAGCAGCTGGCAGTGGGCGGTTTCAAACATTATTACCGAAGCCAATCCGGTAGTACGGCTGGACTACGGCATCCTTGCCGTTTTTCATTATAAAACCCCTGTCCTCTAAATTCTATTGAAGTGTAGCAAAGATGAAATTTGTAACAGCTTATATATACATTCCCAGTTTGAGGTGCCGCAGATGAAAATTGAAAGCATAATCGACGTGGCCAGGGGCAACGCCCCGGCGGATATTTTATTAAAAGACGCCCTGGTGGTGAACGTTTTTACCGGGGAGATCTTAAAACAAAGTGTGGCGGTCAAGGATGGTGTAATCGCCGGGGTGGGTGATTATGACCGGGGTGAAGACATCTTTGATCTGGCGGGGAAATACCTTATCCCCGGTTTGATCGACGCCCACATCCACATTGAAAGCTCCATGCTTACACCGGCCGCTTTTGCCGCCGCAGTTGTCCCGCATGGTGTAACGGCGGTTGTAGCCGACCCGCATGAGATCGTCAATGTGACCGGCCTGGCCGGACTTGAATACATGATTAATGCCGCAAGCGGGCTGCCACTGGATATTTATTACATGATTCCTTCCTGTGTGCCGGCCACTCACCTGGAAACAGCGGGAGCATCGGTTGGAGAAGCTGAGATCAGGGAGTGTTTTAAAAAGTACCCCCGCTCCCCCGGACTTGCTGAAATGATGAATTTTCCAGGTGTCTACCTTGAAGATCGGGAAGTTCTGGGCAAGATCAGGGCGGCGCGTGAGAGCGGCCTTTTAATTGACGGCCATGCCCCGTTGCTGGGCGGCAGGGATCTAAATGCGTATATCAGCGCCGGTATACTTACCGACCACGAGTGCATAACCCAGGAAGAAGCCCTGGAAAAGCTTCGCCTGGGCATGAAAATAATTATCCGGGAGGGGTCTGCCGCCAGGAATCTACGCTCAATTCTCCCGGTCGTTACGGAGATAAACTGCCCCAACCTGCTTTTTGGCTGTGACGACCGCAGCCCGGCAGACCTGGTTGACGAGGGGGAAATTGATTTCGTTCTGCGTAAAGCGGTCTCCTGCGGCCTTGATCCGGTCATGGCCGTACAGATGGCCACAATAAACCCTGCCCGGCACTACAAACTGTGTGGTCTGGGGGCAGTTGCCCCCGGTTACCGGGCTGACCTTGTGGTTCTAAACAACCTTGAAGATTTCCAGGCAGAAATGGTTTTTAAAGCGGGCACACTGGTTGCCCGGGACAAAAAACTTCTTGCCGGCCTGCCTATGCCTGAGGACACAAGTATGCGCAACACGGTGCGCTTGCCTGAATTGAAGGGCCGGCTGGAATTAAACATTCCAACCGGCAAAGTCCTGGCCAGGGTGATAGAGGTTCTGCCGGACCAGATTCTCACCAGGGGCGTTCTTGTGCCGGCAGGCGAACTGACTGCCGCGCAGGGTATCGCCAGGGTGGCGGTGGTGGAGCGGCACGGCAAAAACGGCAACGTGGCAGTGGGCCTGGTCAGAGGTTTCGGGCTGAAAAGCGGTGCAATCGCTTCTACAGTGGCGCATGACAGCCATAACTTGATTATAGTTGGCCTGGCAGCCGGAGATATGGAACTCGCCGCCAGGACAGTTGCTGAAACGGGCGGCGGGCTGGCTGTTGTGTCCGGCGGGAGGGTACTTGCCTCACTGCCTTTGCCGGTGGCCGGTTTAATTTCCGATCAGGACGCCCGCACGGTGGCCGCCCAGCACCTGGAACTGCACGCGGCAACCAAGGAGATAGGCTGCCTTCTGCCGTCGCCTTTCATGACCCTGTCTTTTCTGGCACTTCCGGTTATCCCAGAATTAAAAATTACTGACATGGGTTTGGTGGATGTCAAGAGGTTTGAGTTTGTGGATCTGTGGGTATCAGGTTAGATAAACTCCAAGTCAAGCCGGTCCTACTACAGAGGACATATGACCGCACCATTCCGCGGTTTCGCGAAATACGTCCTCAAGTAAATAACGGTATATGGTACCCGCAACAGCCTTGATTTGTTCAGTTTCAGCCAGTTGACCGTTGCTGCGGCAGGCTTCCCAGTCGGGTACAGACACTTTTCCTTCTATTTTACTGCCTATAGTGAAATAGATACTTTCCCCGCAAATTATCTGCCGCTCATATATAGCGGAAAGTGTATCAGGTACGGGTAGTTCATTACTGCTGACGATTACAAATAATTTGGGCAGTATGCTTTCTGCCTGCTTCAGCTTTGCCTCAAAATCCCCGGACCAGCGCCAGAATACCACGTCGGGCCGTTTTTCCGGATCCCACACAGTTTCCATTTCTACCAGCTGAAAACTCACATCTTCCCACGCGTTTCGATCATCTTTCGTACAATTGGGAGCATAAACAGTAAAACGCCGCACAGAATCACCTCCAACTGTCTATTTCTCATCCAAAGCGTTATCTATACCGCGCAGTCCTTCCAGCGCCGCGCAGGGAAGTGAAATATGGGGGAATTGAATGTGTGGTTCACGGGGGTTAATCCGGATTACTGTAGTATTACGCTGGTTGCCGAGTTGCTCGCTCAGCCTTCTGATGGTTGGAACTCCAGTGCCGGCGCCGATTTCGATTACCGCCAGCCGGTCATCCCTGTGCTGGTTAAGAAAACGTCTGAAGCTGTCGCCCTGACGGTTAGTGCGCGCGCTAAGCCACGAAAAATCCCCGAACATCAGTATGTTGGGCCTGGCTACTACGCCGCAGTGAGGGCAGCGCGGGACATACTCCGCCCGCATGTCGGAGTGGTTTACCGATATAATCTCTTCGTTCGGCCAGATGTCTTCGACGCACGGCGTCAGGCACTGCAGGTAGTTGATAGAACCGTGCACCTCGTATATTTTTTCTTCAACAAAGCCCGCTTTTTGAAAATGGCCGTCCACATTGGAGGTAGCCACAAAATAGTCAAGGCTGAGTTTATTGATCCATTCAAGCAGCAATTGGAAGCCGGCGTGCGGAGAGATGTCGCGGTAGAGGGCGGCGCGGTGGCCGTAAAACCCCCAGCCGAAAGCCGGGTCCATGGCAAAGTGAATGGGGTTGGCTGCCTCGACAAAGCTTATTCCTAAACGTTCGTACATGGGGTAGGCGTTCCAGAAGCCCTTGTCGCCGCGGAAATCCGGCAAACCGGAATCCACACCCATACCCGCTCCGGCGGTAATCACCACAGCCCTGGCATTTCTTATAGCCTCTGCTGAATTTTTAAACCTTTCCGTCAATTCCATGTTTTCTTCTCCCTGATTAAATAAGGTATTATATTTTTCACCATAATAAATTCAATATAATTAAAAAATTCCTTCTTTAAATAAACTATTTTTTTATAATAGTGCTAAAAAAAAGGAAAAAATAAAATTGTGAAGAAAATGATTTTGTATTTTCTTAATAACCTTCGCCGGTTACGGGTAAATGAATATTAGAATTAAAAAAATAAAGGGGTGGATTAAGGTGCGCGGAATAAAAGCTCTGGTTTTAATGCTGCTGGCTGTGATTTTACTGGCAGTCGGGTGCACAACAAGGGATTCGACAGGCAAAAAGCAGGCTGACGCAACACCTGAAAAAATAGTGGTGCAGGCGCCTCTGGCGCCTCCCACGGCGCCGCTGTATAAAATTTTAAAAGACGGCCAGGTAAATGGGGTAAAAGTAGAACTGATTGTTTACAAGTCCGTGGAGGAAGCCACCACCCGTGTGGTTAAAGGTGAAGCTGATTTCACCGTGCTGCCAATAAATGTGGCGGCCAAGCTTTACAACAAGCAGGCTGACATTTCGCTGGCCAATGTAAGCACCTGGGGCATCCTGTCTTTGGTAACCACGGATAAGCAGGCGCAAAACTGGCAGGATCTAAAAGGCAAGGAGCTTTATGTAGGCGCCCAGGGTTCCACCCCGGACGTCCTGACCCAGTATTTTATCCATAAGAACAACATGCAGGCGGGTGAAGTCAAGCTGGCTTATCTAAATTCTCCGGAGATTGCCCAGCTGATGATTAACGGCATAGTAAAATACGCGGTTCTGCCCGAGCCCCAGACAACCCAGGTGTTGATGAAAAACAGCCAGTCTATGGTGGCCAGAGATTTTTTTGCCGACTGGCAAACGTTTGAGGGGAATTCCACACGCCTGCCCCAGGCCGGGATGGTAGTCCGGAACGATTTTGCCCGTACCTATCCCAAAGCGTTAACCGAGTTTCAAAACGCCTATAAAAGCGCCATGGAGTGGACCGTGGCCAACCCCGCTGAGGCCGCTCCCCTGGTGGAGTCTAACATGAGTATGCCTGCTGCCGTTTTTATACGGAGCATGGAGCGCACCCACCTGTTTTTCGCCACAGGTGCGCAAGCCAGGGGCGATGTAAACACATATTTAGCCAGACTGCTGGATATTTCACCAGAAATGGTGGGGGGTAAACTGCCTGATGAAAAATTTTTCCTCACTGACTAGGGGCCTGGCGCCCCTTTTCGGTCTGCTCATATTTATAGCTTTATGGCAGGTTGCGTCAGGTTTTTACAACCACGTTATACTGCCCTCCCCCCTCGAGGTGGCCCGCTCTGTGGCTTCCCTGACAATTGACGGCCGGCTGTGGGAGCACGGGCGGCAGTCCATTATACGCGGCTTGACAGGATTCGGCCTGGCAGTCGCCGCCGGTGTGCCGCTGGGCCTGTTAATAGGTGTCAGCCCACTGCTCTCAAGTTTTTTCAGGCCGCTGGTAGTGGCGCTGCAGGTGATCCCGCTGATCTCCTGGTTGCTTCTGGCCATGATCTGGCTTGGTTTCAGCCAGGTTCCCGCTTTTGTGGTTTTCGTGACTACCCTGCCCCTGATTACTATCAATACCGTCCAGGGTGTAAAGAATATCGACCTGCAGCTGATGCAGATGTCTGCTGTCTTCCGCATCAGACGGTCACGTGTCTTCCGGGAAATCTACCTGCCGCAGGTACTGCCCTACCTGCTGGCCGGTGTTTCCACCGCTCTGGGTACCACCTGGAAAGCTGTGGCTATGGCGGAGTTTCTGAGTGTTTCCCAGGGGATTGGCGCCAGAATGGCGTTAGCGCGGATAAACCTGGAAACCGCAGACCTCTTTGCCTGGACTTTTATTTTAATCGGGCTCGGCCTTATTACTGACAGGCTGTTGACCTACCTGGTAAACAAAAGACTGCGTCATTGGATGTGAACGTATGATCAAGCTGGATCAAGTATATAAAACCCTGGGCCAGACCAGGGTTTTGAGTAGTTTTTCACTTTGCGCTGAAAAAGGTAAAATTACCTGTATTATCGGTCCTTCCGGCTGCGGCAAAACCACGATCCTGCAGCTGCTGGCCGGGTTGGAGCAGCCCGATGCCGGCAGGATCACCGGAACGGAAGACGCGCGGGTCAGCTATGTCTTTCAGGAGCCAAGGCTGCTGCTTTGGAAAACTGTAGCCCAAAACATCGCTTTTGTATTACAAGATGTTGTCACACCCGCCAGGCAGCAGGAACTGATCGAGGAATACCTTTTCATGATCGGGCTTAATGAATACAGGGACAGCTATCCCAAGGCCTTAAGCGGTGGTATGAAACAGCGACTGGCTCTGTGCCGGGCTTTTGCCTACCCCCACGACCTGCTGCTGATGGACGAGCCCTTCAAGTCGCTGGACACGCCGCTGCGCCTGGGCCTGGTGCGGCAGGTGGCCAGAATATGGCAGGCCAACCCGCAGACTATTGTCCTGGTAACGCATGATATCATGGATGCCCTGCTGCTCGGGCACCGGGTAATTGTCCTGTCCGCCAGGCCGGCCGCAGTGTTGGACGAGGTGAAGATAGACGTACCGCTGGAGCAAAGAAACGTTGTGCAGGAGCCCCTGCCTGGCTATCACGCCAGGATGCTTGCTGTGCTGGAGGCTGAGAACAAAAAAACTTTCCCCAACCTTTAAACTTTTTACGTCAGGAGTTGTAATGGATGGAAATAATCAGGATGTCGGAAGTTCCAACCTTTGCCACGCCGCTGGGTTTATTAGCCAGAAAGCTGCTTGATCAGCCTGCTTTTCTGATCATGAACCTGCTTTTAAAGCCGGGTGAAACAGTAGAAAAACACGTCATGCCTGATGACGCTTTTTTCTATGTGGTTAAAGGCAGCGGAAAAATTATGATAGGCGAGGAAGAGACAACTGCTGGTGAAACGGACATAGTTTTTAGCCCGAAAAACACGCCACGCGGCCTTCGGGCCTTGCCGGGCAAAGATTTTCACGTGCTTATAGTAAGAAGCCCGATTTCAGCGGAATAACCCCGCTGACGGGAAGTTTTATTTGTTTTCCCGCAAAAACCTGGCCCAGTCACCATCGGGAATGACCTCGCCGTTTTCCTTGAGCCATTGCGCTTTGGGGGGTGGCCACATGTACATGTGTGCTTTTACCGTTTTTCCCAATTCCAGCAACTCCACATCCCGGATCTCCCGGGTCAGCAGGCTCTGGCTTTCAACATCGGTGTACTTTTCGATTTCATCAATTTCCGGCAGGATTACAGAGAGGTCCCTGGTTTCATACAGTACCCCTTTTACCACCCCTTCACCGTCCAGGACAACAGGATATCCGTCTCCGGGAACGAGATACATAACCCCCTTCGCTCTGGCCTCATAAACCTTATGATTGTGAGATTCGATAAAACGTTTGTAGTTTTTAAGGCCAGGCAGCAGGGTGCCGTACACAAAAAGATTGTTCAGGTACATAAAACACCACCCTTTGTTTTTTGGAGATACTGAAGAGCTGTTTTAATATATTTATTTTCTTTATTAAGTTATTTTCCCCTTTTTTTGTTTCCTAATTATTTTAAGATAATAGAAAATGGCGCTCTAAGGTTATTTGTTTCTAAGATACTCTAAAAAAATAAATAACAAACATGTGCCAGCCCCCTAAAATATTTCATGAAAAGAAGTTGTCTATAACGCCGCCGGGGCGAGCAGCAAGGACCCCGTTCGCTATAGTTTTGCCCACGGCGGTAAGGACGGCCATCCCTATCCGGTAAACAGGCATATTGTTTAAACAATAGATAATACTTAATAAATTCTTAAGAAATTTTATCGTATTTATTAATAAATTTATTGGTATAATTACTACAAAAAGTATAGGAGGTAAAATATGGATACAGTTAACAATTTAAAGACCTCTCTTGCCGGCGAATCACAGGCAAACCGCAAGTATGCGTCTTTTGCTAAAAAGGCTGATGAAGAAGGTTATCCATCCGTGGCAAAGTTGTTCAGGGCCGCGTCCGAAGCTGAGGCTATTCACGCCGCTTCCCAACTCAGGGCCCTGGGTGCTATAAAGTCGACTGCCGAGAATTTAAAAGCGGCTATCGAAGGTGAAACATACGAATTTACCCAAATGTACCCGGGTTTTATCGCGAAAGCGGAAGAAGAAGGCGCAAAACAGGCTAAAATAGCTTTTCATGGCGCCAATGAGGCTGAAAAGGTCCACGCCGGTTTATATACAAAAGCACTTGAGTCGCTTGATAACAAACCTGAAGTTGAGTACTATCTATGCACGGTATGCGGTAATGTAGTAGAAAACGAGCCCCCGGACAAGTGCCCGATCTGTAATGCGCCTAATAAGGCTTTTAAAAACGTGGGTTAACCCTGAAAGCTCAAACTTAATATGCAGTATAAGAGAACCTATTGACTGCTGATTAATCACCAAGAGCCGCCTCCTGACTTTATCGCTTCAGGGGGCGGTATTTTTATTTGTTTTTTATGGAGAAAAATGTTCCATTATTAGGCATTTTGAAGAAGGAAGTCGAAGTTTTCGAAAACCCTGGCACAGGATGAAGCCACTTCAGTCGTATACGGCATGCCGAAAGTGGCTTACGAGCGGGGCGGCGTGGAATACCTGGTGCCGCTGGATGCGATCCCGAATACTATTTTGGGCATGCTGAGCGGGAAGAAACAAACAGGTTATTAGTAAGGTAGTTAATTAAAAGCAATTACTTAACACTGCGCCAGGCGCTGCCTTTATCCCTGGTTATGTGTGACATCGATTATTTTAAGGATTACAATGATACCTACGGGCACCTCTGTGGTGACGACACTGAACAAAGCTATCAACAGGCCGGGCGATATGGTGGCGCGTTATGGCGGTGAAGAGTTTGCTGTTGTTCTGCCGGGCTTCGACTGCGGCACTAATTTATGCGGCTGACCGGGCGATGTACAAGGCAAAAAGAGACGGCTGCAACTGCGTAAGAACTGCCAGAGGGGTATCGTGACGCGTGAATTCTATTTGACCGTAACCAGCTCTTTTCGAGTTGCAAAAGTATCCGACAATTCCTCCAACTCGCACAGCAGGGGGAGTTCTTCCTTTTTGCTGTAAACAGTGGTGTGTCCCCTGTACACACACCCGTCCAGCAGGTTTTTACCCTGGTAGTCATAATGACCGTAGATCCGGCAGAAATACGGTCGTACAGGGTAAATCGAGCAAAGGACGCCTGTCTGAAAAGGGCACTGCCCCTCAACAATCCCCCAAATTTTTATTACCACGTTGTTGGCAAAATCCAGGAATTTTTTTAGCGAAGATTCATTATTTACGTATCTTTTGATGTTTTCCAGTTCCAGTGGGTAAATTTTGAGCATGGACGCTTTGATACAGCACTCACCACAGGTGCCACAGACTCTTTTCGATGGCTGCAGAGCCTGATCCAGTTTTTCGTAAAATTCCGCAAGATCATGCAGCATTGTTACCATAAAGCAGTCCCTCCATGCGGTAATGCTCTTTCTTTTTATAGTACCACATGGTGGGGTAAATTGAAACGAATGACATTGCAGAATTTTCAGACAAAATTCGCGCTGAAATGTATATGGGTAATCTAGTGGATCACATCATCCCTGTCCCTGGCGGCCTCAAGCAGGTTCTTTTCTACTTGTTCCAGCATCTCGCCCACAATTTTTGTTGTAACCTGCTTGAATTCACCTGGCTGGTACTCCGGCGGTTTTGGCCCGGCTTTTGAATTATCAGGAGCCTGCTTGGCTTCACCAGTCTCTGATGAAGGCCCAATACTTACAATTGGCCGCACCGCGGCCGTCCCTTGCGGGGATTCGGCCAGCAGCCCTTTAAGCCCTTGAAAGCAGTCTGCCGGTGAGCTCTTCGTGAGATCGATGGCAGCAAAAATATCTCTTGCCGCTTTGCAAGTTAAAATGCAGGATTCGGAGTTATGGCTGTCTCCAGCGTTATCATTTTCAACCCAGCCGTTAAAGCCAACCCACTGGATGTGCCTGGCGGGAATCACGCTAAAAATAATATGCAGCGCGCTCAGAGTGATTTGCAGGAGGATTGACTGGTAAAAGATATCAAACTCCTGCTCTTCCATTTCAATTGGAACTATTTCTTCCGCTTCCTTTTCATACTGATAGCTGATTGCGCGCGGCAGTTCAAAATAGCCGGGCAGCAAACCATTAATAACCAAAAGCTTTTCCTCCGGCTGGCATATTGCGTCAAAGTCAACTTTGATAGAATCAGGTGTGCTTATTTGATTAAGGGCTATTCTGGCAAAACTTTGGATGGCCGCTGGATGTCCCTTTTCAAAATCAAGCTGCAGCTGTTCGACCTTACTGTTATATGCCGACTGCTCGGCCATGTAAGCTGTTTTCTTTGCTTCGTGAGCAGCCCGCCTGGCAGCTTTTTC
>Ga0265296_1004126_pt1 | contig 12833 bp, 18 predicted proteins | sample MunlanPumphouse1_FD_189073 | JGI IMG/M metagenome (GOLD analysis project Ga0265296, IMG submission 189073) | Groundwater microbial communities from a municipal landfill in Southern Ontario, Canada - Pumphouse #1 | ecosystem: Environmental > Aquatic > Deep subsurface > Groundwater | place... | reverse complement strand
AACTGCTTAGGCTGTAAAAATGCAAAAAAACAATAAGAAAATAGCTTATTTTTCTTATTTTTTTATGCAATAACATCCAGGCTCTCGTAGTTCAATGGATAGAACGCAGGATTGCGGATCCTGTAATCTAAGTTCGATTCTTAGCGGGAGCACAAAAAAAACACGACCGGATTTTTCCGGCCGTGTTTTTTTGTGTATTTATTTATTGCATCCGCATTCACATTCCGGCGCGCAAGTGCATTTTTCGCCCTTGCCGCAAGCACAGCCGCAGGTGCAAACGTTTTTTTCTTCGTTGTTCATAGATTTTTAAAAAATTATTTAATTAATTTGGCTTTGTAAATATTGAAAATTTTCAAAGATAATATTTTGTCATCCGAGGTTTTTATCGGATTGTGCTGTATCTCAAAGAAATTTGGTTCTTGGAATTTAACTGAATTTACTTCGCAATTATTCCTTATTTCGTCAATGATAAGCGGAGCATGTCCAGGGCAGGGGATATCAACCGTAATTATTGATTTTTCTTGCGCTATATCGTTTATAGACGAATTTTGTTGGCCGCCTACATTATTGGCTAATGCTGGAAATATGATATAAACAAAAGCGATATTAACCGCAATCGTAAGCCCATATAGGCTAGTTAAGTATTTCCATTTTTGCTTGATTTGTGCGAGTGATTGGCAATTATTTTTTTGCAGATAAAGCCAAGCCGAGAGAGTGGCGAATAAGAGCGAGACGCCCAGGAGAACCGAAAAGAAGTGCGGCAATAGCAGGAATTTCTTGGCGAATGACATGCCGACAATCGAACCGATAAGCGCAAATATGATATACAAGATGCAAAAAAAGTGAGGGATAATTCCGTAAATTATGCCCTGCCATAGGCCTTTGTGTTTGTGTTCGTTTTTTTCTTTGTGACAGCCGCAAGTCTTTTGCATATTTATTTGTTAAGTTTTAAGACTTTTAATATTTCTTCTGTCATTTCGTCTTGTTTTTTCTCGTTGCCGGTTTTCATAGCTGATTTAAAGCAAGAATTAAGATGGTTTTCCATCAGCATTTGATGGGCAGATTTTAGCAGGCCGATAACAGCCAGATTCTGTTGCATGATGCTTATGCAATATTCTTTTTCTTCTGTCATTTTGATGATGCGCAGAAGCAGGGTGGAAGCTTTTTTAAAATTGATCAAAGCTTGTTCTTTTTTGTCCATAAATTTTTGTTCGATATTTTTTAAAAGTTATTTACCTATACCTGGGGTATGGGTATTAAGTATTGTAGCATCATTAATGGATATGTCAAATATGCGTGTTTGCGGGGGTTTTTTATAAAAGAAGAATAGTTTTGCACAGGAGGGGTGAAATATGGTATGATGATTTTGGGTATTATATTCTATAAATAAGCCTTTTTAAAATTAATTATAAATAACTATGGGTATCGAAAACAATTTTTTTAATCCACCGGCTAATAAGCAGGAAATGCGTCCCGGAGAAAAGCTCGAAGAAAGCAGGAAAAAAATTTGGGAAAAAGCCAAAAAATTATTATCTGGATTTGGTTTGGATTTTTCCAGTGAATCAGGCAGGGAAAAAGAGGAAGAAATCGTTGACAGAATTCAGGAAATAGAGGTAATGGAAAAAGGAGAAGAATATGATGATGGTGACGATAATTTGTTTCTAGAAACAGAGATTGATTATCAGGGAAAACCTGTTGTGTTTAAGATGGTGGCGCAATCAGATCCGAACTACGATCCTGGCTATAAAATCGATTATGCCAAAGAAACGCCTGATTATCAAAAAGAAGCCGAGAGAAGACTGCTGCGTGAAGCGGTTATTAACCAGAAACTTGCGAAATTCGGCGCAAGCATCAGCGCAGATACGATTCTTGACGCTGAAACAAAGGTCGGTCAGGACATGTATTTTGTCAAATCAAAAGCAGAATCAACAAAAGAAATCGCAGATTTCGGTTATGAGGAAGGAAAACAATTGGCTGTATCTATGTTTTCTTTGCAATACGAAACAGACTCTTCTGCAATAGTGAATGAAATCATGAAGGAGCGCGGGTATAATAGCCAGTATGAACTTGAGAATGAGTTTTCTGAGGATATTTTTAATGATTTTCAGGGTTATTTGGATAATTCAGAAGCAATATTAAATGATTGTGTGGCTGATAAAATAATCAAAAAAACTGATGCAAAAAAGATCTTTGCTGAAATGAAAAAATATCAGTCCGTGATTGATTCTTGCCAGATGCAGAAAAATGAATACAGTATAGCGCATAATAATGCTTTTTTGGATAATATATCTGTTTCTCCTGAAGGAAAGATTCTTTTGAGCGACTGGAGCAATGTCGGCACTACCCAAAATCGCGAGCTTTCACTGGTGAATGACTTGGGGCAGACTATGAAAAGTGCGCGTGAAAATTTGTCAGAAGAAAATGCAGACGCTTTTTTAAAGGGATTAGAAGATGAATTATTATCTTGTTATAAGAAAAAAGATAAGGAAGAAGTTGCTCAAGCAATTATTCGCTTGGCAAGACTGCGGACTTTCCGCGAGTTGTAGGGGGGGGGCGCAAGAAACAAAACATGCGATGCGTATGTTTTATTGCGCACCGGTAGGGTGCCTGTAATTATTATAAAAAAATATGAAATCAATTGTAATTATTTTTTCTTTCTTGTTTTCTTTTAATGCGGTTTCCGCCCAAACCGATTGCCCGATCGGAATGGTGAATGATCCGGCGCCGGGAAGCTGCGGGTCGTATATTGACAAAGATAAGAATGCTTTGTGTGATTTATCGGAACTTGAAGTAATTGCAAGCAAAGATAATGTCAAAGCGGCAGTTAAATTAAGCGAAGAAGAGTTTAAGCAGAAAACCGTTTCGGGTATCGCAGAAATTTACGGTATTAGCGCCGTAGAGTATGCGAAAGAACTTGGAACGTATTTAAAAAAGACCGTAAGCACAAAAGATTCTATGGCGGTATTGCACGACGAGAACGCGCTCTGTTCATCCGTTGCGGCCGGCATTGCCGCGAATATCAAGTCCGGGAAAGCTTTGGCTGAAATCGATAAGCGCGAATTGATTTCCGGCAGTGAATTGAAAACGAAAACAGTAAAAGAAGCCGCTAATATTTTTGGCATAAGCCCTTCGGTTTTGGCCGCGGAGTTGGGCAAGTATTACAAGGTTAATATCAATCAAGATGACAGCATCCAGCTTTTGCATGATAATTACGGCTTGGAGCCGAGCGTGATCAAGGATATAGCGGCAAAAACGCCTAGCGCAAGCGGCGAGGGTGCGGCCGGAATCGCATCGATTGCATCAGTTCAAGAAAAATCAAGCAAGCCTAAATATGATTTTTTTATAATTTTATTCGTGTTGATAAGCGCTTATCTTTTTACGTATGTTTTGGCAATGCAAAAAAAGATCTCGTTTTTAACGCAACAGCGTTTTTGGAATGTTTTGCTGGCGATTTTCTTCCTTTTATCCGGCCTTTCAGGCCTGTTATTGGTTTTGCGGATCAATTACGGATTAGCTATTGCTTGGCCGTTCAATCTACTGCGTCTGCATGTTGAAACCGGAATCGCTATGGCAATTATTTCGATTTTTCATATGGTTTGGCACTGGCGCTACTATGGCTGTATTATCAGGCGCAAGAAAAAAGACGAATGCGAATTGGAAAACAGAAAATAAACATAAGACTCTTGACACCCCCTGGGGGTGTATGCTAAACTGTGAATAAGTAAAAAATATTTATGAAATCCCAAGAACAATTAATTAATAATATCATCGGACAGTTGAATGGCATCAATAAAATGATGGAAGACAAAAAAGAATGTTTTTCTGTTATCGTGCAAATGAAAGCAGTGAAATCAGCGCTAAATTCATTGATGAATAAATTTATTGAGGATAATTTCAAATCTTGCATGAAAAGCGGATCGTCGGCAAGGAATAAGAAAACAATGGAAAAACTTATGTTGGAGTTGACGAAGAATAACTAGGTGGGTTAGGACTGTAGGACTGTAGGACGGTAGGACGGTAGGACGGTAGGACGGTAGGATGATTGATGGGTTTTTTATTTATATTTTATTATATTTAACAGGTGTTTTGGTTGTCGGCTACTGGCCTACAGTCTTACAAACCTACAAATCTAAATATGTCAAAACAATTTACAGATCAAAACTTTAATTCCGAGGTACTTGAGGCCTCAAAACAAAAACCGGTACTAGTAGATTTTTTCGCGCCTTGGTGCGGTCCTTGCAAGATACAGGGGCCGATCGTAGATGAGCTGGCTGGTGAAATCGGCGATAAGGCTGTTGTTGGCAAGTTAAACACCGAAGAGGCACAGCAAACTGCCATGAATTTTGGCATCATGAGCATCCCGACCTTGATGATTTTTAAAAACGGCGAAGTCAAGGAAACTATGGTGGGATTACAGTCAAAGGAAAGTTTAAGGGCTCTATTGGAAAAATACGGCGCTTAGTAATTTTGGTTTTCGATTTTTGATTTGAAAATTTTTAGTTAAAAAATATTCGACATTCGACATTCGAAAATCGTAAATAGCAATATGCCCGAGCTTCCAGAAGTTGAAACTATTGTCCGTGATTTGCGGAAAAAGATTATCGGCAAGAAGATTGTCCGAATAGATGTTTTGCTAAAAAGAACGATTAAAGGCAAACTTAATGACTTTTTAAGCATTTTGCAATACAATGATATTATTGGCATTGCAAGAAGAGGGAAGTTGATTATTTTGGAATTGGCTGATCAGAACAATTTTCTTTTGATTCATCTGCGCATGACCGGACAGCTGGTATATTGTGAAAATGACCATATTATTGCCGGAGGGCATAGCGATAAAAAGAAGATTGCGTGTAAACAAAATTTGCATACGCGGGCAGTCATACATTTCAGAGATAAAAGCAAACTACTATTTAATGACCTGCGAACTTTTGGTTATCTGCAAATAGCAGATAAGACCGAACTTGAAGAAATAATCAACAGATACGGACTGGAGGCGACAGAACTTGACTATAAATATTTAAAGAGCGTGGTTAATAAAAAAACAGCCAGTATCAAGTCTTTGCTCTTGAATCAAGGTTTGCTTGCCGGCATTGGCAATATTTACGCCGATGAAGCATTGTTTTTAGCCAAGGTATTGCCAGCGCGCGCGGCGAATAGCTTGAATGATAATGAAATAAAAGCGCTAGTTAAATCGATAAAGCAAGTCCTGGATAAGGCAATCAAATTTCGCGGCACTACTTTTAATAATTACGTTGATGCCGAAGGAAAAAAAGGCGGTTTTGTAAAGATGCTGAACGTTTACGGCAAAAAAGGCGATGCTTGCCGGAAATGCGGAAACCGTATTAAAAAGATTAAAGTCGCGCAAAGAGGAACGCATTTTTGCGATGTTTGTCAGAAATAACTTAATTATTAAGATTTAATCTTATGCCAAATACTCTTGGTCCAAAAACTAAAAAAAACCTCGAAGAAGCGCTTGCCGGCGAATCAATGGCGCGGAATAAATATGACTGGTTCGCGAGCCAGGCTAAGAAAGACGGCTATATTCAAATTCAGAATTTGTTCTTGGAGACCGCTCTTAATGAAAAAGAGCATGCTAAGCTTTGGGCAAAGGCGCTCGGAAAAATCGGCGATACGAAAGAGAATTTGAAGCACGCGGCCGAAGGCGAGAATTTTGAATATACTGATATGTATGTTCGTATGGCTAATGAGGCAAAAGAAGAAGGCCATGATGATTTAGCCCGATCATTTTTGATGGTGGCTGATGTTGAAAAAGCGCATGAGGCGCGCTATAAAAAATTGTTAGAAAATATTGAAACAGGAAAGGTTTTTAAGCGCGACGAAGTCAAACGCTGGAAATGCAATAACTGCGGACATATCCACGAAGGCGAGGAGGCGCCGGCAATGTGCCCTACTTGCCAGCATCCGGTTGATCATTTTGAGTTGTTTGTGGAGGGGTATTAGACTGGTAGGACTGTAGGGCTGTAGGCTGGTAGGACTGTAGGCTAGTAGGACTGTAGGGCTGTGGGCTTGTAGGCTGGTAGGGATGTAGGTTGGTAGGTTTTTATTTTTGAAATAATTTATTTTATGGAAAATACCTATAAAGATTTAATTGTTTGGCAAAAAGGAATTGATTTAGTAATGGCTGTTTATAAATTAACTGAGAAATTCCCAAAAACTGAAATATATGGACTTACTTCGCAAATGAGAAGAGCAGCAATATCCATACCTTCAAATATTGCTGAAGGTAGAAGAAAAAATAGCCCAAATGATTATCGTAGATTTTTATTAATATCTTTTGGTTCCGGTGCTGAACTCGAAACTCAAATCATTATTGCTAAAAAATTAAATTTCGCTGATTTTGATGATTATAAAATTTCCGAAGATCTATTAAACGAAATCATGAGAATGTTAAATAAAATGATTAATAATTAAAAAGCGGTTTGGATATAGGCTACCAGCCTACTGTCCTACATGCCTACCATCCTAAACAAATGACAAAACTAAATCAAATCTACAAATGCAACATTTGCGGAAACATTGTTGAGGTTACTCATACCGGTGCTGGCGAACTTGTTTGTTGCGGACAGCCAATGGTATTGCGAGCCGAAAATGTCGAAGACGCCGCTCATGAAAAACATGTTCCTGTAATCGAAAAAAACGAATGCGGCTATACTGTAAAAATCGGTGAAGTCGCGCATCCTATGACAGCGGAGCATTTTATCGAGTGGATTGAATTGATTGCGGACGGCAAGAATTATCGTGAATATCTAAAACCGGGATCAGAGCCGACAGCTTGCTTTTGTATAACAGCTGAAAAAGTTGAAGCACGAGCTTATTGCAACCTGCATGGTCTTTGGAAAAAATAAAGATTTTTTTTGTTTATTTTTAGCTAAATGATAAGATTTGACTTATTTGCTCAAATATATTAATATATGGGAGTAAATATTAATAATTATATAAAGCAGACTTTATTGTCTGTTTTATAATATTTTTGTTTGTATGTCGCAAGAAAACATGATAAAATTAGAGTGCACAGAATGCAAGCGTGTTAATTATTTTTCGCGCAAGAATAAGAAAACATTAAAAGAAAGACTTCAGATGAACAAATTCTGCAAGTTTTGCAATAAGCACGCTCTGCATAAGGAAACTAAATAATTTATGGTTAAGGAATTTCAATACCTGTCGGCAGACAGGGCAGGCCAGTTCTCTGCCACTGTTAGTTCCTTTCGGAGTTAACTTGGTATTTTAGATTTAGGATTTATTTTAAGTTTTATATATGGTTTTTTTTATAAAAATTAGTCGGATTTTTATAGTGCTAATTTTTATAATTTTAGTTTCCGGATGCGCGAGATTGAAGTGGCTTGACCAAAGGGCGGGGGAGATTTTTTTTAATGAAGCATCTTTGAATATTAATGAAACGGTTAAGGAAAATAAGGTAGGCGGCTTTAGCGTCGCGCCTTCCAGCGCAGGGGATTTAACTGTAGAACAAAAAGAAAAAATTGAGAAATGGCTTACCGATAATAGTTTGAATCGTTATGGTGACGCAATGGATATTTTTTATGCTGGCGGCACTCCGCTTTTTGATGAAGCGACAGGCAAGTCGATCGAGCGGTTCGAATACATTTTAAAAAATCATCCGGATATTTTAGAGAAGATAGGCGAATAACCGTAAGGTTGAAAAGTTTTAAAATATAACAGAGCAGTGAGAAGAAGCGGGCTTGCCCGCCGAAGCTCCGGCTCTGCCGGAGCGTAGGCGGGATTAGTATAATGGTAGTACAACGGTTTCCAAAACCGTTTGCGTGGGTTCGATTCCTACATCCCGTGCATGGTAGTAAAAGCAGGTTCAAACGAGCCTGTTTTGTATTGACTTTAAAAAAAGTTCCTAGTACAATAGGAACCAGGAACAATATTTTTTCACGCTATATGAAAACAGCAGAGAAAATTATCAATTATATAAAGAAGAATTTCCAGGCTTCCGGTAGAGAGCTGGCTGATTATTTGGAATTGAGCGATCGGGCGGTTAGGAAACAACTTGCCGCTTTTTTGGAAAAAGGTATTTTGGAAAAAGTCGGCAAGCCACCCAGGGTTTTTTATTTGTTAAGCAGTAAGGTGTCAAAACCGGAGTTAAAATAGAAAATTGCCAAAAAAACCAGAGATGAAATTGACGAGAAATATCTCTTCATCACTCCGTCCGGAAAAAGGCTGGAGGTCTATTTTGTCTTTCCGGGTGACGGCATTGAATATGACGAAAGCGATATATCAGCGTTGATCAGAGAATGTCTGTCAAGCACGTGATTATTAATGAATGAATATATAATCTATGAATATAGAATACGAAGCAACTTTTACAAATATTGATAAGGATGTAATAAGGCAAAAGCTATTTGCTGTCGGCGCGCAAATGATACGTGCCGAATTTTTGCAAAAGAGAACTGTTTTCAGGTTACCCAAGGAAAATCAGATAAAAGGCGGTTGGCTTAGAGTTCGCGATGAGGGCAACAGGATTACCATGAGCTTGAAAGTCGTGGACGGCGATAGAATTCAAGACCAGAAAGAAACCCAGCTCGTGGTCGATAGTTTCGATGAAGCCAGGAATTTTCTCGTACAGATCGGTTGCGAGGAAAAGGCTTACCAAGAGAGTAGGCGAGAGCTATGGCAGATGGACGGAGCTGATATCACGATTGACGAGTGGCCGTTCCTTGAGCCGTTCGTGGAAATAGAGAGCCAGTCCGAGGAGCAAGTCAGGGCAGTGACGGAAAAAATCGGCTTTGACTACAACCTGGCCAAGTTTTGCGCAGTTGATTCTTTGTATCAGGAAAAATATAACGTGAGCCTAGATCGGATAAACAATCACACTTCGAAGATATTGTTTGAGATGGATAATCCCTTTATTTTAAAAGAATGACACTACTTTTAACTTCAGCCGGAATGATGGCGGCTGATGAAATATACAAAATATAATAAGTATGGCAGAACACGAAATTTAATCTGCTCATAATATATTTATAATATGATAGGTGGGTATGATTTATTTTTAAATCCATGCCAAATAACGAAGAACCGCAAATTGATAATTGGAAAGACGCTTGGGAATATAATGCCGCGCAGACTCGCGATGCTTTGCTTAATTATAGCGAGGATCAGTTGCTTGAAGTAATCGCAGACGGCAGGTCGGACATGTATTGTCAGATCTGGCATGCGATTCGCGAAAAAGGGACGCGGGAAAAAGCGCCGGCAGTATTGATAAATTATTTATCCGAATGTAGTGAAGAGTGGATGGATTTGAATCGGGCGCATTGCCTGGACTCGCTTATGAAAATTTTGAAAATCAAGAATCAAAACATCATTGATGATTTTTATGCGCGAGTGGTGCAGATGTCGGCTCAAAAGATGGATTTTGATCTTTTTCAGAAAGGTGTCAAAGATTTAAAAGAGTATATAAATATGATTAAGGGACATTAGCGGTTATATTGTAAGAATGCGTGTCAAATGATCTAAAAATGTAACCCTGAACTGCGATTGCACTTTCCCGAGGGAATATCAATCATTTTCGTGGCGGAGCCGAGAAAACACCTTATGTATTTTTGTCACTAAAAAAATAACAAAAATACATAGGGAATAGCTGAAAGCAGGAACGATATTTTAATTTGGCTGACAAATAACAAGCCGGCGCCATATAAAATAATCCTGCCCAATGAAATAGGTACTTCTCTAAAAATTACAAAATCTTCAACATGATTATTTTTTGCATTAATATAAAATATCGAATTGAATGGCACTGATATTAATGCGCTCAAAAAACCAGCCAAAATACTGAGAATATAAAATGAAGTTTGATCGATTGATAGATATCGCCCAATCCATATCACTATCATGATGACAGCTCCAACTCGCAAAAATTTCCTTTTTTCGATTCGGCTAGAGTATTTACCAACCAATAAAGTAAAAATAGCTGAACCAAGTCCTAGGAGTGTTGCCAAAAAACCTATAGATAAAATATTGTTGAAAGTTAAAAACAAAAAAATCGGTAAAATATAGGCTTCAATCTCGCCAGATATTCCTAAAAAGAATTCGGCAACAAAATATTTTTTGTATCGGCGAGAATAGTCAATGATCTTGCGAAAATTAATTTTAACTTCTATCGGTATATTTCCAACAAATAAAAATGGCACGATTGAAATGAGGTATATTATTCCAGCCGCTATAAATAATGCTTTAAATCCAAGTAAAGTAGATATTCCTGCTCCAATCAATGGGATTATTATTCCCACCAGACTTGGAAGCGCAAAGAGTTTGCTTACGTGTTCACCCATAGTCTCGCTTTCGGCGCTTTTAGCGAAGACAACATGTAAAGGAAACCAATAAAAAGCCAGCTCAATTGCGTTTAAAATGGAGATGAGATAAAAAAAGCTTGGCCAAGTTTTTAGATTGTAAAGAAAAAATAAGTTTAGGGCCAAAAAAAGAAGTCTAACAAATAAGGTTTTAACAAGGCTAAAGTTTTTGGCGAACCAACTGGCAACAAAGAAAAAAATTAAAATTGAAAAATTGTTAAAGATAAAAAAAATGAAAATTTGCGACACCGAATATCCGATGGATAAAAAATAGATTGGGATAAATATTCCAACTAGCCCACCTGCCATACCATCGATTGAATGCATCGCATACGTTGAAAATCGCCAATCTTTGAATTTGTTTAAACAATTTTTTATTGTCATAAGATTAATTTTTTTCTGCGGTCTTCCAAGAGTAGAAAAACTCCTTTTTATCCCTTGTAGATTGTTTCGTTTTGGGCAAAGGGCAGAGGGGATTAAGGGGTGCCTGTCTGTCGGCAGACAGGAATGCCCTTTGCTCAAAACTTCTTATAGATTCAATATTTTGATTTATTTTTTAAACATATAGATTTTGTTTCTTTTCTGCTTAGAATCAGCTTCTTTTAATATTTCCAGATCAACGAATTTGCCGATCAAGCTATAAAGCGTCTGGGTGTTTTTTATCTTGACATGCTTGTGCAAGCTTGAAGCTGAGAAAATCGGAAGCACAAAAATCGCGTCTAGCAAATAAGAAGCGTATTGAGAGTTCCTATATTAGGGGTCAAGGGGGGGGTGCCCAAAATTCAAAACTCCTTATTTTTCTCCAGTCGGTAAGGACTTCACTAATTTATCGAAGTCAGATTCTATTTTCTGTGTTTTGTTATATTCGTCGTATTCCTGAAATGCTTTTTGTTCCGCTTGAGCGTGAGAAACTGTGCCTTTTCCTTCAAGCACTTCATACTTATTAAACTCCAAGAAGTTATTTACAGATTCCGCCAACTTTTCCATCGTGAGAGCGGTGCGATTTTCAATCAGTCTTTCAATATAATCAAAATAACCAACAATGCCTCTTTCCAGCTTCTTTATTTTATCCTCATTGAGATAATTCTTGGCGATGACCGTGTCGGATTTAAGAATCCTGCCTTTTGGTGAATTTTTCCAAGTTTTGAGTCCCATGAAAGGTTTTTGCTTGTTTGCCGTTTCATAAATAATTTCAGCTGCAGTTTTGCCAGTAATGGCAAAATGGAATTTATTTTGAATCATTGCATAAAAATTTTTGGCAATTTCTGATGTAGGACTATAATCCATGCTACATTCGGCAAAAATATCCGTAATTTGCTGATAAATTTTTCTTTCACTAGCGCGAATGGAGCGGATTCTTTCCAAGAGTTCGAGAAAGTAATCTTTATCGAAATATTTTCCGTTCTTTAATCTATCATCATCTATGGTAAAACCTTTGATGATGTATTCTTTAAGTCTTTCTGTCGCCCAAATGCGGAATTGAGTGGCTTGCGATGAGTTGACTCGATAACCGACGGAAATTATGGCGTCAAGATTATAAAATTTGGTTTGATATTTTTTGCCATCATTGGCAGTATATTCCAAAATGGAATGAACTGAATTTTTCAGCAATTCACCGCTTTCAAAGATATTCTTCAAGTGTTTGGCAATGGCTGGCTGCTGCACGCCGAATAATTTGGCCATTTTGTCTTGAGTAAGCCAAATATTTTCGTCATGAAAATAAATTTCTACTTTTACTTTACCGCTTGGAGCTGTGTAAAGCAAAAATTCAGTCAATTCGTTTTTAATTGTGATTTTATGATTATTCTTGGTCATGATTCTTTAAGTTGTATGTTCTTTTAAATTTTTAATAATTCGCTTCGTGTAAATATCTAAAATTTCTTGTCCATTTTTTTTATTTATAATCCATTCAGCATGATTGTCTGCTATTCCATTCGGAAATTTTTCAATTAAATTATCTGTTTCAAATGGATGTTTAACTTGCGATTTTGGATAATCTTTTAATGGTTGTTCTACCAATTTTTCATTGATCGCAAGCATGTTTGAAATTTCTGAATTTCCAGTGTGATCGTCTAATTCGCCGCGCAAAATATTTTTTTCAATGTTTTTTAAATCATCATTATTTGATTCGGTAAGACAAATAATATTTACATTTTTAAAAGTGTGCTTTTTAATAAATTTATTTACACACCATTCGCATGAAATGAGTAAATAAAAATATTTTTTGCCCCATCTTTCAGTGAATTGCAAATATCAAACATAACCTTTTCTAATGTTTCTTCTGTGAGCCACAAAGTTCCAAAAAATCCGCTATGCTCTTGTGATCTTGAAACTTCCAAAGTTGGTAAAATAATTAATTCAGGAAATTCCCTTGACACTTGTTCAGTGAGATAATCTGTAATATGTATACTGCCCCCTTTGTCTAGACAGTGATATTGGGTGTATTTAGTGGGTTTTTAAAATTGATTTTTTTAAAATATATAAATTTTTAATTTGGATTGT
>Ga0265296_1004125_pt1 | contig 12833 bp, 14 predicted proteins | sample MunlanPumphouse1_FD_189073 | JGI IMG/M metagenome (GOLD analysis project Ga0265296, IMG submission 189073) | Groundwater microbial communities from a municipal landfill in Southern Ontario, Canada - Pumphouse #1 | ecosystem: Environmental > Aquatic > Deep subsurface > Groundwater | place... | reverse complement strand
CTGCGGCGCAGAGTCTCGCGCTTGCGCTTGCGAAGGAAGCGAAGCTCGTTTCGGCAGGGCTGAAATAGAGAAGGGGCGCTCATCCCGGTATTCGGCTGACGCCGGCGTTGGATTTGCCTGAGAATTCCCTTGCACACAATGGCGTCATTGTGTACAATGTAATACAAAAGATGCAAGGGGGTGCGAATTGAGTACGCCGATATCCATACGAATTCCCGACGATCTTGCCGGTCAGCTTGATTGTATAGCCAGGGAGACCGACAGGCCGAGATCCTACATTGTTCAAAAAGCCCTCGAGTCCTATCTCGAGGATTATGCAGATCTTCAGATTGCTCTCGATCGTTTGCACGACGGCACCGATGGGGTGGTCACCGGCAAAGAGCTGAGGAAGAAGCTTGGCCTATAGAATTGTTTACAAGAGATCGGTGGCGCGGGATCTCGCGAGACTCGATAAGAGCGAAGCGCGCCGGATTCTCAATCGATTGGAAAAGGATCTTGTCGAGAAGGCTGATATTTATCCTGCCCTGAAGGGCAAGTTTGCCGGATTGCGAAAGTACCGCCTGGGGGAATATCGAGTCATTTATGCGATAGTAGCATCCGATGTCCAAATCCTCAGAATCGGGCATAGGCGGGACATCTATAAAAAGGAAATCTGACTCTGCCAATAGCCGGCGCCGGCGTCTATGCGGGCAATTCAAGAGGGGGGCGGCATGAAAAGAATGTTCATCTTACTCTGGTTCACGGTGTCGCTCGCCGCGGCGGCGCGTGCAGCCGATTTCGAGCGCCCGAATTACATTCGCATATCCGAAAACGTATTCCCGGAAACGAGGGATTGGCAGTTCATCGATTCGTTTCCGTCGCCTGAAATGGACCGAATGCTTCGTGACAGGGATCTGCTCCGGTCCATTTACCTCAAGACGGAGCAGAGCCTCCTCATGGAGCGGCCGGAATGCTCCTTTATAACGAGGGTGCTTTTCGAGCATTTTGATTTGAAGCTGTTCAGGGTCGCCGATCTGGACGGGGATGAATTCGCTGACATAGTGTATTCCGGGGACGGCCGGTGTTGGGACGGAAATGCCACGGTCATCTGGTTCGGGGCGGAGGGCGGTCTTGCGACAAGGCCCGTGGGGATCATCCCATCCCTGCTTCTCAAGGTTGAGATGGGGGGACTCAGAAGAATAAGCTGCGTCAAGGTGGGGTGCTGCGCCGATGCCGTAGACGAGTATTCCATCGGGGACATCGGAAATCCAGGGCGTTACGCGCAGGTGCGAGTCAACAGCGCCGCTTTAGCGGCGGAGTGTGCGACCGTCGAAGATCTCGCCTTGCAGGTTCGCGAGGCGGAGAAGGCTTTCGCACAGACGATGGCCGCGCGGGCTCACCTTGCATTCGAATCGTACGTCGCGGACGAGGCGGTATTCTTCGGGCAGCAGAGAGTCCTGCGGGGAAGAGCCGCGGTGGCGGCGGGATGGAAGCAGTTCTTCGAAGGGGACACCGCTCCGTTTTCCTGGGAGCCCGAGCGGGTGGAGGTGCTCGATTCCGGCACGCTGGCTTTCAGCTCAGGTCCCGTTCGCGATCCGGAGGGCCGGAAGATCGGCACGTTCAACTCTATCTGGCGCCGCGAGGCGGACGGCCGCTGGAAGATCGTATTCGACAAGGGCTGTCCCCCGTGCGACTGCCCGCCGAAGCCCTGAAACGGCGCGCGCCGCTGCCGAGGGCCCGCGTTAGATGGATAAAAAAGGGAGGACGCCGCTGTGAGTGTCATAGGCAATATACTCTGGATCTTTCTCGGTGGAGGGATTCTCCTTTCGGAAAGGAAATCAAGACGACGAAGCGGGGGCATGGAATCATCTCGACACTTCTGAATGTGATCTGGATCCTGTTCGCGGGCTTGGCGATCGCATTGACTCACGTCGTGCTCGGGTTGCTCTGCGCGGTGACGATTGTCGGGATTCCCTTTGCGAAGCAGCACATGAAGCTGGCGTCGCTTGCGCTGACGCCGTTCGGGCATACCTACGAATAGGGCATTAGCCGGCTAGCCTCGATTTCCACGGCCCCGAAAGTGGCCGACCTGGCGGGCCGTGTTGCACCGATTCGCCTTGCCTGGAGCCTCTGATCCGGATGCTGTCGTTAGGGATATCGAGTACTGATCGTAATCGGAACGTTGATCCATCCACTGGCCGCCGCCTCGCAGCAGTCGACAATCGGCATCCCATCCTACCATGAAAGTACCTTTCTGGGCGTATTTCTGATCGAAGTGGATTGCGGCCACATTGGCTATTGACAGTTCGGCTCCTGTGGTAGTATCATGCAGTCATGACTATCACTCATCGCAAAGAGGTAACGAGAGGCCGCGATGCGCGTTTCTTTCTGACCCCCGAAGAGGTCCCCCACCGGCAGTACGAGGCGCTGCGGGCCTTCTTCGTCGATGGCGGCTCCTCTCAGGACGTCGCCCGCCGATTCGGTTACACCCCCGGCACGTTCCGCATCCTCTGCCACACGTTTCGTCACGATCCGCGAAAGCGGAAGTCCTTCTTTCAGCCCGTGCGGCACGGGCCTCAAAGCGCCCCGGCGCGCGACCGCGTGAGAGCCCTGGCCATCGCGATGCGCAAGAGGAACCTGTCGGTTTATGACATCCAGCGCGAACTGGCTGCGGCGGGGCGCCGGATCAGCATCAACGCTTTGACCGTTCTCATGCGGGAGGAAGGGTTCACGCGTCTTCCCAGACGCCGGGATGACGAGCGTCCGGCCACGATCAGACCGGAAGCCGCCGCCGTCGCTCAGGTCGGTGAGCTCGATCTGTCGCCCCGCTCCTTCCGGACCCGGGTCGGAGGACTCTTCCTGTTCGTGCCGCTGATGAGAGACCTCGACCTGAGGCGCGTCGTGCGCAAGGTCGATCTGCCGGGTTCGAACATGATCCCGGCCGAGCAGGCAGTCCGCACCTTCCTGGCCCTGAAGCTGATCGGCAAGGAGCGGAAGAGTCACGTGATGGATCTGGTCTTCGACGAGGGGATCGCGTTGTTTGCCGGTCTCAACGTGGTCCCCAAACGTTCCTATTTGGCCGCCTACAGTTCTCGCGTGGGCAATCGGACCAACCTGGCGTTGATGGGAGCATGGTTCACGGAAGTCCAACGAGCAGGCCTCAAACGGGGTTCCTCGATCGATCTGGACTTTCACACTGTTCCCGCCAACACCGAGGAAGAGCCGCTCGAAAAACACTACGTCTCCAGCCGGAGCCGGAGCCAGAAGGGCATTCTGGTCTTTCTCGCCCGAGACGCGACCGAGCGGGTCCTGTGCTACGCGAATGCCGGGGTGACCAAGGGCGAGCAGGCCGGTGAGATCCTGCGGTTCGTCGACTTCTGGCACAAACACACCGGTAAGCTTCCCGACGAGCTGGTGTTCGACTCGCAACTGACCACCTACGAGCATTTGCATGAGCTGAACCGCCGAGGGATCCGCTTCATGACTCTCCGGCGCCGGTCGAGGAAGATGCTGGGCGAGATCTGGAGCCGGCCCGCGTCCGCCTGGCGCCGCATTACCCTGAAGTCATTGACCCGCGCGTTCCGAACTCCCAGAGTACTGGACGAACGCATCCGTCTCAAATCCTACGAGGGCGAACTTCGTCAGGTGACGATCACCGACTTGGGCCACGACGAGCCCACCATTCTCCTCACCAACAACTTCGCGGTCAAATGCTCCACCCTGGTGACGCGGTACGCCCAAAGAATGCTCATTGAGAACGGTATCTCTGACGCCATTCAGTTCTTTCACCTCGACGCTCTCTCGTCGATGGTCGGCCTGAAAGTCGACTTTGATCTGCAGATCACGCTGATGGCCGCTTCGCTGTACCACCTTATGACCGGCAAGGTCGGCCGCGAATACGAGCGAGCTCAGGCAAAGAAGGTCTTCCGCAATCTCTTGGATGTCTCGGCAGCCGTGGTCATCACCGAAGATCAGGTCATCGTGACCCTCGACAAACGCGCTCACAACCCACTCCTCGTTACCTCCGGACTTGCGGAAACTCCAACCCCCATGCCTTGGTTCGGCAACAAACAGCTGGTCATCCGCTTCGCCTGAGCCCCGGCTTCCGCGCCGATGTTAGTCGTTTCCAGTACCGTGGAAATCGAGGCTAGCCTTAATCCGTCATTCTTCGAGGCCTTCGCATCGTGATTACCAGCGCCAGTATTGCATTTCTCGATGTACCCGAGGCAACCTATCCGCTCACAATAGGTGGTGCTTGGGCCAGAGATTAAAAAGAGCCGTTCATTAAGTCTGGCTTGGACGGATTGCAGCCCATACAGCTCTCATTTTGACGGATTAAGGCTAGCAAGGCGTATCTGGACCCCTCCTGCAAGTGTTTCTTAATGGGGATGGCCGTGTGGTTCTGACTACAGTCGCATAAGCGAATGCAATAGTGTCCTTGTGGACATCCAGGCCGATGAAAAGTGTGGTAGAATGGTTCATGGCTGACCTCCGCGTTAATGGTTGGATCCATTATGAGGCACTGGTCTCCTCGGAGGCTAACCCTCAGTGAAGGAGGTCAGTCTCCTTTACAGAAGTCATAATGTTTGGGCGGTGCTCCCGGGTTGGGAGCTGTAGCTGCAAGAGGCTGAAAGAAAGACGGTAGACCTCGCCGACATGAAATGATCTCAGTGGGCAGCGAGAATGCACAACCCCGAATTGGAGATATTCGCATGCGCATTCCTTTCACGAGATGCTCTGATGGAGGAACCCTATGAAACCAGGTTTGATTATCCCACAAGATTACCAACCACTGTTGGAGACCTACGATACGGAGGTGTCCATCCGTCGCATCAAGACGTACTTTCAGGAGAACCTGGCCTTTGAGCTCAATCTGCTGCGGGTCACTGCTCCGCTCTTTGTTCGGAGCGGGACTGGCATTAATGATGACCTGAACGGCGTGGAACTCCCGGTCACTTTTGGTGCCAAAGACCTGGACACAGATGTTGAGATCGTCCAGTCGCTTGCCAAGTGGAAGCGCCTGCACCTTGCCGACTTCAAGTATAAGCCAGGCATAGGCATATACACTGACATGAACGCCATCCGTCCCGATGAGACGTTGGACAATCTCCATTCGCTGTATGTAGATCAATGGGATTGGGAACGAGTGATGTACCCTAAGGAACGTAACCTGGATTTCCTGAAGGATATTGTCCGCCGCATCTACAGCGTAATCCATCGCACCGAGAGGTACGTGTGCTACTTGTTCCCGGTCATCGAGCCGATACTGCCGGAGAGGATCATCTTTATCCAAAGTGAGGAGTTGGAGGCACAGTATCCTAACCTGGAACCGAGTGAGCGTGAATTGGCGGTCTGCCGAGAGTATGAGGCCGTGTTCGTGATCGGTATTGGTGGGGCATTGCGCGACGGTCAGCCCCACGATGGTCGCGCGCCAGACTACGATGACTGGTCCACCCCATCGGGCGACGGTTACAAGGGGTTGAATGGAGACCTTCTGGTGTATTACCCGTTGCTGGATTGTGCTTATGAGTTGTCATCTATGGGGATAAGAGTTGATGAAGCAGCACTGCTGCGGCAGTTAGAGATCCGTGGCAATCAGGAGCGTAAGACACTACTGTTTCACCGGCGACTGCTGGCGGGTGAGTTGCCGCAGTGTATTGGTGGTGGCATCGGGCAGTCGCGGCTATGCATGTTCTATCTGCGCAAGGCACATATAGGTGAAGTTCAGTCGAGCCTGTGGCCTGAGGAGATGGTCCAGACCTGCCGCGCACACAACATCACTTTGCTCTGAGGGGTAACGTTCATCTGGACTGACGAGGGCTGGGAGTATCTGGCCGTGGTGCTGGACGCCTGCTCGCGCCGCGTGGTGGGCTGGGCGATGGATCGGACGATGGATCGAGGCTTGGTACTGGCGGCCCTGGGACGGGCGATTCGGGAGCGCCGGCCGGGGCAGGAGCTCCTGCACCATTCGGATCGCGGGCGGCAGTACGCGAGCGCCGATTACCGCAATCTGTTCTCGCGGCACGGCATGATCTGCAGCATGACCCACAAGGGTGACTGCTGGGGGAATGCGATGGCGGAGAGCTTCTTTCATTCGCTCAAGGCCGAATGCGTGTCATGGATGCGGTATCGAACGAGAGAGGCGCGCGAGGACGTTTTCAGGTACATCGAGCTCTTCTACAATCGAACTCGCCGACACTCGAGCCTCGGATACATGAGCCCCGAGGAGTTCGAACGAAGAGCGGAGGCAGCTTAAGAGAGTGTCCACGAAATCGGGGGAACTTCAATCGCGCTCTCAGCTGGTCCCCGCCAAATTGAGGGCGAGGGGTTGGTCCCCTGGGCCAGAATCTGTGGGCCCCTGACCTGTGGCAGAGATGCTCAGGGCTCTTGGCCTGGCAGACTGCGAGCTTGCGGTGGAGTCGAAGGTTTATTACATTCTCCTCATGATCGGGCGCTGCCCGATCCGATCAGGCAGCGTCCGAATATGAGGCCTGTGCCGGACCGATGCCAAGATCATCAAGGAACTAAACCGAAGAGGAATCAAGCAGGACTCAACGCCAAGTGGATGCAGGGATCAATGTCATTACGAATTGCCCATACAACCACCGCTTCCCGTGGCGCTACAGCGTGGTGGAGAAGGCCGGGATGGAATGTCCCGCTTTTTCTGGTGTTTGCGGTCCCTGCGTTCGCCCAACCCCTCACAGCACCGGACAGATTGGTGGACAAGGCAAACAGGCTGCATTACTCCATTCTAACCATCGATACCCATCAAGACACGCCGATGAGGTTGCCCTCGTTTAACATCGGCGAGCGCCATGAATTCGGCACACCCGGCTGTGGATACGTTGACCTTCCGCGGATGAAAGACGGCGGATTGGCGGCCGCCATCTTCGCTGTTTTTGAGGACCAGGGACCCCGGACACCCGAGGGCCGGGAAAAAGCCCGTGCTTCCGCCCTGCGCACATTGAACCTCCTGGATACCGTGTTTGCCGATCATGCCGCGCTCTGCGCGAAGGCACTAACAGCCAAGGATGCTGAGCGGATATTCACAACGGGCAAGCGAGCCATTTTCATCGGGCTGGAAAACGGCTATCCGCTCGGAACGGATGTGTCCGGCGTCGATCTCTTTTTTCAGCGCGGCGTTCGCTGCATCACGCTTGTTCACAGATCTGATAATGACATCTGCGACAGCGGAACCGACGACAAGGATCCGGAGGATCGCGGCCTCTCCGAGTTTGGCGCGCAACTTGTCCGGCGCATGAACGAATTGGGAATGCTGGTAGACTTGTGCCATAGTTCGGACAAGTCTTTCTTCGACGTGTTACAGGTTACGAAGGCACCGGTTATCGCCAGCCACAGTTGTGTGCGCGCCCTCCGGGATCACCCGCGAAACCTCTCCGACGCGCAGTTACAGGCCCTCAAGAAGAACGGCGGCGTCATCCAAATTGCATTTGTCGCCGACTTCCTGAAGACAATCCCGCCGATCCCGGAACGGGAGCAGGAACTTGCCCTTGTCAACCGCCGGATCGAGGACAAGGGCGGGTGGGAAGCGCTCACGCCCCAGGAAACTGAAGAGTTCCGAACGGAATTGCGCGGTATCCGGGATAAATATCCTGAGGCCGCTGGCTCGGTGAAGGATGTGGTTGATCACATCGATTATGTCGTGAAGGCCATCGGCATCGACCACGTGGGCATCGGCACCGACTTCGACGGCGGCGGATACTTGTCAGACTGCAGGGATGTCGCCGGACTGCCGAAGATCACTGCCGAACTGATGCGTCGCGGGTATTCGAAAAAGGACATTCGCAAAATCTGGGGCGGAAATTTCCTTCGCGTTCTCAAGAAGGTGGGAACTGTAGCCTCCGCTAGTAGTGATTGCCCAGGGGAGTAGGGCGGACACGGCCTGCCGATCGGGATGAGTCGCACCCCGACAACCGGCAAGCTCGATACATCGGCAGAACGGGAAACCTCCCTCGCCAGGAATGTCGTCGAAACAAAACCTCCGCAAAAGCGGGGACCGGGTGACGACATCGATGGATCTATTCGCACGCCTCCCGGTTTACCTTGCGGCCATATTTGACCAGGATCGGAAGGACTTTATCCAAGGGCAGGGCCTCGATGATATGGCCGTCACGGCCTTTGACAGTCTCGGCCATAAACAGCGAATTGAGGATGGCCTCCTCGGTAGCTTCCGCCACTGCCAAAAACAGCGGGGACATGTTGTCGTTGGCTACGTCCTCTATGGTCAGTGTCTTCACCGACGGAGCGTGTTGCACACGCACCTGCGGTGACGTGGAAAACGCGATGACGTAATCGCCGCTACCGTTGGATGCGATACCGCCGGTGCGGGCCAGGCCCAGCACGGCCCGTTTGGCGAGGCGCTTGAGATTGCGGGCCGAGAGAGGCGCATCGGTGGCCACCACCATCATGCAGGAGCCATCTGACTTGCCCGCCAACTCGCTTTTCAGGTAGTACTGTCCCAGTTCAACACCCACCGGCACACCCGATATCTGCAACACTCCGCCGAAGTTTGACTGTACCAGCACGCCGACCGTCCAGCCACCGAGGTTTTCCGGCAATATGCGGGAGGATGTGCCGATGCCGCCCTTGAAGCCAAAGCAGACGGTGCCTGTTCCTGCGCCCACACACCCTTCCACCACCGGGCCAGCCGCGGCCTTGAGGATGGCTTCTTGCACATGGCTTTTCTGCATGCGCCGGCCTCGGATATCGTTGAGCCACCCATCATTGGTTTCGCCGACGATCGGATTCACTGACTGGACGGACTCATCCCCAGGTTGGGACAGGATGTAATCAATTACGGCGTCCGCCGCTACTGGAACACTGAGCGTGTTGGTGAGAATGATGGGTGTTTCGATGTTGCCCAGCTCATCCACCTGAGTGGAGCCAGCCAGTTTGCCGAACCCGTTCCCGACATAGACGGCTGCGGCGACCTTCTCCTGGAAAATGTTGCCGCCGTGGGGCAGGATCGCGGTAACGCCAGTGCGGACACTGTCGCCTTCCGTCAGAGTAATCTGGCCGACTCTGACGCCAACCACGTCGGTGATGGCGTTGAGTGCCCCCGGTGAGAGGATACCGATTTGAAGCCCGGCATCCCGCACCCGGCATTTTCCCGCCCAGGCTGCGGACGTTGCCGTCAGCACGAGAACGGTCAGGGCCATGATACGCCAATTCCGTTCAACTTTCATTTCGCCTCCCTTTTCCTGGCCAGCTCCTGGTAGGTTCGGATGGCTTGTTCCGCCAACACCCGGGTGGCATTTACGACTGGAACACCCGCACGCTCCGGGTTGAAGGCTAGAGGAATTTCGGTGCAGCCAAGCACCACGACCTCGGCACCTTTTCCTTCTACATCCTTTCCGGCGAGGTACAACCAGTCTTCGCATTGTTGCTTGTCGCCGCCGGCCTTGATCCCATAAACAGCTCTCATGACGCAGCTGTCCTGGAGGTCAGGGGCCGGCGTGACTACGGCGATTCCCCGCGCAGCGAACTCCCGCTCATACAGACCGGTGGCAATGGTACCCGACGTGGCCAGCAGCCCAACCTGTTTTACCTGGGGATATTTGGCAGCTACTTCCGCCACCGTCTCCCGAATTATATGGAGAATAGGGATTCTGACCGACTGCTGCATCTGATCGAAGTAGTAATGGGCGGTGTTGCATGGGATGACGATGAACGAAGCACCGGCTTTCTCCAATCGAGTGACGCCTTCCACCAAAAACGGGATGATGGAGGTGTCCCCGCTCTTGATCGCCGTTGTGCGGTCCGGCACTTGCGGGAGACTGTAGATCAGGGTGGGGATATGCTCCTGGTCTCTGGTGGCCGGTGTGAGTGTGACGATGAGCTGGTAGAAATTGGCCGTGGCCTCGGGTCCCATGCCGCCGAAGATCCCCAGGATGACTTCGGGTGCGGGGGAAGATTTCGATATGGTCAGATTGTCCGTTGCCGCAGGGGACTGCCCCAGCAGAATGCCGACAATGAGAGCCAGCATGAATACTACGAAAAGCATCTTCAGGTATTTTCGGATCATATCTCCTCCTTAATCGCACTGGCACCGAGTACCTTTCTATCATACAAGAATTGTGGCAACCTGCCAACTGATCCCGAGCCACCGCAGCTCGCCGAGGAACTGATGCGCACAGTACTGTGGACCCCAGTCGTGACGCAGCCCCAGCCCCAACGCGATCTTCGTTGCGTAATCCCGGTAATGAGCCCGGATCCCCTGTCTAATAGGCTCCAACGCCGCCCACCGGTCTCCCCGTTTCGCCACATGCCATCCCACAATGTCCTCGCTGCAGTGATCGATCGCGCCGAAGAACCAGCACCAACCGTCCTTCTGCGTGTAGAACCGCGCCGCATCCGCTCCCCAGAGCTCGTTCGGCCGATCCGTCTGGATCCGTCCCTTGTGGCTCCGATCGCCGTGATTCGCCAATCGCCGCACGGGAACGAGAAGCTGATTTTCCCGCATGATTCGCAACACCCGGTTCCGGCCTACCCGTATGCCTCGTGCCCGAAGTTTCACCCGCACCTTCCGATATCCCTCGCCGTGAACGGAGTCGAGCGAACGGTGCGCGGCGACGACACGCTGCAGGCGTCTCCCTGCGATACCGTGCGGCTCAGAGAAGTCGTGATCTGCGTGGAGTGTTTCTCGGGCGACGGCGGAAAATACTGCGTCGATATTTCCCCGACGGACAGAAACGGCGAGGCGATTTTCTCGGAACATAAGGGCACGCACATGATGCCCGTGGCGCCCGGCGTCACTACGATTTCAGGGCTGGATTACACCTGGACCGTCGGTGAGGATTGGAAGAGCCTGACCGCGGTGGTGAACCATTGGACGCCGGGAAAAAGCAAGGACCTCGAGTGCGCCGACGGTCTCTGCGAGCGCGACGACCGGATAATCCTCGAGGTTCGATAATGAGGGCAATTGTCGTCGTGACGTCTTGACGTCATAATGTTATGGTGCTATACTTGCTCGTGGAGGTGATTTCCATGAGTGAAACGGCCAAGCGTTCCACCATCTACTTCAAGCCGGGGCTTCACCGCGCGCTTCGGATCAAAGCCGCCGATACGCAGCGGAGCGTGTCCGATCTCGTCAATGACGCGGTGCAAAGGGCTCTTCGCGAGGACGAGGAGGACCTCTCCGCGTTCGACGAGCGCGCGAAGGAGCCGACCGTGACGTACGAGGCGCTGCTGAAGGATCTGAAGGCCCATGGGAAAATATAGACTCGTCTTCAAGAAATCCGTCGCCAAGGATCTTCGCGGCATTCCGAAGAACGATATCGCTCGCATTCTGAAATGCTTCGATGCGTTGTCGGAGGACCCTCGTGCTTCCGGATGCGAGAAACTCTCGGGTCTGGAAAGATACCGATTTCGCCGGGGCATCTACCGCATCGTCTACGAGATCAGGGACGACGTGCTGCTCGTTGTCGTGGTGAGAGTGGGGCACAGACGCGACGTCCATCGAGGAGGGTGAGCTATGCCGGATACTCCGGACGAACGCCCCGCCGCCCGCGCGCGGCTCGACTCCGTCGATCTCCTTCGCGGCCTCGTGATGGTCATCATGGCGCTCGACCACGTGCGCGATTACTTCCATCGCTCCGGATTCTATCTCCAATTTGACCCCACCGACCTGAGCCGCACGGATACGGCGTTGTTCGTGACCCGATGGGTGACGCATTTCTGCGCGCCCGTCTTCATCTTTCTTGCCGGCACGGGCGCGTTCCTGTCCGCGTCACGCGGCAAGAGCAAGTCCGAGCTCTCGAAATTCCTCTTCACGCGCGGGCTGTGGCTTGTTCTCCTCGAATTGACCGTTCTCCATGCGGCATGGTCGTTCAATTTCGATTTAAGAGTGGAGATGGTTCAGGTGATCTGGGCGCTCGGCTGGTCGATGGTCGCGCTGTCCGGGTTGATCTACCTTCCCGTGTGGGCGGTCGCGGTGTTCGGCGTCGTGATGATCGCCGTCCATAACCTGTTCGACGGGATTCAGGCGCAGAACCTCGGCGCATTCGGCTGGCTCTGGAAGGTGTTTCATGAAGGCGGCCTGATGCAGCCGACGCCGTGGAGCGGAATCTTCGTAGCCTATCCGCTCATCCCGTGGATAGGGGTGATGGCGGCGGGATACGGCTTCGGGAGGCTCTTGCTTCTCGATCGCGGCGCGCGCCGCAGGTGGCTGTTCGCTCTCGGCGGCAGCCTCATCCTCATGTTCGTCATCCTCCGCGCCGTCAATCGCTACGGCGATCCGACGCCGTGGAGCGCTCAGAAGAGCGGGCTCTTCACATTCTTCTCCTTCATCAACACCTACAAGTACCCGCCGTCGCTTCTGTTCCTCCTCATGACGCTCGGCCCCGCCACCCTGGCGCTCGCGCTGCTCGATCGAAGAGCGGGAAGGTTCACGCGCCCGCTGATCGTCTTTGGACGAGTCCCCCTCTTTTTCTATGTGCTGCATATTCCGCTTATTCACGGTCTGGCCGTGCTGTTCGCCCGCGCGCGCTACGGTCAGGCGCATTGGCTGTTTCAAAATCCTCCGGATTTTGCCGTTCCGAAGGACTACGGCTACAGCCTGCCCGTAGTCTATCTGATCTGGATTGCCGTAGTGCTGATCCTTTATCCCGCGTGCAGGTGGTACGCGGGCATCAAGAAGCGGCGCCGCGACGGCCGGCTGAGTTATCTCTGAGGAGCGGGGGATCGAGTGGAGCTCGCAAACTGCGGATACCGCGCTACGACTCCAGCGCGGTCGGCAGCTTCACGGATGTTCTGGGGCTTGACAAAATCGATGGTATGATATATTGTAATACTTGAGGTGATTGCATGAGCACCATAAAGATAGCTATAACAAT
>Ga0265296_1004124_pt1 | contig 12833 bp, 12 predicted proteins | sample MunlanPumphouse1_FD_189073 | JGI IMG/M metagenome (GOLD analysis project Ga0265296, IMG submission 189073) | Groundwater microbial communities from a municipal landfill in Southern Ontario, Canada - Pumphouse #1 | ecosystem: Environmental > Aquatic > Deep subsurface > Groundwater | place... | reverse complement strand
TTGTTTTCAGCGATATAGCTTTGGACGTGTTCGCAGTACGGGCAGCCTTCTCCTATGTAGATTACGATGCCTTCATCTTCGGGCTCCGGCTCTGGCTCTGGTTCTTCCGCGATTGTGTACTGTCCGGGGCTTTCAATATAGTCGAAAGTTTGGGTGTCGTAGAAATACACTTTTAATAGAATTGTGCTTGGGGTGGCGGTTATGTCTTCGGGAACTAAGAGGGTGGCTTCGGTGTCGCTCCAGGCTTGAAGGTAGTCGTTCAGGTCTGACGCATCGCGGCAGTCATTTGCTCCAAAACAGATTTGATTGTTCTCCGAGTTGAATGGGCTGCCGAATCCTGTTCCTGTGATTGTAAGGATTGTTTCGCCTGGAGTAATTTCGGTGGTGGAGACTGAGGTGATCTCGTGGAGCGGTTCTTGCGCTGAAGCCAATTGAATTGGAAGGAGAAGTTGGAATAAGAGGGCGAAAATTGTCAGGCACGCGAATTTTTTCATAGGAAAATTGTGAGGGGTTTAATGTCTGAGTGGCATTTTAACTCTTAGCTTGGAAAAAACCAACCTTGTTGCGATAGGACTGCGTCCTGACGCCTTCGGCGTCTGCCCCCCTTGCCCCCCTTTAGGGGGGTATATAGAAATTGCGACAGGACGCCTTCGGCGTCTGCCCCCCTGCCCCCCTTTAGGGGGGTATATAGAAATTGCGACAGAATCGCTACGCTTTCTGTCGCTGGTAGTCCCAGGGAGAATTGAACTCCCGTTTATAGGATGAAAACCTATTGTCCTAACCACTAGACGATGGGACCGTGTTTTGAGGCGTGCTAAAAGCGCGCTAAAGTACGCGGTGATTTTACCTATAGGGAGTGCAATATTCAAGCAGATTTGGGGAGTTGCGCAAATAGAGGACGCCTTCGGCGTCTGCCCCCCTGCCCCCCTCTAGGGGGGTATGTATAGGAATTGCGCAAATAGAACTTCGTTCTCTTGCGCTGTTTAGCTGCTAATTGTTGTCTTCCGGTAATAAATAATCTAAAGCTTCTTCCGGTGTTTGCTCCATTTCTTCGAGTTTTTGGCTGTCTTCAAAGTTGGAAGTGGTTTGGGCGTCTGTAACTTTCGCTTTTAGATTTTCGGATTGATTTTTAAGTTGTTCGTTTTGGATGCGTGCCTGCTCCAGTACGTAGCCTTGTTGGGCGGATTTACTAGTTGAAAAAAGAAATACAATAACAAGTACGACGATTATTATTGTAAGAGTTGTGATGAGGAGTTTTACGGTTTTTTTAATTTCTGTGTTTAAGGTTTGTTTTTTGCGCATATTTCACGGTGCATATTTAAGGTTCTTCAACCACTTTGTATTGTACGTTTATTATACCTCTGTGCAAGTCGGAGATGACATCAAATGCTGCCGATGTTAAGTCTATAACTCTTCCTGGGCCGTATGGACCGCGATCTGTTATTTCCACTTGCACCGTTTTGCCGTTGGCCAGATTTTCAACTTCGACAATTGTACCGAATGGAAGTTCTTTGTGCGCTGCTGTCATTGCGTACATATCGAATGTTTTTCCTGAGGCTGTGCCTGAGCCATGAGAGACCGCTCCGTAAAAGGTTGCTTTTCCGAAGTGAAAATCGTTACTGAAATTTTTTAGTTTGTAGATTATTTCGGCGAAATATCCGCGGGTCATTTCTTGTTCCGGGTGGACATTGTTATTGTCTGTAATATTTATCATTTCTCTGCTTTTTGCGTATGAAAAATATTCTGCGAACCAGACGTCTAAAGCCACGTCAGCGAAAACAGCTTCTTCTGCTGTTGCGACCGCAATGTAATTTTCGAGACTTTGCGTGATCATTGTTAAGGCTTCCGCGAGATTTATCGTGTCCCAAGGGCGGAATGTTCCGTCGTCGTAGCCGTGTATTATCCCGAGGTCTAAAGCCGTGACGATGTATTTTGAATGCCATGCTCCTAGTGGAACGTCTTGGAATGGGCGTTTGTCCGGTTCTACGTAACTCTCATCCGAGAAATCCCGGAATGTTTCTAGTATTATTTTTAAAGCTTCGGCCCGATTTATTGTGTCGTACGGGTGAAAAGTCCCGTCGTCGTAGCCGTTTATGATTCCTTCTTTTGCCAATTCAATTATTGGGACGTAGTGGTAGTTCTCTTCTTTTACGTCGGAAAAGCTATCAAATCCTGGCGATGAGGCTGGAAGGTTTTCTGAGGCTTCTTCAAGAGCTTCGGCGTCTTCTGCCAAAGCGATTTGTAAGGCTGAATTTGTCAGCTCAAAGCTGACTACAAGGGTGAAACTCAGTATTGCGCTTATTATTGCCAGGAGGGGCTTAAGCGTTTTCTTCATTGTGCTTTGTTATTCCGCGGGCTTAACAATAATGTGGCGCAGGTCTCCTTCTCCTTCACTCACCGTCTCAATGTCATCGAATTCCGGTTTCATCAAATGGAGGTGGACGATTCTTCGGAAGTATGGAGACATTGGGGGGAGGACTTGCGCTCTTTTTGTTTTGCGGACGAACTCAACCTTGTGTTCCGCCAGGCCTATTACGCGTTCTTCCTGTCTTTTGCGGTAGTTTGCGACATCGAGGATTACGTTGAATTCTTCTTTCTTTTTTGTCTTTGCCCAGCATAAGACTTTCAAGATGTGTTGGAGGCTGTAAATTGTTTCTCCATGGTGTCCTATGAGGGTTGTGGCGTCCTCTGTTTCGATATTTACGGAATAAGCGTTGTCTTCTGTTTTTTCAATTTCGATTTTGCCGAACTCTGTTCCAAGCCTGTTTAGAAGTTCTTCGAGCGTTTCTTTTATTACTTTGTCGATTTTCATATATTTAAGTTAGGATTTATTCTCAATTACGCGGACAGCTACGTCATCTGAATTCGATTTGTTCTCTGGCTTATCAAAACTTCTGTTAACAAATATTTGCTGGACGATTCCGTATATAGTTGATGCTCCCCAGTATACTCCAACTGCTGCAGGGAGCTGGGCTGTGAATATAGCGATTAAGACAGGCATGGCGTAAAGCATCATGTTGCTTGCCATTGCCATCTCTTTCGGGGCGCCGGAGGCGCTGCCGCTTACAGAGCCGGAAGCGTCTTTTTTCTTGCCCTTTTGGTACATCGCGAGTTTCATCTGGCCGAATTGCAAAAGTCCTATGATCAATGGGAGTACGTATAGATTTATTTTCAATAGATCGAGCCCAAGAAAAACTGTTGTGATGCTTGAGAAGGAAAAGTCCCCGTATGTTGTATAAAACAGGTATGTGTTATCCGGATTTAGTCCCCCTTGTACTACCCAGAAGAGGGCTATCAAAACAGGGAATTGAAGGAGAAGCGGGAGACAACTGCCCAGAGGATTCACTTTTTGAGTTTTCCAAATCAGCATTGTTTCCTGGGCGATTTTTTGCTGATCGCCTTTATATTTTTGTTTGATCTCTTCAATTTTTGGCTGAATTTCCTGCATTTTTCTTTGAGCCTTCATCGCTTTGTGAGAGGGTGCGAGGAGGATGGTTCTGATGATGATTGTGAGGAGTATTAATGCGAGGCCCAGGTCGTGGCCTGGCATAATGGAGATTAGGAAGATCAATGTGTTGTAGATTGGGCGATAGAGTACACCGTTCCATAATTTGGTGAGAATTCCTTCTTCTTCTACCATGAATTCGTTGGTTACGAAGGTTTTCTCCTGGGTTTGTCCGTCTGCGGACGCAACCTGTGTTGTGAATGAGATTTTGAATCTTCCCATGCGTGAAAATAGTGCGTGTTTCCAGTTATCATATGGAACTTTGGCCTCTTCGCCCGGTTTTAAGGTGTAGCTTACGGCTTTTGAACAATCCAATTCGGGTTGGGATGTGATTTGCACCCATTCGCCGTTCTCATAATGGAAAACATCGAAAGGCTCTGCCGGGCAATCTTGAGGGATCACAAAGTCTGTGGCCGTATTGTTTTTGATTTCTACCGTTACGTCCTTGTTGCGGCTGTATGATGTGTCGTCCGTCATAAAGCCTATGTCTCCCTGATCGAGAATTGACGCTTGTTTTTCCGATGATTGGCAGCTTTTGAAGATAAAGTTGAGTACGAGGAAGACTACTAAAAATAAGAGAATGTTTTTAAAGAGTGAGTTTTTATTCATTATTAAGTGTTAATTGGTCTAATCTGGCCAGTTTGGCGAACAGTTTTTGGATGTCTTCTTCAATTTTTTTGTATTCTACATCAAGGATTCTTTTCTTTGGAATCAATGCGACTTTCCAGGTTTCGTCTTTGTTTTGGCTTTCTTGGTCTAGGCTTTTCAGGTTCAGGCGGATGGCTTCGTAAACTCTTCTTTTGATGGTGTTTCTGTCGACTGCCTTTTTGGCTAGTTTGGTTGAGGCTATTACTGTGAATTTTGGCGGTTCGAGCTGCGGCTGCTGCTTCGTCGGTCGGAATTTCAGGTAACGAACTATAAACAGGTTGCTCGTGAGGTGTCCGCCTTTCTTTAAAAGCCATCGAGTGTCGAGTCTGCCTAGGCGAAATTTTCTTGAAATCATTGTAAAATTTGTAGCCCTTTATTTTGAATGAACTTTCACCGTGAGAGATTTTCTACCTCTTGCTCTTCTTTTGCCTAGGACGCCGCGTCCACCTTTTGTGGACATTCTGTGTCTGAAGCCGTGTTTTCGTAGTCTCTTCATCTTTTTAAGTTTTCCGAGCATTTTATGTTAAAGTTAGGATATGGATTTCGTGCGGACTTGAGAAGCGAGTGCGCTTCTTAAAGCGCGGGGATACTGTAGTTGCAGCAGGAGAAATAGTCAATGGAAAAACCCCGTTTACAAAATCCCATTTACATATTGAAATTGTCCGTTATAATTTGGGGGCTTAGGGTTCTCTAAGCTTTTAAGATTTGATTAACTTAATTATTATGGGCAGGGAAGATTGCGAAAGGATAGGGGATGTGGCTAGGGAGTTAACAGGTGGGTTTACTGATCCGCGTTCTTTTTTTGATGTGGATGACATGGCTCGGCCCAAGGGTTGTCCCGAAGGCGCTATTTAATAAATTCTTGCAACTCATACCTTAAATCTTGTATATTCACGCTAGATAACAGCTAGATAACTAATCCTTAAAAATATGGCTTTAAAAGCAAATTATGACTTCCTGTTCATAGGGAAGGATGACAATAGCTATCTGGAGAACTATTCCTATGATGAGTATGATAAGTTGGGGGAGAAGAGCGGGGAAATTTTTATCAACCTTGAGATTCAGAACAATCCTGCCAATAGCGAGGAAATCGGCGAGGCTGTTTTTTCTGTTTTTCAGGAGGAGTTTTTCAACAGGTTTGAGGAGGAGCCTTATGCCAGGTTTGAAAATTCGTTAAAGGCTGTGAATGCGGTTTTGAGTGATTTCAAGGGCCAGAAAGTCTCGGGTTATATCGGGAATTTGAATATTGTGATTGCCGCTTTGGTTGGAAATATTTTGTATGTTACTCAGAGCGGGGATGCCGAGGCTTATCTTGTGAGGAAGAAGTTTGTTAGTGTGATTACGGAGGGGTTGTATGATGAAGGAAACGAGAACGTGTTCTCAAATATTGCCAATGGGGATCTCGAGGAGGGAGATAAGGTTTTGATAAGTTCGACCAGGCTGCTTCGATATATTAGCAAGACTGATCTTGGGAGAATTTTGTCCAATTCTGATCCGGCGCAAGCTTTGGCTGAATTGAAGGATGTGGTTTCAACCGAGATGTTGGGGAAGGTCGGGCTTACCGCTATCGGGTTTAAGGAAGTTCATTCTTTGATTCCGGAGGGTGCTCAAGTGGCGGCTGGGGCTGGTAATGAATTTCAAAATACTCTACTGGACACCTCTTCTTCTGCAGAAAGAGTTGTTTCTACTCCTGGTGGAATGAGGACGCAGTCAACTTTTTCTAAAGTTTTGGTTAAGGTTGGAGGTGTTGCCAAGAGCGCTTTTTCGGGGGCTTTCTCGGCGATTTTGAAGAAATCGAGAGAAAGGCAGGTTTTGAGCAGGGCCAGATCTTCTCGAGAGGTGAGGTCAAGGGTTTCCGGAGTTGGAGCTGGGATTGGGACTAAGATCGGGGCTGGGATTTCCAGTTTTAAAAACGGGTTGCTTAGAAGCGGATTCGGCGGTGGAAAAGTGCTTCTTACGCTGGTGGTTGTTTTAGTGGTTTTGATAGGTGGGGTTTGGATTGTTTATGACAGGAATGCTAAGCAAGCTGAGATTCAGGCTTTGAGCAATAAATTGGTCGATGTTCAGAATAAGATTTCCGAAGCTGAAACCAAGGGACAATATGATAAGGAGGCTGCGGGACAGATTTTGGGGAAGGCTCAAGTTGATGCTCTTGAAGTGTTGAATTCAGGTCAGTACAGGGAGAAGGCGAGTATTTTGCTGAAGCAGATTGAAGATACAAAAGATGCTTTGGATAATGTGAAGAGAATTTCCACTCCAACACTTTTGGCTGATTTGACCGAGAAAAGGAGTAATATTAGCGCGCTCGGGTTTGTTTCGATGAATGACAGGTTGTTTGTGTTTGAATACAATGCTTTGTATGAGTTGGTTGTTGATCAGGTTCAGGATCCTGTTACTCTCGACGATGAGGAAACCGTGATTGCGGCGACTGATTTTGATGACAGATCTTCGCTTGTTTTCTTAACAAAGAGCGGCAAGCTTCTTGAATATAAGGAGGGAGCTGTTTCGTTTATGGATACGGACGAAGGCGCTTTTCACAAGGGAGTTGCTCTCGAAGATTGGTCTAATAAGATTTATGTTTTGGATCCGGACAATAATCAGTTATGGAAATACACTTATAAGGCAACTTCAGATACTTTTAGCGTTGCTGCTCAATATACAACTACTGGTGATTTTGCTTTGGCGAAGGATTTCGCGATTGATTCCAATATTTGGTTCATGATGCCTGACGGGATTCAGAAGTATTACGGAGGAGTTAAGGAGGATTTAATTATCAGCAAGGCTCCGTTCAATGCTTTCGTTAATCCTGTGAAGGTTATCACGGACGAAAAAATGTCGCAGGTGTTCGTTTTGGATTCGGACGGAAGGATTCTTGCGTTCTATAAGGATGAAAATACCGGCAATTTGATTTACTCTAATCAATATGTTGTTGAAGGAATCGGGGAAATTCGCGATTTCTTCGTTGATTTGAATGCGAATAGGATCAAGGTGCTGACGCCGACGGCGGTGTATGAGTTTGATATGTAGAGTAAAAGAAAAGTTAAAAAAATGTCTGTTACTTAAGTCTTCGCAGTTGATCATGATCAACTGCTTAGTTTTTAGGTATCATGATACCTAAAAAAAGTAACGAAGACATTTTTTTAATCTTTTCTTTTACTCTTAAGAGAGGAGGGGAAGGGTGGAATCTTTGTGGTGTAATTCGACAGGTTGAGTTCCCGCGCGCGCGGGAACTTGCAGGTTGGAAGTTGCATTTTTGAATTTTGGGGTGGGAAATATGTCAAGCGCGGGCTTTTTCAGGTTAGCCCGCCGCCACGTGGCGGCCTGACTTGGTTAGGCGTGTTTGACTTTCGGCGCGAAGCATGTTACAATCGTAGTGTCAATATAAAAAATTAACCAAAACAAAAATGACAAACAAAGGAAAAGTACTCGCTGCGGTTATTGCCGTGGTTGTAGTACTTGCTGGAGGCGTAGGTCTCTATCTTAAAGGAGGAGATCTGATGGGATTTACTCGTATGAATTCGAGCTCTTCTTCAGGCTCTTCTTCAGGTGAGTGTACTGGTAAATGGGTTAAGGTTTTTTCTGCGACTGGTACACAAGATGATGCCAATGTGAATTCTGGGAGTATGGATGATTTGTTTAAGAAAGCTGAAAATGGTTGTGAGTTTAAGGTTGTGAGATCTATTCCTCTTAGTTCTGATGCAAAGAGTGAGGGTCTAGCTATAGAGTGTGATGTAGTGGCATTTGAGGCTTATCCGCTCAGTCTGGGTGAGACATCTCCATCTATCCGATTGTTTTCCTGTTCTGGTGCTCCGGTTACTGACTATATGGGAGTAGACGGTAGTGGTGAAGATATTGTTGAGACTGTTGGTCGAGACTTTCTGTACGTTGAATATAAAAATGGACATGGAGAAATTACATATCAGTGGCACGATACTAATGGAGCTAATTATGTGCAAAGCTTAGAGAGTGCTAATTATATGGTTTTTGTTAGATAGGTCTAAATCGTATGCCCTTTCGGGATCTTCTTCGACTTGAAGTTCGTGTCCGGACCTTTTTCTACTTTGATTTTGCGGGTTTTGAAAAGGTTGAATTTGGGGAGTACGTCCGGGTAGCCTTCTTGATAGACGACACGTTTGATACCGGCTTCCGCAAGCAAGCTTTCACAGAGGCGGCATGGGTGTTTTGTGATATAGCAGGTTGCTCCGGCGATTTTTAATCCTTTGCGAGCTGCGAGGGCGAGGCACCATTGTTCTGCACACATTCCGTAACAAATCTCACGTCTTGTGCCGGATTTTACGTGGCGAATGTTTCGAATGCAGCCGATGCGCTTGCAGTTGGCTTCTTTGTGCCAGTCGTTCGTGTGTTTGACGAGAATTTTGCCGTTTTTTACAAACATTGCCGCGATGTTTGCGCGGAGGCAGAGAGCTTTAGGTTCCATGCGGTCGAGGGTTTCGAGGAAGCGGATGTCTTTTTTTGTTATCGCCATATGTATGGGTATTTACGTCTTATTGTGCGAATTAATTTATTTGGCTTCAGGATGCCAAGTTCGCTTATTATGCCTTTGACTTTGTTGAGGTCGATTTTTTCGAATGCCGGGTTGAAAATTTTAACGTTACGAGGGGGGGAGTCCCAGACTTCGCGAGGGTCACGCTCTTCAATTTTCGTGTCTTTTTTGTCTGTGGAGTTTGTGTCGAATTTCCATGAGTTTGTGCAGACGTAGACTGGGACACGACTTTCCTGCGCTGCGTCAAAAAATGCTTCTGTGCCGATTTTGTTTATCACTTTGCGGCTTTTTGTAATTGCGTCGCAGCCGATAAGAAAGAGGTCGCATTTGCGAAGGGTCTGACGGCCTGCGGAGTCGACGGAGTGGGTTACTTTGATTCCTGCTTTTGCGAGAGTGGCTGCTGTGATGCGGCCTTGGAAGCGTGGACGGGTTTCGGTGTTGTATACTTCAAAGCGTTTGCCTTGGCGGTGAGCTTCGATCAGAATTCTTTCAACGGTTGATGAATGACAATGTGTAAAAATTTTCATCCCGTTTTTGATGAGTGATGCGCCAAAGGTCGAAATTTTTGGTTGGTTGTTTTTGAAGTGTGAGAGCACAGTTTTGGCTATGTGATGATCTTTTTCGTATGAGGCGAGACAGTAGTCGAGCGCGTTTTGTAGCGCGGGTTCGGTGGCGCGCGCGGCCTTAAGTTCGCGGACGGCGCGGGCGAGGAGGAGCTTGTTTTTAGTTTGGGCGAGGCGAGTTTCGAAAGCTTCCACTGCTTTGATAGCGATATTTTCCGCTCCTTGAATTTCGAGGGATTTAATTTTTTTGATGGTTTCGGTGAACGTTAGTTTTGGCATGGGTAAGGCGCTTTTGAGGCGCTGTTATTTTATTACAAATGCTTTATTGAGCGGGTACTGCTTCGTGTATTCCAAGCGTTCTTCGATGTCTGCGTAAATTGTATATAGTGGCTCGCCTTTTTGAATTTTGTCGCCGAGATGTTTGTGAAGATAAAGGCCGGCTTCCGGGTCTTTTGGTGCGCCTGCGGTGCGTGCTATGTGTGAGATGAGTTTGCAATTTATTTCTACGATGCGGCCTGTTTTGCCTGCACGGATGATTTTAGAAAATTTGCCCGGGCGTGGTTTGATTCGATTTGCGCCTTGGGCTTTAATAATTCTCATCATTTGATTGTATGCTTTGCCTGAGTCGAGAATTTTGCGAGCCATGGTTTTGCCGCGGCTCCATTTCGCTTTGCCACAAAGTTCAAGCAGGATACCGGCCATCATCAGGCTCTTTTCTCTAAGTTCTCTTGGTGCGGTCGGGTCGTTCTGTAGGACTTTGAGGACGTCTATTGCTTCGAGAGCGGGGCCAATGCCGTTGCCAATTGGTTGATCACCGTCTGTGAAGATAACTTTTACTTTCATCCCTAGCATTCGGCCGAGTTTTATGAAGCGGCGCTTGAGTTCGCGGGCTTCTTTTTTCGTTTTAATTTTCACTTGCGGACCGACCGGAATATCGATGAGGACGTGATTTGCCGATACTGAGAATTTTTTTGCCATGATGGATGCGAGGAGCATGCCTTGTGGATCGAGCGATAGGGGCTGGCGTGCTCGGATCATTTTGTCGTCTGCGGCTGCGAGGTCGACTCCGCCGCCCCATGTGATGAATCCGCCGATGTGTTTGGCGATTTTCAGAAGTTTGGGGGCTTGAATTGTGACATTAGCGAGGGCTTCCATTGTGTCAGCGGTCCCTGCGGGGCTCGTAATTGCGCGAGAGGAGGTTTTTGGCATCATGACGCCTGCCGCGGTGACTATTGGTACGACGACCATTGTTGTTCTATTGCCCGGGACGCCGCCGATGCAGTGTTTATCCGCTATTATTTTTTTCCCGAATTTGAGTTGCTGGCCGTTTTTTACAATTGATTTAGTGAGGTTCGCGGTTTCTTTGTCATCAAGTCCATAGACGTAACATCCCGACACAAAATAGGCCATTTCGATGTCTGTTAAATCTTCTTCAACCACGTCTTTGATTATTTCGTTTATTTCTGCCGCCGATAGGCGTTCGCCGTTGAGTTTCTTTTTGATATAGGTAGTTGAAATTGGTTTTTCCGCGATTTCAATATAGACATCTTCGCCGTAATTCGTGATTCCCAATTTGTCCCATGTCTCTTCGTATAGGCCGATCTCGTTTTCTTTGATTTCACTGTTTTCCGTGATGTCGAGAAGGGCTCGCAGTGACGGTTTCCCGCGCTTTTTTAGTATTACGCGATCGCTTGCCTGAAGATCAAGAAAATGCGCGCGTTTTTCGTTGAGGATCGCGATATATTTATTGCCGACTCGAATCGGGATTTTAGTTGCGTTTAGTTTCATGTTATTTAATTTTAAGTGATTCTTGTGCTATCTCAAGTTCCTCGTTTGTTGGTATGACGAAAACTTTGACTTTGCTTTTTTTGCCTGAAATAAGTTGTTCGTTTTTGACATTTTTTGATTTGTCCAGTTCAACTCCAAGATGGCTTAAGTATGAGCAAACTTCTTCGCGAACGTAGAAAGCTTTTTCTCCAATTCCTGCTGTGAAAGCTATGGCGTCAAGGCCATTTAAGCTTGATGCGTATGCGCCAATATATTTTGCGATGTTGTAGCTTAAGTGTTCAATTGCGAGGATGGCATTTTTGTCTTTTTTGAGCGATGCGGCGTAGATTTCGCGCATGTCGGATGAGATGCGTGAAAGCGCTTTAAGACCACATTCGTTGTTTAGGAATTCACTTGTTTTTTTGTAGTTCCATTTTTTGATTTCTTGAATTTTGAGCGGGATAGCCGGGTCGATTGAGCCGCAGCGTGTGCCCATTGGGAGGCCTTCGAGTGGTGTGAATCCGAGGCTTGTGTCCACGACTTTTCCGTTTAATGATGCTGTGATCGATGAGCCGTTGCCGAGGTGGACTGTGATGATTTTTGGGCCTGCATAGCCGGCGTGGCCATCTGCGCGGCTGCCTAGAAGTTTGATCACTTTTTCCGTGACGTATTTGTGGCTTGTTCCGTGAAAGCCGTAGCGGCGGATGCCGTGTTTTTCGTGGAGATCACTTGGGATGGCGTAGAGATAAGCTTTTTCTTCCATCGTTTGATGGAACGCTGTGTCAAAAACTGCTACTTGCTTTGCTTTCGGAAGAAGTTTTTTGCAGGTCTCAATGCCTTTCAAATTTATTGGGTTGTGAAGCGGGGCGAGCGGGCAGAAAAGGCGGATTGTTTTAAGAACGCTTGCGTCGATTTTTACCGCTGTGGTGTATTTTGCTCCGCCGTGTACAACGCGATGTCCAACCAAATCGATTTCTTTGTTCGATTTGATTGTGTTTGCTTTCTTTAAAGAGTCGAGTGTGAGTGCGATGGCTTCTGTGTGATTTTTTACTTTTACTCCTATGCCCAAGTGTTTTTTTCCGCTTTTGAAAGTGAATCTGCAGTCTGGTTTTCCGATACGATCAATTAGGCCTTCTGCGATGGATTTTAATTCTTTGCCGCTTTGAAAGAGTTCGAACTTGAGAGAGGACGAACCACAATTTATTACGAGGATTTTTTTCATTTGGACGAGGGTCAAAAATTTGCAATTTGGGGTGTGCTGTTTATTCTACGCAGTATTCGCAAACGCCTTGCGCTTGGCATGCCGTGAATGCCGTAACATTCACGATGTCTTTGTATGAGCAGCCGCGTGACAGGTCATTAACCGGCTTCTTTAAGCCTTGAAGCAGTGGTCCAATTGCTTTTGCGCCGGCCAGACGTTCGACTAATTTGTATGCGATATTTGCTGCTTCCAAGTTTGGAAAAATAAGTACGTTCGCGTTGCCTTGAATGGGGGAGGATGGGCATTTTTTTGCGGCGACTTTCGGGACGAGTGCGGCATCTACCTGCATCTCGCCATCGCATACAATATCTGGGTACTGGAACTTAAACATTTTTACCGCTTCGCGTATTCTTTCGACGTTTGGGTGATCGGATGATCCCTTTGTTGAGAATGAAAGAAATGCAACTCTTGGTTCCACTCCGAAAGTTTTTGCGGTTTTCGCTGTGTCTCCCGCTATGTCGACGAGGTCGTGTGCTTCGGGGGCGATTGTGATGGCTGCATCAGCGAAAAGCAGTAGGCGTTTTTCAAATATCATGAAGAAAATTCCTGAAACTTTATGGAAACGTTCCTCCGTTTTTATTATTT
>Ga0265296_1004123_pt1 | contig 12837 bp, 12 predicted proteins | sample MunlanPumphouse1_FD_189073 | JGI IMG/M metagenome (GOLD analysis project Ga0265296, IMG submission 189073) | Groundwater microbial communities from a municipal landfill in Southern Ontario, Canada - Pumphouse #1 | ecosystem: Environmental > Aquatic > Deep subsurface > Groundwater | place... | reverse complement strand
GGCTTTAATATGTCTGATTATGCGGTCAACCCACAGCTTGGCAGCATACTAAATCAAGGCATGATTGGAATTCCGAGCAATATCGCCAGCACCTATACCACGAATTTGGGAACTGGTTACAGCCCTTTCGCCAGCAACATTAGTTTGGCGACTCCGGCACAGCAGATGCACACCAGCCAGTATGGAACATCCGGTTTTGCCAGCAGTCCTTTCGCCAATAACATTCGTTTGGATACTCCGGCGCAACAGATGCAAACCAGCCAGTTTGGAACTTCCGGTTTTGCCGGCAGTCAATTCGCTCCCTACAGCGCCAGCCAGATCAGTGCTTCAGCCCTGCCCACGACGGGTCTTTTGAGCCAACCCCTGGCCTCAACCCAAAACATGGGCATGTACAGCAGTTTCTAATAAAAATCAACCAGGGGCCTTCTCAAGGCCCCTTTTATTATTTTATCGAGTATTTCTCTACTAATAAGACATTTATAACCCCTTAACATAAATTACCATATTAAATATAATTTAACTATATTCTTCCAGGACAAAAGGGGGTTATAGATTTGGCCAAAATTCTGCGTGAGGGAGCTTCTTATACTCAGCGTGACATTGTTGAAATACTGAGTGAGTTTTCGGCTTTTAAAGACAGGGTTGTTAAAAAATTCAAAGAGTTGTCCAAGGAATTGGATGGCAAAGCTAACGAACATGACCTGTGGGTGAACCTTTACTTGATTTCCTCTGATTACGCCGAGGAGATTGCCGGGAAAAAACACAAGCTGCAGGAACAAATTCAAAAGATATCCTAATCCGGACTCAGCCCCGCGGTAAAACCGCGGGGTAAAAATTTTCTGAGCACATTACTCGCCCCTGGCTGTAACCTCCACATCTATGGTATCCCCATCCCATTTATCCGTATACGAGTTTTCAGCGTAGTATCTCATGACAAACTCCCCAACTTTTCTGCAGATATAGTAGTTTACCGAGCCGGCAATAAACATCCCGATAAAAGGGATGATCCGCAAAATAGTCCGCTGCGACGCCCTGATACCCAAAGCCAGAAGCGCCTGCTCAATCAGGCGGTTAAAGGCCTGCCCGGAAAGCCTCCTTACGGTTAACCCGGTCAAACCTCTCCCGGCAGCGCCAGCTCCCACCGAAGAGACCAGCACCCAGACCGCTTCCCGAGACGTCCCTTCGGTGTCGATGTCCCGGTTGTGCAGTGCAGCAATTTCCAAAATCATCTCAGTGATAAAATAACCCATTGCCGTCATATCCAGGAGCGTTCCACCGATTATGGCCACAACTGTGCCGAGCACCGGAACCGCGCCGGGCAGGGCTGTTAGAGCGCCGGCGGCGGCGCACCATCTGCACTTTTTCTTAATCATCATCCGGCAAATTTCTTCAGTGGAGAGGTTCTTTTTTTTCTTTCTTATCTTATCTACCCGTTTTTTAATATCTTTCTTATTCATGTGGTCAAACGGGTTAAATATCAGCACTACAGGCCAACTCCTCTACTTTTGCTTCTGATAGAGTTCACCGCCGTCACAGCAAAATCCTACCGGTATTATGCCGGAAAAACCCGTTTTTCTTTCCGCTCGTCTTTCATAATACTAACATTGCATCTCAGGCGTTGTTATGGTAATATGAAAATGCTCTAAAAAACAAATAAGTTTGGGCCTATAGCTCAGTTGGGAGAGCGCCTGGCTCGCATTCAGGAGGTCAGGGGTTCGAGTCCCCTTAGGTCCACCAGTAATAGCAAGGCCCCGAGGGATCGGGGCTTTTTTTATTCTATATTCGACACTAAACAACAATTATCCCGGCAAATCGCACGTGTTATTCAAAAGCTTAAATTTCCATAATTGAATTATCCCTGCAATCCTTATATAATATCTTCGGAATGAAAAAACACAGTCCGGTTGGTAGTCCGGGCGCGCTTACCCGTCAGGGTGACGTCAGTAACCTTCCCCCTCGGGATGTCCATCATTCCAGTCAAGTATTAGAGGGGGATTGCAATGAAATTGACAGTGTATCATGACGGGCAGTTCTGGGTTGGTGTGTTTGAAGAGATTGTTGATGAAAAGCTTAAAGTGGAAGCTGAAGAGCCAATCCAAAGAAAAATCAACCCCAAGAGGCTATCAAGAGAAGTCGCCCAGGCAATGAAAGAGGTAGGCATCTCAACCAAGGCTCAACAGGCGCTCCAGTTGGAAAGAGAAAAAAACAAATCCGAAAGAAAAGTGATTTCACGCCAGCTAAAAGAAGAACTTGCAGAAAAAAAATGGCTTTTGAAAACAGAAAAAGCCAGGAATCGGCATCGTGGAAGATAACTGTCTACAATACCCGGGCACCCGGGTATTGTCCTTTTTGAGGATATTCATTATACTTGGTGCACTCTTCCTTAGCACTGAGCAGCTGCAGAAAGCCCTTGACGGTAGTCATCGGGTTTCTAATTTCATGGCCAATGCCGGCTGCCATTTCACCCACCAGGTTTAGCCGGTCAAGCCGGGCCATTTCCCTTTCCATCTGCTTGCGCTCGGTCATTTCCCACTGAAGCTGTTCGTTGGCCATTTTCAGTTCGGCGGTGCGCTCTTTAACCATATCTTCAAGGTGTTCACGGTACTTCCATAATTCATCTTCCATCTTTTTCTGTTCAGTGATGTCTCTCCATATGCAATGGGTCTGCTTGAAGGATCCATCCGGGTTATAGCTGATCTTGCCATCCAGCATTACCTGGATCCAGACACCATTTTTACACAGCAATTCAAATCCCACATCACGCACGGCGCCGCATTCCTTGAAACGTGGGAAAAGCTGCTGAAACAGGGTGATACTGGCCGGAGACATAATATCGCTGAACGGACGGCCGATGATCTCATGACGATTGTAGCCTAGTACATGGAGGAAAGCCTGATTCACTTCGATGAAGCAGCCCTCACTGTTCAGTGACTGGTAGGGTACGGGTGAGCTTTCATAGAGAAGGCGGAAGCGCAGTTCTCTTTTTCTTATTTCGTAGTTGGCCTGCATCAGTTCCTGGGAGCTAAGCTCGATAGACCTGGTAAGCATGCCGCGGTCGGCGTCTGATTCCCAGTAAGCGCTGTTGACCGAGTCAAAAAAATCTTCCCAACCTTCAGGGATTTTAAAAGAATCACCAAAAAATCGCGCTATCTGACGTCTTAATAGACTGTGAAGCCGCTTCACTGGCAATTCCTCCCCTAAAAAAGTTACAAACAAACATTTATAAACATTTTTAACCAATTTTCTCGATTTAAAAAACTTAATTTATACAATACACGACATTTATCCTTCGGGAATGTTGTCGAACTGTGTAAGATTGGACATTTTTTTAAGAATACTATGGTCAAAATAATAGGCGTGGATCTGACTTTAGACCCATGCCTATACTTAATCAACAGCCTTATAGTTATCTCCTTTTTAAACGATCCACTTCCTCCTGCAGCGCCTCGATCCTTTCCAGCAAATCCAGGATTATGGCTGCCCCGCTCAAATTTACACTGAGATTGGCGCGCAATCGCTGCAGCTTCAGGAGACGTGAAGCATGACTTAACCGCACGTGGCCCTGCCTTACTTCCACCACACCGTATTCAGCCATCCGCAGGGCCAGTTCCGGGTGTACGGGCAGGCTGTTCAGATCAACCCAGCCATCTTCTTCACCTGTGGCAAGAGTGTGGCGGTAAATTTGCAGATAATATTTTTTCACTACCGTCACACCCCCTTCCGGAGCGCGGCTAACTGCCGGTATAATTTCTCTTCTTCTTCCGTGAGGCGTTCGGGGATATCGATTCTTATTACCACGTATTCATCGCCGCGCCCCTTCTGGTGAGGCAGGCCCTTGCCCCGCAGTCGCAGCTTTTTGCCGGCGCGGGTGCCCGGCGGCACTTTCATCAGCACCGGCCCGTCCAGTGTGGGCACAGATACCTGATCACCCAGCACAGCCTGTTCCGGCCGTAAAATAACTTCGGTTTCCAGATCCTCATCCTTCACCTTGAAGACTGAATGGGGCAGAAGTTTTACTTTGAGATAAAGGTCACCTGCTGTCCCCCCGACCTGGCCTTCGCCTCCCTGGCCTTTCAGCCGGATCCGGCTGCCGTCGTGGACGCCGGGAGGGATCTTTACGGTCAGAGTTTTAAAGCCCGCCGTTTCCCCTGTTCCGCCGCACCTGCGGCAAAAGGTGTTATTCTCCACCCCTGTTCCGCCACAGACCTGACATGATTCTCTGGTGGAAAGCTGAAGTGATTTCTCCCCGCCGCGGTATGCTTCTTCAATCGTCAGTTCCAGTTCGCTTTCCACATCCCGTCCGCGCACCGGCCCGGTTCGCCTGGTTGTTCTGGCGGAGCGCCCGAAAGGCGCGCCGCCGCCAAAGAGGGTTTCAAAGAAGTCGCTGAAGCCACCTGCCCCGCCGCCCTGGTTGGTATAGGAGCTAAAACCATCCATATCGGGAGGCGGCTGGAAGTCCTGGCCGTCCCGCCAGTTGGCGCCAAGCCTGTCGTACTTCTTCCGCTTTTCTTTGTCGCTTAAAACCTCGTAAGCTTCATTGATCTGCTTGATTTTTTCTTCCGCTGCATCTTTATCCTTAGCGGTGTGGAGATCCGGGTGCCATTTGCGGGCCAGCTTGCGGTAAGCTGTTTTTATCTCCTTTTCTGTGGCGCTGCGGCTGACGCCTAAAACCTCGTAGTAGTCACGAAACGCAACACTCATTCAATCCTCACCGGCCTTTTCGCTACCCTGACCCGGGCCGGCCGCAGCAAATCACTGCCAAACCGGTAGCCGCGGGACAATTCCTCGGCTACATGACCCGGAAGGAAATCCCGATTTTCCAAATAGCCAATACCCTCATGCTCGCAGGGGTCAAATGGCTTGCCCAAACTTTCGATAATTTCCAGCCCTTGCCGCCGGAGCAGATCAAAAAACTGCTGGTAAACCATTCGCAGACCCTGCCTCAATTGCTCATCCTTGATCTGTCCAAATGCTCTTTCAAAATTGTCCAGGACAGCGATAAGTTCCTTTATTAATTCCCTTTTACCGCGAGTGGAGTTAGACTCCATGTCCCGCTCCACCCGCTTGCGGTAGTTATCAAAATCAGCCAGGGTTCGCAGGTGGCGGTTTTTTTCTTCCTGCAGTTCCTCGCGCAGAGCCAAAACTTCATCCTGCGGCGCATCGCTTTCCTGTCTGCTCATCGGTGTCCTCCTGACAGCTTAGCATTCTACTTTTCCTCAAACTCGGCGTCCACCACATCTTCACCATGCTGCGGCCCAGCGCCGCCGCCTCCGGCAGGCCCCTCGCCCGTCTGCTGGTAAGCGGACTGGGAAAGTGAGTGGGCCGCCTGCTGCAGGTCGCCCTGCAGGGTGCGGATACGGTCAATAGGAGCGTTTTCTTTTAAAGCTGTTTTCAGGTCGCCCAGCAGCTGCTCCACACGAGCCTTCTCGTGCACCGGCGCCTTGTCGCCCAGATCTTTGATCTGGCGCTCGACCTGATAGGCCAGGGAATCGGCCTCATTGCGCGCTTCCACTTCCTGTTTATGCTCTTTGTCTTCAGAAGCGTGAATCTCCGCTTCATGCACCATGCGGTCAATCTCAGATTTGTTCAGGCTGGTGGAACCGCTGATGGTTATGGTCTGCTCCTTGCCTGAGCCTTTGTCCCTGGCGCTTACTTTCAGGATGCCGTTGGCGTCAATATCGAAGGTTACTTCGATTTGCGGTATGCCTCTGTGCGCCGTGGGAATACCGTCAAGCTTGAACTGTCCCAGGGAGCGGTTATCCCTGGCCATTTCCCGTTCACCCTGCAAAACGTTAATATCCACCGCCGGCTGGTTGTCTTCGGCGGTGCTGAAAATCTGGCTGCGCCTTACGGGAATGGTGGTATTGCGCTCGATAATCCTGGACATGACGCCGCCCAGAGTTTCCACGCCCAGGGAAAGGGGCGTGACGTCCAGCAGTATAACATCCTTCACTTCACCCGCCAGCACACCACCTTGAATAGCCGCGCCGATGGCCACCACTTCATCAGGGTTGACCCCCATGTGCGGGTCCTTGCCGCCGGTCAGTTGGCGGACCAGTTTTTGCACAGCCGGGATACGGGTCGACCCGCCGACCAGAATGACTTCGTCAATGTCCTTCTCCGACAGCTTCGCGTCAGCCAGGGCCGCTGTTACCGGACCACGGCAGCGCTCCACCAGGTGGGCTGTCAGGTCTTCAAACTTCGCCCGGGTCAATTTCGTGTCCAGGTGTTTTGGCCCGTTGGCGTCGGCAGTGATAAAAGGCAGGTTGATCTGGGTTTCCATGGTCGTGGACAGTTCCATTTTAGCTTTTTCCGCCGCCTCGATCAAGCGCTGCAGGGCTTGTTTATCATTGCGCAGATCAATACCGTGATCCTTTTTAAATTCGTCGGCGAGCCAGTCAACAACTTCCTTGTCAAAATTGTCGCCCCCCAGGTGAGTATCACCGTTGGTCGACTTGACCTCAAACACCCCATCCCCGACATCCAGGATGGACACGTCAAAAGTCCCGCCGCCCAGGTCAAAAACCATAATTGTTTCGTTGGCCTTCTTGTCAAGCCCATAAGCCAGGGCTGCCGCAGTCGGCTCGTTGATAATGCGCAGCACGTTCAGCCCGGCGATTTTACCGGCGTCTTTGGTGGCGTTGCGCTGGGAGTCGTTAAAATATGCCGGCACGGTGATCACCGCGTCAGTCACTTTTTCACCCAAATACTTGGATGCGTCATCCACCAGCTTGCGCAGGATCAGTGCCGAAATTTCCTCGGGCGCCATCTTTTTGCCGCGGATATCAAAACGCACCGCGTCATTGGGACCGGATGTTACCAGATAAGGAACGAGCTTTCTCTCATCGGTCACCTCGGAATAGCGGCGGCCGATGAAACGCTTCACTGAATACAATGTATTCTCCGGATTTAAAACAGACTGGCGCCTGGCAACTTTGCCGGCCAGCCTTTCTCCGTCATCTTTGAAGGCAACCACTGAAGGCGTGGTGCGATCACCTTCGGTGTTGACAATTACAGTCGGCTTACCTCCTTCCATAACCGCTATAACGGAGTTGGTAGTTCCCAGGTCAATGCCTACAGTCTTTCCCATAGCTCAAACCCCCTTGTCATTAGGAATAATAATTATACCCAGGTTGCTTGGTAATATACCCCAAGCATAAAGTAAAATTATTAAAAAATAATAATAAAATTATTAAATCCTGATTAATATTTACCTTTAATAAAAATAAAAAAGCCCCGGATTCAGGGCTTTTGTTTCACTCCGCTGTAAATATACTGGCCAATCCTCAGGCTGTCATAGCCTCCCACGATACCAGCCAGTCTCAGTAATTCAACCAATTCGTCCGGCAAAGTGAAAGTTGCGGGCTCAGCCAGCAGCTTTTCAAAAAAAGCGATAAATTTGATTACTTTCTGCCCGGGGTCAAAATCAATTATATGTAACCTGCCGCCCGGACGCAGGACACGTCTTACTTCATTAATAACACCGGCCTGGTCGCGGAAGTGGTGCCACGCGTCAGATATCAGCACGATGTCGAACGAACAGTCCGGCAGCGGCAGTGCCTCCGCGGCAGAACGGATCAGCCGGACCGGCATCTTTTTGGCGGCGGCGCGGTTCAGCATCGCTTGGGAATAGTCTACGATAGTCACCTTTGCTCCGGCTTTGCTCAAAGTCTCAGCGTTCAGGCCGGTGCCGCCGCCCAGATCGAGCAGTTCCATATCCTCGACCGGCGCCAGCCAGACCGGAACCTTCACGGAATGATCAATATTAGAGGCTTTAATAAACCAGTCATAAAACGGGGCCATAAGTTTAAACATCATTTTGATTGACCAACATATGTTTTTAATTTAGATTTTTTCTAAACCCTATCAAGTACGCGCAGAGCTTTTGCTGCGAGGTTTTCCGCGGTAAAGCCGAATTTTTCAAATAGCACTCCGGCTGGAGCGGAGGCGCCAAAATGATCTATACCGATTATTTCACCTTGATCACCGATATAGCGGTGCCACCCCAGCGTGCTTCCGGCTTCTATCGCCACTCGCGCAGTTATTTCAGGCGGCAGCACCCTGCGGCGGTATTCTTCCGGCTGTTCTTCAAACAGCTCCCAGCTCGGCATGCTGACGACGCTGGCCAATATACCATTTTCTTTGATCTTTTCTGCGGCCTGAAGTGCTGTATATACTTCCGAGCCGCTTGCAATCAAGATCAGATCCGGTTTTTTGTTTTCTGTTTCATTAAGTATATAAGCACCGTGGACCAAGCCGTCCGCAGACGAAAACTGCCGCCTGTCCAGGGTGGGCAGGTTTTGTCTGGACAAAATCAGGGCCGTGGGACCACAAATCTGTCCCAGGGCGCAGCGCCAGGCTACGGCGGTTTCGTTGGCGTCGGCCGGCCGGATCACCGTCAGACCCGGGATCGCCCTGAGCGCTGCCAGCTGCTCAACCGGCTGGTGGGTAGGGCCATCCTCACCTAAACCTATGCTGTCGTGGGTGAAAACATAAATCACCTTGAGCTTCATCATGGCGGCCATGCGCATAGCCGGCCTCATGTATTCGGAAAAGACCAGGAAAGTGGCGCCGTAAGGAATTAGCCCCGGGGCTAGCGCCATCCCGTTAAGGATGGAGCCCATACCGTGCTCCCTCACCCCGAAATGCATGTTGCGCCCGCTGTAATCAGCCGGAGAAAAATCTCCCGCCCCTTTGATGATTGTTTTGGTTGAAGGCGCCAGGTCGGCGGAGCCGCCAATTAAGTTGGGCAGCCTGGCGGCTATGGCGTTCAGCACAGTGCCTGAGGCAGCCCGGCTGGCCACCCCTTTCTGGTCGGCGGGGAAAGCTGGTATGTCCTGGTCCCAACCGTCCGGCAATTTGCCGCTAATCCACTGCCGGTACTGCCCGGCCAACTCCGGGTAAGCTGCCGCGAAAGCACTGAACAGGGATTGCCATTCTTTCTCGTGCTTAATGTTTTGAGCAACAATATTGCTAAAATAGGACTGCACCTGTCCGGGAATAAAGAAGTCCGGCTCTTGGGGCCAGCCCAGTTTCTCTTTGGTGCGTTTTACTTCTTCTAAGCCAAGCGGCTCACCATGCGCCGCCGCTGAATCCTGTTTGTTCGGGCTGCCGCAACCGATATGGGTGCGTACCATAATGATTGAAGGCTTGTCTTTTACCGCCTGAGCCGCCTGGATGGCTGCCGCTAGTGACTCCGTGTCATTCCCGTCGGAGACCTGCTGCACATGCCAACGGTATGCCTCAAAACGGCCCGCCCGGTCCTCGGTATAGACCAGATCGGTAGACCCTTCAATGCAGATGCGGTTATCGTCATAAAGGCAGATCAGCTTGCCCAGCTTCAGATGCCCGGCCAGAGAAGCGGCCTCGTGTGAGACACCCTCCATGAGGTCACCGTCACCGGCTATAGCATAGGTGTAATGGTCAACAACATCAAAACCGGGACGGTTGAAATAAGATGCCAAAAACCTCTCGGCGATAGCCATCCCTACAGCGTTGGCGATGCCCTGGCCCAGCGGGCCGGTGGTAACCTCCACACCCGGGGTGTGACCGTACTCCGGGTGGCCGGGGGTCTTACTACCCCACTGGCGAAATTCTTTGAGGTCCTCTAAAGACAGGTCATAACCGTTTAAATGCAGCAAAGCGTATAAGAGCGCTGAGCCGTGGCCGGCGGAAAGAACAAACCGGTCCCTGTTTGGCCAGGACGGGTTTAACGGATTGTGGCGCAAAAACTTGGTCCAAAGGATAAAGGCCATGGGAGCCGCTCCCATGGGCATACCCGGATGGCCTGATTTAGCTTTTTCCACCATATCCACGGCCAGCATCCGCAGAGTATTGACACAAAGCAATTCCAAGTCATTTTTTTCGTTGTTCATTTACTGTTCCTCACTTTTTACCTGATCTTTTCATTTTTAGGGTGCCATAATTAACTGGGATTATCCCTGGCGGGCATTTGGGATTTAGCATTTGTTTTCTTCCACAGCTCACCCGTTTTTCCCTCCCATCTTTCGCCAAATATTTTGGTTTTTAGATTCTATCCTCCAGCCAAATCATGAAATACTTGTTTCGCGTGCTTAGCAGGAAAAGATTAAAACATAAATAAAATAGTATGAAAAAAGAATATAAAGGTGAGGGTTTTTATTTGGGTAAGGGGATGGTGTGCCTGCTTGTTTTTAGCAGATTCTCAATAAGTTAATAAGTTAGGGGTCAGGCACCCAAGGAAAGGAAGGTTAGAAGATGAAAAGAAAGACTTTAGTTACCGCGATATCTGTCATAGTTGCAATGTTCATAATTGGATCAGGATTGTATGTCTATCGCAGCATAGCCTCAATCTCAGAAATGTTTAAATTGAACGGCAAGCTGCAAGCGGAAGGCTACTACATGGCCGAATTCGAGTTTAAGATGCTCGGATGCGCCTATTACCTGGACAAAGGACAATATATTACCTCTATTTCCAAGTTAAACGAGCTGCACAAACAGTTAAAAACCAGAGAAGGTTTGGTCAAGGTACCGGAATTTGCCGATAAAAAAATGGAAATCGAGTTCTATCTAAATCTGCAGAATCCTAAAACGGGCGCCTTTATGGACGACTCTTACCCTACCTTTCTTTATCTTGAGCCTACATTAAATATGGTGGACCATCTTGAACTTCTGGCCAAGGAGACAGGTCAACCGCTGCGCTTGAAATATCCACTCAAATTCCTGGACGAAATCAATACCCCGGATAAATTAAAGGAAATTTTAGATGATTTGTCTTCAGTAGGATGGATCGGCTCCAAACTGCCCAAAACAAATTACATGATGGCATCTTGCTACCACAACTACGATGAATTAGAGCGCAACAAGCTCTATGCTTTTTCTCCGGAGTGGAAACAAGCGCTTTTGCAGTGGTTTTACCTTAACCAGGACAGTAAGACAGGATATTGGGGGCCAAGATTGCGTAATACCGGCGAACTGCTGAATGATGGTGATTTAAGTCCTACCTATAAACTTGTTACATTGTTTGTGGATGAGCAAGGCAACAACCTCCACTCCGAATTCCCTTTGCGCTATAAAGATGAGATGTTGACAACAACCCTGCGCAAGCTTTCCGAGCCTATGCCTGAAGATGCCAACTTAGCTGAAGTGCATGAATGGCAATTAACAAGATACCATGGTATAAAACTGTTGACATGTTATTTGTGGAACGGCATTTCTTCCGAAAACAAAAACACGGCCAGGACATTCATGGAGAATATTATGAAGAGTAAGTTTGAGAAGTTCTATCTGGAGAACGAGGGCGCATTTTGTTATTATCCCGGTTCAAAAGAGGCGACCGTAGACGGCACAGGCGATGCGGTATCTTTATTGGATGTCGTTGGAGCATTGTCAAAGGACCGGCAGAGGTTGTTATGGGGGTCTCCGGACCAGAGTATCACGGACTTGGGCTCACATGAAGTTTCAGAGTTACAGGAAAGTAACCTGGCTATGCTGAAGAACTCCCCTGGTCTCAACTCTCTCCGTTTTTACCGGAATGACCCCGGTTCCGGCGATTTCACAACCGGTGTTATTTGCCTCAACTACCCCCAGGAAACGCGGGTTCTGGACATTATGGACTTACTGCCTAAAGTGAAACAGTGGGTAAATACGACGCCGCAAAATATGGGAAACTGGACTTCAAAAGAAGGGATTGTACAAAAACTGGAAGCTATGCCGATAGAGCCAGTGCCAGTTTCTAAGGTAGAGCTTCCGCTTAAACTGGCCAATGAGGTATTGCAAAACAACGGTAAACTGACAGTCATTGGTTTTGATGTGCTGCAAGTACCCAGATACAAATTATCATTTGTACTACATTAATCTCAAAATTTTATTTTTCAGAGCAGGTGGCATACCCTTCCGCCTGCTCTTTGATCATCTTTAACATTTCAAGCCGGATCCACCCGCTAAAAGGCTTTATAATTGCCCAATAAATAAGAAACAAAAATTTCGCACACCGGCCAAGGCCTAAAACCCTTGTTTCCGTTGACAATGTTACAGTAACATCTGGGTTATATTCTATATGGAAATTCCAAGCAACTTTGCAATAACTCGTTTGATTAAAGTCAATAAAGGAATCTGTTTGTAAGCTTTGAACAAAACCACCAGTCGGCAGCCAGAACCTGCCCACAAACCCCATTACAATCTCTTGCTTGCTCACTTTTTCAAGAGGAATAAAATCCGACTTTTCGATCAGATCTTTAAAAGATAAAACCATCGGTGGTTTATCTTTTGATTTTTTGCCGGGGTCAAAAAGCCCGTAAGCACTCCTCATTTTTAAAAGGCTCCTGATAACCTTCGATTTGTTCAGATCTAAATTGCCAATAGCTTCAAATACCCGCTCCGGTAGCGCCTTAATAGTAATACTGTGCTTTTCAACAAAGTCATACCGGGGTAAATAGTAATTCAGCCTCATCAATTATCACCAGCATCTTTCTCCAGCGTGGATTTTGCACGGTAGCGTGAATAATTAAAAGACTGCCATGATTTATCTTCTGAGAGATACTGTTTTTCTTCCAACAAGTAATCCTTAACCTGCCGGGCGATTTCCTGGTCATTATCTTCCGACAAAGGCAACATATCCGGTATCGCGTCAACAGAGAGAGTTTGCAGGTAGTTGATATCGATCTCGCCGGTCTTAACATATCTGTCGATACTGTTGCGGACGATAATCTTATCTACATTCAAAAAATTCAGAGCAGTATAAAACGCGAGGGCAAGTACAATATAGGCTTTGCTCAGAGGTATTTTGTTAAGCCAGATACGTCCCAGTGCAATCACACATAATACTAATAACAAGCACATAAAGTAATGCACAAAGAT
>Ga0265296_1004122_pt1 | contig 12838 bp, 8 predicted proteins | sample MunlanPumphouse1_FD_189073 | JGI IMG/M metagenome (GOLD analysis project Ga0265296, IMG submission 189073) | Groundwater microbial communities from a municipal landfill in Southern Ontario, Canada - Pumphouse #1 | ecosystem: Environmental > Aquatic > Deep subsurface > Groundwater | place: Canada... | reverse complement strand
GGCACAGGTAACACTTGCATGGACTGCGGCAACAAGCGGCGGGCAGGCATCTGACATATCCGGATATGATGTTTACAGGAGCACGTCTCAAACAAGCGGATTTACAAAATTAAATACAAACCCGGTTACGACTACAAACTATACGGATTCAACTGTTACAGCGGGCACAACTTATTATTATGTGTTAAAGCTGGTTTATAATGCCACATCAGGAACAAAACCAACTTCAACAAATTTTAGCGCTAATTCAAACGCGGTTATTCCAAATCCAGCGGGAAATGCGCCGACCGTAACTAATATAAATCCAAATACCGGAGCCAATAACACAACGACAAATACGACTATTACCGGAACAAATTTTACCGGCGCAACTTCCGTCAAGATCGGAGCGGCAAATGTTCAGAGTTTTACGGTAAACAGCGCGACGCAAATTTCGGCTGTAATCCAAACAGGCCTTGCCGCCGCGACATATGATATTACCGTAACAACTCCAAACGGAACATCTGCTGTCATCGCGGCAGACCAATTTACCGCGACAACAGGAGTTAATCCTCCGTCAGGAACTGTTGTATTATCGGGGACCAATGAGTCTACGACATCTATTAGATGGAGTTGGACTTATTCTGTCGCAGACCAGACGGGATTTAGACTACAGGATACAAGCGATAATAACAAGGCATTAACGCCTGCAAACATTACCGCCACATCAGAAGGCAATCTTACGCCTAATACAGCCTACACTAGACATGTAAGAGCGTTTAACGGCGCGGGCACTGGGAATGCGTCAAATAACGTTACGGTATGGACGCTTGCGTCTGCTCCGACTAATCTGGCGACAACGGGAGCGACCGGATCATCGATCTCTTTAACATGGGAGGCGGGACCGGGAGGCTCATCATCATATATTGTTTATAGAGCGCCCGATAACGGAGGCGTTCCAGGAACGTTTACGCAGGTAGGGGCACCAACATCTCCTAACTTTACGGATTCAGGGCTTAATCCGCTGACAAAATACTGGTACAAAATAAATCCGGTAAACGGAGAAGGCGTTGTATCAACAGGGACCGCTCCAATATCCGGGACAACAACAAACGACTCGACTCCTCCGATAATCAGCAATGTTTTGTTTGATAACAAATCTGTTTTAGACGGAGATATCATTTCGAATAACGCGACAATCAACGCAACTATCACTGATGAATCGGCAGTTGATCCCGCGTCTGTAAAAGTAAGCATCAACACGACTCAATTTGCGACACCCGATGTAGCATATGATCCTGCAACAAAACAAATGACATTCAAGATTAATCCGGCGCTTGCCGACGCGGTTTATACAGTTACGATAAACGCGAAAGACATGGCCGGAAATTCAGCCGTTCCATACACAATAAGGATAAAAGTAACAGGCTCCGACGGCCAGGGACTTGACGGGGACGCTTTCAATTATCCGAATCCGTTTAATCCTTACGGCGGCGAAAAGACAAAGATAGCTTTTAACTTAAAGAAAAACGGTCCTATAACAATATACATCGTTGATATGGCCGCGAGAGTAGTATTGAACAGGAATCTTCAGCTTACTGCGGGCTACAACGAAGTAATATGGGACGGAATAAATGATTACGGGGAATTATCCGCAAACGGAGTTTATCCTGCACGTATAGTCGCAAAAGACGAAGGCAAAATAATCGGCAAGCTGAAAATATGGGTAGTTAACAAATGAAAAAACTAATTTTAATTATTATTATATTGTTGGGATTTGGGATCTTGGGATTTGGGATTTCCCAGGCTGCCGATTCCGGAGCAAACGCTCTTGATCCTCTGTACATAGGCGTCGGCGCCAGACCTCTCGGAATGGGTAAGGCGTATGTCGCGGTTGCCGAAGACGGCGATACGATTTTTATGAACCCGGCCGGTCTCGGAAAGATCAACGGATTAAAAATTTCGAGCATGTCTTCAAGCCTTATCAACGATGTAAATTATTCACTTGTCGGAGTTGCAAGCCCTATAACATTTAATCCAGATTTGGGGTCTGTAGGTATTGGATATGTGAGAGCCGGCGTAGATGATATAAGAGTTTTTGGTAACACAGTTAATTCTCATAATCCAACGCCTCTGGCTCTTGGAAATCACGCGAGCAGCGTTCTTTTCCTGTCCTATGGAAACAAGATGTCAAACGTTGCTCCATTCGGGATAGGAGACAATATTTATTACGGCGCGAACGTAAAATATTTTATGAAACAAAATGGGGGAACAGCTCTAGCTGACCCGAGCAATGGAACCGGTTTTGATGCGGATCTTGCGATGATCGCGGTACCGCAGAGATGGTTGTCTCTGGGACTTAATGCCCAAAATATACTTCCATCAAGTATGGGGGGACGCGTAATTTATGACAGTGGATTATCGGAAAATATGCCCGCTCTTATAAAGACAGGCGTCCGAGTATCAATCCTTGGCGCCCCGGGAGACGCCCTTTTCGTAGGTCCCGATACTCCAATCGGAAATAATTATATGAACTGGATAATTGCCGGAGATGTCGACATTAATCCGGACACGCAGCGCCCGTCAGGATATCATATCGGCACGGAATTCTGGCCGATAAAGCTTCTTGCCCTGCGCGCGGGACTTGACAAGGATCCTGTGCCGTCAAATTCAAACCAGGATTTGGGTACAAATATGACTTTAGGTCTCGGCCTTAGAGCATACGGGTTTGAATTTGATTACGCGTATCATCCTTATACCGCATACGCCGAAAATAATACGCATTATTTTTCTATTTCATATGTCGGGCCGGATGAAGGCCCCATAGAAGCAAGAATAATATATCCGCCTGACAGATTAATAACTTATGATAATTCAATCGAGGTCAGAGGTTATGCGTCCGATAAAGTAAAGGAAGTAGAAATAAACGGAAATTCCATACTTGTCCCAAATACCGGCAAATTCACGGTTCAGCTTCCATTATATATCGGAAAAAATCTTATCATCAGCCGAGCTTACGCAACAGACGGCAAAATGGTCATGGAAGACAGGAAAAGAATACTCCGTCTTAAAAGTTTTTCGGATGTTGTCGAAGGATTTTGGGCAAAAGAACAGATCGAGTTTGCCGCGACAGCAGGCCTTGTCGAAGGGTATCCTGACGACACATTCAGGCCGAATACCATCTTATCGAGAGCAGAGCTTACAACACTACTTGTCAGGATAAAAGGCGAAAAGATATACGGAATCGCCCCCGGCAAATTATTCAGGGATTTACCGAACTCACACTGGGCGGCTAAATATATTGACACTGCTCTCAAGACTGACATGGTCCAGGGTTATCCGGACGGCACATTTAAGGCAGATCGCAGAATCGACCGGGCCGAAGGCGTTACTGTCGCCTCAAGGTTTGACGACCTGGCAATGGAAAAACAGACGCAGAAGCCTTATGTTGACGTCGCGAAAAAACACTGGGCAGCTCCCGCGATCGAAGCCGCTAAAGATAAGGGCCTAATAGATTATATCCAGGATAAAAAATTCTACCCGAAACGCGGACTTGGAAGAGCCGAATCTGTCGTAATCCTTACAAGGACAGATGCCGGAAGCAAAGCAATTGACGAAATGCTGGATTGGGACAAAGGCTATAAGATCAGAAGCACGCTTATAATGGAAAAACAGCCTGCTCAGTAGGTTCCCCTATCCCATTATCACTTCGACATGGTGTTCTCTCTTATCACCATACACGGGAAGTATTACACCGAGATATCGTTTTCCGTCTACACTTATTTGTCTTACACCCTTTGAAACATGTTTTGGGTTGCGGACAGTTATAAGATAATCAGCATCTCTAAAGTGGCGCCTGACGGTAAATCCTTTCCATTCTTTCGGGATACATGGATCAATAATAAGCCCTCTGTAGTCTGGTCTCACTCCAAGGATCCATTGCGATACCGCGACAAAATTCCATGCCGCCGATCCTGTAAGCCAGGAGTTCTTTCCTTCCCCAAAATCTTTGTGGGACTTGCCCGCGATCATTTGGCAGTATACATACGGCTCAACTTTATATTTATCAGATGACTCTAATCTTGCAGCCGGAAGTATTGCTTTATAATAATTAAAAGCCTGGTTGCCGCGTCCCGCAATGCATTCCGCGACAATAATCCATGGATTAGGATGGCAGAATATCGCGCCGTTTTCTTTGAGTCCCGGAGGATATACAGTGATCGATCCAAGTTCCGGATGAAATTTTTTATATGCAGGGCTCAAAATCATAATTCCATTTTCAGTTGCCAAATGTTTTTTTACCGAATCCAAGCAAGTCTTTGTTTTTTTCGCGTCCGCGACTCCCGATATTACCCCCCACCCTTGCGTCTCCAGGAAAATTTTTCCTTCTTTGTTCTTTGATGAACCGACGGGTTTTTTGTTGTCGTCAAAAGCGCGCTTATACCATTTGCCGTCCCATGCAACCTTATTAATCTGTTTTGTAAATTTATCGGCAATTTTTTGATATTTAGCCATATCTTTTGTCAGACCCGATACTTCCGCCAACCGGACCATTTCTTTTGCGGCCGCGACCAGCATCTGCGCGACCATAACGCTTTCGCTGTTATTATGTTTGGAGGTCCAGTTAAGGTTTAAACAGTCATTCCAGTCCGCGAATTCTATTCTGGGAATACCATGGGGACCGCAGTTATTTACGGAATAATTTATCGCGAGTTCAAGATGCTTATAAAGCTTGTCCTTCTTTTCGCTTCCCTCAAACGGGATCATTTCATCCAAAAATTTTAAATCTCCGGTTTCTTTTATATATGACGCGACCGAAAATATCATCCATAAATGGTCGTCGGAATATCCTTTGCCGTTTCCCTTTTTCGTCAGGGGAGAATATTGGTGCGCCGCAGCCCCGGATTCAAATTGGGTAGATGCCAGGTCTATTATCCTTTGCTTTACGCTGCCAGGAATCTGGTGGACAAACCCCAGTGTATCCTGGTTGCTGTCGCGGAATCCCATCCCCCGGCCAATGCCTGCTTCGTAATACGATGCGGACCTTGACCAGTTAAATGTGGTCCTGCACTGGTATTGGTGCCATGTATTCACCATTAGATTTAAGTCAGTATCGGGAGTATAGGTTGCAAACTTATTCAAATTACTTTCCCAATAATATTTAACGTCGCTCAACGCCTTAAACACTGCTTTTTTTGTGCCGTATTTTTCAATTATTTTCTTTGGCTCGGCTTTGTCAGTGCTGTAACCAAGTACAAAAATTACAGTCTTAGTTTCTTTTGGTTTTAATTTGACCGGCACGCAATGTGAGCCAACGGGAGACCAGCCGCACGCGATAGAATTTGAGCATTTGCCTTCTCTTACCGCTTTTGGGCTGTCCAAAGACCCGTATTTTCCCAGAAAGTCCTCTCTTTGAGAGTCAAAACTATCTACCTTAGAATTGCATCCAAAAAACGCAAAATAAGTTCCATCAATTCTATATCTTGTAAGATGATATATAACACCGTCGTCATAATCTGTCTCTCCGATGTTAAGGTTGTATTGAAAATCAGTCATGTCGTTGAGCGCATCCCAGAGACAAAATTCGACAAAAGAAAAAATGCTCATATCTCTCGGTTCCGAGCTCTCATTGGTAATCTCCATCATATAAATCTCAAAACTTTCGCCGATTGGTACCACATAGGTTGTTTCTGTTTTTATACCTTCGTATTTTGACGTAATTTTTGTGTAACCTAACCCGTGCCTGCATTCATACTGGTATTCCGGATATCTCCATTTTGTTATCGGCTGCCATGTCGCGGACCAGTAATGCCTGGATTTGTTGTCCCTTATATATAAATAGCGACCTCCCCGGTCAAGTGGAATATTATTATATCTGTATCTTAGTATCCTTAATTCTTTCGGATCCTTGTAGAAAGAATATCCTCCGGCGGTATTTGAGATTATCGCGCAGTAATCTTTTTCGCCCAAATAATTGATCCAAGGCAGAGGCGTATCCGGCCGGGTTATTACAAACTCTTTATTTTCTATATCGAAATATCCGTATTTTGACATTCAGAGCTCCTTCCTATATTATTTCATTTTTTCTTTTGCTTTTTCAAAAACAGATTTCACAAATTTGATATACTCAAGGCTGTCTTTCTCACTGATAAAATGCCCGCCGCCATAAAGACCTAAGTTGCGGTCTTGCCTCATTTTATTGCCAAAAACCATAACATCTTCGTCGTTAAGAATTTGACTCAATTTCTCTAATATTTTTATGTGATGGCCTGCTTGGCTCCGGATTTTATATCCTTCCCCCGCGATTAGAATAATGCCGATCTTAATCAATGCGTCATAACTAAATTTGAAAACAACCTCCAGGATATCTGAATCTAATGCGATTTTCAAATCCCTCTTAGCCGAAACAATAAACTGCTCAATTTCTTTTTTAGAAAATTCTATCTTTTGGAAATATTGGTTTTCGAAATAAATCATAATAATTTAATAATCGTTCCTTTAAAGATATTTGATATAAACTGATCTTTATCTTTCTTCATTTTTTCAAATTCCTTTTTGTTAAGGTTTATAATATTAAATTCCCGCCCTGTTTCTTTTTGCAATCTGTTAATTATTTTTTGTAATTCCATTGTTGAATGACTGCCAACCAAAAGCATGTCAATATCGCTTGATGAATCCATTTTATTGCTGGCATAAGAACCGTAAATATAGGCTTCCTCAACGCCTTGAATGCCGTCAATAATGTGTTTCAATTTCTGTTCTAAACCAAAAGTTTTTAAGAATATCTGACGATAATTGTCAAGCAAAGGGTAATTTTTTGCGAGCGAGAAATACCTTTCCTTGCCGCGAAATTCACTATCCAAAATACCTTCTTTTTCTAATTCTTTGAGTTTGAGATAAACATTTTTTGGATCCAGACTTAAAATATTAGCTAGTTCATTAATATAATATTTAGCATCCGGGTTAAGGAAGTAATAATTTAAAATTTTAATAGTAACCTTTGACTTGAATGAGATCATATTTTTACCATAATCATGGTTATTTCTTACCATAATAAACGAATCCGAACCAACTTGTCAATACAATTTGTGAGATCACAATCAGCTTTGGAATGGAGGGCCAAAATCTTACAATTACCGTAGAAGACAAGGCCGGAGGAATATCTTTGGAAATGCTTAAAGAAAACAGATTATTTTCAGGAATAACTACAAAGGATGAAGGTACCGGCATTGGTCTTTCAACCGGCAAAAAGATTATGCAAATCCTTGGCGGCGATATAGCCGCATCTAACATTGTGACTGATAAAGGGCCCGGCGCCTGTTTTAAAATAACCATGCCCATAAGATAAACTTCTAAATTAATAATATATATTAATCCCTATCCGCCAAAAATCCTATCCTTCGTTTCGGCAGTTCTTTTGGCGGTTCCATTAATTGCCGGATTGCTTCAAAGACAGCATGAATAGCCTCATCATGCTTTTCATATTTTTGCTCCAACTCTTTTAATTTAATAGACAAACTTTTATGAGTTGAGAGTATTTGTCTTAATTTAGCAAATGTCCTCATTATTAAAATATTTACCTGAATAGCCTTTTTGCTATTTAAAACAGTTGAAAGCATTGCTACCCCGTGTTCCGTAAATACAAACGGCCTATATCTCCTTCCTCCTCTTTTTGAGGTCGCAAAATGCGACCTCAATTTACTCATTTCATTCTCGGTTAGCTGGAACATAAAGTCCGATGGAAATCTATCAAGATTCCTTTTTACCTGTTCATTTAATCTTTTAGTTGTTACACTATAGAGTTTTGCCAGATCAGTATCAAACATCACCTTCTGCCCCCTGATTAAATATATCCTGTTTTCAATAATTTCGGCCGGAATAATGTTTGTCATAAAACCCCCTGCCATCATTACAGCAATTTTCATGCCAACCTAACTCACCCCCAAACCCCTCTCTTATTAAGAGAGGGGTTCCGAATGAATATGAGGCGGGGTGAGTTAATCCATCACTAAAATCCCCCTCCAAAACTGAAATTTTCCTAAAATCGGGTCGATATAATTCAGGAGATAATATGCTCGTCCCGATCTGTCGGGACTCGCGTAAAGCATGGAGGATAATTAAAAATGGCGCAGGCAAGAATATTTAGCAGCTTAACGGGCAGCGCTCCAAGATTTGGAATGCCGGATCAATATTATATGAGCAGGTTTCCCTCAAGAGCTCCGCATGGTCCCGGATTTTTTATAAATAAACACGGCAACTTAGCCGCGGAATATTTTGGCCGGAACCTATTGAACAACCTCGACAGAAGAGTCGCCGAAAACAGGGATTCAAGAGTCACCTACGGAGGAAAAGGCAGGGCGGCAAGAACCTGGTTTGACGCGGCGGACATTTTATATAAACTAAGCGAATTAAAACCCGGCCAGGTATTGCAGCTTCAATCAGGAACTGTTTCGAGCATTCTAAATATGCCGGAAAGCTGGAGCGGCAACACAATACAGATCGCGAATTCAAATTTAATCGGAAGCCACGACACCCAGGAACACGAAACTCATCTGGAAAAACTAGGGTTAATGATGTACGGCCAATATACCGCGGGCAGCGCGATTTATATCGGCACCCAGGGAATTCTTCAGGGAACATATTATACATTTGCCGAGGCGGGTAAAAAATTATTCGGCACCACAAATTTAGCGGGAAATAAAATATTGACGGCCGGCTGCGGGGCAATGAGCGGAGCTCAAGGACTGGCAGCTACTCTCGGAGGCGGAACAATTCTTATCATAGAACCGAGAATAAAAGCATTGGAAAAAAGATTGGGATTTAAACAGCTTGATGTAATTGTAACTGCGGAGGAAGGTTTAAACAAAGCGCTGCAGTTAGTAGACGAGGCCGCAAGAGAAGGACGTCCTCTTTCGGTCGGCTTCGAAGGCAACGCGGGTTCTGTTTATCCTGAATTGTTAAGACGCGAATGGATTCCGGACATTGTAACAGAGCAAACACCGGCTCACGATAAATTAAAAGTTATTCCACATCATATGTCAGTTGAAGACGCTGACGCGTTAAGTAAAAAAGCATGCGAAGATTCAGAGGCATACGATGAATACACAAAATTATCAGGAGAAACTCTTACAAAATATATCGGCTCAATGATAGATTTTCAATCCAAGAGCGCGTATGTTTTTGATTACGGGACTGGGGCCAGACGGTGGGCAAATGAACTTGGTGTGCCAATAACAAAAGAAGACGGATCCTATGTATATCCAGGATTTGTAGAGGACCTGATTAGACAGGGATATTTTGTCGACGGATGCGGACCTTTCAGGTTTATCGCGTATAATGGCCAGGATTCTTTAAAAGGATTCGAAAACGCTCTTATGCGCGAAATGCGGGAAGACAGACATGAATTAATGCAAAACTGGCTGCAAAAAGCAAAAACCCTAAAACCGCAGGGAACAGCGGCAAGAATACTTTGGTTAAACTGGCAGGATAGAGCAAGGGCAGCCGAAATATTCCACGAATTAATTCCTCAATACGGACATGTTGGAATCGGTCGAGATATGTTGGATGTTGGCGGAGCGGCATCTCTTGAAAGATGCACCGAAGGATTACCGGGAGGAGCAATCGCAGACTGGGTAATGCTCGGTGCTATGGGAGTAATCAATCTCGGCGCAGATGTTGTAGCAATCCATGGCGGCGGAGGAACCGGAATGGGAAACTCCAGAACATATGGATATACTATATTTTTAACCGGAACAGATGAATCAATTACAAGAGTAAGAAATATTCTGTTATTTGATCCTTGTCAGGGGATCAACAGATTATATGCAGAAGATGTACCCGGAACAAGAAAAAGAATTGAGCTCATAAATAATACAGGGAAATTATGGTTTCCGCCCTATCATGACAGAAGAGGATTGGTAACATAAAAGGAATAAAAAATGCCGCTTAAAATAATTTTTAATGAAAGGCCTAGAAATTCATGGCAATTGTTCAGGAATATCCTCACTGCTCCAGTAGGAAGATCTTATTCAAACAATGAAATAGTAAGGAATATGTCTTCATCAAGCGTTGACAAAAATCACATCAGGATCAATTCAAGATCAATATCATTGTTAGATCATAGGCTTTTAGAGGCTGGCATAAAAGAATTTCACTTAGACGGAGTTTCCACATTTACGCTCGGCAGGACAATAAATGAAATTTTGACATCGAGAAATATAGCCGAAGCGGCGCAGAAATTGGGAAAATCCAATTTTGACACGGAAATCACTCAACTGCCGACGGGAGAATCTCAATTATCAGTTGAATTATCACGGCCGGATTTTTTTCATTTAAGAGATGAATTATCGCCGTCTCTTGAAATTTATGACATCGGCTGTGGAACCGGAATAATAACTGGATTATCGGGAATTATCGGCGGAGGAATGCTGGGCAACAATCTCGGATCGGATAATAACTTTGGATTTAATCTTATAACATCATTATTAGGATCTGCTTTAGGCATGTTCCTTATTCCTTTTACTTATAGCAAATTACAGGATCTTATGCGTATTGGAATGGATACCGTCAAATGCGGATTTCAATTTCCCGCATTAATTAGAATTCAAAATGAAGCGTTTGGCAGTATTTCAGAAACAGATTTCAAAAAAGCTTCACAGCTTTTAAACGCCGTCACAACCGCAACTGCACTGGAGTTAAGCCGGCTCTGGCATAATTCACCGGGAAAGGGCGTAAAAATAGCTGAAGTCTCCGGCGGTTTTAACGCAAAAATAGCCGCCTTAAGCAATCTGAAGACTGATCTTCTTGTTTTAATTCCATATCTAAATGATGTAAATGAAAGAATTAGAATAAAAGCAATTTCTTCAATATTGGAAAGAAAGCCCACGGCTGATTTAATTCGCGCTATAGCAAAAGATTCACAATCTAAACCGGAAATACATCTTGCAATTGCTGAACATGAAGACACTCCGGATGATGTAATTGAATATTACTTGATGGGATTAAAGGCCGGTCATTTGACGGAAAAAGCCGCTCAATTTGCATTAAAAAAATGTATTTCGATAATGATCCGCCCCGGTATCTCACAGGACATTTTAAGAAGAATTTCAAAAAGTCCTGATTATAATGTACAAAGGGCAATCGCAACGTTTGTCGAAACACCTGCGGACATATTGGAACAATACTTGGAAGATGGAATATGTTTAGACTCCGTTGTTCCAAGAATCGTTAACCCTGGCATATCTCCTGACGACCTAAGAAGATTGTCAAAAAGTCAGTTTTCTCAAGTTCAGTGCGCTATAGCCCGCATACCCGAAACCCCAAGAGATATTTTGGAAGGATATTTGACTGAAGAAAAAGCATTGGAACTTGTTCTTCCCAGGCTTTTCCCTCCTGACGCAGACCCAGAGCAATTAAGAGAGCTGTCAACACACGAAAATGATATTATCCATAATTTTCTAGCAAATCACAAACAAACTCCCCGTGATGTTTTAATCCAATTATTGGACATTACATATAGTAACACCAATTTTATCGCCGCAACTCGTCTTTTGTCAGAAGATTGCGGTATAGATATGCTTCTAAAAATTTCGGATATTTTTGCCATAGAATGCAAGAGAGGCATGAATTCTGGAAGAGCCTATTGGAAAGTATTAGAAATCGCCAGGAAAAAAGATTGCGAACCTCAAATAATCGCTCAATTATTAAGCACTATGCCAGCCGATATGTATTTCAGTGAATACGGGATGATTAGCGGAAGAACATTTGCAGAAATTAATAAAGGGGTAAAATTAATTAAATCCTATCCTATAGAAAAGCAAACCAAAATTCTTACCTGCCTGGCAAGTTTAAATCCGGATCGCGCGAAAGAAATCACCGAAGAAATTAAAAAACAAGCTAGAGAAGTAAATACCTCGAGATCGCCCTGGCAGTTCTTTTCGCGTCGCCCAAACTGAAATTTCCCAAGAATCGAGTCGATATAAATCCGTAGATAAAGCAAAATAAAAAGGATGTGTTTTATGAGTATAAGCGTATCAGCAAATAATAGGATAAACGTCATCGTAGCGTCACAAACCCCAAATTCACCGGATTTATCAAGAATCAAAGAACTTTTGCAGAGTAAAAAATCATCTGACAAAAGAGATGCATTAGAGCAGCTCTCAGATATTTCCCGCAAAAATCCCGACTTAATACCTGATGAATTAATTAGAATTCTTATCGGCAGCCTGAATGAAGACTGGCCTTATTTAACTTCAATCCACGATTTAGATATTCATTATATACTAAGGTATATCGGACCCAGGGCGGTAAAATATCTCATTCCGGATCTTAAGAAAAAAGACGACAAGGCAGTACGAGGAGCAGCTGACAGCCTGTGGTTTATTGCCTCCAAAAAACCGGAACTAATTCCAAGTGATATTGTTCAATTGATGGCAGATAATTTAAATCATCAAAATTATGAATATTATCGTGGAGCAAGAAATTTGGGAAATCGAATTATTTATGATAGAGCTGTGCTTTCCAGCAAAGATAATAATGCTGCAGCAACAGCGATAAACATACTTATTCCAGAGGCCAGAATAAATCCGTATAATATTTCTGAAGAATTAATACCGCTGATAGCGAAAAATATAACCAATAATTCCAATGGTTTTGAATCATACATTTATGGACATGCATCTGAAATATTATTAATGTTGGGCCAGAGGGCCATCCCTTACTTAAAGAAAGCCGAATCAAGCAAGGATCCCGAGTTAAGCAAAAGAGCAAAAGTCATATTAGATAATATTGCCCCGGAAGCTTCATTAAAGCAAATTTCTGATACAGAAATTACTCAATTAATTTTAGCATGCTACAGTGA
>Ga0265296_1004121_pt1 | contig 12838 bp, 7 predicted proteins | sample MunlanPumphouse1_FD_189073 | JGI IMG/M metagenome (GOLD analysis project Ga0265296, IMG submission 189073) | Groundwater microbial communities from a municipal landfill in Southern Ontario, Canada - Pumphouse #1 | ecosystem: Environmental > Aquatic > Deep subsurface > Groundwater | place: Canada... | reverse complement strand
CCGAGGGATTCCGAGTATAATTTCTCCATAACAGGCCCCTTTGCGGGAGCTCCTTATGCAGTGATGCTTCTTGAGGCTCTTGTGGCTTGGGGTGCAAGCAGGATAATATTTTACGGCTGGTGCGGGGCGGTCTCCGATTCGGTCAAGATCGGCGATATTATTGTCGCCACATCCGCTTTTGTCGACGATGGCACTTCAAAGCATTACGGATATGATGAGATTTCCGATAATGGTGTCGTGCTTCCGTCGTTTGATTTAACTGGAACAATAAAGGGTCTTTTAAGGCAAAGCGGCATTTTTTTTCATGAAGGGCCTGTCTGGTCCACAGATGCCATTTACAGAGAGACACCGGAAAAAGTCGCCTATTACAAAGAAAAAAATGTACTGGGAGTTGAAATGGAGCTTTCCGCAATTTATTCTGCGGCAGGATTCAGAAATATTGAAGCTGCCGGGATTCTTGTCGTTTCCGATGAAATATCAACATTGAAATGGAAGCCCGGTTTCAGGGATGACCGTTTCCAGGAGAGTAGGTCTGCAGCCTGCGAGGCTTTGATAAAAATATGTCAGAGTTTATAGATCCGGATATTGTTAAAAGAATTAAAAACCTGAGAGAGGAACTTCACAGGCATAATTACCTCTATTATGCTATGGATGATCCTGAAATATCGGATTCCGAATATGACAGGATGATGCGGGAACTGATTGAGCTTGAAGCAGGATATCCTGAACTTTCAAGTCCCGATTCACCATCCCTGAGAGTAGGCGCTTCTCCTTTGAAAAAATTTGAGACTGTAAGGCATTCGGTTAAAATGCTCAGTCTTGATAATGCCTTTTCAGATTCCGATATTCTCGATTTCAACAGGCGCGTCAGAAAGGAGCTCGGGACGGATGAACAGGTACTTTATACCGCCGAACCCAAGATGGACGGAGTTGCCGTGGAGCTTGTTTATGAAGACGGGAGGCTTGTAATAGCATCAACGAGAGGTGACGGGGAAACAGGCGAAGAGATAACCTCAAATGTAAAAACAATACGCACGGTTCCAATCCTGCTTCAGCGGCATAAAGAAGAGAGTGTAATCCCGGCCCGCCTTGAGGTCAGGGGAGAGGTCGTTATAAGCAGGGAAGGATTCAGGCGTCTCAACGAAGATATGCTCAGCCGGGGTTTGCCGTTATTTGCAAATCCCAGAAACGCAGCAGCAGGCTCTTTAAGGCAGCTTGATTCAAAGGTGACGGCAAGACGCCCTCTTGAAATTTTCTTTTACGGTACCGGGGAGGCGGACGGGATAAATATTGAATCGCATTGGGACCGGTTTTGCGCATTAAAGGAGCTTGGTTTCAGGATTAACCCTCACATCAAGCCGAAAATTAAAATCGATGGTGTACTTGAATATTACAGGGAACTTGAAAAGAAACGTTACGAGCTTCCCTATGATATTGACGGAATGGTGATTAAAACCGACAGTATCCGGCTCCAGCTCCAGCTCGGCTCAACAGCGAGAAGTCCCAGATGGGCCATAGCTTATAAATTCAAGGCGATACAGGAAACGACAAAGATATTGGATATTTCTGTGCAGGTGGGGCGCACCGGAACTCTTACGCCTGTTGCGCATCTTGAAACCGTCAATATCGGAGGTGTAAACGTAAACCGCGCGACACTGCATAATGAAGACGAGGCAAGGAGAAAGGATGTAAGGATCGGAGATACGGTTCTTGTCCAGCGTGCGGGGGATGTTATACCCGAAATTGTAAAAGTTATTGATGCGGCAAGAAACGGAAATGAAAAAGTTTTCAGTATGCCTGAGAACTGCCCTTCATGCGGTTCTCGGGTGGTTCGTGATGAAAAGGAGGCATCTGTCAGATGCAATAATGAGTCTTGCCCCGCGAAGATTAAGGCGCAGATAGAGCATTTTGCCTCAAAGAGGGCTTTTGATATAGACGGATTAGGGGAAAAGCTGACAGGCCAGCTTGTCGACAATGGTCTCCTGTCCTCCTATGCGGATATTTTTTATCTCGATAAAACAGAAATTGAAAGCCTCGGACGTATGGGGGCAAAATCTGCGGAAAATCTTGCAGAAGCAATTGAAAAGAGCAAAAGCATATCTTTTGCGCGTTTCATGTATGCTCTCGGAATACGTCATGTGGGAGAGCATATCGCAGAAATACTTTCTTTGAAATACGGAAGTCTTGAAAGCCTTTTTGGTGCGACATTAGATGAACTAAAAGAAATCAAAGGAATAGGCCCTGTTGCGGCTCAGAGTTTTATTGAATTTTTAAACCGGGAGGAGAACCGTAAAAAAATTGACCGGATCCTAAGGGGCGGAGTTAAGATTCTTTTCGAAGAAAACATTAAAAAGGCGACACTGGATGGAAAAGTTTTTGTTTTAACCGGTGTCCTTGAAACCATGACAAGAAACGAAGCTGTAAAAAAGATCAAAGTGTTGGGCGGAAAGGTAAGCGAATCTGTAAGCAAAAAAACCGATTATCTTGCAGCAGGCAAATCGCCCGGATCAAAGATGGAAAAGGCAAAGGCTCTCGGCGTTGAAATAATAGACGAAGATACTCTTAGGGCGATGCTGGGAAGTTAAGAGCTTTGAATACCTCACCTTCGCCATACCCCGACATGGCCCCCGATGAGATGTTATGCAAAGTTCTCGTTGATTCGGCTGAAATGGACAGCCCGGCAGGCATATGGAGGATAATAATATGACTGAAAAAGCCAGATCTCATGTTGTTGTTTCCGGCAAGGTTCAGGGTGTTTGCTTCAGGATGGAAACAAAACGGGTTGCGGAGAGTTATAGCCTTTCAGGCTGGGTAAGGAATAACAGGAACGGTACGGTGGAAGCGGTATTTGAAGGAGAAAAAGGCGATGTCGCCTCTGTTATCGAGTGGTGCAAAAAAGGCCCTTCGCATTCAAAGGTGAGCAGAGTTGATATAGCTGAAGAAAATTATACCGGGGAATTCCGCGGGTTTGATATAACATTCAGGTAAAAAAAGGCGGCCTATTTTAAATTTGAGACAAATAAAAATAAACCGCCTACAACCGGATTTCGATTAAGAGCCATTACGAAATAACTTGTCTTTTTTTGACCATTTCATTACGGCTCCTTATGCCGTTTATGCCATTCCGATGACCACGTTATTTGCTTACAACGGCTTAGTCCGTTCCTTTGAGCTTCTTGCCGGGTCTGAATTTAACAACGCTGCAAGCTTTGATTTTGATGGGTTCACCTGTCTGAGGATTGCGGCCTTTTCTGGCTTTCCTGCGGACTTTTGTAAAAGTGCCGAAGCCGACGAGAGTTACCTTGCCGTCTTTTTTCTTAAGAGTTTTCGTGATGCTGTCCATGAAAGAATTGAGTGCAGCTGCTGCCGCGACTTTGGAAATGCCGGCATCTTGTGCCGCCTTGTCTACCAATTCCGCTTTTGTCATAGTGCATTACCCCCTTTTTTTATTGATGGTTAACATTGAAGAACCTCGTCCGTCTTGCAAATATAGCAGGAATATTTTGATGTCAAGTGAAAATCAGCATCCTACAACACTTTTTTTGTTTCAGCCTCTCTCAATCTGCGCTGTGTATGTATTTAAGCCGGTTGCCGGATAGATGGAAACCGTATCAGAGTAAAAGAGCGAACCGGCGCGATACATGGCAAACATTGCGAATGGCCGTTTCCGTAAGGATTAAGCCGTCGTTCAAAAATAATCGTAACATTGAAATGCCGTGACCGGCATAAGGAGCCGTAACAAAATGGTCAGAAATGTAATGGTTATTTTGTAACGGCTCCTAAAAGAGAGCATTAACAAAAGATACCGGGTCGAATTCCTGCAGGTCATCGATACTCTCGCCTATTCCGATATATTTGAGCGGCAATCCCAAGGTATTGCATATGCTTATGACAATTCCGCCTTTGGCGGTTCCGTCAAGTTTTGTGAGCACTATGCCCGTAATCCCTATCGCTTCGTTAAAAAGCCCGGCCTGCGACAGGGCGTTCTGGCCGGTTGTTGCATCAAGGACGAGCAATATTTCGTGCGGCGCAGCAGGCAATTTTTTTGAAACCGACCTCTTTATTTTTTTAAGCTCTTCCATCAAGTTCGTTTTTGTATGGAGCCTTCCGGCCGTATCGACAATGACCACATCAATGTCTCTCGCCAGAGCCGCTTCAATGGCGTCATAAGCCACTGCTGCCGGATCCGCGTTGTCCCTGTGCTTTACAATTTCAGCTCCCGCCCTTTCGGCCCATATTGTGAGCTGCTCGACAGCCGCCGCCCGGAAAGTATCTGCCGCTGCAATCAAAACTTTATTGCCGGCAGCTGCATATTTTGTTGCAAGCTTTCCTATGGTTGTTGTTTTGCCGACTCCGTTAACCCCGACAACCATGATAACGTGAGGCTTGCTTTCCGGCTTTTGCTGTCCGGGAGCAGGGTTGTTCAATAACACGAGCAATTCCTGCTTAAGAAGTTCTTTTATCTGATCAGGGCCGGAGATGACGGAAGCCTGTTGGGATATGCTTTTGATAAGTCCGGTTGCAGTCTGAACGCCGATATCCGATGTTATCAGAAGCTCCTCAAGTTCTTCCAGCATATTATCGTCTAAGCATTTTTTCCCTGAAAATAATTTTTCAAGCCCGCCGGAGAGTGTTTTACGGGTTTTCGAAAGGCGCTCTTTCAGTCGCTTGAAGTAACCTCCAGTCCCTGAAGAATTAGTTTCTCCGGTTTCCGGATAGTTTTCTTTTTTAAACCAGCCCAGTTTCATGCCGGTCCTGCGGGAACCTGGATTTTAGTTCTCATTGCTCATTCCTTTAGGCCTTTCAAGGCTGACGGAAACAACTTTTGAAATGCCCATCTGTTCCATGGTTATCCCAAAGAGCATATCGGCAAACTCCATACTCTTTTTGTTGTGCGTTATCATTACTATTTGAGATTTCCCGCCTATGATTTTCAGAAGATTGTTAAACCGGTATACATTGGAATCGTCGAGAGGAGCGTCAATTTCGTCCATAATGCAGAAGGAAGCCGGTTTAAGCAGAAATATTGCAAATATGAAGGCTATGGCGGAAAGAGCTTTTTCTCCTCCTGAGAGAAGGCTCATCCTTGTAAGTTTTTTCCCGGGCGGATGTATCATGTATTCGACCCCTGTTTCAAGCGGCTTATCCGGTTCTGTCAGAACAAGGTTGGCGGTGCCTCCCTCAAAAAGACTCGGGAAAACCTCCCCTATCTTTTTATTGATTTCGTTGAAGGTATTTAAAAACCGTTCCTGGGATATTTTGTTTATCTTCCTGATGACCTTGTGCAGGTCATCAACAGCTTTCACAAGATCGTCACGCTGACCGCACAGGAAATCAAAGCGCTCTTTGAGCTGTTCGTATTCTTTGATAGCACCGAGGTTGACGTCCGTAAAATCCCCGATTTTTTTCCTGCACCTGTCAAGTTCCGCTTCCCTTTCACTGATGGTTGTTTGCGGCTTGTCGCCTGCTGACTCTGAAAGGGATCTTGCATCGGTAAAGGGCGATTGGTAGCGTTCCTCAAATCTTTTTGCAATATTTTCCCGTTGTATATTTCTTTGAGCCTGTTCAATTTCAAGCAAACGCAATTTTTCCAAAGTCTGCTCCCGCTCATTTTTGACATTTGAAATGAGGCCGTCATGTTCTTTCAGCCTGATATCAATGGAATTATAATCGGCCTCGTTGTTGTCGAGCGCCTGCCTGATAATTTTTATTTTGTCGTACATTTCTTTAAGAGCAAGTTCGTTTTCGGCTATCTTGAGTCTTGATGCTTCGATTTTCCGCGTCTTCTCCGTTATCTCCAGCGCGAGCATCTCTATCTGCCTTATTCCGTCATCATGGAATTCCCCGAGTCGTTTTAATGAACTGTTCCCGTTTTCCAGTTTGGCATTCAGGGATGTAAGCTTTAATTTAAGATCGACAACTTTTTGATCATAGGATGCGAGTTCTGATGTTGCAGAGCCGATTTTTCCGGAGATTGCCCCCACTTTTTCACGGGCTTCCGAAACTTCGCTTTCGATTCCGGAGACTGCTTCATTGTATTTGGCTATCTCTTCATCAATATCGCTTTCTTCACCAATAAGCTGTTCCTGTTCGAGCTGAACGATTTCCATGTGGCGGGTTGCGTGCTTTAAATCTTCAGACGTTTTGTAAAGAAATTTTTCCGCTTCAAGCCCATCCTGTACAGCCCTGTTGTTTTGTTCTTTCAGTTTCTGCAGGGCTATTTCCGCAGCCTTTACCTCGGACTCCAGGGTTTTTTGAACTGTACGGGCGTCTTCACTCTCCCTGTCGAGCACTGATATCTGTTTTTCGAGCTCTTTGATCTCATGCTTTTTTGCGAGGATTCCTGCAGAGCTGTCATTGCTCCCTCCCGTCATTATTCCATAGGGAGAAATAATCTCACCGTTTTTCGTGACAACCGTTTGAAAAGAGCCGTTGCTGTTGAAAGTATCAAGCGCTTCGTCGATATTCCGGGCAACAACAACATGACCGAGAAGGGTTTCAGCCGTTTTTTCGAACCCCGGTTTGACTGCAACATGGTTTAAAAGCAGTTTTGAAGAGTCGGGTTTTTTATAATGTTCGCATTCCAGCTTCCTGATGGATGATACGGGAATGAATCCGCTGCGGCCGGCGCTTTTGTTTTGCAGAAATTGAATCAGCGAATTACCGGTATTCTGATCATGGACGAGTATATACTGAAGGGATTCACCCAGCGCGGCTTCTACAGCCGTTTCAAAGGAAGGCTCAGGTTCTATGATATCCGCCATAAGCCCTATAATGCCGCCTGCTATACTGCTTTCAACTCCGTCCTGCCCGCTTCGGTTTTTCATTATGGCTCTGACACCGTCTTTATACCACTCGAAATTATCTTCCATTTTCTTTAAAGCGGTGTATCTTGACCTTACCTTGTTTCGTTCCATCTCAAGCGTCTGAACTTTCTTTACCTGGCTTCCGAGCAGCCTGCTTTTTTCCGAAAGCCGCTGTTCCGCTCCGCTTATTTCTTTACCCAGTTCATCTATCGTTTGCCTGCATGATTTGAGTTCATCTCTTGCCCTTGTCTCTATATCCTTTATTTCGGAAACTTTTTTTGCAGCAACGGCATACTCTTCATCAGCTCTTTTGAGCCGCCTTTTGAGGTTTTCCCTGTTGCTTGTCGCATTCTGATAGATGTTCTTATATCTAGCTTCGTGAGCTACAAGATTCATAAGATTCGTTTTACATGCATCAAGCTCTATGTTCAGCTCCGACAGCCGGCTCCCGATATTCAAAGAAGCATCTCTCTCGTTGTTAAGGCCCGAGCGAGTCATGTTTATTTCATCGTTGATAAAAATGGTTTGAGATTCGACCTGGGATATTTCAGAGAGAATTTTGCCGTTTCTTTCATCGAGTCCTGCACGCGCGGATTCAAGCTCCGATATCTCGGCAATAAGCCTCTCCTCATCTTTACGAAGGTGCAGGAGATCATTTTCCAGCCTGTCCGTATTGCGCTGGATTTCAAATATGCCGGATTTCTGCTCGGATATTTCCTGATTCTTTTGAGTAAGCTTGAGCTTTATCTCTTCAACAACCGCATCCAGTTTCCGGAGTTGTGAAACGTGCCCTATATCCGCCACCCTTAAATCTTTCAATATTACATCCGTTTCATCTATCAGTCTTGTGTATTCATCGAAATAATAGATCGTAATAAATGCATCCAGTTTTTTAATGCGTTCCTGGAAATTTTTGTAAATCTCTGCTTTTCTGGCCTGGCGCTTTAATCCCGACATTTGCCGGTTGATTTCGGAAATTATGTCTGTGACGCGCAAAAGATTCTGGTTTGTAGCCTCTACCTTACGTAATGCCTCATTTTTACGGGTGTTATAGCGGGTGATTCCCGCAGCTTCTTCTATAAAGAATCTTCTTTCCTCAGGCCCGGCATCGATAATTGCTCCGATGTTTCCCTGCTGTATTACGGCATATGATTTTGGGCCAAGGCCGCTGCCTAAAAAAATATGATGGATGTCTTTAAGACGGCAGGGTTTTTTATTTAACAGGTATGCGCTTTCTCCTGAGCGGTAAAGACGCCTTGTCAACATGATTTCTGTGAAGTCCTTGAGCTCTTCAGGCGCCGATCCGTTGTCATTTGCAAGCGTCAATGTTACTTCGGCCATATTCAACGGCGGTTTCCCGTTAGTGCCTGAGAATATGACGTCTTCCATTGATTTCCCGCGCAGTTGTTTAACGCTTTGTTCGCCCATGACCCATCTTAACGCATCAACAACATTGCTCTTGCCGCAACCGTTCGGGCCGACAATTGCGCAGATACCGGGAGGGAATTCGATGTTGGCCTTGTCTATAAAGGATTTAAATCCGCTTATTTCCAGCGATTTAAGTTTCATATAAGGACATGTCCCCCTTGTAAATTGTTAACATAAATATAATAAACATCGTATTTATCGGATATTATTCTATCGACAAAGCTATAACAGAAAGGAAACAGATTGTAAAGGAAAAAACACAATAGAAGGTGTATTATGATATAATGAATACAAGATATGGTGCTTTATCGGTTCAAATGTGCTGAATTTAATACTTTTCCTCATTTCATTGAGCTAATACTACTCCGACAATTCACAAAATCCCCCTTATTCCCCCTTTGCCAAAGGGGGAAATTGTTATCCCCCTCTTTGGCAAAGAGGGGCCAGGGGAGATTTTCTGATCAAACCGCTCAACATATCCGTCTTGCATCGCGCCATAAACGCTATTTGTCGGAGTCGGGGTGGTTGAGTTTTGCAATCCGGGCATTTCGGGATATCTTCCTTCGGTATGTAAATAATTTCAGTCCATTTGCAATTCGGACATACTACTTCTACCGCTTCTTTCTTTTCCCGCATCGCATTGCTCCTTAATTATTGATGGTTTCGTAAAAAGTCAAAAAACGACTTTTTACTTGGCGGGAAATCCGCCTGAAGCGGACTCTCCCGCCGCTTGAAGTAAATTCAAGCGGTTCCACTCCGCCTAGGCGGACCGGGGCTTAACCGCTCTCGGCCTGTTGATGGACTTTTTACAAGTCCATCAATTATTGATTATGCCGGAAACAATATTTTGTATGTGCTTGTATATCAAATGAAATATAAAGTAAAGGAGTCCTTAAATCATTTTCCGGTTTAATTATCGACAATGTTATTTAAATAGTCTTGACATTAATATTTGCCGGAAGTTATGAGTGATAATGAACAGCCTGTAGAATTGTCAATCGGTATTTTTAAACAATTATTTACGAGGATATTTATGCAAGGCGAAGAAAGCGTCAAATTTGCCTACCTTATTGAAAAAAATCCCATCATTCAAAAAGTCATCAGTAATGTTAATCATGAGCTTGTTGCAAGGAGGGAAAACAAACCTTCCGTCTGCAAAGTGTTCTTAAATGAATTTACGAAGCTGAGGGATACGGATGAGTTCGTTTTTGAAATTCACAGGGAAGCAAAAAGATGCCTGCCTGACATAATCGGGAACAAGGTGCAGTTTGTGGAAGGTATCAATTCTCCGGCCGGCCCTTTCAGAGAGAAATATTGTAGTAAGCGCAACATCGGAATAGTTTTTTCAGGAGGACCGGCCCCGGGAGGCCACAATGTTATAGCCGGACTCTATGATGCAGCAAAGAAAGCAAACCCGGAAAGCAGGATATACGGCTTTTTGCTTGGTCCGGACGGGATTGTTGAGAATGAATATGTTGAGCTGACCGACGGTATTGTTGACGCATACAGGAATCTTGGCGGATTCGGCATGATAAAAACGGGCCGTGCCAAAATAGATTCTAAAGAAAAAATGCACCTTTCAAAAGAGACCTGCGGAATACTTAAACTGGATGCGCTTATAATTGTAGGGGGTGATGATTCGAACACTAATGCCGCGTTCCTTGCGCAGGAGATGTATAAGGATGGCGTGCAGATAATCGGAGTCCCGAAGACGATTGACGGCGACATACAGGTAAGGGATTCAAAAGGAACAGTATTGTGCGCAATTTCATTTGGATTTCATACCGCAGCGCTTGCTTTCGCAAATGCAATAAGCAATCTATGCACCGACAGCAGCTCCGATGTTAAATACTGGCATATATGCAAGGTAATGGGAAGGGTTGCAAGCCACCTTGCCCTCGAAGTTGCTCTCCAGACACATGCCAATATAACGCTTATCGGTGAAGACCTCGCCAATTATACCGATTCAAGAAGGATCGAGAAAGCAAAAAAAGACGGAGTTCCCGATTATACGTCATATGGGATGACTTTGAGGCATCTGTCCCGTGTGATATGCGACGGGATTGTGCGCAGGGCGGCTGTCGGGAAGAATTACGGCGTAATGGTTATCCCGGAAGGCATACTGGAATTTATAAATGAGATTCAGGTTTTTATCATCAAACTCAATACCATTATTGCCCAGTATAATTCAACCCGCGACACCGATTTCCATACCAATTTCCCGCTCCTTGAGGATAAGCTGGAATATCTGAGGCGTCTGGCGAAAACTTCACGGGAAGAAGGTACTTTCACAATCTGGAATACGAGGGATGATGATTTGTTTAATGACATACCCGCATTCTTCCAGGAAGGCCTGCTCATGGAAAGGGACAGCCACGGCAATTTCCAGTTTTCCCAGGTTGAAACCGACAAAGTACTTATGGGGCTTGCAAAAGACTATCTTAACATTCTTAAGGAAAAAGGCCAGTATAAGATAGGGATATCGAAAGTGTATTACGCCAAGACTCTTGAAAAGGGGGATCTTAATCCGGATATATTCGGTCCCGTGCTTTTCAAGAACTACGGAGATGAATTCCTTATTATGAAAGAGACCATTACATCGGTTAAAACACTGAAACAGGCGCTTGCCAGAGAAGGCATTATTCAGGAAAGCGACAAGATTCCGGCAGAGGTGGAAAAAATATTTAAAAAATCGATACCCAGTTTCAAGACACAGGTGCATTTTTACGGCTATGACGGAAGAGGGAATGACCCGAGCGGCTTTGACTGTGTTTATGCATACAACCTTGGATTGACGGCATTCAGCCTCACAGCAAACGGCGCAACCGGCCAGATGGCGGCAATAAAGAATCTTGAAAAAGAATTTGAAAAGTGGGAACCGATCGGTATCCCGATAGCGCCCCTTATGCATATTGAGGAAAGAAAAGGCAAACTGGATCTTGTTCTGGAAAAAACGATTGTCGATGTAAATTCACCCTGTTTCCAGATCGTAAAAGCGCTCAGGGAAAAATGGCTTGGTGCAGTTGCCGGTGAAGATGATTACCGCAGGCCCGGCCCGATAAGGTTTGTCGGAAAATGCGAAGATGACAGGCCGCTGACGTTTGTACTGAATGAACTTGCGAAGCGGAGTTCAGATTAAAATGTAACTATTCAGGAGCCAGAAGCCAGAATTCAGGAGTCAGAATAAAAAGGAAACCTGCTTTGGTTATGGTGATACTTTGCCAATGTTCAACTTGAAGAAGTTGGTAAGTTGCGGGAGACTACATTGCTTCTATTCTGAATTCTGACTCCTGAATTCTGACTCCTGAGTAGTTACAATAAAAGAAAAAATATCAGCGATGATCAGCGTGGATCGGTGGCTGAGTTGTTACATTGTTTCTTAACCGGAATCGAGACGGTAAAAACACTTCCCCTGTCCGGAGCGCTTTCCACGCTTACTGAACCGCCAAGATCGTTTAATAGACCTTTTACTATAGGAAGCCCAAGGCCGGTGCCTGTTATCAGCCTTGTTTTTTCATTCTTTACCCTGAAAAATTTATCAAAAATTTTATCTATATATACCTGTTCAATCCCAAAGCCGTTGTCCTTCACTTTCACAATCAGGTTATTTTCTGCAAGCCCGGCCGTCACAATTATCTCGCCGCCCTTCTGGGTGTAGTTGATTGCGTTTGTTATGAGATTTCCGAATATGCTTTCAAGAGCCATTGGGTCTGTTGTGAGAGAAGGAAGAGGGTAATCGGGAAGTTCCAGCACTAACATTTGTTGCCTGTTTTTTGCTCTGGTGTCAAGAAAATCAACGATGTTCTTTAACAACACATCTATATTCACCAGCTTTGGCTCATGATAAACAGCGCCTGCTTCTATGCGGGATAAGTCAAGAAGATCTCCTATAAGGGAGATAAGACCGCTTGTTTTTTCTTTTGCACGGGCGAGGATAAGCTTTTCGTCATTTGATTCTTCGCCTGCCATGTCTTTTAAAACAACGGCTATCTGTTCATGGATTGTGGAAAGCGGAGATCTTAGTTCATGGGATACCTTGGCTACAAATTCGGATTTGAGCCTGTCAAGCACCTTCAGGGCTGTAATATCTTCAACCGCAACAACAGCGCCAAGGCATTCGTTTTCATCTCCTAGAACAGGCCTTCCCCTTGCCATGAGAAATTTCCCTTCAACAGGGGAAAACTCATATGCAGGAACATCTCCGGCATCAAGATGCTTTCCCTGTGAGATTTCCATAACAAGCCTGCAAAATCCCTCGTCTTTAACGTAATGGCCTATATGTTCACCTGTTGCGCCGCATGAAGGGTCAATGCCAATATATCTTAAAAGAGCAGGATTCATAAGTGCAACCTGTCCCAATGAATTGGTAACGACAATTCCGTTTGGAAGAGATTCGATAATAGTCCTGACGCGGCTTTTTTCGGTTCCAAGGTCCGCCAGAGTTCTTTTCCTTTCCAGTTCAAGACTTTCCGCCTCATAAGTCAGTTTTATTTTTTCTCTTGCACGGTTGACGACTATTCTCAGGTGATCAGGCTCAAAAGGCTTTGCAATAAAATCATATGCGCCCTGTTTCATGGCTTCAATTGCGGTTTCAACGGTTGCGT
>Ga0265296_1004120_pt1 | contig 12841 bp, 14 predicted proteins | sample MunlanPumphouse1_FD_189073 | JGI IMG/M metagenome (GOLD analysis project Ga0265296, IMG submission 189073) | Groundwater microbial communities from a municipal landfill in Southern Ontario, Canada - Pumphouse #1 | ecosystem: Environmental > Aquatic > Deep subsurface > Groundwater | place... | reverse complement strand
CTCTCCGTCCAGCCAAATAATAGCTGCCCTGCGCTCCCAACTCCACTCGCCCTCGAAACATTGCTTCATAACACTGGTGTCATAAGCTGTTAGTGGCTCACAGTCAGCATGGTTTTCTCCAAATAGATGGTGTATTTTAAATGTGCGTCCGGTTTCAAAATCCTGTAGAGTAGCCGTGCTTCCCATTGGAAACATATCATTGATATATGACCAGTCAACCAACTCACCATAATCGTTTCCTTTTGTCTCAACCGATGGCCGAACAACATTTCCCCTGTTGACAGGCTGATCAGATGAAAAATTGCCTGCCACAAGAAGCGTCTGCCCGACCTGCAGACCATCAGAATCCAGGTTATTCGCTGATCTGATTGAGTCTGCACTGGTGCCAAATTTTTCGGCGATCAGCGAGAGGCAGTCTCCTTGAGCCACTGTGTAGTTGTATGAATCATCTGTAGAACCTGTATAGGAGTAATCAGTGTCCTCATAGCTGTAATATGGCGAGCTCCCGGGTATGACCAGTGTCTGCCCGACCTGCAGGTCGTCAGAGTCCAGGTTGTTCGCTGATCTGATTGAGTCTACACTGGCGCCAAGCTTTTCGGCGATCAGCGAGAGGCAGTCTCCTTCAGTTACTGTGTAGCTGAATGAATCACCTGTATAGGTGGTATCAGAGTCTGCATAGCCGTATGACGTGCTCCCGGGTATGACCAGTTGCTGCCCGATCTGCAGGTCCTCAGAATCCATGTAGTTTGTCGATTTAATTGAGTCTACGCTGGTGCCAAGTTTTTCTGCGATTATAGAAAGGCAGTCTCCGTCAATGACAGTATATGAATCTTCACCAAAAGAGGGGCAGGCGGGGGGCAGCAAGGTTATTGCGGTTACAATAAGCAAACCTAATAGTAATGCAACGGTTAAATTTCTTTTTCCTTTCATTTTTGCCTCCTTTTAAAGTAAGTGATTTAATATATTTACTCCAACTTTCGTATGGGTTTGCCTTTAAACAGGTAAAATCACTGGTGGTTCATTTCTACACAATATTGCATTTTCCTCCTGGGGCTGCCAAAAAAATTAGCTTAAAGCACCAGGATATATAAGAAATGGCTATACCAGATAAGCTTTGTTTGCGACAAAATCAGCTATATGATAAGATAATTGGTGAGTTTGAGTTTGAAATCATTAGCATTTTGGCGCCCCGCGCTTTTTATTACCGAAGACTTGTTTGCTGGAGGAGGATTATTATGTCTGGTCACTCGAAATGGTCGACTATTAAGCGTAAAAAGGCAAAAGTCGATGCCCAGCGGGGTAAGATATTCACCCGTTTGGCCAAGGAAATCATCATGGCCGCGCGCCAGGGCGGCGGTGATCCGGAAAGCAACGCTCTTTTAAAGACAGCTGTGTTAAGAGCGAAAGAAGCCAATATCCCTAACGATAATATAAACCGTGCTATACAAAAAGGGACAGGAGAAACCGGCGCCGCAAATTATGAGGAGATATTTTATGAGGGTTACGGACTGGGTGGTGTGGCGGTTATGATTGAAATAATGACTGACAACCGGAACCGTACCGCTGGTGAAATAAGGTATATTTTTTCCAGGAACGGCGGAAGTCTGGGCGAAACTGGCTGTGTAGCCTGGATGTTTAAGGAAAAGGGTTTAGTCGTTGTAGAGAAAGCAGGCAGCGAAATAAATGAAGACGACCTGATGCTTGCTGCTATTGACGCGGGCGCCGAAGATTTTAACGCTGATGAAGATTGCTTTGAAATAACGTGTGAACCTGCTGATCTGCAAACAGTAAGGGGAGCCATTGATAAGTCGGGAGTAAAAGCAACCACGGCGGAAGTGACTATGATACCGCAGACCACGGTAAAACTCGAGGGGGAAAAGGCCGAACAGATGATGCGTCTGATTGACGCATTGGAGGAACATGACGATGTGCAAAACGTTTACGCCAATTTTGAAATAATAGAGGAATAAAGAATTCGCAAAAGAGCCACCCAAGGGGTGGCTCTTTTTATGGAATGAAGGAGCTAAAATATGGTAATAATATTGTAAGCAAGATTATGCGGGGGATCGACATGGCAAGAAAAAAAACCAACATTATAACCTGTTTTGCTGTACTGGTTTTTATCACCTCTATTGCCGCGGGTTATTTCTGGGGCAGCAGGTTAATAATTTCACCTCAGAGCAAGCCGGCTAATGTTTATCGCTCAGCGCCGAATTTTTTTAATCCCAGGGTCAGCCTGGAAACGATACTGATAAAGGACAAAGAATACCTGTGCGGAGATTTAGAGAAAATATCGGAAGAAATCGCTCCAGAGGAACTGCTGCACCTGGACAGAAAGGCGCTGGCCGAGAGATTCCCGGCCTCGGAAGGGTGGGTCGTTAACTTTAGTAATCCGGGGTTTCTAACCCTGACTATGAAATCCGATGAGTTTTGCCCACTGCACCGGAACTGCCGGCACATAGGTCTGTATCAGGGTTTGGTGGCAGTTTATGAGGGACCGCTGGGTTTTAACGGAAAATTGTTAAGGTCGGAGAATATCCCGGTAGAATCTTTAAATCCGGACTTCAGGATTATGCTTGAACAGGCAATGGATGTTAATAAGCTTTCACATACAACAGCGGAAAGCTTGCGCCAGGAACTGGAATTCAATACTGACGAGTCCCTTAACGCGGCATTGGATAATCTTGATGAGCACAGTGAATAACTTTATTCTCAGCCCTGCCCAATCCAAAAAAGGATTGGGTTTTTTTTCGTAGAATTAAGCCTTGTTGAAGGGGGTGGCAGCTTTTGCTTATAATGGGTGTGGACCCCGGTACCGCCATAACCGGATTTGGCCTGGTAAGATATAACGGCAGCCGGTTTGCGCTGGTAGATTGTGGCTGTATCAGGACTGCCTCCGAAACGCCGCTGTCTGAGAGACTCCATTTTATTTACAGGGAACTTGTGGACATCATCAGGCGGCATAATCCGGAACAATTTGCCGTGGAAGAGCTGTTTTTTAATAAGAACGCCAAGACCGCGCTTGCTGTAGGCCATGCCAGGGGTGTTGCCATGCTGGCGGCGGCGAGTTCCGGAATGCCGGTCTTTGAATACACCCCCCTGCAGGTAAAACTATCAGTGGCGGGGTTCGGCCGGGCCGAAAAAACACAGGTGCAGTTCATGGTTAAGACGATTTTAGACTTGCCTGCCGCGCCTGCGCCGGATGATGTGTCCGACGCTCTGGCGGTGGCTATCTGTCACGGACATTTAAACACATGGGTGAGGAAAATAAAATGATCGCTTTTATTAAAGGAAAACTGGCTGACGCCCAGGCGGGATTTGTTGTGCTAGACGTCAGCGGCATAGGCTACAAAGTACAAGTGCCTTTATCCCTTCATTACAAACTGCCGGCTCACGGCAGCGAACTGATGCTGCATACCCATCTCGCAGTCAGGGAAGATGGTTTTTACCTTTACGGTTTCCAGAGTCAAAGTGAACTGGATTTTTTTATAAAGCTGCTTAACGTCGCGGGTGTTGGCCCCAAAGCGGCGCTGGCCATACTGTCCATCTTCAACCCCGGTGAGCTCGGAAGGGTCATCGCGGGTGAAGACCTGGCCTCGTTGACCAGGGTGCCCGGTATTGGGAAAAAGACGGCAGGAAGGATCATCCTTGAATTAAAAGACAAGGTGTCAGATATAGAGGGCATAACCGATGCCGGCGGGTATGCCGGACGGGAGCTGGACGCCGCCGGGGCGCTTGAGGCGCTGGGATATTCAGCCGCAGAAGCACGCAGGGCGGTAAAGGAAGCCCTGGCAAGTTTAAATGAAAACCCGGCGGTAGAGGAACTGGTAAAGAGGGCGCTGCGCCTGTTGGTGAAGAAGTAGGGCCGAATTCATTCGGCCATTGGGTCGGTATTGGAGGTGAGCGGGGATATTTCCCTGGCTGACTGAAAGATAAAAACTTTTGAGGTGCATAATAATGGATGATCGGCTTATCTCGGCCGCTGCCCGTACGGAAGATCTTGAAACCGACTTCAGTCTACGCCCCCGCAGGCTTGAAGAATATATCGGGCAGGAAAAGGTAAAGGAGACTATATCTATTTTCATCCAGGCTGCCCGCGAACGGGGCGAGGTTCTTGATCACGTCCTGCTGTTCGGGCCGCCCGGCCTGGGCAAAACCACTCTGGCCAACATCATCGCCTGCGAGATGGGTGTCAGCATCAGGACTACTTCCGGTCCAGCTATTGAGCGGCCGGGCGACCTGGCGGCGATACTTACCAACCTGGCCAAGGGAGATGTTTTGTTTATTGACGAGGTCCACCGCCTGAGCAGAACCGTTGAAGAGATTCTATACCCAGCAATGGAGGACTATGCTCTTGACATCGTCATCGGCAAGGGCCCTGGCGCCCGCTCCCTGAGGCTTGATCTGCCCCACTTCACCTTGGTGGGGGCGACTACCCGCGCCGGCCTTCTTACTTCACCCCTGCGGGACCGCTTTGGTGTCATCAGCAGGCTGGAGTATTACCGGCCTGAAGAGCTTGTGCTGGTGATCACCCGAACAGCAGGCATTTTAGGAGTGGATATTACCAGGGAAGGTTCCCTTGAAATAGCCAGCCGTTCCAGAGGCACCCCCAGGGTTGCCAACCGGTTGCTGAAAAGGGTGAGGGATTATGCCCAGGTAAGGGCAAATGGTGTCATTACGCTTGAGGTGGCCGGCGAGGCGCTCCGGTTTTTTGAGGTGGACCCTTTAGGTCTCGATAACGCCGACAGAAATCTTCTGTTGACGATTATCAATAAATTTGAAGGTGGGCCGGTGGGGCTGGATACCCTGGCCGCGGCCACAAGTGAAGAGACCGAAACGCTGGAGGATGTTTACGAGCCCTACCTGATCCAGCTCGGCATGCTTACCCGAACACCACGGGGACGGGTTGCCACCCAGTTAGCTTATCGGCACCTAGGGTTGGAGTTCAAGTCTGCTCCTAAACAAGGCGGTTTGTGGTAGGGAAGCACGTAGGGAAGCACGGGGACGGTCCTTTTGCTTCCCTACCTCGTGCTTCCCCTAAGTGTAAAGGAGTGTCATTTATGAAAATTCTGCTGCATACCTGCTGCGGCCCATGTTCGATCTACCCCGTGGACTTTTTAAGAGAGAAAGGAATGGATGTTTGCGGCTATTTTTCCAACCCCAACATTCACCCCTATACCGAGTTTGCGCGGCGGCGGGAAACCCTGGAAAAATACGCCGCTGAAATCGACCTGAAAATTATCTATGATGGGGACTACCGCCTGGAAGAGTTTTTACAAGGTGTAGCGCACAGGGAATCCCGTCGCTGCCTTATTTGCTACGCCATGCGCCTGGACCAGACTGCCCGTGTGGCCAAAAGGGGTGGATTCGACAGGTTCAGCACCACTCTTTTGGTCAGCCCTTATCAGAAGCACGAACTGATCCGTGAAATCGGTCAGGCCTCTGCTGATAAGTATGGCGTGCCTTTTTATTACGAGGACTTCAGGCCGGGTTATAAAGCGGCCACCGATCTTTCTAAAAAAATGGGCATGTACCGCCAGCAGTACTGCGGGTGTATATATAGTGAAAAGGAACGGTACCTGCGGCCCGTGAAAAAGGAGTAAGCGATTATGTGGGATGCTATAGGAAGAATCTTCTTATTTTTAGGTGCTTTTTTGGTACTGTTGGGAGGGGTTATGGTTTTAGGCGGCAAACTGTTCGGACTGGGCCGCCTGCCCGGAGATATTTTTATTCAGAAAGGGAATTTCAGTTTCTACTTTCCGCTGGTTACTTGTATCATTTTAAGTATACTACTGACCATCATTCTGAATCTTATTCGCCGGTAAGCCGCTAAAGGCGCCGGTTTTTATTTTTTTTTAGAAGGAAAGACCCGCCCTGCCGGCGAATTTTAAAGGTCACGGTTATAATTTCCAATGGGGGATAAAATGTGAAAATATTAAATACCATCATTATTTTAAGCCTTCTAATGGTTTTTTCCCTGGTTTGTAAAATGGACGCAGCGGCGGACACACCAAAAGGGAACGTCCGGGTAGTGCTGGAGAATAAGGTGGAGACAGCGTCATTTAAAACAGTGGGTAATTATGAGCTGGTTGACCAGTCAAGCGGTAAGCCGCTTTTAAGACTGGGTAAGGGCGAAACCTGGCAGGTAAAAATAAAGAGCGGCATGATTGAAGTTCACGGACCAGCCAAAAATTACGGCCCTTTTAACGGACCGGTTATGGTCCGGGAAGCTGCCGTGGGTAACGCCATTATTATTAATGGGAGAGGAGAAAGGACCTATAAGTCCTCAATCGCTGGACTGAATGCTATAAATGGGGCAGGACATGAGGTTTCCTTAAATTCAGTGGCCAACCCGTCCGTGCTAACAGCTGTGGGGAAAATGCCGCTTTCCGGCAACGGTGATTTGAACCTGATATCCTATACCGGCATCGTTGGGAGCAAGAGGTACCGGGGAAGTATAGAGTTCCGGGTGGAGAGCGGCAGTCTTACCGTAGTAAATGAACTGAACATTGAAGATTACCTGTGCGGCGTTGTGGCTTCGGAAATGCCCGCTTCGTGGCCGGCCGAGGCATTGAAAACGCAGGCCGTGGCGGCGCGTAATTACGCGCTGCAGCGCGTAGAGTCAACCAGGGGTTCAAGTTTCAATGTTACCTGTGACCAGTCCTCCCAGGTATACGGCGGATACGACGCTGAGTCGCCTGCGACAAATAAAGCAGTAGAAGATACCAGAGGGATAGTCATGCTTAGCGGTGGAAATCTGGTCGCCGCCTTTTTCCACTCCAGCAGCGGCGGGTTTACGGAAAATTCCGAGGACATCTGGCAGGAAAAGCTGCCTTATCTAAGATGGAAAGCTGACCCATTCGACAAGAATGACGCGTATTATAACTGGCAGGTTAACTACACTGCTGAACAGCTCAAGGATAAGCTGACCGGCGCGGGCTATAAATTTGGCAGAGTAACTGACCTGCAAGAACTGGCCCGCACATCGTCCGGGGCCAGGGTTAAAAAAATTGCGGTAAAAGGGGAAGGACCAGCCGGGGAACCTCTTACTGTTGAAATTTACAACGCGGATAATATCAGGATCGCCCTGGGACTAAAGAGCGCGCTTTTTACTTTTGTAAAAAAATACGATAAGAATAAAAAATTAACCGGTGTAAGTTTTACCGGGAGCGGTTGGGGGCACGGCCTGGGCATCTCACAGTATGGAGTACGGGGCATGGCCAGTGCAGGTTATAATTACCAGGATATTTTGAAATACTATTACACCGGGGCGATACTTGCCAAAGATTACGGTCGCTGACAGGAATTTATTTAAATGATGACACAGTTGAAGATTTCTGATTTTGATTATGCTCTTCCCGAGGAGTTAATAGCCCAGGAGCCGGCGTTACAAAGGGGCGCTTCGCGGTTAATGGTTGTGCATACAGACAGGGAGGAATTTGAGCACCGCCGGTTTGTGGATCTGATTGACTACTTGGAGCCGGGAGACACACTGGTCATAAACGACACCAAAGTAATACCAGCCCGTTTGCTGGGTGTAAAAGAAGCCACGGGGGCCCGCGTGGAGGCGCTGTTGCTAAAGCAGTTGGATACCAGGTGTTGGGAAGCGCTAGTTCGTCCCGGCAAGAAGATCGGGGTGGGGACGAGGCTGGTTTTCAAAGAGGGACTCCTGGCCTGTGAGGTCCTGGGAAGCACCGGCTACGGCGGCAGGGTGCTGCAGTTCGCTTTCGACGGGCGTTTTGAGGAGATCCTGGATCAGGTGGGCCTTATGCCTGTCCCACCATATATCAGGAAGCCTCTTCTGGATCAGCGCCGGTACCAGACTATTTACGCCCGCCTGGCGGGGTCAGCGGCCGCTCCCACGGCCGGGCTCCATTTTTCGGATGAACTGCTCAGCCGGATCAGGGATAAGGGTGTTGCTGTTATACCTGTGCTCTTGCATGTGGGGCTGGGCACTTTTCGCCCTGTAAAAGTGGAAGACATCAGCCGGCACCGGATGCATGCGGAGTTTTACGAGGTTTCCCGGGAGGCCTCGGAGATAATAGCTAAAACCAGGGACCGTGGCGGCAGGATAATTGCCGTCGGCACTACCACCACCCGCTGCCTGGAAAGCGCTGCCGCGGCTGACGGAAGTGTTTGCCCGGGATCTGGCTGGACTGAAATATTTATTTACCCTGGCTATAAGTTCAAAGTTATTGACGGGATGGTGACCAATTTTCACCTGCCCAGGTCTACCCTGCTGATGATGGTGGCCGCTTTAGCCGGGCGGGAAAAAATCCTGGCGGCTTACCGGGAAGCCGTGGAAAAGCGCTACCGGTTTTTTAGTTTCGGGGACGCGATGTTGATTATTTAGACGGACAAAAACACGAAAGCAGGAATTTTTTGACGTAGCGTAGAAGAATTGTGGCAGGTGATGGACAAAAATGAAAAAAACAAATAAAATTGAAATGCGTAAGTGGTCCTGGACAATATGGGTGGTAATTGCGCTGGGTGTTATTGTTTTTGCTCTTCCTATTTCGGAGAAGTTAAAAATTATATTGTCTATACCTCTTTATGCCATGTTCCTTTTTGTATATTACAAATTTATGCGCAAAAAGGGGTCCTCGTAAGAGGACTTTTATAGTATATAATTTTCTTCAGTTTAATCAGATCCGGGGCCTTTTTGAATTAAAATAGATAAAAAACGTTATAATGGTAATAGCTGTAATGTAAATGGAGGAGAGTTAATGCCGGTAAGTTTTACTCTTGTCCAGAAAGATTCAGCTTGCTTAGCCCGCCTGGGTCTTTTGCACACGTCTCATGGGACGGTGGAGACCCCTATTTTTATGCCTGTAGGCACTCAGGCCACGGTGAAGACCATGACTCCCGAAGAAGTCCGGGATGTGGGCGGTAGGCTTATTTTAAGCAATACTTATCATCTGTACCTGCGGCCAGGCCATGAGCTGATCCGGGAGGCAGGGGGCCTGCACCGGTTTATGAACTGGTCCGGGCCTATACTAACCGACAGCGGCGGCTTTCAGGTTTTTAGCCTGGGTCCCTTGCGCCGGGTTACGGAGGAAGGAGTCACCTTCCGGTCTCATATTGACGGCTCAGAACACTTCTTCAGTCCGGAAAAGGCCATGGAGGTACAGGTGGCGCTGGGTTCCGATATTGCCATGGCTTTTGACGAGTGTGCGCCGTATCCCTGCAGCCGGGAATACGCTCTGGAAGCTTTAGAGCGGACAAGCCGCTGGGCCAGGAGGTGTTCAGCAGCACACCGCAGGGATGATCAGGGTCTTTTCGGCATCATCCAGGGTGGTACATTCCCGGACTTACGCGAAATGAGCGCACGAGATCTGGTAGGCCTTGATTTTCCCGGCTACGCTATCGGTGGGTTAAGCGTTGGCGAACCAAAAGATCTAATGTATGAAATGCTTGATCATACTGTGAAATTTTTACCCGTTGAAAAACCCCGCTACCTTATGGGCGTAGGCTCTCCCGACTGCCTGGTGGAGGGAGTGGTGAGGGGTATCGATATGTTCGACTGTGTCCTGCCCACACGGATTGCCCGCAATGGCTCCGTTTTTACCCGGCGGGGCAAGCTGGTGGTGCGCAATGCCGAGTATGCGCATGATTTTTCGCCGCTCGATCCCGAATGTGACTGCTATACCTGCCGCCATTACAGCCGCGCCTATATCAGGCATTTAATCAAGGCCAAAGAGGTGCTGGGTATTCGCCTTACCACAATTCACAACCTCCGCTTTGTGTTAAATCTGATGGAAGAAATCAAGGAGGCGTTGCGCAAAGGTGAGATCATGGAATTCAGGGACAAATTTCTAAGGACATACCAGGAAAGCTGATGCGGTAAAGTTCCACTCAAAAAAAAGGAATTTATGTCGCAAAGGAAGAAATAAATAAATTCAGAAAGGAGGTCTGATAGTGGTAAATAACTCCCAAATGTTATCCGTGCTGTATATTGTAGGGCTGTTTGCCATACTATACTTCCTGATGATCCGGCCCCAGCAGCAGCGACAGAAGAAACATCAGGAGATGGTCAGAAACATCAAACCGGATGAAAGGGTTGTCACTATAGGCGGGATTTACGGCACCATCGTAAAAATAAAAGATAATTCCGTTATTATAAAGGTAGCCGATAATGTCCGGATCGAGTTCCTTAAAACGGCCATCTCCCAGGTAATAAGCAAGGAAGAAGAAGATCCAGAGAAGGGCAGTTAAACAAAAAAGGAGTAGACCTTTTAGTCTACTCTTTTTCCTGGATATAAGTGCTGCTATTAATAGGGGACATGCCTGTACGAGTGTACTATATGGCATAATCAAAGAAGGTGTGACTTTTTTCCTTGCTAGGGGGGGTAATTATCCGATTATGGTAACCCTGGAGGACATTAAAAAGGACCCGGTGGTCGATGCTTTTATCCGCAAGGGGAATAAATATCTGGGTGTTATGGGGTTTACAGAGCACAGCTACCGCCACGTCAGCCTGGTTTCCAGCATTGCGAAAAATGTCCTTGACCGGTTGGGGTATTCCGAGAGGCAGGTCGATCTTGCCGCCATAGCGGGGTATATGCATGACATTGGCAACGTTGTCAGCCGTAATAACCATGGTATTACCGGGGCGGTGATGGCCTACCCGATCCTGATGCAGATGGGGATGCATCCTGATGAAATTGCCACTGTTATTTCCGCTATCGCCAACCACGAGGAGCAGTACGGACATGCTGTAAACAGTGTGGCCGCGGCTTTGATCATTGCTGACAAATCCGATGTGCACCGTTCCAGGGTGCGCAATCCGGATTTTGCCACCTTCGACATTCACGACCGGGTGAACTATGCTGTTGAGCATTCCTTCCTCTGGGTTGCGGACGACAAGCGGACCATTACCATGGAACTGACCATTGACATTGACATCTGCCCTGTAATGGAGTACTTTGAAATATTTTTAAGCCGCATGATCATGTGCAGGAGAGCTTCAACCTTTTTGAAATGCAAGTTTGAACTGGTGATTAACGGGGCAAAATTGTTATAGTTTTTTTATGTTTTTAGATTAATAGGGGGTTTAGAGCTATAATGAAGCTGGATAAGGTTTTAAAACTCGCAGGCATTATTCTAGTTGTGGCAATTATTACAGTTCTGGCCATATGGCCGGTAATTCCTAACGTCAAGTGGATTCCTTTTACAAACTTAATCAGGCAGGGCCTGGATTTAAAAGGCGGCGTCTACGTTGTACTGGAGGCGGTTGACACGCCTGATACCCCTGTGACAGATGATAGTATGAAACAGGCCATGGCCATCATTGAAAACAGGGTCAACGCTTTCGGCGTGGCCGAGCCGATCGTTCAGCTGCAGGGTTCGCGCAGGATCATTGTTGAGCTGGCCGGAGTCAGCGATCCGGATGAGGCGGTGCGCAACCTGATTAAAACGGCCTACCTTGAATTTCAAACAGCGGATGGGAAGACCGTACTTACCGGCCGTCAGTTGAAAACAGCCCAGGAAGGGAAAAATGCCAACGGCCAGGCGGAGGTCAACCTGGAATTTGAGGCGGACGGCGCCAGAATATTTGCCGAGGTCACCGCGGCCAATGTAGGCAAGCCGATTAAAATTGTGCTGGACGGTCAAGTAATCCAGGCACCTACCGTAAAGGAGGCCATCCCCAACGGCAAGGCGCAAATTTCGCCTTACGAATCCCTGGAAGCGGCCCATAACGTGGCCATCCTACTCCGCTCCGGCGCTTTGCCGGTGAAGTTGGATGTTATGGAAAAGAGGTCGGTGGGGCCGACTCTGGGTGCGGATTCCCTGAACAAATCTATCACTGCCGGCATTGCCGGGTTAATCGCCATCTTGATCTTTATGATTGGTTATTACCGCGTACCCGGCCTGGTGGCCAACTTGGCCCTGGTTATTTACACCTTAATCGTTTTGCTGATCTTTGCGGGCTTGCACGTGACCATGACCCTGCCTGGTGTGGCTGGTTTCCTCTTATCCATGGGCATGGCCGTCGACACAAACATCATTATCTTTGAGCGTCTCAAGGAGGAACTGTGGGCGGGCAAGACCCTTCGGTCGGCCATAGACGCTGGCTTTAAGCGGGCTTTTGTGGCTGTTCTGGACTCGCACGTCACCACTTTGATCGCGGGTATGATCCTTTACTATTTTGGCACCGGGCCAATTAAGGGCTTCGGCATAACGCTCTCTATCGGTGTCCTGGCCAGCTTGTTCACAGCTGTTGCTATGACCAGATGGATCCTGCATTTGGTAGCGGGCAGCAATATGGTACACAACCTCAAGCTTTTCGGGAAATAGGGGGGAGAACAATGAGTTTAAGAGAAAAAATGCCTTTTCACTTTGTCAAGCTGCGTAAGATCTGGTATACCATATCAGTGCTGATTATCCTCCCGGGGATTATATCACTGTTCCTGCAGGGTTTAAACCTGGGTATTGATTTTTCCGGCGGCAGCCTGCTGGATCTGAAATTCAACCAGTCGACCTCGATAGAGCAGGTAAGAGGTGTACTGAATGAATTCGGCCTGGAAGGGGCGACTATCCAGCGCAGTGGTGAAAACGATTACTTGATCAGGACCAGGGAACTGACTGAAGAAGAAAGCGCAGGAGTAGTTCAAGAACTGGGTGATAAACTAGGAGAAGTCACCATGCAGCGAAGCGAAAGGGTCGGGCCGGTAATCGGCAAGGAATTGATTTATAAGGCTTTTCAGGCGCTGGCTATAGCGTCTGTGCTGATTGTCATTTATGTCGCCTGGCGCTTTGAATTCAAGCAGGGTATCGCGGCTATCATCGCAGTGCTGCACGACGTATTGATCGTGCTGGGAGTGTTCTCCATCTTCCAGAT
>Ga0265296_1004119_pt1 | contig 12841 bp, 8 predicted proteins | sample MunlanPumphouse1_FD_189073 | JGI IMG/M metagenome (GOLD analysis project Ga0265296, IMG submission 189073) | Groundwater microbial communities from a municipal landfill in Southern Ontario, Canada - Pumphouse #1 | ecosystem: Environmental > Aquatic > Deep subsurface > Groundwater | place: Canada... | reverse complement strand
GACCCCGGAGCGGCCGGCGCCCGCCCCCGACCGTTCGACGCCCGAGCGTCCCCGCGCGCGCGCCGCGACGGGCCTCGCGCTCGTGTTCGAGGGGCAGCGCGACGTGGTGCCCGCGAGCGGGGCGACGATCGGTCGCAGCCGCGACTGCGACATCGTGATCGCCAGCGCCGAGGTCTCGCGCGAGCACGCGGAGATCCGTCCGGCCGACGGCGGCTGGATCGTCTTCGACCTGGGGTCGACCAACGGCGTCAAGGTCAACGGTACGCCGGTCGGCGGACCGGGCTCGGGCCACCCGCTGCGCGCCGGTGACCGGCTGAACCTCGGGACGGTCGCGATGACGGTGGAGGGCGACGGATGACCGCCCTGCCGCTGGCGGATCTGGTCGAGCCGGTCTCGGTCGCGCTGAAGTTCTCGATCGTCGGGGTCCTCTACCTGTTCCTGGCCTGGGTCGCGCGCTCCAGCGTGGTCGATCTGAGTCGCTCGGCGGCCAGTGCGTCCGGCGGCGCGACGATCGCTACGGACGGCGGATCGCGGACCTACGGGGAACCCCGGCTGCGCGTCGAGCGCGCGATCGGTCACCATCCCGGCGACGAGTACGACATCGGGACGGGCGCGATCATCGGTCGCGGCAGCCAGGTGGACATCCAGATCGAGGATCCGTACGCGTCCGGAAAGCACGCACGGCTAGCGCGACAGGCAGGGGTGGTGATCGTGGAGGACCTGGATTCGACCAACGGAACGTTCCTCAACGAGGAGCCCCTGATCGGCGCACAACCCCTGCAGCTCGGCGATCGTATTCGGATCGGCGACACCGAGTTCACCTACCTGGACGATTGAGTCAGCAGCCGACTTTGATGCTTCGCGTCGTTGAACACGCACACCGGACCGACACCGGTCGCCAGCGCCCCGCCAACGAGGATTCGTTCCTGGCGCGCAGCCCGCTGTTCGCGGTCGCGGACGGGATGGGCGGCGCCCAGGCGGGCGAGGTCGCCTCGCGGATGGCCGTCGACGCCCTCAGCGAGGGCCTGGGCACCGGCAACGGGACCGTCGCCGAGCGGCTGACCGACCAGGTCGCGACCGCCAACGCGCGGATCTTCGAGCGCTCGCGGACCGACCAGGGCGCCGCCGGGATGGGCACGACCCTGACCGCCGCCTACGTCGACACCGACGAGCTGGTCGTCGTCCACGTCGGCGACAGCCGCCTGTACCGCTGGCGCGCGGCCACGCTGGAGCGCCTGACCGACGACCACTCGCTGGTCGAGGAGCTGGTCCGCCAGGGCCGGCTGACGCCCGAGGAGGCGGCCGAGCACCCGCAGCGCTCGATCATCACGCGGGCGCTCGGACCGGAGTCCGAGGTCGCGATCGACTCCGCGGTGATGGCCGTCGAGGACGACGACCTGTTCCTGCTCTGCAGCGACGGCCTGACCACGATGGTCAACGACGACCAGATCGCCGACCTGCTCGGCAGCGCCGAGGCGCTGAGCGAGCGGGCGGACGCGCTGGTCGACGCCGCCAACGCCGCCGGGGGTCGCGACAACATCACGGTGCTGCTGTTCCGGGTCGAGGCGAGCGGTAGCGGCCCGACGGCCGGGGCCACCGCGCCGACCGCCCCGACCGAGGCTCCGCTGGTGCCCCCGACGGGCCTGGGCGGTCCGGCACCCGCGCCGACCCAGGCGACCGCGGTGATGCCCGTGGTGACGATCTCGCCGACGGGCCCCGGGACGTCCGACGGCGCGGACGCCTTCGGCGACGGTGCGGAAGGTCCGCGCGAACCGCGGCGCAAGAAGCGGCGCGGCGTCCGCGCCGGTCCGTTCGTCGTGCTGTTCCTGGTCTTCTGCCTCGGCGTCGGGGCGTTCTTCGCGTCCCAGACCGTGTACTTCATCGGCAACGACCGCGGTCTCGTCACGGTCTACCGCGGTCTGCCGTACGAGCTGCCGTTCGGGGTCAAGCTCTACACCCCGAACTACTACTCGTCGGTGCCGGTCGCCACGCTCGACGAGGCGCAGCGCGGACGGCTGCTCGACCACCGGGTGCGCTCGCTCGACGACGCGAACGACCTGGTCTCGAAACTGGAGCGGGGAGAGGTCGTCACGCCGTGACCGCCCGCAACCGCGAGGCGTTGGCCCTGCTGCCGTCGGCGCTGCTGGTGACGGCCGGGTTCACGGCGATCTTCCTCAAGCGCGACGAGTTCCTCAGCGACGCGTCGCTGGCGTACGGCGCGGCGTTCCTGGCGCTCTGCCTGATCGGGCACCTGGTGATCCGCTTCACCGCGCCCAACGCCGACCCGTTCCTGTTCCCGATCGTCGCGCTGCTGGCCTGCTTCGGGCTGGTCGAGCTGTACCGGATCGACGTCTCGTTCGCCCAGGCGCAGGCGCAGTGGTTCGTCGTCGGGCTGGGGCTGTTCGCGGTCACGATGATCGTGCTGCGGGACTACCACCAGCTCGAGCGCTATCGGTACACGATCGCGGTCGCGTCGCTGCTGTTGCTGCTGCTGCCGCGACTCCCGGTGATCGGCCAGGCGACCAACGGCGCCTACCTGTCGATCAAGATCGGTCCGCTCGCGTTCCAGGCCGCCGAGTTCGCCAAGCTCGGCATCGTCATCTTCCTCGCCAGCTACCTGCGTGACACCCGCCAGGTGCTGATCCACGGGGGCCGCAAGGTGCTCGGCGTGATGCTGCCGCCGCTGAAGCACTTCGGGCCGCTGCTGGCGATCTGGGGCACCGCGATGGTGATGCTGATCTTCATCCGCGACCTCGGCTCGTCGCTGATGTTCTTCGGCGCGTTCCTGGCGCTGATCTACGTCGCCACCGGCAAGCTGCGCTACCCGCTCGGCGGGATCGCGGCGTTCGCCGCCGGCGCCTACGTGGTCGGCGGGCAGGTCAGCCACGTCCAGGACCGCGTCGCGTCGTGGCGGCAGCCGTTCGACCCGGTGCTCTTCGGCAGCTCGTCGATCGAGCCGCGCCCGCCCGAGTTCGGCACCAGCTACCAGCTGGCGCAGTCGCTGTTCGCGCAGGCGGACGGCGGGCTGTTCGGCCGCGGCTTCGGCCAGGCGGAACTGGCGACCGCCGTCAGCGACAACGGCACGGTCACCACCTCGCTGCTGCCGGCCGCGCAGACGGACATGATCTACGCGCTGATCACCAACGAGACCGGGCTGCTCGGCGCGGCGGCGATCCTGCTCGCCTACCTGCTGTTCATCCACCGCGGGTTCCGGGTGGCGATCCTCGCCCGTGACCCGTTCAGCAAGCTGCTCGCGACCGGCCTGACGGCGGTCTTCGCGCTCCAGGTCTTCGTGATCGTCGGCGGCGTGACCAAGGTGATCCCGCTGACCGGCGTGACGATGCCGTTCATCAGTTACGGCGGTTCGTCGATCCTCGCCAACTTCGTGCTGCTCGCGTTGCTGATGCGGGTCTCCGAGGAAGCGCGGAGGCCGACCCGGTGAACAAGCCGATCCGCAACCTCTACCTGGTCGTCGTCGGCATGTTCGCGCTGCTGCTCGGCTTCACGTCGTGGTGGACGGTCTTCAACGACGAGCCGCTGCGCACCAGCGCGCAGAACAACCGCGACCTGATCCGCGCCGAGCGGGTGCCGCGGGGCAAGATCGTCGCGGCCGACGGCACGGTGCTCGCCCGCAGTGTCGGCAAGAAGTCGCGCTCGACCAGCAACCGGATCTACGAGCGTCGCTACCCCAAGGGCGCCGACTACGTGGCGCCGGTCGGCCTGAGCGACGTCAACCTCGGGCAGAGCGGGCTGGAGCGGTCGCAGAACGAGTGGCTGAGCGGCAAGGCGGTCAAGCTGGCGACCGCGGTCGACCGCCTGATCCAGGGCGACCAGCGCGGCGACGACGTGCAGATCACGATCCAGCCGAAGGTCCAGGAGGCCGCGATCAACGGGCTCGCCGGGCGGCCCGGCGCGGTCGTCGCGATGGACCCGACGACCGGACGGATCCTGGCGATGGCGTCGGTCCCCGGCTTCGACCCGAACAAGGCGATCGAGGATCCCTCCTACCGCGGCACGCTGAAGGACGGGGCGGAGTCCAACCGGACGACCCAGGGCGCCTACCCGCCGGGCTCGACGTTCAAGGTCGTGACCGCCGCGGCCGCGCTGGACACCGGCAAGTACACGCCCGACACGACGATCGACGGCAGCAACGGCCAGGTCTTCAGCGGCACGCCGCTGGGCAACTTCGGCGGCGAGAGCCCCGGCCCCGTGTCGCTGCGCTACGCGCTGACCCACTCGATCAACACCGCCTTCGGCAATGTCTCCGAGGAGCTCGGCGCTTCGACGCTGCAGCGCTACATGTCGCGGTTCGGCTTCGGCGAGCCGCCGCCGCTGGACTACCCCGCCAGCCAGCTGCGGCCCTCGGGCGCCTTCCTCGGCGGCCAGCGCGGGTTCGTCCCCGCCACCAGCCGCCAGGTCGACATCGCGCGGCTCGGAATCGGCCAGGACAAGCTCCAGGTCACCCCGCTGCAGATGGCGATGGTCGCCTCGGCCGTGGCCAACGACGGCAAGCTGATGGAGCCGCAGCTGGTCGAGAAGATCGTCGACGCCGACGGGCGGGTGCAGAAGGAGGTCGAGCCGAAGCAGCTGCGCCGCGTGATGAAGGCGAGCTCGGCCCAGGAGCTGCAGTCGATGATGGGCGACGTGGTCAACGAGGGCACCGGCACCGCGTCGGCGCTCGAGGGGATCGCGACCGGCGGCAAGACCGGCACGGCCGAGCTCGGCGACCCGGCCGACGGGATCAACGACCTCTGGTTCATCGGCTTCGCGCCGCTCGACGACCCGAAGGTCGCGGTCGCGGTGGTCGTCGAGCGCACCCCCGGTCAGGGGGGCGCCGTGGCGGCCCCGATCGCCAAGCAGGTCATGCAGGCGGCGTTGGGATCATGAGCGCTTCCACCTGCCGGACGATGACGGTGCGTAGGGGCGCGGCACGGGGCGACCGGGACCGGCATAGTGGGCTCTGCGCCCGACCCCGGGCGAACGAGGAAACGGCATGAACCGGGCGGGACAGACGATCGACGGGCGCTACCTGGTGGAGCGTCGTCTCGGCACCGGCGGCATGGCCGACGTCTTCGCCTGCGAGGACCTGCAGCTCGGCCGCCACGTCGCGCTCAAGGTGCTCCACGAGAACCTCGCGCAGGACCCCGACGTCGTCGCGCGGTTCCGCCGCGAGAGCCAGTCGGCCGCCGGCCTCCAGCACCCGCACATCGTCCAGGTCTTCGACCGCGGCGACTGGGACGGGATCCCCTACATGGCGATGGAGCTCGTCGACGGGGTGACGCTGAAGGACGTCACCCGCGACCAGGCGCCGCTCGATCCGATCCGCTCGATCGACCAGATCAGCCAGGTCCTCGACGCGCTCCGCTACGCCCACCGGCGCGGGCTCGTCCACCGCGACATCAAGCCGCAGAACGTCCTGGTCGGCCCCGACGGCGAGCTCAAGGTCGCCGACTTCGGGATCGCCCGCGCGGTCGACGACCTGCAGATGACGCAGACCGGCATGATCGTCGGGACCGCGCACTACATCGCGCCGGAGCAGGCGTCCGGCCTGCCCGTGACCCCCGCGGCCGACCTCTACGCCGTCGGCGTCGTGCTCTTCGAGATGCTGACCGGACGGCTGCCGTTCGAGGGCGACCAGCCGGTCGCGATCGCGCTGCAGCACGTCAACGACGACCCGCCCGCGGTCTCGATCGTCAACCCGACGGTCCCGCGGGACCTCGAGGACGTCGTGATGCGGGCGCTGTCCAAGAGCCCGGAAGCGCGGTTCGCCGACGCCGAGGAGTTCATCGGCGCGCTGCAGACCGTGCGGCAGCGGATCCTCTCGGGCGCCCCGGTGCCCGAGCCGGGTGCCGCTCCGGCGACGGTGCCGAGCTACGGCCCCGGCCAGCCCCAGTCGACCGGGGGCTGGATGCAACCGGCCGCCGGGATGGCCGTGCCCGCCGGGATCACCGGCTACGACGCCGAGGAGCAGGCCAAGGCCCGCAAGCGGCGCAACTGGACGTTCGCCGCCGTCGCCGCGCTGGTGCTGGCGATGGTGATCGCGCTGCTGGCCTACCTGGCCTTCGGCCGGATGGAGACCGTGCCGAACGTCAAGGGGTCGTCCTCCGAGACCGCGACCAAGCGACTCGAGGACCGGGGCTTCAAGGTGATCGTCGACGCCCGACCGGCGAAGGAGCCCGCAGACACCGTGCTGCGGTCCGATCCGGCGGCGGGACGCGAGGTCCGGCGCGGGACGAGCATCCGGATCGTGGTCTCGAAGGGCCCGTCGGCGGTGGCGATCCCCGCGGTCTCGGGCCTGGCGGAGAGCGAGGCCAAGGACGCGCTGCGGAACGCCGGCTTCACGAACATCACCGACACCACCGAATCGAGCAGCGGGATCGCCGCGGGCAAGGCGATCGCGACCGACCCCGCGGCGGGGACCAAGGTCGAGCTGTCGACGCGGATCCACCTGCGCCTGTCGACCGGACCGTCGGAGTCCGACGACGCCGTGGCGGTGCCGAACCTGATCGGCGAGTCGCGGGCCGACGCGTCGGCCGAGCTGCGAAGCCTCGGGCTCGGGGTGCGGATCTCGCAGCGCGACAGTCGCAGCGAATCGCCGGGCACGGTGCTCGCCCAGGACCCGCTGCCCCGCAGCGAGGTCGACCCCGGCGCCACGGTCACGCTGGTGATCGCCCGGCGCGCGTCCGGCAATTCCGGGACGACGACGACCACGACGACCACGACGACCACCACGCCGCCGACCACGACGACGACGAACAACGACGTCACCGTGCCGAACGTCGAGGGTAAGGCGCGGGCGACCGCCGAGCGCGAGCTCGAGGCCGCCGGGCTCAAGGTCAAGGTCACCACGACCAACGTCAGCGACCGCGAGCAGGACGGCGTGGTCGTCGGTCAGCGGCCGAACGGCGGACGCGTGTCGCGCGGGGCCGAGGTCAGCGTGCAGGTCGGGCGCTACGTGGCTCCGGCGCCGTCGGAGCAGAGCGGCAGCGGCACGGGCACCGGGGCCGGGGCGAACAGCAACAGCAGCAGCGGCACCACCGAGACGACGGCCGCCGCCACCCGCGGCACGGCCAACGACCAGCGGGAAGACGGAGAACGACAGTGACGCGCGTAGCGGTCCTCGGCGGCGGCCGGTCCTCGGAGCACGACGTCTCGTTGCGGTCCGCCGCGGCGGTCACGGACGGGCTGCGCCGCGCCGGGCACGAGGTGGTCGAGGTCGACCTCGACCAGGACGGCTCGTGGCGCCTGCGCGACGGCGAGCCGGTGACGTTGACCCCCGGCGGGGGCCTGCTCGACTGCGACGTGGTCTTCCCGGTGCTGCACGGCCCGTTCGGCGAGGACGGGTCGGTCCAGGGCCTGCTCGAGCTGCTCGACGTGCCGTACGTCGGCTCGCCGGTGCTCGGCTCGGCGGTCAGCATGGACAAGCTGGTCTTCAAGGACCTGATGCAGGCCGCGGGGATCCCGCAGGTCGACTACCGCGCGGTCCACGCCCACGACTGGCAGCGCGACCGTGACGCCGTGCTCGCCGGCCTGGAGGACCTGGGACTGCCGGTCTGGGTCAAGCCCTCGCGGCTCGGCTCGTCCGTCGGGATCGCGCCGGCCCGGACCGTCGACGAGCTGGCTCCGGCGATCGAGGACGCGCTGCGCCACGACGCGCGCGTGATCGTCGAGGCGTCGGCGCCGGGTATCGAGGCCGAGACCGCGGTGCTCGGGTCGGTCGACGCTCCCGAGGTCTCCGCGGTCGGCCAGATCGTGCTGACCAGCACCGATCCCGACGCCTGGTACGACTACGAGGCGAAGTACGTCCCGGGCGGGATGGAGCTGCGGATCCCCGCGCCGCTCAGCGACGCCGCGCGGGCGCGGGTCGAGGAGCTGGCGGCGCGGGCGTTCACCCTGGCCTGCTGCGACGGACTGGCGCGGGCGGACTTCTTCGTCGACGGCGACGAGGTCCTGCTCAACGAGCTGAACACCCTGCCGGGGTTCACCGAGACCTCGGCCTACGGCAAGCTCTGGGAGGCCAGCGGCGTGGCCTACCCGGACCTGGTCTCGCGGCTGGTCGCGCTGGCGCAGGAGCGCTTCGCGCGCGAGCGGCAGCAGCAGTTCTAGGGCCGGCGGCGCGCGGGCGCCGCCGGCACGCCTAGCGCGTGATCGCGACCCCGTCCAGCCGCACGGTGCCCGAGACGACCCGGACCTGGACCGTCGAGGACTTCGGGCGCTGCTTCGCGCGGACGATCGCGGTCCGGCCGTCCTTCCGGCCGCGGATCGTCAGCCGCTGCCAGGCGCCCTTCGACCCCGAGCGGACCTGGATCACGGCGCGCTTGGCGTGGCTGCGCACGACCAGCGTCGGGCGCCCCGCCGGGAGCGTCGTCCGCACCGTCGCGCCGCGGCGCAGCTCGGTCACCGTCCGCCGCCAGGCCAGCGGGTCGTTCCGGCGCTTGACGGTGCCGCGGATCGCGACCTGGCGGACCCGGTCGTCGAGCGGCACGACGACACTGCCGATCGTGCGGGTCACGGCCTTGCCGGTCGGCGGCGTGAGCCGGATCCGCAGTTCGACGCCGCGCGCGGTCGGCAGGTCGAGCAGCTTCGAGATCTGCGCGTTGCCGGTCGCGGCCCGGCGCCAGCGCGGCTTGCGGTCGGTCGGCACGCGGTAGTCGATCCGCCACGCCGTGGTCGCGCCGCCCGTCACGTTCCAGCGCACGCCGACGAGGCCCGTCGGGTTGCCGTCGGTGGTCACCCGCAGCCCGTCGATCCGCAGGTTGCCGACCGCGAACGAGCCGCCGCCGGACCGGTCGACGACCAGGTCGCCGCGGCCCTCCGGCTGCTTCGGCGGGTTCGGCACGGGCGACGGCGGCGGCGTCGGGCGGGTGCCGATGTCGGCCGGCGGCGTGTCGCAGTCGCGGCCGTCCGCGGCGAGCACGCAGACGTCGAGCCGGTTGGAGCGGACGTACCCCGGCGCGGTCGCCTTGATCCGCTTCCAGCCCGGCGTCGTCCAGACCAGCGCGGCCTGGCCCGCGGCGTTCGTGGTGACCGTCGCGGGGTCGGTCTCGACCGTGGCCTGGACGCCGTTCGGCGCCGTCACGACCGGGGCGACCTGGACCCCCGGGGCGGGTCGCCTGGTTCTTGACCGCGGTGACCGTCAGCGGCTGCCCGAGCGCGACGGTGAAGACCCGCTGGACCGGACCCTGGGAGGGGCCGCGCTCGACGTCCGCCGTCGGCTCGCCGATCGACCCCGGACCGTCCAGCCGCAGCAGGTCGCGGCGGCTGAAGGCGTCGTAGACCCAGAGCGTCTGGTCGTTCGGGTTGAGCTTGTACTGGCACCCGCCGACCGAGGTGTAGATCCCGTTGACCAGGATCCCCCAGTACGCGTAGGTGTTGGCGTCCTCGCGGTCCGGTCCGTACTGCTGGATGAAGAAGTCCTCGAGGCCCGGGTACCAGTAGCCGTCCCAGGCCATCCCGACGCTGCGCATCGCGTCGTCGGAGGCGGCCGTCGGCGTCGGTCCGGGCGAGGTGTGGGCCCCGTTGTTCGTCGCGTCGCAGCGCCGCGGGGTGTTGCCGTCCGAGGGGGTCGCGACGGCGTGGCCGTCGGTGCGGATCACGCCCTCGTAGAGCGTGGTGGCCCGGCCCTCGATCCGCACGCCCTGCTCGCTGGGCGCGGCGGCGGCCTGCTCGACGGCTGGTGCTCCCAGCAGTCCGACGACGCCGAGCGCGACGATCGTCGTGAAGAGTGCGGAGGCGCGCGGGGGCGCCAGGAATGAACGAGCCATGGTGTCCTTTCCCCTAGTCCCGAGGGGGCGGTTGACGTGGGCGGTCGGGGAGGTTTCCTGGCTCGCGACTGCGGGGTGGTCCTCACCTTCCCCGGGCGTGCTCTGCCCGAGTGGCTGCCGTTCGGCGTGGGGTCCCCTGGTCGCTCACAGTGGCGGGTCCGCGCCGGTCTTCCACCGGACTTCCCTGCACCACGATCCGCTGATACTGCGCAGGGACGCTAGCACGCCTGGGGACCTGCTCTGGACCTGTCTCACAGGTTCTGGTAGTGCGGGCTCCTGCTACCGTCCTTCGCGTTCCGAGCGGGGAACTCCGGTGAGAGTCCGGGGCTGACGCGCAGCGGTATGGGGGACGACCGGCTCAGAGGACCTGGAGGTTCAGGCCCTGAACCAGCCACTGGACGGAGCTTCTCCGTCTGGGAAGGCGAGCCGGGAGGACGATCCCGAGCCCGAAGATCCACTCGAACGCCACAGGCCATCCGTCTCGCGATCGACGGCGTCCGTGCCAGGTTCGGGTGTTCACCTGCGCCTCGCGTGATGTCGTCGTAGAACAGGAACAACGACATGCATGCACCAATCACCAGTCGATGGCGCGGACTCGCCGTGACCGCCGCCGCGGTCACCGCCCTCGCGGTCCCCGCCACGGCCGGCGCCGCGCCCGCCCCGCAATCCGAGATCGACGCCGCGGTCTCCGCCGGCGTCACCTGGATCGCCGACCAGCAGGACAAGATCGGCAGCGGCGCCCCCAACCCGTCGCCGACCGGCGGGCTGCCCGGGTTCAACAGCGACTGGGCGATCACCACGCTGGCCGCCGGCGGCATCAACGCCGCCGACGTCCACAAGGCCGGCGTTCCGCAGAGCCTGCAGGACCACCGCTTCGCGCAGTACCAGCCCGGGGGGAGCTACGCCAACATGGCGGCGCTGCCCGGCACCGGCGTGGCCGGCGGCTACGGTCGCGAGGCGCTGATCGCGTCGGCCGCGGGAATCCGCGTGACCACGCTCGCCGCCAACTTCAACCTGGCCGCGTCGCTCGCCAGCAAGTGGCGCGTCGCGCAGGGCGACTTCGGAGCGTTCGCGCCGAACAGCGACGGCTTCGCGCTGCTCGCGACCGAGGCCCTGCACCTGCCGAAGGGCGCGCGACAGAAGATCGTCGCCAACCTGCTGACCGCGCAGAAGACCGGGACCACCGTCGGCTCGAGCGGCCACACCCCGTTCGGCGGCTGGTCGTTCACCCCGGGCGCCAACGGCACCGGCGACATCGACATGACGGGCGCCGTGCTCTCGATGGTCTGCCAGGAGGGCATGACGCCCGCCGACCCGGCCGTCGCCAACGGCATCGACTTCCTCCACCGCCGGCTCAACCCGACCACGGGCGGCTTCGGCACCGCGGCGGAGAACTTCATCCCGGCGAACAACACGCCGTCCGCGGCGTGGGCCGTGATCGGCCTGAAGGCCTGCGGCGTCGACCCGCAGGGCCGGGAGTGGACCACCCCGAACGACCAGAACCCGATCAAGTTCCTGCTCAGCCAGCAGCGGACCGATCCGGCCGCGCCCGGGTTCGTCGGCAGCCTCAAGTACGTGCCGACCAGCGCCACCCCGGCCGCGGCCCAGGACATGAACGCGACCGAGGCGGGCATCCGCGCGCTCTCGAACTCGCGCTGGTACTCCAACCCGCCGGAGCGCAGGAACCCGGCGGACCCGCGCTGGCGCCCCGTCCCGACCGTCGCCGACGGCACCACCGTGCCGGTCGCCCTGTCGGTCGATCCGGGCAACGGCGACGTGCGCCTCTGCGGCGTCCAGATCCCCTCGGGCACCCCGCTGACCGAGGTCCTCGAGATCGCCCGGACCAGCGCGGTCCCGAGCACCTGCGTCAGCGACTGGGCGAGCAACGGCTCGACGATCACCACGATCAACGGGCAGACCGGCACGCAGTGGCGCGTGCGCTTCGCCGACGGCGCGTCGGCCGTCGCCCGTGACCAGTCGGTCGGCTTCGGCGACGTCGTCGCGCTCGAGCTGGTCCGCGAGCTGACGACCGCCGAGAGCACCGTCGACTTCGCCGTGCAGCCGCTGGCGACGATCGGCGCCGCGCGGACGGTCAGCTTCACCGCGACCGCCAACGGCACCCAGGTCCGTCGCGTCGTGGCCGCCGGCACCGACGTCGACGACTTCCTCGTCGGCCGCAACACGTGCGTCGACGTGACCCTCGACGCCGGGCAGAGCTGCGACGTCTCGGTGCGCTTCGCGCCGGGCGAGACCGGCGCGCGCAGCGCCGAGCTGTCGGTCCTCGGCGCCGCGGGCACCGCGATCTCCCCGACGGTCACGCTGACCGGCGCGGGCGGCGAGCTGCCGAAGGGCGAGCAGGGCGTTCCCGGCGTCACCGTGATCGGGCCGGTCGGTCCCCAGGGCGTCCCCGGCCCGCGCGGCACGACCGGCCGGACGGGCAAGACCGGGAAGACCGGGAAGCAGGGCAGGATGGGCGAGCAGGGCAAGACCGGCCGGACCGCGGCGGTCACCTGCCGCGTGACGGGCCGTCGGGTCCAGCGCGTGCGCTGCACGGTCAGCACCGCGGCCGGCAAGCGCGCGGCGAACGTGCGTCTGACCCGCCAGGGCAAGACCTACGCGACCGGCAAGCTGCGCGCGTCGAGCACGCAGCTGACCGCCAAGGCCACCCGCAAGGTCACGCGGGCCCGCTACACGCTGCGGCTCGGATCCGGCAAGAAGACGACGGACTTCGCCGTCCGGATCGGCTAGCCACCCGATAGCGATCGGTCGCGGCTCGACGGGCCGCGACCGATGACGCCGTCGAGGTTGAGCACGCAGTACGTGCTCAACCTCGACGGGAACGTCTACGGGAACGCGTCCACCGTCGTCCGCGAAGACGACGGGCCCCCGGCTACCCTGCCGACCCGCGGGCTGTGCGCGGCCGTCGCGGTGACTCGATCCGCTTCGCGGGTCCCTACTCTGCTCCAGGTGCCCGCGCCCGCGACCATCAGCCCGCGCCGCAGCCTGGCCGCCGCGCTGCTGGCCGGGTTGCTCCACGGGCCGGCCGAGACGCTGCCGATCTCGTCGTCGGCGCACGT
>Ga0265296_1004118_pt1 | contig 12841 bp, 11 predicted proteins | sample MunlanPumphouse1_FD_189073 | JGI IMG/M metagenome (GOLD analysis project Ga0265296, IMG submission 189073) | Groundwater microbial communities from a municipal landfill in Southern Ontario, Canada - Pumphouse #1 | ecosystem: Environmental > Aquatic > Deep subsurface > Groundwater | place... | reverse complement strand
GCTCTGGCCGCCTGCTGGTGCGCCCCTCGGGCACGGAAAAGCTGATCCGCGTCATGGCCGAGGGCGACGACGAGGCCCTGGTCAAACGCGTGGTCGCCGATGTCTCAGCGGCGGTGAAGGCGGCGGGCTAGGTTGACCTGCTTTTGAATTTCGACTCATCGAAAGCCCATGCCCTGCTGGGCAGTTGGCGACGCGGCTTCTGATCGCCTGACCCAGACATGAGAAAGGCCGGTGGATCGCTCCACCGGCCTTTTGCTTTTCCACCCCTAGAAGCGAGGCTCAGCCGCGCTCGACGCAGAGGGCCACGCCCATGCCGCCGCCGATGCACAGGGTGGCCAGGCCCTTCTGGGCGCCCGAGCGCTTCATCTCGTGCAGCAGGGTGGTCAGGATGCGGGCGCCCGAGGCGCCGATGGGGTGGCCGATGGCGATGGCGCCGCCGTTGACGTTCACCTTGGCCGTATCCAGTCCCAGTTCCTTGACCACGCACAGCGACTGGGCGGCGAAGGCTTCATTGGACTCGATCAAATCCAGGTCGGCGACGGTCCAGCCGGCCTTTTCCAGCGCCTTCTTCGAGGCCGGGATCGGGCCGGTGCCCATGATCGACGGATCGACGCCCGCCGTGGCCCAGGACGCGATGCGGGCCAGCGGCTCCAGACCGCGCGCCTTGGCCTCATCGGCCGACATCAGCACCAGGGCGGCGGCGCCGTCGTTCAGGCCCGAGGCGTTGGCGGCCGTGACCGAGCCCTCCTTGACGAAGGCGGGACGCAGCTTCTCCATCGCCTCGATGGTCGCGCCGTGGCGAATATATTCGTCCTGATCCACCACCACGTCGCCCTTGCGACCCGAGATGGTGACCGGCGCAATCTCATCAACGAACTTGCCGGCCTTCTGGGCCGCCTCGGCCTTGTTCTGAGAGGCGACGGCGAAGGCGTCCTGCGCGGCGCGGTCGATGGACCACTTATTGGCGATGTTCTCGGCCGTCTGGCCCATGTGATAGCCGTGGAAGGCGTCGGTCAGTCCGTCCTTGATCATGGTGTCGATGAAGGCGAGGTCGCCCATCTTCTGGCCGCTGCGCAGCTGCTGGGCGTGCGGCGCCTGGCTCATGCTTTCCTGACCGCCGGCGACGACGATCTTCGCATCCCCCTCGCGAATCTGCTGATAGGCCAGAGCGACGGCCCGCAGGCCTGAGCCGCACAGCTGGTTCAGGCTCCAGGCTGGCGTCTCGACCGGCAGGCCGGCGCCGATGGAGGCCTGACGCGCCGGGCCCTGGCCCGCGCCCGCCTGCAGCACCTGGCCCAGGATGACCTCGTCCACATCGGCAGGGGCCACGCCCGCGCGTTCCAGCGCCGCCTTGATGGCGACCTCGCCCAGTTGAGCGCCGGACAGGCTGGACAGGGCGCCGAGGAAGGAGCCGACCGGCGTGCGGGCGGCGGAAACGATCACTACGTCAGTCATGATATTCACTCCGGGGAGAATTATGCGCGCGGTTGTGGCCTATTCCACACTCTGCGTCACGTCTCGCAAGTGCGAAGTTCAGGTCTTTGTCATCCTCCGGGCGCAATCTGGCGGGAACGATAGCCTCGACTGATGCTTTTCAGGAGTGATGCTGGTGCGGCTGAAATCCTTGGCGACCCGGGTTTGTACGCCCGACGAACTCGACATGATCGAGCACTATCAGACGCGCGCCGAGCGCCTCGCTGACCTGTGGGTCCATGTTGTCGGCCTGGCTCTGGCGGCGGTCGGCGGGGTGGTGCTGGCCGTGCTGGCGGCCCTCTACGTCGGCGTAGGCGCCGTGGTGGCCACCGCCATCTACGCCCTCTGCCTGGTGGCCATGCTGACGGCGTCGACCGTCTATAATCTGGCCCGGCCCTGCGCGGCGCGACCCGTGCTGCGGCGGTTGGACGAGGCGGCCATCTTCCTGATGATCGCCGGCAGCTATACCCCCTTCACCACCCAGAGGTTCGAAGGCGCCTGGGCCATCGGCTTCAGCGTCGCTGTCTGGGCCATGGCCCTGACGGGCGTGGGCGTGAAGATGTTCGCCCCGCGCATTTCGGATGTCTTCTGGAGCGCGGTCTATGTCCTGTTTGGCTGGGTGGCGATCTTTGCGCTGAAGCCGATGATCGAGACCGTGCATCCGCTGGCGCTCGGCCTGCTGGTCGCGGGCGGCCTGATCTACACCTCGGGCGTCTTCGTCTTCATCAGCCAGAAGGTGAAGTTCCGCCGCGCCATCTGGCACGGCTTCGTCGTCGCCGGGGCCGGCGTGCACTGGGCGGCGATCCTGGTCGGGGTCGTGCTGGCTGGGTCCTAGGACAGGACGACCGTCTTTTCACGCCATGCCGCCGCGCTGCGGATCATGTCCTGCAAGGTCTTTCGTGGCGCCCAGCCCAGGGCCGTCAGACGGCTGGTGTCCGCCACGAGCATCGGCGGATCGCCTTCGCGCCGCGCGCCCATCACCGCCGGTGTCGGATGTCCCAGGCAATCCTCAGCCGCCCGAAGCACTTCGCGCACCGTGACGCCCTTGCCGGCGCCGGCGTTCAGCACCAGATCGGTCTGGCCCTGGAACAACTGCTCCAGCACCAAAAGATGCGCCGAGGCCAGATCCTCAACGTGGACATAGTCCCGGATCGGCGTGCCGTCCCGCGTGTCGTAGGCGTCGCCGTACACGGTCAGAGGCGGCGTCTCGCCGCGTGACGCCCGCACGATGAGCGGAATCAGGTGGGTCTCGGGATCATGATCCTCGCCCAGATCGCCGTCACTGTCGGCTCCGGCCGCATTGAAATATCGCAAGACCGCACAACGCCGGCCCGTGGCGCGCGCCGCAGCCCGCAGAGCCTCCTCGAACGCCAGCTTGCTGGCTCCATAGGGATTGATCGGTCGGGTCGGGTCGTCCTCCCTGATCGGGGCCGGCAGCGCCGGGTGGCCGTAAACCGCAGCCGTGGACGAGAACAGGATGTTGGCGACGCCCGCCGTCTGCAGCGCCTCCAGAAAGACAACGCCCTTGCCCACGTTCTCGCGGAAATACTTCAGCGGTTCGCGCACCGACTCGCCGACCAGGCTCTTGGCCGCGAAATGAAGCGCGCCGACGACGTCATACGCCTGCACAGTTTGGGCGACGGCCTCGGCGTCGGCGATGTCCGCGCGCACCAGCGGCCCCCACTGCACCGCCTCCGCATGGCCGCTGGAGAGGTCGTCCAGGGTCACCGGCAGGTAGCCTTCGGCCGCCAGGGCCTTGCAGACGTGCGAGCCGATGTAGCCGGCGCCCCCAGCGACCAATATCGCGCCCCGCTTCATGGCCGCCTCCTTCTGATCCGAAACGCTCGCAAGTCGGGCGCACGGCCCGCTTCAATCCTACGATCGGTCGCCTGACCGCAAGCGCGATTTCGAGGGTGCGTCGGACTTCTCGCCCCGCTCGGCCTACGGGACTGGCCTTCGCGCGCGCAACGCGTGATAGTGCGGCGTTGCAACAACGCGAGAACAAGCGTGGCCGACAAGAAATCCGAGGGCGGAAAAACCCATGACGGCGTCGTCGTCATCAAGAAGTATGCGAACCGGCGGCTTTATAACACCGCCACCAGCGCCTATGTGACGCTGGAAGACCTGGCGCAGATGGTGCGCGAGGGGGTCGAATTCGTCGTCTATGACGCCAAGACCAATGACGAGCTGACGCGTCAGATCCTGACGCAGATCATCTTCGAGGAGGAAAGCCGCGGCGAGGCCTTGCTGCCCGTCCAATTCCTGCGCCAGTTGATCGGCTTCTACGGCAACTCGATGCAGTCGGTCCTGCCGTCGTATCTGGAGATGTCGCTGGACAGCTTCAGCCGCCAGCAGGAGCAGCTGCGCACCCAGTTCAGCCGCACCTTCGCCGGAACGCCCGGCGGCGGGCTGATGGAGGAGGCCGTGCGGCAGAACATGGCCATGTTCGAACGCGCCATGAAGATCTTCCCGGGCATGGCCGGCTATGGTCGTCCCGAGGGCGAAGCGGAAACCGCCGCCACACAGGAGCCCGCATCCAAGGCCGCCCCTGCCAATACGGCCCTGGAAGAGATGCGCCGTCAGATGGACGAGATGCGCGCCCAGATCGACCGCTTGGCCGGCGCTGACAAATGACGGACAGCGTGCGCCCGATAGGCCCGATCGAGGGCCAGACGGTGCATGAGCGCCGCGAAGGCGACCGGCGGGAACGTGACCGCCGGACCGCCGCCGACGCCCGGGCCGAAGAGGCCTCGCGCGCGCTCGTTCCCTCCGGTGAGCGGGCCGATCATGCCGCCTCCCCGGCAAAGCCTGCCGTGTCGCCGCTTTCACCGCCCGCTTTGTTCGCCGCCCAGGTTCTGGGACAGAAGGGACAGAAGCGCGGGCTCAAAGGCGGGCCGCCTGTGCTGGACGCCGCCCGCTCCAGCTATCTGGGCGCGGAATATTCGGGCAAGCGCGACCGGCGCCCGCGCGTGGGCAAGGCCTCCCAGACCGAGGTCTGAGGCTGACCGGCTGATGGCACGGGGTTTGCGACGGCTCCGGGGTCTTCGACCGGAGTTTCGCCCATGGCCGTCTTCAACCTCGCCGCCCGCCTGTTCGACGTGACCGTGGTCGCCCTGGTCTTCGTCGCCTTCAGCTAGGCCCGTCTCAGCCTGATCGCCTCAGCGCGGGTTCATGTCGAAGTCGCGCCGGGAGGCGATGATGGTGACGATGAAGCCCGCCAGAACATCCAGCAGCACCATGGTCAGGATCAGGAAGAAGACCGATCCGGCAAACCCCGGCAGCAGCAGGAACTCGACCAGGCAGACCACGAACAGCACCATCGACAGGGCGTGATTGACGATGGCGACCCGCTGGCTGGAGGTCGATTTCAACAGCTCCACGAACAGCAGGATCAGCGACAGGAACAGGATCAGGTCGCCGACGCTGATGCTCCACGCCGCGCCTGACGTCATCGGCACGCGGAACAGGACCTCGCTCAGCACGGAGGCCGGCCCCAGCACGGCGTCCGGGGCGCTCCCGCCCAGCAGGATGACCAGGTTGTAGATCACCACCGGAACGACCAGCAGCGGTATGGCGATCAGCATGGGCGGCCCCTCCAGATCGCCCTGCTTAACCCTGTTTCCGACGCGCCGCCATAAGCGGAGCGGTTTCAGAACTCGCTGATGGCGCCTGGACGACGCGAGCGCGTCTTCAGCCACATCACGCCCAGCAGGTCCGACAGCGAGGCCCGCAGCCGACCCCAGTTGGTGTATTTCGACCGACCGACTTCGCGGTGGCGGTGATCGACCTCGAGGTAGCGGTTCTCATAGCCCTCGCGGATCGTCAGGGCCGGCAGGTAGCGGTGGATATGATCGAAGTAGGGTAGACGCAGGAAGACGTCGCGGCGGAAGGCCTTGAGCCCGCAGCCGGTGTCGTCGGCGTCGTCGGACAGCAGCTTGCGGCGGATACGGTTGGCCCAGATCGAAGCCTGGCGCTTGGCCTCAGAGTCCTGACGCTTGGCGCGAACGCCGCCGACCAGGGCGACACTGGCGGGCGCGGCGATCAGGGCGTCGGCCAGACGCGGGGCGTCGGCAGGCGGGTTCTGGCCGTCGCCGTCCAGGGTGACGACGATGCCGCCGCGCGCAGCCAGCACGCCCGTCCGCACCGCACGGCTCTGACCGGCATTGGTCGCGTGCGCCAGGACCCGCAGGGTCGGCAGTTCAGCCATGGCGGCCCGCAACTCCGCCAAGGTCGAATCACGGCTGGCGTCGTCGACGAAGATCATTTCGTAGGACCGGCCAGCGAAAGCCTCGGCGATCTCGCGCGCCAGAGGCACGGCGGCGCCGGATTCGTCATGCACAGGCACGACGACGGAGATTTCGGGAACGGAAGCGAGGCTGTCGATCATCGTCGCTCTGTAGCGCATCGACGGGGTCGAGGAAAACGGCGTCGCGCGCTCGATGCAAAGCTGAAGCTTCCGGGGGGCGGCGTCGGCGTGATACGACAGCATCATGAACCGCCCGAACCTGGATCACCTCATCGCCGGCTGGCGCGGCCCCGTTCTGGCGGCCCTGCTGGCCCTGCTCGCCGGCCTGCCCAGCCTGATGCTGCTGCCGCCGCTGGATCGCGACGAAAGCCGCTTCGCCCAAGCGACCGCGCAGATGCTGGAAAGCGGCGACTATGTCGACATCCGCTTCCAGGACGAGCCGCGCTGGAAGAAGCCCGTCGGCATCTACTGGATGCAGGCCGTCGCCGTCGGCCTGACCTCGGACGTTGAGGACCGCAACATCCAGCCCTATCGCCTGCCGTCGCTGTTCGGGGCCATGCTGGCCGCCTGGGCCGTGGCATGGGCGGGCGCCGCCCTGTTCGGCAATCGCGCGGGCTTTTTGGCGGGCGCCATGCTGGGCGCCACCTTCCTGCTGTCGTCCGAGGCGGGCATCGCCAAGACCGACGCCATGCTGTGCGGCCTGACAACCCTGTCGATGGCGGCGCTGGCGCGGATCTATATGGCGACGCGGGCCAATGAGAAGCCGATCCGCTGGCACAAGCTGCTGTTCTGGCTGGGCATCGGCCTGTCGATTCTGATCAAGGGGCCCATCGGCATTCTGGTCGTCGCCCTGTCGATCATCGCCCTGTCGGTCTGGGACCGAAACATCAAATGGCTGGGCAAGCTGGGCTGGGGCTGGGGCCTGCCGCTGGTCGCCCTGCTGGTCGGGCCCTGGGCCATCGCCATCACCATCGCCACCGACGGCGGCTTCTGGCGTGAAGCCATCGGCGGCGACCTGGCCCCCAAGCTGGCCGGCGCCCACGAAAGCCACGGCGGCTTCATCGGCATGTACGTCCTGCTGTCGCCCCTGCTGCTCTTCCCCGTCACCCTGATGCTGCCCGCCGCCCTGTCGGCCGGCTGGCATAGACGCGCCGAGCCGGCCATCCGCTTCGCCGTCTGCTGGCTGATCCCCGCCTGGCTGATGTTCGAGATCGCCCCGACCAAGCTGTGGCACTACACCCTGCCCACCTTCGGCGCGATCGCGCTTCTGGCCGCCGCCGCCTTGACCCAACCCATCGGCAAGGTCTCGCGCATTTCCGGCGCCCTGCTCGGTCTGTTCGCCGCCGTCATCATCTGCGCCATCACCGTCTATGGCCTGACCGAGTTCGGGCGTTCGACGGCCCAGACCTGGGCCACCCTGACCATCGTCTTCGCCGTGATGGCGGCGGCGGTCGGCGGCTTCCTGCTGCTCAACCGGGCGGCGATCACCGGGGTTCTGGCCGCCATCCTGTGCGGCGTCATCGCCCACGCCGGTCTGGCCGGGACGATCCGCCAGCTGCGCCCCCTGTCCATCGCCCCACGCCTGGTGAAGACCATGGAATCCGCCGAGCTGAGCCCGGCCCAGGGCCGCTATCCCGGCCCGGTGGCCATCACCAGCTTCCACGAGCCCAGCTTCGTCTTCCTGACCGGACGCGACACCCAACTGACCGACGGTCCCGGCGCCGCCCGCGCCCTGGCCGAAGGTCGCCCCGCCATCGTCGAGGCCCGTGACGACGAGGCCTTCCGCCGCGCCCTGGCGGACCTGGGCGCGGCGGGACGCGCTGTCGGCGTGGTCAGCGGCCACAACTACTCCTCGGGCGACGACATGCGACTGACGGTTTATGCGCCTGCTGGCTCCGGCGAACGGAGCGCCCGCTGATGGGTCGCTTCATCCAGATCGTCGAGGTGGGACCGCGCGACGGCCTGCAGAACGAAAAGGCGGTGCTGGAGCCCGAAGTCCGTGCCGACTTCGTACGCCGTCTCGAAGAGGCAGGCGCGAAACGGATCGAGGCCGTCAGCTTCGTCCATCCCAAGTACGTGCCCCAGATGGCCGGCGCCGAAGAAGTCATGGCCGCCCTGGCCCCCGCCGAGGGGCACAGCCGCATCGGCCTGGTCCTGAACGGCAAGGGCTATGACCGGGCGCTGGGAACGGCGGTGGACGAGGTCAATGTCGCCATGTCCGCCACCGATGGTTTCGGCCTGAAGAACCAGGGCCTGAACATCGACCAGCAGGTGCAAATGCTGTCGGACATCATGGCGGGCCGTCGGAATGCCGCCGGCGCGCCCGGCGCGACGCCCAGGTTGACCGCGACCCTGTCCTGCGTCTGGGGCTGCCCCTTCGACGGCGAGGTCTCGGTCGAACAGGTCAGCGATCTGGTCGCCCGCATCGCGGCTCTGGGCGTCGAGGAAATCGCCTTGGCCGACACCATCGGCGTCGGCGATCCGTGGAGCGTGACCCAAAAGGTCGAGGCCGCCCGCAAGGCCGCCCCCAATGCTGTCCTGCGCCTGCATTTCCACGACACCCGCAACACCGGCCTGGCCAACGCCTACGCCGGGATCGAAGCCGGGGTGGACGTGCTGGACGCCTCGGTCGGCGGCATCGGCGGCTGCCCCTTCGCCCCGGGCGCCACCGGCAACATCGCCACCGAGGACCTGGTTTACATGCTGGAACGCGCCGGCTTCTCGACCGGCTACAACCTCGACAAGCTGATCGAAAGCGCCCGCTGGATCGGCGACCGGATCGGCAAGCCCCGCCTCAGCGCATTGAGCCGCGCGGGCGGATGGCCGCGCGCCTCCGTCTGATCCACCCACCTGAAAAATAGCGCGGACGCCTTTCCCGTACAGCCGCAAATGCGATACGAGCGGGGTCAAGAAGCCCAAGGGCTTTACCCAATTCCTTTAGGCGAGACTGCTTTGATCAATCCTCTAAAGTTCTGGCGTCGTAAAACTCGTCAGGCAGAGCAGCTTGCTAGTAAACTTCAAACGGCATCCAGCCAGATCAACGCGATCTCTCGTGCGATGGAAGAACACCGCCGGGAAACACGCCTGCTCTACAACAGCCTCGCCCTGCCCGACCGCGCCCTCTGGTACGGCAAGCCTGAACTGATCCAGGGCGAGCCGGCGAGCCTTGCCTTCCCGCACAGCACGCTGTGCCGCCAGGACAGCTTTGAGACCCCCTATTTTTCCTACTGGACAAGTCGTCTGAGCGAAGGCCTGCGCTATCATCGCAAGCTTTGGGAATTCGTCTTCATCTGTCAGGTTCTTTGGGAACGTGGGGCCGTCATTCCCGGCGCGCGCGGACTGGGCTTCGGCGTCGGCGCTGAACCGCTGAGCGCCTTCTTCGCCTCCCAGAACTGCCGTGTCCTGGCGACCGATATAGACCTGAGCAAGGCGCAAGAGCTGGGCTGGACCCTGACCAACCAGCACGCGGTCGGCAAGGAGGCCCTGCGCAAGCCCACCGTCTGCCCCGAGGATCTGTTTGATGAAAACGTGTCGTTTCAAGCTTGCGATATGAACAGTGTGCCCGCAGAGTTCGTCGATTTCGACTTCTGCTGGTCCGCCTGCGCGCTGGAACACCTTGGTTCGATCGAAAAGGGTTTGGCCTTCATTGAGCGATCCATCCAATGCCTGAAGCCGGGCGGTTGGGCCGTCCATACGACAGAGTTCAACACCAGCTCAAACGACGAAACGGTCGATAACCTGGGTACTGTCCTGTTCCGCCGTCAGGATTTCGAGGCGCTTGCGGCTCGACTCGCGCAACAGGGCCATACTGTCGTCCCCTTCGATTTCAATCTTGGCGACGGACCGGTTGATCGCTATCTCGACCTGCCGCCTTACCGCGAGCAGCCGCACCTTCAGATGGCGCTTTCCGGCTTCTCCACGACCTCTTTCGGCATCATCGTGCAGCGAGGGGCCTGACGCGACATCGGGTCAAACGGCCGGCTGATCTTATGCTCGGTCTGACCTGACGACAGGCGTTACGCTGAGGCGCTGCCTTCGGGCCGGCTGGGTAAAAACCTGCTCAACAGACGCTTCGCGATCCGCAGCCCACGTGGGCCTCCGCCGGTCGTCGGGATTTGGCGCTGATCGGCAGCGCTTGCCCTGTAACAGGCCAACAGCGAGCGAAAATCAGCCTGAGCGGGGTGCAACTCAACGGCGCGCTCAATCGAAGAAATGGCCAGTTCAGTCTCTCCGCATTGCCACTCGATATGGCCTGACCAGGCCCAGAGATGGGCTGTTTCCGGACTTGCCGCCACGACCTCCTGGGCTAAGGCTCTCGCCTCCTCCAGCTTCCCCGCATCAACCAAGGCCTGGGCATGGGGAACAAGATAGTTTGGCGCCCGCTCCGAGACCGTCGATAGCGTTTCATAAATCGCGATCGCCTGTTCATGGTCACCATTCCGACTGAGAAGAGATGCGAGCGTCATCAGAGCGATCGGATTGACCGGTGCAATCACGTTAGCCATTCGCGCGAGGTTCAAAGCAAGATCGATGCGCGCCTTCGGCTGCAGCTCCGCCAAACGCGACAAATAAGCGGGGCATTGCCGTCTTTGGCGCCGCGCCTCCGCTCGAAAAGCCGCTGCCTCCAGATCACCTGATAAGGTCTGCAGCGCCAAGGGCCCGAGCAGTTCGAGCTCAGCGAGATAGGTGGCCGCCGGGTGGCCGCTATGACGAAGATCTATACGCTCGATCGCTGTCTCCGCCGCGATCCTGTCGACATGGCGCTTGTCGTTCCCGGACGGATCAAAGACGATTACCGGGGTACAGGCGCATCGGATCGGCCCGTCGATTTCCGGCAGCCATTGGATTCGATGGCCATCCTGCAACCAACGCGTCTCAAACGGGACCTTGACCGGATCGACGGAATATTGAGGAGAAATCGCCAGAACGGCGTTGGCGCCGGCGGCGTCTGCGAATCTCAGCGCGGCATAGCCCCCCATGCTGGAGCCATAGGTCATCACCCGCGCCGCGCCTGAGGTGGCTCTTCGCACCACGGCCATGACCTCGGCCATTTCCGGATACTGATACCAATCCTCGCGCGCCCCCATCACATGGACTGCGGAAACCCCCGCATTGCGCAGGAAGGTCTCACCAAAGGCAAGGCGATCGAACCCCGATCCAATTCCGTAGTTGTCGAAAGTCACGACCCAGCGGCTGACATCCTCCGCCGGGACGCAGCGGACAACGACGTTTTCACTACGAAACAGGTCGATCATTCCGGCTCCATAAGCGCAGGCCTTAGACCGATTTGAGGCGAAACGCGACGACACTGGTCACGCTTCGCCTCGCGCGAAATCAGAGGTTCAGAAGCGCGGGATCGCCGCCCTGGGCCGCGATGTTGACGCTGATGGCCTTCTCGGCGGCGTAGCGGATCAGGCTGTTGGGGCCCCCGGCCTTGGGGCCGGTGCCGCTGAGGCCTTCGCCGCCGAAGGGTTGGACGCCGACGACGGCGCCGATGATCGAGCGGTTCACATAGACATTGCCCGCCGGGACCAGGCGCACGACCTCGTCGGCGAAGGCTTCGATGCGGCTGTGGACGCCCAGCGTCAGGCCGTAGCCGCGCGCCGCCAGCTTGGCGGCGACCGACTTCAGGTCCTTCGATTCATAGCGATAGACGTGCAGGATCGGGCCGAAGACCTCGCGCTCGAGGAAGTCGGGCGTCGGGATTTCGGCGATGGTCGGAGCGAACAGGTCGCCCTTGTCCGAGCCGGGGGCCAGTTCGGCGCGGGCGACGATCTTGGCGTCCTTGGACAGGCGCTCGACGTGGGCTTCCAGGTTGGCGCGGCTCTCGGCGTCGATGACGGGACCAATGTCGGTCTTGGGATCGGTCGGGTCGCCGATCACCTGGGTCGCCAGCGCGCCCTTCAGGCCCTCGATCAGGGCGTCGGCGGCTTCCCTGGGCGCATAGAGGATGCGCAGGGCCGAGCAGCGCTGACCGGCCGAGCCAAAGGCCGACAGGATGACGTCGTCGATGACCTGTTCCTTCAGCGCCGTGGTGTCCACGAACATAGCGTTCAGGCCGCCGGTCTCGGCGATGAAGGGGATGATGGCGCCGGGACGGGCGGCCAGGCCGCGGTTGATGGCGCTGGCGGTGTCGGTGCCTCCGGTGAAGGCCACGCCGTCGATGCCCGGATGGTTGGTCAGGGCCGCGCCGACGATCTCGCCCCGACCGGGGACCAGGGCCAGCAGGGCGGGGTTCAGACCGGCCTTGTAGAAGAGGCGGACGGCCTCGGCGGCGATCAGCGGGGTCTGCTCGGCAGGCTTGGCGACAACCGCGTTGCCGGCGGCGAGGGCCGCAGCGATCTGGCCGGTGAAGATGGCCAAGGGGAAGTTCCACGGGCTGATGGCGGCAAAGACGCCACGGCCATGCAGGATCAACTGGTTGGTCTCGCCGGTCGGCCCCTTCAGCGTCTGGGCGCCGCCGAAGTCGCGTTCCGCCAGCAGGGCGTAGTAGCGGCAGAAGTCGGCCGCTTCACGCACCTCGGCCACGCCGTCGTTCAGCGTCTTGCCGGCTTCACGCGACAGCAGGGCGACCAGACGGTCCATGTCGGCTTCCAGCCCATCGGCCATGGCGCGCAGGACGGGAGCGCGCCCGGCGCCGCCGATGCGGTCCCAGGCGACCTGGGCGTCGGCGGCGGCGTTGACCGCGGCGTCCACGTCCTCGACCGAGGCCTCCGAGACGTGACCCAGGACTTGCGAGCGGTCAGCCGGATTGGTCACATCCTGCGGATTGACGCCCGCCTTCAGCTTGCCGCCGATGATGGGGCCCGAGGTCAGCTTCTCGCTATCGACGCGCTCCAGAGCCTTGGCGTGGCGCTCACGGTCGGCGGCCTGCGAATAGTCGCGGCCGAGGGAGTTCTGGCGATCACCGTAGATGTTCATGGGAACCGGAATCCTGGGGTGGCGGTCGGGCTGGGCCTCGACGGCGGTGATGGGGTCGGCGGCGACAGCGGTCGCCGGAACGCGCTCGTCCAGCAGGGCGTGGACGAAGGAGGAGTTGGCGCCGTTTTCCAGCAGGCGGCGCACCAGATAGGGCAGCAGTTCTTCGTGGCCGCCGACGGGGGCGTAGGCGCGGACGATGAC
>Ga0265296_1004117_pt1 | contig 12845 bp, 11 predicted proteins | sample MunlanPumphouse1_FD_189073 | JGI IMG/M metagenome (GOLD analysis project Ga0265296, IMG submission 189073) | Groundwater microbial communities from a municipal landfill in Southern Ontario, Canada - Pumphouse #1 | ecosystem: Environmental > Aquatic > Deep subsurface > Groundwater | place... | reverse complement strand
GTTACCGTCGGCGGCGTGGTTTCAAGTATTAAAAAAATCATTACCCGTTCAAACGAAACAATGCTGTTCGTTAAAATTGAAGATCAGGCGGCCAACGTTGAGGTGCTGGTTTTTCCGAGTCTGTTAAAAATGACCGGCGAGATTTGGCAGGCGGGCAAGGTGGTTTTGTGCCATGGCCGCCTTTCAGATAAAGACCAAGAGATTAAATTGCTGCTCGGCAAAGCGGTTGAATTGCCGCTGGTAAATATTGGCGAGGCAATTGATAAATTTAAAAATACCAAGGAAACGGGCGGCCGGGGCGCCAATAACAATAGCTACGGTAATAGTTACGGCAATGGTAATGGCAACGGCCATGGCGGTTACACCTCGGTGAAAAAAGTCGTGCCGACGGCAGCTCCGCCAGCGGCGCTCGCCAGCTTAAAAATTATTTTTAATGAAGAGTTAAAACCGGAAGCATTAGCATCGCTGAAAGAATTATTGGTAAAAAATACCGGCAATGATAAAGTTTATTTTAAAATATTTTCGCCCGGCGGCGCGCGGGTGATTGAAACCGGTTTTCGAGTGAAAAAGAATCAAGAGCTGGTGGAAGCAATACGCCATCTGGGAGGTGGTACTATTACCGTTTTGGACAATTAAGCCATTTTTTGTTATAATTATAGTCAGTTTATAGTTATCAACAGCCCCCAATAGGCGATATTTTTAAATTTATGCTTTATGCTTAAAGCTAAAAAAACCAGGAGTAAAATAAAAAAATCAGTTGACGGAGCGGTAAAAGGAACTGTTGCTACCGTGGAAAGTATAGCCGCGCCCGGTAAACAAAAACCGATAAAAATTCAGCGCGCGCCGGTTGATTTGCACGCGGAGAATTCGGTCAACGCCATTCGTCAGGCGATCAAGCGTTCGGTTGAGGAAGAGTCTGAACCGCAAGCCGCGCCAGCGCGGCCGGAACCAAATTTAAAAGAGCGGCCGGATTTGGCGAAGCAGGAAGTGATTAAAGTAATCAATGAAGAGATAAAGAAAAAAACCGAGGAAACCAATACTGTTACCTTGACGCAACCGCCGGTTAAGCCGGAATTTAGGGGCATTAATAAACCGACGCCGACGCCGGTTGAACAAAAAATGATTAATGAGCTGGGAGCGCCGGCAGCAAGACCGGTGAGTATTTATAAAAAGATCTCTTTGAGTTTTTTAGTGCTGACCGCTTTGCTCTTGGCCGGTCTTTTTTATTATTCTTTTGTTAAAGTTACCATTACCATCGAGCCGAAAGCGACGGCCGTATCAGGGAAGCTGCCTTTGGATATTTATGATGAATCCACAGCACCGAGCAAGGATGGCGGGATTGTCGGCGCGGTGAAAGAAGTGGAGCTGACAGCGGAGAAGAATTATCCGGCGACCGGCGGCCTGATCTTAGGTGAGGAGGCGATCGGCAAGGTGAATATTATCAATAATTACATCAAAAATCAACCCTTAGTCGCCACCACCAGATTACTGACTCCCGACAACAAATTGTTCAGAATAAAGGATACTATAAACGTGCCGGCCGGCGGTTCGGTGGAGGTGGAGATGTATGCCGATCAGCCGAGCGCCGAGATGGCCGTCGGTCCGACTAAATTCACCATCCCCGGTTTGTGGGCCGGCCTGCAGGATAAGGTTTATGGCGAGTCCGGCGAAGCGGTGGTCTATCGGCAGAAAAAGCAAGCCGTAATTGAGCAGATTGACATTGATAGCGGCACCAAGGATTTGAAAGACCAGCTCAAAAACAAGGCAGAGAGCGAGGCGGTCGCCGCTTACAAAGACAAATACAAGCAGGTGCTGTTTAAATTTGACGAAAATTCAATCGTCGCCACCATCGACGGCAAGTCCGGTGATGAAAAGGAGCAGGTGATAATCAAGATGACGGCAAAGGTGCTGGTGGTGGCGTTCAACGATGACGCCTCAAAAAAATTAGCGGAACAAAAAATGAAATCCAGCCTCGCGGAAGATCAGGAATTGGTGGAATTTAATCAGGATAAAATTGTTTACAGTCTTTCCAGCGTAGATGCGGCCAACGGCACGGCGGCCGTGGAGGCCAGTTTTGAAGGACGCGCCTTGCCAAAAGCGGGCGCCAGCTTGGTAGATAAGCAAAAATTAGTCGGTCTGTCCGGCGATCAGTTAAATCAATATCTGGCCGGCCTGTCGGAGGTGGCGAGCTTTGAAGTAAAATTCAGCCCGGCGTTTTTCAAGCGGGCGCCATATTCAGCCGATCGGATTATCGTAGAATTGAAGAAATAATAACCGGCGCTTGACTGGATTACCAAAATTTTATAATATAATTTTACCCCAACACCAATAGTTTGGTGTTGGGGGTGAACCGCTTATTTTGGCGATTGGCCTGCTCCACCAAGCAGGCTGTGGCGTTGGCCGTATCATTTTGACTAAGCCTGAATAAGCACAAAAGAGAGTCCCGCAAAAAGTGGGGAAGTCAGGTGGAACCACGAGACCCGCCTACGTCGTAGTTTCGGCGAGGCAAGCCCGCCCAAGCTGAAACTTCGGCGAGGCAAGAAGAAGTCTCGTCCTGATAGGCTAATTTTTTAGCCTGTTGTGGCGAGATTTTTTGTAATCAACCCTGTTAAATTTCGCTTCGTGAACCCCGCCAGAGGCGGGGATTTAACAGGGTAAATAACTATAATTTTATGTCAACCAATAAACAAAATTTGGAAATTATGCGCCATTCTTTTTCGCATGTCCTGGCGGCGGCGGTGAAAGAACTTTGGCCAAAGGCGCTTTTGTCAATCGGACCGGCGATTGAAAACGGTTTTTATTATGATATTGATTTCGACATCGCGAATGGATCGCGAATTGATTCCGAATCAACACGAATCAGCGAGGTGGATTTACCTAAAATAGAGGAACGGATGCGCGAGCTGATTGCTAAGAATTTGAAATTTGAAAAAAGTGAACTCAAGGGTAAAGAGGCGGTGGCAAAAGAAAAAAAGGCAGGCGCAATTTATAAAGTTGAATTGATTGAAGATCTGATGAAGGCAGGAGAGAAAAAAGTCAGCTACTACACCATCGGTGAATTTACCGACTTATGCGCCGGTCCGCATGTCAAATCTACGGGTGAATTAAATCCGGCAGGCTTCAAATTGCATAAACTCGCCGGCGCTTATTGGCGGGGCTCGGAGAAAAATAAGATGCTTACCCGCATCTATGGCGCCGCCTTCGCCAGCAAAGCCGAGCTTGATGAGTATTTGAAGCTGATTGAAGAAGCGGAAAAACGAGATCATCGCAAACTGGGCAAAGAATTGGAATTGTTTATGATTTCAGAAGAAGTCGGCAAGGGCCTGCCTTTGTGGCTGCCGAAGGGCGCGTTTATCCGAAAAAAATTGGAGGATTATATGTATGAAAAAGAAAGAGCGGCCGGCTATAGTTTTGTTTACACGCCGATTTTGACCAGAGAGGAGCTTTATCAGAAATCCGGCCACCTGGCCCACTATAAAGACAGTATGTACAGCCCGATTAATATTGAAGGCGAAAATTATTATCTGAAACCAATGAACTGCCCGCACCACCATATTATGTATAAGAACAAACTGATGAGCTACCGCGATTTGCCGCTCCGGTTTTCCGATTCCAGCCCCATCCATCGCTATGAGCGTTCCGGTACCCTGACCGGTTTGATTCGCGCGCGCTGTTTTTCGCAGAATGATGCCCATATTTATTGCGCGCGAACACAGTTGAAGTCCGAATTGATCGGCGTAATGAAAATGTTTAAAGAGGTTTATGAGGATTTTAATATCCAGGGCTATTGGTTCCGCTTAGCATTGCCCGATTTTGCCGATCAGGAAAAATACGGCGATATTGAAAATAAGGAAATGTGGGAGGAGTCGGCCGTGGCCGCGCGCGTAGTGCTAAAAGAGTTGGATTTGAAATTTGAGGAAGCGACCGGCGAGGCGGCGTTTTATGGACCCAAGATTGACGTGCAGATCAAGAATGTTCACGGTAAGGAAGATACCATCGCTACTGCCCAGGTGGATTTTTATATGCCGGAGAGATTTGATTTGAAGTTTGTGAACTCAAAAGGCGAGGAAGAGCGCCCGGTGATCATTCATCGCGCGATTATGGGTTCCTATGACCGGTTTTTTTCCTTTTTGCTGGAGCAGTATTTTGGCGCCTTCCCGGTTTGGCTTGCGCCGGTGCAGGTAAAAATAATTTCGGTCGGCGAGGCGCATCTGGATTTTTGCAAAAAATTGGCCGCCGAATTCAGCGTTGAAGGGATCAGAGCGGAGGTGGACGGTGCGGACGAAACAGTCGGCAACAAGATCCGCAAAGCGGTCAACGAAAAGGTGCCGTATATGATCGTAATCGGCGATAAAGAGATTGCTTCGCCGAATTTATCCGTACGCGACCGCGGCAGCAGGGAGACGCGGGAGATTAGTAAAGAGAAATTTATTGTTGAGATCAGAGAAAAAATTAGCAAACATCAATAATCAGTTAAAAAAATACCATTGATTATTAATGGTATTTTTTATTCAAGTTATCATATTTTCAGTAGTCTTGATTTCAGCTAACGTTACGAGTATCCGAAGTTCGCTGGAGCGAAGCGAAAGCGAATTTGCGCGGAGGTTTTCAGAGAAAACCGTAATCGGATACTCGTTGTTATATGATTTACATGTTTTCCTTTAATTCGCCGTAGACGAATTGCTCTTAAAAAGAATTCAATTTTGTTTTTTGTTTTTTAAACAAGACTTTAAGCAATCTAAAATTATCTTTATTAAATTATTCTTTTTAGTATATTCATTTTCTGATTCCGGATTACTCTTTAGCCAAACTTCATATACTTTTAGCGGTTCGTCTAATTCATCTAGTAAATCTTTAAGATTTGACTTAATTAGTTCTGCAACTGAAACAGGATTGTTCTTTTTTTGTCCTTTATGTGCAGTAAAAGTTTTTCTCGTTTCTAATATTCTTCCTATAATTGCGTTCCCGTGAATTTTATCAATTTTTTCTTTTATTGTTGGAATGCTAATTTTTTTGAATGAAATAACTTTTTTATTTTTTGATTCATAATCATCGAACAAACAACCTATTTCAATAATTAACGCGATCCATAGAGCTCGTTGTTTAGCTGAAAGTTCATAAGACTCCTGAATTACTTCAATCTTGTAAGTATTATTTATATCACAAAGCATCTCAAGATATTCTTTTGCAAATCTTAAAGATATGCTTAACACAATGATCGGATTTCTTTTTTCCATATTAAAAAACAAAATTGGATTCTTTTTTAGCCAGGGCGTTAGCCCAAAAGGAAAACTTGCATTTCGCACAACGTATCCGAATAAACGAAGTTTGACTTATTTTTGCCCGAAATCTTCCTCAACCAGGTTGGCTTGGCGCAAAATTGATTTTAAAGTTCCAAAAGGGATTTCTCGTTTGCCGGCCGGAACGATTACGGTTAAAGTGGGGTTGCCCGTTTTCCTAAATTTAACGTGACTGCCTTTTTGGGAAATATAAACAAAGCCCCGTTTTTGCAGGACTTTGATAATATCTGATGATGAATAGAGTTTAGGCATGACAGATTGACATTCTAACAAGTTCCGGCCTTTCAATCTTCGTCACTTTTGGAACTTTAATGTCTTCAAAATATAATTCTAACGCCTCATCCAGATTGCACAAGGCTTCTTTTTTGGTCTTGCCGAAGCTGGAAACATCCACATTTAAACATTGAGCGACGTAGTATTTACCCTCTTTCCAGACAACATTTTTTAGATCAATTTTGCGCATATAATTAGATATTTACCATACCACAATGTTGCCATACGGGCAAAAATAAGTCAAATTTGCGAAAATGCCGAGCTGAGGCATTTTCCGTTTATTCGGTGTTGTGCGAGGGTTTATTTTGGCTACATTACTATATTAACAGATAAGAGCCAAAATAAAAACGTAGCGACCCCTTGAGTAAATCTGGAGCCCCGTTTAGTTTTGATGTAAAAATTTTTTAAAATAATTTCCTTTAATTTCAACGTTGACTTTGTTGTTTTCAATATTAACTACAGCATGCGTTTCACTTGCGATTCCTTTATCATCTTCATTTTCAGTTAAAGATTGAATTGTAAAATAGGGGATATTTTCATGAATGTCCTGTTTATCCCAGTGCAAATGACTATTAAAAACCGCAATAACTTTATCAGATGCAGAAAAAATATTTCTGATTTCATTTCTATTAGCAATAAGGCAGTTTTCAGGTCTTCCTTCGAACCAAGGATTTCCAGTTAAGTCTTGATCAGCTAAGCCATGATGAATAAATACGACACATTTTTTATTTGTTTTGTTCAAGTCTTTTTTAAGCCACTCTTTTTGTTCGTTCGGAATCAATATTATTTTATCTTCTGACACTTTTGAAAACAAAACAATAAAATGAAAACTGCCCGAATCAAAGGAATAGTATAACTTTTTCTGATTAAATAATTCTTCCAATTCATTTTCAGAAATATTTTTTAAATCGTGATTTCCCGCAACATAATAAACAGGACATTTTAACTTTTTAAGTAATTTAACGATGTAGTCAATATTGTTTTTGTCGTTATCTCTATTATCATCCTCAACTAAATCACCTAAAACGACTACGAATTCAGGCTTCACATTATTATTCATTTCATCCACAAAGTCATCTAAAAAAATTTTTACATCTTTATTCATTTTGCGAAGAACGCCTTTATAATGTCCCTCTGGTCCTAAATGAATATCTGTAAGTATCGCAAATTTCATAATGAATTGATTAATCGTTAATTATTTATAAAGGTGTTGACCATATTGGTTTAAGGGGCTCCAGATTTATTTCGCACAACTTGTTTAAATGCGAAGTGTTTTTGGGAATTTGCGTTAAATTTGTATGATATGCGAATATTTGATAGGATATTTCTATATATAACTATATATAATCGCTAAGGTTATTATATCATTATTAAATGAAAATAGAAGAGTTGCTGCATAAAATTGAAAATGAGCTTAAATTACGAAATTATAGTCGAAAAACGATTAATAGTTATTTGTCTTCTCTGGGCGATTTTTTTAAATTTATTAAGTTCGTGAATGCGGAACCGAATTTGCCTTTGATTAAAGAGTATTTGTTGAAAAAACAGGCGGCTGGGTTGTCTGCGCAAACCATTAACGCTTACCTTCATGCCATTAAATATTTTTACGCGGAAATTACCAAAAGCCGAACGGCCATTGATATTAAGTTTGCCAGAACAGCCAGCAAATTACCGGTCGTTTTGTCCCGTGAAGAAATTCGTTTATTAATTGATTCAATCGCCAATCAAAAACACAAACTAATGGTGTCACTGGCTTATGCCGGTGGCTTGCGGGTGAGTGAGATTATCAATTTAAAAATTAAGGATATAGACTTTGGAGAATTGATGATTCATCTTAAGGGTGCCAAGGGCGATAAAGATCGGATTACTGTCTTTCCCGACAAGCTAAAAGTTGATATCGAAAGGCTGATTGACGGGCGCAATTTAAATGATTTTGTTTTTGCCAGCGAACGCGGAGGCAAGCTAACTGAACGCACGGCGCAGATTGTTTTTGAAAAAGCTTTGAGTTCCGCCGGAATAAGAAAAGAAGCGACTTTTCATTCTCTGCGCCATAGTTTTGCTACGCACTTGCTGGAGAATGGCGTGGATGTGCGCTATGTGCAGGAGTTGCTCGGACATGCGAATATCAGAACTACGCAACTATATACCAAAGTGACGAATCCGATGTTGAGGAAGATTAATAGCCCATTATGAAAATCAAAACATATCACATCATAACTATAGGCTGCCAAATGAACGTTTCTGATTCGGAGCGGATTGCGGGTTATTTGGAAGGTCTTGGTTTTGTTTTTACTAAAAAGCGCAATCAAGCAGATATAATTATAACTACGACATGTGGGGTGCGGCAATCGGCCGAGGATCGTGTTTATATGCTGTTGCCGAAAATCAAGAAAGTTAATCCTAAGGTAATTACCGTGGTGACCGGTTGTCTTGCGGGGCGTGCGGATGTACAAAGGCGATTGAAGGATATTGTGGATATTTGGCTGCCTATTATTGACTTGCAAAAACTGGGAAAATTATTAAACAAAAAGACGCGTGTTAGCAGCAGCCTTGGCGGATATCTGAAAATTAGTCCTAAATACGAATCTACCGTAAGCGCGTTCGTGCCGATTGGCAACGGTTGCGATAATTTTTGCGCCTACTGCGTCGTACCTTATGCGCGAGGCCGGGAAATCTATCGGCCGGCGGAAGAAATTTTATCAGAGATTAAAGGGCTGGTGAAGAAAGGATATAAGGAAATTTTCTTGATTGCGCAGAATGTTAACTCGTATCAATCACATAACGTGCAACGCATAACGCATAACAAGAAGACAATAAATTTTGCTCAATTATTAAAGGTAGCAAATGATATTCCCGGTAATTTTTGGATAAGATTTGCCACCAGCCATCCTAAGGATATGTCGAATGAATTGATTGATACGATTGCGAATTGCGAGAAGGTCTGTCATCAAATTCATCTGCCGGCGCAAGCAGGGGATAATGAAATACTCCGACGGATGAACCGGAAATACACACGGGAACATTATTTGCGATTGATAAAAAAAATCAGATTTGCTTTGCCCGACGCCTCAATCAGCACCGACGTAATTGTCGGTTTTCCGGGTGAGACCAGAAAACAGTTTCAAAACACAGAAAACCTTTTTCGTCAGGCCAAATTCGACCAGGCATTTATCTCGCAATATAGTCCGCGTCCGGGAACATCGGCGGCGAAGCTGAAAGACAATATTCCTAAAATTGAGAAAAAAAGACGTGAAGAAGTTTTGATGAAAATTTTACGGCGGACAGCAGCGGCAAAGAATCTGCAGTATATAAAAAAAACCGTGGACGTTTTGCTTGAAGGACATAAGGGTGATTATTTATTCGGTAAGACTAAAACCGGAAAGAACATTCGCCTAGCTGCTAATACCGATCTAAAAATAAAAATCGGAGAATTTGTAATAGCTAATGTTATCAGTACGAAAGATTTTGGAATGACAGGAAAAATATGAAAATAAAAACCCTCGGACCAAGACGTCCGAGGGGTGAGGTGTCAGCGAGTAGCGCTGATAAAAAGACCGTTTCGTCCGGTTTCTCCGCGACGGCTTGAAAAAAATACATGTTTTCCATTGCGCTCCCGCTGGCAGTGAGAGCAGAGCATTGAGGTTTCAATCTGCTTTTGTCTGATTCCTGCTTGAATCAGTTGCTGGGTGATAACACCGCGCAGATCAAGCTGCCAATGCTTTTTGTCTCGGCCCTTGTGAAAATGGCGGTGATAGGGAATCATCTTCTTCCAGACATCTTCGCCGACCTCGTAGCACCTCACGCAGATGCCGCCTAACAGTCCCACGCGAAGATTTTTTAAAGGGCAGCCAAGATTTTCTGTCACCTGTTTCATGGCGTTACCGACGATGTTCTTGGCACAGCCACTCCAGCCACTGTGGACCAGACCGATAACGCGAATCGGATCGTGTTTCTCGGTGAGAAAGTCTCCGTGAATCAGGATGTGGGGGCAATCGCCCGTGTTGCTTGTCAGAATCGCCGGCTTCCACATTCTGTCGTTTTTTGGAGCGAGGTGAACCGAATACATCAAACCATCACAATTGAACGATTGGCTCTTTCCACCGATGTTCGGCGGCACAACCAAAACCCTGTCATTGTGTTCAGGCCTCATTCGAAAAATCGTATCATGTCCAAAATGTTCCCGGAGCAGGCCTAATAACTCCGGTGAGCCGTTGTTGAGCCCCTCCTTGACGCATTTTACATCATTCAGGGTAATCAAATGCCTGACTCCCCGGCCTCCGAGGGTACTGAATTTTATCACTCGAAGCAGTGAATTTTCCGCGCCTTGCTTCAGCTTTACTCTCAATGTGCAGTCCTCCTTTGGATTGGTTGTATAAATTTCTTGTTATTATATTATTTTTTATATAAATGTCAATGGTCAAACATAAATTAATAGTAATTTTAGGGCCAACCTCTTCAGGCAAAACCAGATTTGCAGTACAATTGGCTACTAAATTGAATGCTGAGATTATCAGCGCGGACTCGCGCCAGGTTTATCGCGGGATGGATGTGGGAACGGGGAAGGACCTGGCCGAGTATTCGGCCAAGTTCAAAGTTAAAAGTTCAAAGTTAAAAGTGACTCAAATTAAATATCACCTGATTGATGTCGTTAATCCCAACCAAGAATTTAATTTGGCGATGTATAAAAAGTTAGCGGAAAAGGCGATTGAAGATGTGCATAGGCGCGGCAAGTTGCCGATTTTAGTCGGCGGTTCAGGACTTTACCTTCAGGCGGTGGTTAATAATTATCAGTTAAGTCATGCCGGGGCCGATGAGAGTTTAAGAAAAAAATTAGAGAAAAAAACCGTTGAAGCCTTATATCAAGAACTCGTTCTATTGAACAAAAAATTCGCGGAAAAAATCAATAATAGCGACCGGCACAATAAACGTAGGTTAATTCGTTATTTGGAAATTCAACAACAGGGCAGCGCGCGGATGAACAAAGAGGCAGAGAAATATAACAGCCTGATTATCGGACTTACTAGGTCAAAAAAAGAATTGGATGAAAGAATTAAGGCGCGGTTACTGGAGCGGTTGGAAAAAGAAGATTTGGCTGGGGAGGTGAGAAGATTACATCGCGAAGGGGTAAGCTGGCAACGGCTGGAATCCTTCGGTTTGGAGTATAAATTCGTCAGTCGGTTTTTGCAGAAAAAAATTACATATGAGGAAATGGTAGAGCGACTGAATCGTGCAATTAAGCGTTATGCTCAAAAACAGCTAACCTGGTTCAGGCGCTGGGAAAAACAAGGCAAAGTTATTCATTGGGTTAAGAAACAAACGGCAGTTGAAAAATTAATTAAAGATTTCATCTGATAGACCGGTTGCCCAATAAGTTTCTACTGCAATCTCCAGATTTCGGCAAACTTTTCCAAAAATCTTTTCGCTAATATATCCATATTACTTCAAAGATTTTTGGAAAAATTTCCTCAAAATCTGAAAATTTCGTCACGAAGCTTATTGGGCAACCGGTCTAATAAAAAAGGAGGCGCGAATTGAATCGGCCTCCATTGGCAACAGCTGTTCAATGACAAGCTGCTTTTGTTCCCAGTTTCACTGCCTCTACAGGAAACAGCTTTCTGGGCAAGCATTCGCCGTCCACGTAGCACGGGGCGTTTTCCGGCAACCGGGGCAGCAAAGGCGTCTGATCGCAATCGCCTCCCTGATACATCAGGCATGGCTTGGTTTCCTTCGGTTTTTCCACACCTTTCGGCCTTACTGCCGTCGGTTTCCAGTTCATCTTCCGTCTCCTTTCAAATGAGTTGAAGGTGCAATCCGATGTTAGTTTAGAGGCTGTCTCAAAAATGGATATTTACCTGATTTGGGTCAGATTGATTAATCAATCATTTCTGAGACTGCCTCTAAAAAAATCCCCGCCGATTGGCGGGGATTTTTATAAATAATTTATTGACCGGCTTCGTTCAGCCGAATGTGCGGTGCAGTGAATTGGCCAGCAACTTTTTGTCATCTTTTTAATTGTAGCACCACAAGGAATGGCGGTCAAGGATTACATCTTCAAAATCACATTAATTAGTAGTATCGGAACCGCCTTCAATATCCCTACTGATCGCATCTCCGGTTTCTTTTATCGCCTTCTCGCTGGCAGCGGCCTGTTTGCGTAGGTTCGCAACTCTAAACTTCTCGTATAACGCAGCTTCCGCTTCCGGTCCCTTAACCTTCGCCTCTTTGACCTCCTTTTCGGTGGGCGTGAAAGTACCGATATCTAATTTTGTATTATCTACATTATCGACTGGCTTACGTAGTGGTTCAGATTCCGGCGTTTTCGGAGCTCTGAAGCCTAATGTTTCAAAGATTCCCATAATTTTAATTTAGTTAATTAATTTTTTAAATATTTTAATTAAAATCTGCGGGTTTGCCTTGCCTTTAGTGGCTGTCCCGCCGATGGCGGGATCGATCGAATTATTCATTTCAACAATTTCTTAAATAGTTCCAACAAGAGACTGGGGTTTGCCTTGCCTTTAGTGGCTGTCCCGCCGATGGCGGGATCGATCGAATTATTCATTTCAACAATTTCTTAAATAGTTCCAACAAGAGACTGGGATTTGCCTTGCCTTTCGTGGCTGTCCCGCTGGAGGCGGGATCGATCAAATCTTTCAGGTCAGTAATTTTTTAAATAGTTCTAGTAAGAGGCCAGGATTTGCCTTGCCTTTCGTGGCTGTCCCGCCGATAGCGGGATCGATCAAATTATTCATCTCAACAATTTCTTAAATAGTTCCAACAAGAGACTGGGGTTTGCCTTGCCTTTCGTGGCTGTCCCGCTGGAGGCGGGATCGATCGAATAATTCATCTTAGTAGCTGCTTAAAAAGTTCAATGAGTATAACGGGGTTTGCTTTTCCTTTCGTGGCTGTCCCGCTGGAGGCGGGATCGATCGAATAATTCATCTTAGTAGCTGCTTAAAAAGTTCAATGAGTATAACGGGGTTTGCTTTTCCTTTCGTGGCTGACATTGCCTGGCCGACTAAAAATTGGATTACCTTCTCTTTACCCGCTTTATAGTCAGCGGCTTGGTCAGGGAATTTCACGATAATTTTTTTGACTACCGTCTCCAGCTCGCCTTCGTCATGCATTTGCTCAAGACCAAGCGAGCTCATCAGCTCGGAAGGATCACCGCCTTTATGGTACATACTCTCCAAAATGGTTTGGCCGGCCGAGGAATTGACCTTGTTTTCAAAAATTAAAATAATCAGTTCGGCAAAATTTTCCGGCGTTATTTTT
>Ga0265296_1004116_pt1 | contig 12846 bp, 10 predicted proteins | sample MunlanPumphouse1_FD_189073 | JGI IMG/M metagenome (GOLD analysis project Ga0265296, IMG submission 189073) | Groundwater microbial communities from a municipal landfill in Southern Ontario, Canada - Pumphouse #1 | ecosystem: Environmental > Aquatic > Deep subsurface > Groundwater | place... | reverse complement strand
TCCACTTCTTGCGCAACGCCGCGTCTTCCGGTCCCATGGTCAGCTGCCTGCCACCCGATTCGGCAGCCACGGCCGAGTTGGCCGCCTTTACTGCTTTTGGATCAAGCGGCGTTGTTGCTTTTCTATATTCACACATTGGTCAATAACCGAGTGATACGAACAGTTCATATTCGTCGATATGATTCATCTTTTCCGTGCCCGACAACCCCTGTCTCCCCAAGATATCACCTGCCCATGATGTGCGGGGATTCGTATCAAAATCATGACCGTAACGCATCATGCAATCCAAGAAGCGTTCAACATCCGTTTCATCGGTAACTTCGTAGGACTCGGCCTTTTTCATGCCGGATTGTATGATGATGCGAAGTTCCTGGTCCCCAATGCCCATCGTTTCTTCGGTAAAAGCAGACCGTAAGTGACTTATCATGCGATCTTCAAAACGTTTCAGCATGCATTGACTTAAAATTTCAATTTGGTCTTTTCTTATTATCAGCATATTCAACCAATAAATATTTTTTTTAACGTTGGCTTAACTAATCTTTATATTCTCCTGCCGCAATACACCCGACAAGTTCCGAAACCGGGAAACGGATCCCGGATCTTCATCTTCGAAAACATAATGTTGAACCGGGCCGAAAACGATCCCCAGTTCCTTTGCATTGCAGGTAGGCAGGTAGACCCGTAGAACCCTCGGATCGTAATAGCGGAAATAGAGGGAACTGCCATTCTCGTCATAGACCATGATAAAGGTTCGAAAATGGCGTTTCAGTTCGTTGAGCGTGGCGGGTGATCCTGCAAAGACACCCCAGCTCTTCCCCCAGCCGTTTTCCACGACCCATTCCGTGAAGGGATCTTCCCGCTGAAGCTCGACGAGATATGGCGCTACCCAGGCCAACTCCCGGGCTTTCTCTCCACGATAAAGGCATGTGCTCTCCAAGCCGGAGTTCACGATCTTCGGGTAGATCGATTCGTCCCTCGCCGCGTCCAGCAGGGCATACACCCGGGGAGGCTCTTTTTCCTCGTCAAGCCACCACAGGTGGTCGATCACCCTCTTGACGTGGGGAGATGTCATGAAGACCCCTTTCCGCTCCTTCCCCGCCTCTTCCTGCGGGCCGCACGGGCACGCCCGCTCAGGACGGTCAGGTGTCGCAGAGCGGCGCTCCCGAGTTCGCCGCCGACTGAAGCGCCTGGGCCTGCGGAGTGGAGGTAGGAGGAGCGGCCGCAGCCGTCTTTGCACCCGGCTTGTCTTTATCCGCCTCGAGCGGCGATTTCGGGGCCTCCGGCGATGAGCCGGATCCCGATCCCGCGGAACCGCCGCTGTTGATTTTCACCATGGTCCCCTGAATCGTCACGCCGCCGGGTCCGATGTCCACGAAGTTTCCGCCCACTTTCAGCGTCACCTGGGTGCCGGCTTCAACGACGACTTTTGTTCCCGCTTTCAGGTGGATCTCCAGCCCCGCGTCAAGGGCATGCTTCATCCCCACCTTTTCCTGCATGTCCATGCCGACTTTGAGAGAAACGGTGCCATCGACCTTCTCGTTGTGGTCCCCCGTGACCGTCAGGTGTTTGTCTCCCTCGACCATTTCCAGCTGGTCCCTTTTCACGATCAGGTGGCGGTCCTGCCCGATCCACTCCATCGCGTCCTTCTCGATCCGAACGTCCAGGTTCCGCTGGCCGTGAACGAAAACCTGCTCCTGGTCCTTCAAATCCTCGAACCGGATCTCGTTGAAGCCGCCGCCGCCCTTCGAGCTGTCCGTCTTGATCGTGCTCCTGGTCTTCTCGTCCGGAAGCTTGTACGGCGGCATGCAGTCCGCGTTGTAGACACGACCCGTGATGATCGGCTGGTCGGGGTCCCCCTCCAGGAAGTCCACGATCACCTCCTGGCCGATCCGGGGGATGAAGATGGCGCCGTACATGCTCCCCGCGAACATGCTCGCCACCCGGATCCAGCAGGAGCTCTTTTCGTCCCGCTTCCCCAGGCGGTCCCAGTGGAACTGCACGCGGACACGGCCGTACTTGTCCGTGTCGATCTCCTCGCCCTTCGGGCCCACCACCAGCGCCGTCTGCGGACCCTCCACCACCGGCCGCGGAGTCACCCGCTCCGGGCGGAACGTCACCGACCCCGGGATCCCCGCGAACGTGTTCCCGTAGCGGAACCCTCCGTCCTCCGTCCCCTTGGAAGCCGCCTGCGCGTACTCCTGCAGCGTCTGCGGCTGCTTCCCCTCGTGGACCACCTCCACCAGGAGATACTCCCGGTTGAAACCGCCGTTCTCGTGGTCCGACAGCTTGAACTTGGTTCCCGGGAGGAAACCGCGGCACGTGCCCTTCCCCCCGGCCACCTCCCGCAGAGCCTGGGCCTCCTGCAGGCGCACCTGGGTCAGGCTCTTCCCCCGGGTCGGGTCCATGTAGATCCCCGGGTAGTCGTACGACTCGTACTTCTGGTCCAGTTTCGGCGTCTGCCGCGCCTCGTCCTTCGTCGTCAGGTCCAGCGTCACCTTCTCGAAGTTGAAGTCCCGGCGCTCCACCTTCCCGGTCCGCACGCTCCGCGAAAGGGAGAAGTCGTGAACGCACTCCTCCTCCGGAACCTTCCCCTCCGAAATGTGAAACGGAACCTGCGCCGGAGCCGCTCCGCCCCCCAGGCTCCCGTACGCCATCGGGTCGTTCCCGAACACCGCCACGTGCTTCTTCTCTTCATGCTCGAAATAGTAGAAGATCCCCTCCTCCTCCAGGAGGCGGGAGATGAAATCCAGGTCCGTCTCGCGGTACTGGACGCAGTACTCCCGGACCGGGGGCTTCACCTGCGCGCCGAACCGGAACCGGTCCGCGGGCAACCCCGCATCCTTCAGGACCTCCGTCACGATCGCCTTCACGTCGACCTTCTGGAAGATCCGGCAGTCCCGCTCCAGGGACAGGAACCACATCGAGGGGACCACCTCCGCGCGGTACAGGTGGAAACGCCCCTTCCCCCCGGGACGCTCCCCCGTGTTCTCGAACCGGCGGACCACCCCGTGCACGTACCGGGTCGGATCCTGCGTCTTCCGGTCCAGAAGCTTAAGCAACGCCTCCTGCCCCACCACGTCGTCGAACGGAATCTCCCCGTCCTCGCTCGCCAGAACCAGGGTGCACACGAACCCGGACGACAGCCGCTCGCGCAGCGTGAACTCCACGACCCCGAAGGCGTGCGAGGAACCCTTCCCCAGGACTTCGAACAGAAAATCGGGGTCCTGAACTGTCGGTGCGATCGCCATCGAAGGCCTCCCTATTGCTTCTTCAGTTCGCGAATTCGACCTTGAAGGAGCCGTCCTCCGCCAGCGCCAGGTGGACGCCGGAAGGCATGACACCCTCGCCGAGCCGGTTCAGGATTTCCCGGGACATCATGGGGAGGACCGCCCCCCGCAGGATGTGGTCGATGTTGCGCGCCCCGGTCTCCACCTCGGTGCGGCGGGCCGTGATCTGATCCACGACCCCGGGGGCGAAGGTCATCTTCATCTTGTTGCTCTCGGCCAGGCGCCCCGCCAGCCTGCGGAGCTTGAGCTCGACGATCTCCTTGAGGTACTTCGGGTCGAGGATGTAGAACGGCACGATGGTCATTCGCGCGAGGAGGGCCGGCTTGAAGTGGCTGGAGAGGATCGGCCGGATCGCCGAGGACAGCACGTCCAGCGCCGGTCGCTGGCCGTTCGAGCACATCTGCGTGATGACGTCGGTGGCGAGGTTGCTCGTGAGGAAGAGGATCGTGTTCTTGAAGTCGATGACGCGCCCCTCCCCGTCGGAGAGCATCCCCTTGTCGAAGACCTGGTAGAAGATGTTCATCACCTCGAGGTCGGCCTTCTCGACCTCGTCGAGGAGAACGACCGAGTAGGGGCGCTGCCGCACGGCCTCCGTGAGGACCCCCCCTTCCCCGTAACCGACGTACCCGGGCGGGGAGCCGATGAGGCGGCTCACCGTGTGCTTTTCCTGGAACTCGCTCATGTTGATCGTCACCATGAACCGTTCGCCGCCGAAGAGAAGCTCGGCCACCGCGAGGCCCATCTCCGTCTTCCCGACGCCGGAAGGCCCCACGAACAGGAAGACGCCCATCGGCTGCCGCGGATCCGTAAGGCCTGTCTTGGAAGCCCGCACCGCCTCGCCGATGACGGAAATCGCCTCGTCCTGCCCCTTGATCCGTCCCTTTAGGTTCGCCTCCAGGCTTATGATGCTGTTCGCCTCGTCCCGGAGCACCTTCCCCAGGGGGATCCCCGTCCAGTCGGAGACGACCTTGGCCACGATGTCGGGGTCGACCTCGATCCGGATGAGGGGCGCGTCGCCTTGGATCTCCGCGAGCTCCTTCCCCAGCGCGTCGACCTGCGCCTTGAGCTCGGCCTGTTTCTCCTCCGGCCCGTTCCCGCTGCGCAGCTCGAAGAGATCCCGCCGGGCCGCGACGAGGTTCTGCGCCGCCTGCTGCTCCTTCTTCCACCGCTCCGTGAGCGTGACGACTTCCGCGCCCAGGCTCGCCAGGGACTTGTCGATCTCCCCGATCCGCTCCTCGTCCACCGCGAACCCGTGCGTCCGGTCCCGGTCGAGGGCCTTCCTCTCCCGCTCGAGCGCCTGGATGCTGCGTTCCTTGTCCTCGACCACGTCTGGCTTGGCGGAGAGAATGACCTTCACGCGGGCCGCGCTCGTGTCGAGGAGGTCGACGGCCTTGTCCGGGAGCTGGCGCCCGGAAATGTACCGGCTCGACAGTTCCGCGGCGGCGACGATCGCGTCGTCCCGGACGACTACCTTGTGCGCGTCCTCGTACTTCTCCTTGAGCCCCCGGAGGATGAGGACCGTCATCTCCTTCGACGGCTCGTCGAGCTTGACGAGCTGGAAGCGGCGGGCCAGGGCCGCGTCCTTCTCGAAGTATTTCTTGTACTCGGACCAGGTCGTGGCGGCGACGGTCCGCAGCTCGCCGCGGGCCAGGGCCGGCTTCAGGAGGTTCGCCGCGTCGGATCCGCCGGCGGACCCTCCCGCCCCGATGAGGGTGTGCGCCTCGTCGATGAAGAGGATGATCGGCTTGGGCGACCCCTTGATTTCGTTGATGACGGACTTCAGGCGGTTTTCGAACTCCCCCTTGACGCCCGCGCCCGCCTGCAGGAGCCCCATGTCGAGGCCCAGGATGGTGGTCCCCTTGAGGAGGTCCGGCACGTCCCCCTGGACGATGCGGAGCGCGAGCCCCTCGACGACCGCCGTCTTCCCGACGCCCGGCTCCCCCACGACGATGGGGTTGTTCTTCCGGCGCCGCGCCAGGATGTCGATCATCTGGTGGATCTCCCGGTCGCGCCCGAAGACGGGGTCGATCTCCCCGGCCGCGGCTTTCGCCGTGAAGTCGGTGCAGAAGCGCGCAAGCGACGTCCCGTCGCCGGCGGGGGCGGCCGACTCCCGCATCTGGCGCTTCTCGTCGGAGGACAACGTCTCGATCGACCCCTTGACGACCGACCCGAACTTCGAGAGGAGCGACTCGCGCCCGACGGCCCGCAGGAGATCGATGTACCGACCCTCCCCGAGCTGGATCGGCCGGGCAAGGAAGGCGAGGAGGAGCGCCCCCGAGCGGATCCGGTTCTCCTCGAGGTCCACGGAGGCCATGAGCCACGCGTCCTGGATCCACTCCAGGAGGAGCGGAGAGAAGACCGGCTTCCCCGCGTTCCCGGTGCGGAGCTCCTCGATCGTCTGGCCGAGGACCTTCCGGACGTTCCCGGGATCGACATCGAAGTTGCGGAGGACGAGGGACATGTCCGACTGCGGCTCCTCGAGGATCTTCGCGAACACGTGCTCCACGGTGACCTCGTAATGGGTCCGGGAGACGCACAGCCCCGCGGCCCCTTCGAGCGCCCGCGTGCAGAAAGTGTTGAGCCGGCCGAGGAGCGTTTTGATGTCGACAGTGATCATGAACCCTGCCTCCTAGGAGTATTGTGGCGGAAAAACCGCCCTGACCTCGCCGAGTTTTTCCCCCGAGAAGATCCACGTGTCCCACCCGAGCGTCGATAGCCGGTCGGCGCCCAGGCGCACGGTCCCGGCCTCCCCCTCGGCCATCGTGAGCTCGATGTCGTACTCGAGCGGGTCGGTAAGGTAGAAACGGACGAGGGACACCATTTTCCTGTGGAGCGCGTTCCCCGGCAGGAGGGCGTTGTAACGGTCGATGGAGACCGGCCCCAGCTGCAGGCGGAACTTCCCCGTGCGGTCGTCGAGCTCCATCCCGATCCGGCTGTCACCCCCAAGCGTGCACGCCGTCCCCCCGAGGGCAAAACGCTGGTCCTCAGGGATCCGGATCGTCCGCTTCACGCAAGGAAGGATATCCACCGGGACCTCCCCCAGCGCGTCCCGCAGGAGCGTCGCCAGGCCCAGGGCCGACCGGGGGTACTGCGTGACCAGGCCCGCGTAGCGGAGGAGCGCGAAGGCGTCGGTGACAAGTTCCCTCTGCGACTTCTCTCCGAGCCCGACGAGGCAGAAGAGCCGTTCGACGTCCTCGGGATTCTTCTCCTCGATGACGCGCAGGAACGGACGGTATTTCGCCCAGCACCGTACCAGGTGGAGGTAGAGCCTGTGGTTGAGGACGTCGAGGAAGTCGCGCGTGACCGACGACTCGTCGGACGCCTCCGCGAACAGGTCTTCCGTGTAGAAAGTGGGGAGGGGAGAGGAGGCGCCGTATAGCCCCAGAAATGTTGCGGTGACGCGGAAACCCGGCTCGTCCAGCTCCGTCGTCTCCTCGATCCGGGCGATGTCCCCCGGCGGGAAGCGCAGGGAGAGCTCCGGCCGGAAGCGGATGCGTCCCCTCTCTCCGTGCTCCGGCTCCTCGCCGTCCGGCGAGGGTGGAGAAAGGAATCGCAACAGGCGGACCGCCTGGAAGAAGCCGTACGCCGACCCTTCCTTGAGCAGGTCGAATTTTAAAGCAACGGATGGTTCCCGATTCGAACCGGCCACCGGTAAACGTCCCCTTTCAGCGTTTCCTGCACGACCAGGCACGTGAAGGTGTTGATCGCGGCGTAGTTCCCGATGAAGTGGTCGAGGACGCAGCCGAAGAGGAAAAGGTCGCCCGGCCCGGCGAAGTGGTCCTGCCGCAGCCGGATCCCGATCTCCTGCCCCCGCATCGGGAGACCGTCCACCAGGCGGTCCGTCGGTTTCGCCTCGACTCCCTCGATCCCCCCGACCCGCTTCCTGTTGGAAGCGAGGGAAACCCGGTCCCGGCTGTCGGGGAAGAGGTAAAGATCCAGGAGGGCGCGGAGGTTCTCGCCACGAGCCAGGGAAAGGTAGTTGAGCGAGAGGTGGGAGATGAGCCTCCACATCAGGTTCGTCCCGATCGGCGGGGGGACGCTGAACGTGGGCGGCGTGATGTCCCGGAACTCCGCGTATTCCGGGGTGCTGACCGTGGCATGGGAGACGTCGCCCTGTCGCAGCGACTCGGGGAGCGTGCCGTTGGTGCAGGTCAGCCGAAGGGACAACGTCTCCGCGACGGGTACGCCGGCTTCCGGCGGGTAAGCCACCGACAGGTACACGTCGGAGCCGGTCCCGGAGACCGAGGGCCTCCGCGACGTGTGATACATGGGGACGGTGCGGTGATCCGGGTTGAAGAGCTCGAACGGCGCGTACTTGCGCTCCTGCGCCGTACCCTGGACGAACCCGACGACGCTGTCGACGGAGAAGACCTGGTAATGGGCGGTGTTCGACCCGGAGGGGCGGACGAGGTACTCCGCGCTCCGGTGGTCGAGGGAGATGGGATCGGCGTCGTGCGGGAACACGTTGACGGCCGGCGTGGCGAACAGGGCGAAGCTCTCCCGCTTGATCTTCTGCGGGGGGATGCCGGTTTCGTCGAGCTCGAAGGCGACCTCGAAGCGGGTGCCGTCTCCCCTCTCCCGCCAACGGTCCCACCCCGTGATGTCCAGGAAGAGGAACTTCGACGGGGCGACGAAGTATTCCTGCAGGACCCTGTATCCCGGAAAGGATTGGGAGGGGTACGGGATCAATCCCTCCTTTTCGCCGAAACCCACGGGGACCAGGCAATCCGGTGGAAGTTCGGCCGAGGCGCCCTTGCCGACGGGCGTCACCAGGATCCGCCGGAGGTTTCTACGCAGGAGGAGGTAGAGGTCCGCCGCCGCCGAATGATCCCCGGCGAGGAACATCCGGAGCCCCTTCGGCTGCCAGTCGGAGAGCTTCGTGCCGGTGAGTTCGAAGAGCAGCCTGATGACGGCCGCTTTCCCCGGCGGCCGCGTGTACGAAGCCTCGAGGAGGACGAGGGGGTGGACCTCGACCTCGTATGCCGTGCGGAAATAACAGGTCGTCCCCTCCACCGGCACGGACCCGACGTGGATTCCAGCGGGGACGGTCATCGGCTGTTTCAGGGTCGGCTTCGGTGAAAAGGCGATCACCGTGGTCGCTGGCAGGGGACGCAGGTAGTGCGGCAACAGGACCTGCATGAGATCGTGGACGATCTCGGGAAATTCGTCGTCGAGCTTCTGGCGCAGGAGACCCGTGAGGAAGGCCACCCCTTCGAGGAGGCGCTCCACGTCCGGGTCGGCAGCGGGCCCGCTGAGCATGGGGGCAAGCGCCGGGTGCGCCCGGGAAAACTCGGCCCCCAGCTCCCGGAGCGAGGCCAGTTCCTGCTGGAAATATTTATTGAACATCGTCGGCGCACGTCCCTTAAAAAACGGATTGGCGGGGGGATCATCCCTCCCCGCTTTCAGTCCTTGAGACGGATCTTCCCGTCGGAGTCGATCGTCGTCTCGAACCGGACCTGGTGCCTCGAGTCGCAGGCGAGCCGGGCGGAAATCTGGAAACGCAGGCTCAGGCGGTCATCCTCCTGCGGGACGAAGGCCACCCGGACCCCTTTCAGGCGGGGCTCGTACTTCTGGATCGTCGCCCGGAGGACCCTTTCGAGTTCCCGTACCGCCTCTCCCCCGAGCTGAAGATACTCGCCGAATTCCGGAACGCCGTAATCGTCGGCGATCGGGACGTTCCCCTGGCGCGTGTTGAGGATCCGCTGAAGGTGCGAGAGCACCGAATCGTTGACCCTCCGCGGATCCTCGACACTACGCCGCGCCGGCTCCTTTTCCCAGGACCGGAACCGTTCGAGAAGCCTTTCCTCGCGCATCGTCAATCAATCGTGATCAGGTCTTGGCTTTCCAGGCATCCTCCTGCTCCGTCTTCGCCACGAGCATCGCCCACGAAATCTTGTCGTAGGTGAAGGACACATCCTCCGTCTGCGGAAGGCTGGCGTTCGCCGGATCGTTCGTGGGAGGCGTTATCGACCGGATCGATATGACGACCGCATTCGTAAGCTTTACGGTGTAATAGTGCTGCTGCCCCCCCTCGCCGCTCGGCTCCGGACGGGGAAAGTAGATCTCGATGTCCATCACCTCGTTTTGCGTCAGGGCCTTGTAGAGGAGCGGCGTGGCCCTGTCCCACAACTTCGTCACGACGTACGGCTTGTGCACCCGGCGACCCGTGGCCATTCCACTCATCCTGTCGACATTGAGATCGACCTCATGGGTGGTCGCGAGCACCTGGATCAGGTTCTTGATGTCCTCCGGGAGCTTGCACTCCGGGTTCGCCCAAAGGTTGCCGACGCTTTCCACCGTATTCGCCTTCTCGGAGATATTCCCCTGCTTCTTCCCCTTGATCTTCATCCAACCGGAAACAGCCATTTCATGCTCCTCCTTTCGATTGTCTCTATCGAAATTACTGCTTGTCGAGCTTGCCCACGAGGGACAACGTGAAGAAGGCGCCCATGAACTTGAAGTGGGGCCGTACCTTCAGGGACACGCGGTACCAGCCGGGGTCGCCCTCGACGTCCGACACGTCCACCTGGGCCTCCCGTAAAGGACGCCGGCTCCGCACGGCGGCCGAGGGGTTCTCCTGGTCCGAGACGTACTGTCCGATCCAGGTGTTCAGCTCCGCCTGGAGCTCTCCCCGCTCCTTCCACGTCCCGATGTTCTCCCGCTGGATCACTTTCAGATAATGGGCCAGGCGGTTGATGACGAACATGTACGGCAGCTGGAGGCCGAGCTTGTAGTTCAGCTCCGCCTCCTTTCCCGCCTTGCTCGTCCCGAAGTACTTCGGCTTCTGGACGGAGTTCGCCGAGAAGAAGGCGGCGTTGTCGCTCCCCTTCCGCATCGTGAGGGCGATGAATCCCTCCTCCGCGAGCTCGAACTCCCGCCGCTCGGAGATGAGGACCTCGGTCGGGATCTTCGTCTGCGTGGCGCCCATCGACTGGAACTGGTGCAGCGGGAGGTCCTCGACGGCGCCGCCCCCCGCCGGCCCGATGATGTTCGCGCATATGCGGTACTTCGCGAAGCTGTCCGCCAGGCGGCTGGCGAAGGCGAAGGCGGCGTTCCCCCACGAATAGTCGGTGTGGCTCTGGGAGACGTCCTCCTGGTACTTGAAGGACTTCACCGGCAGCGTATCCGGTCCGTAGGGAAGCCGCAGGAGGAAGCGGGGCATCGCGAGGGCCACGCAGCGGGCGTCCTCGGTCTCGCGGAATGCCCGCCACTTGGTGTACTGCGGGCTCTCGAAGATCGACTTGACATCCTTGAGGTTGGGGAGGTTGTTGAAGTCCGTCAGGCCGAAAAAGGCCGGGCCCGCGGAGGCGACGAACGGGGCGTGCGCCATCGCCGCCACGCTCGCCACGTACTGGAGGAGCTTGACGTCCTGCGGCCCGGGGCCGAACTCGTAGTTCCCGATCATCGACCCGTACGGCTGGCCCCCGAACTGGCCGTACTCCGCCGTGTAGGCGATCTTGTAGAGGCCGGACTTGACGATCTCCGGAGCGTCCTCGAAGTCCTCGAGGAGGTTCTCCTTGGTCACGTTGAGGACCTCGATCCTGACGTTCTCCCGGAAATCGGTCTTGTCGACGAGGTACTTGAGCGAACGCCAGGCCGACTCGATCTTCTGGTACGCCTCGTTGTGAAGGATCGCGTCGAGCTGGAGGGAAAGCTTCTTGTCGATCTCCGAGACCATGTCGTCGATGAGCGCCCCGGAGACTTTCAAGCCTTCCCGCCCCGGCTCGAGGAGCTGGGAGATGAACGCCTCGACTCCCTTGCGGGCGAGAGTGTACGTCTCGTCCTTCGGGCTGAGCTTCGTCGCCTGGACGATCTCGTCGAGGAGTGACGGTTGTTCGACGGCCTGCGCCTGTGCCTGCTTGCTCTTTTCCTTTTCCGTTGTCATCGACGGCCCCCTATTCTTCGATCCCGACTTCTTTGAGGAGCTGTTTCCGCGCGGCTTCGTCCTTCACGAGCTCCTGGATCTTCTTGCGGAACTCGGGGACGTTGGACATCGGGCTCTTGAGGGCCCGGAGGGCTTCCCGCAGGTCGAGGAGCTTTTTTAGTTCCGGCACCTGCTCGGCGACCGCCTCGGGACCCAGATCCTTCATCGAGGAGATGTCGAGCTTTACGGCCATCTCGTCGTCCGGCTTTCCCGACAGCCGGTTCGGGACGTTGATGTTCAGGCCGATGTTCTGGGACTTGAACACCTCGTTGAAGTTGTCCTTGTCGATGTTGAGGGGGGCCCGCTTCTCCAGGGGACTATCGTCGGGAGTCCCCGTGAAATCCCCCATGACGAGGAGCTTGAGAGGAAGTTCCACCTCCTCTTTGGCGTCGCCCGTCGCCGGGCGATAAACGATGTTCACGCGTTCCTTCGGAGCTACCGACCCTTCCTTGGCCATGTGACCCTCCTTTGCTTGGGATCATCGTCGAACGTTATTTCCTTTAAATCCCTCCTCCTTTCACGGGGTGTCATTTCCGTGCTTTCGTCAACCGCAACGCCTCCATCGGATTCAGGTTGGCCATCCGGCCGAGAACGGCGGCGGCGCTCGCCCTGGAGGCGGGATCCGGCTGCGCCTCGTAGACGGACAGCGCAAGCCGCAGCCCCCGGAGCGCGACTTCAGGGTCGTACTCCTCGAGCCGGAACGCGTCGATGTCCGCGACGATCCGCTCGGCCTGGGGGACGGCGACTCCGGGCTGCCGCCCGCCGATGAGAACCTGGACGACAGCCATCCTCCACAACATCTCCTCTCTCCGGGAAACGGCGGACCGCATTCTTTGATGGAGCGGCTCCACGGCCTCCGAGAGCTTCCCCTTGCCCGCCAGTTGCAAGGCTTTCCCCAGCTCCGCCTGCAGGTCCGTCCCGTCCGCGCCCGGCTCCGCGACGGCCGCAGGCCCGGCCCCTGACCCTGTCCCGAGGGCGATCGTCTTGAGCCACTGCCTCGTGTCCGCATCGGCGAACGGTTTCCCGTCGGAGAACGCCAGGTCCTCCACCCCGTGGAATCGGTGGACGAAGTACGCCGTCTCCTGGCAGACCGCGTCGAGAGCCCTCTGGTACTGCTCCCCGAGAACCGACAGCGCCTCCGCGGAGTAGCGGTTCAGGTCGAGCCAGTACGCGGAGGTGGACAGGGCCGACTCCGCCGCCCGCGCGAGCCCTTCGGAATTCGCGCGGGACTGCATGTCGGCGAGCGGACCGGAAACCTGGGGCATCGGGGGGGGAACAGTCGTCCGCCCCTCCCTCGCCTGCGGCAGGGAATCGATTTTCGTCCAGACGGCCCACCGGAGGACCCGGTAGGCGAGCGGGTCGGCCAGATTCTCTTTCCTGCGATACGCCGCGATCTCGCGCAGCTTCCGGACGATGAGGGAGAAGGCCTCGGTGGCGGCCTCCGCCGATTCGATCTCGGGGAGCACATCGCCCCGGGGGACGGCCGGAGCGGGGGCGGCTTCCTTTTTCTCCGCCTCTCTCTCCGCCTCAGCGGAGGACTCCGACGGGGCCTCCCCCGGTTTCGCCGCATCCTCGGAAGCGGACTCCAGCGCCCGCACGTACTCCAGCAGGGGACGAAGCGAGGGGGGCTCATCG
>Ga0265296_1004115_pt1 | contig 12849 bp, 10 predicted proteins | sample MunlanPumphouse1_FD_189073 | JGI IMG/M metagenome (GOLD analysis project Ga0265296, IMG submission 189073) | Groundwater microbial communities from a municipal landfill in Southern Ontario, Canada - Pumphouse #1 | ecosystem: Environmental > Aquatic > Deep subsurface > Groundwater | place... | reverse complement strand
GGCCACTTCGATGCCGATGTTGTCCTGTGCTTCCAGCGTGCTGCCGCCCACGTGCGGGGTCAGGATTACGTTGTCGTGGCGGGTCAGCGGCGATTCGAAGATATCGCCGTTGCCCTTCGGCTCGACCGGGAAGACGTCCAGCGCCGCGCCGCCGATGTGGCCGCTGGCCAGCGCAGCATCCAGCGCATCGATGTCGACCACGGTGCCGCGCGCAGCGTTGATCAGGTGCGCGCCACGGCGCATCTTCGCCAGCTCGGTGCTGCCGATCATCCACTGCGTGGACGGCGTCTCTGGCACATGCAGAGTGACGATGTCGGCGCGCGCAAGCAGGTCATCCAGGCTGGCCGCGGCACGGGCATTGCCCAGCGACAGCTTGGTTTCCACGTCGTGGAAGATCACCTGCATGCCCAGCGATTCGGCCAGAACACCCACCTGGGTGCCGATGTGGCCGTAGCCGATGATGCCCAGGACCTTGCCGCGCACCTCATGGCTGCCGCTGGCCGATTTCGACCAGCCGCCGCGATGGCATTCGGCGTTCTTCTGCGGGATGCCACGGGTCAGCATGATCGCTTCGGCGATCACCAGCTCGGCGACGCTGCGGGTGTTGGAGTAGGGCGCGTTGAATACCGGAATGCCGGCCAGTTCGGCCGCATCCAGGTCGACCTGGTTGGTGCCGATGCAGAAGCAGCCGACCGCAATCAGGCGCTTGGCCTCGGCCAGTACTTCGGCGCTGAGCTGGGTGCGCGAACGGATGCCAACGATGTGCGCTTCGGCGATCCGGGCTTTCAGCTCGTCCTCGGGAAGCGCCTTGGTGTGCGCCTCGATCTGGCTGTAGCCGGCGGCGCTGAACACCTCCACGGCGGTCTGGCTGACCCCCTCCAACAACAGTACGCGGATATCCTGCTTCGGGAACGAGGTCTTCTTCGGCGACATGGGGCGGCACGGCCAGTGGGACAGGGGCTGACCACTATGCCAGATCGCAACGCCCATGGTGCAGTGCGCAATTGGTTGCAACTGCAGCTATCGAAGGCGTTGCGGGGCTGGACGCTGGCCCCCGCCACTGGCACGCTTGCCCGTTCTTCACGCCCCGCGCTGGACCGTCATGACCGATTCCCGCATCGCCTCGTTGCAGCAGGCCTGTCCCGGCCTGAAGCTGAAGACCGACCCTGCCGACCTGGAGCATTACGGGCGCGACTGGACCCGGCGCTGGACGCCGGCGCCGCTGGTGATCGCGTTGCCGGCCACGGTGGAAGAAGTGCAGGCGGTAATGCGCTGGAGCGCGGCCGAAGGCGTGGCAGTGGTTCCGTCCGGTGGTCGCACCGGCCTGTCCGGCGGCGCGGTGGCGGCCCATGGCGAGCTGGTGCTGAGCCTGGAGCGGATGAACAAGGCGCTGGACTACGACGCCGTCGACCGCACCCTGGTGGTGCAGGCGGGCATGCCGCTGGAGGCGCTGCACAACGCCGCGCTGGAGCACGGTCTGATCTACCCGGTGGATTTCGCCGCGCGCGGTTCCTGTTCGATCGGCGGCAACATCGCCACCAATGCCGGTGGCATCCGGGTGATCCGTTACGGCAATACCCGTGAATGGATCGCCGGACTGAAGGTGGTCACTGCCACGGGCGAGCTGCTCGAGCTCAACAAGGGCCTGATCAAGAACTCCAGCGGCTACGACTTCCGCCAGCTGCTGATCGGCTCGGAAGGCACGCTGGGCGTGATCGTCGAGGCCACGGTGAAACTCACCGACCCGCCGCCGGCCAGCAACGTGATGCTGCTGGCGCTGCCCAGCTTCGACGTGCTGATGCAGGTGTTCGCCGCGTTCCGCGCGCGACTGCAGCTGCAGGCCTTCGAATTCTTCACCGACCGTGCGCTGGAGCACGTGCTGTCCCACGGCGCGCAGGCACCGTTCGATGAAGTACATCCCTATTACGTGGTGACCGAATTCGCTGCCGGTGATGAAGCGCAGGAAGCTGCGGCAATGGCCGCCTTCGAAGACTGCATGGGCAATGGCTGGGTCAGCGACGGGGTGATCAGTGCCAGCGATGCCCAGGCAGCGCAGCTGTGGCGCCTGCGCGAGGGCATCACCGAGGCGCTGGCGCGTTACAAGCCCTACAAGAACGATGTCTCGGTGCGGATCTCGTCGATGCCCGCGTTCCTGGCCGAGACCCAGGCGCTGATCGGCGACGCCTACCCGCATTTCGACGTGGTCTGGTTCGGCCATATCGGTGACGGCAACCTGCACATCAACGTGCTCAAGCCGGATGACACCAGCGATGCCGACTTCGTGACCCAGTGCGAGCACGTGACCAAGCTGCTGGCGCAGGTGCTGGCGCGCTTCAATGGCAGCATTTCGGCCGAGCACGGTATCGGCCTGGTCAAGAAGGGCTACCTGGACAGCACCCGTGGCCCGGCCGAGATCGGGCTGATGAAGGCGGTCAAGCGCGCGTTCGATCCCGAAGGGCGGCTGAATCCCGGCAAATTGTTCGACCTTTGACACGGGCAAAGACTTCACCCAGCCGTTACGCTCCACCCACCCAATCAACGAACTCCCTGACCATGATCCGTCCGCTCCTGCTGGTTGCCCTGTTGTCCCTGCCGCTGGCCGGCGTCGCTTCGAGCTTTGCCGGCACCTCGGCCGGGTCGGCGACGGGCGCCTCTTCGGGTTCCTCGGGCAGCAGCTCGGGCGATGACAAGATGGTGCTGGCCGCACGCGATGATGCGGCGGCTTTTGTCGCCAGCGATGGCCAGATCCGTGGTGCACGCCTGCAGGCGGCGCTGGTGCACCTGCGCGAGCAGGATGCAGCTGCGCAGCAGCAGAGCGACCTGCAGCTGGCGCGCGCGCTTCTGGCGCGTTGATCCGGGCGGCATGACCTCCGCGTCATCGCTTGCTGTAGAGCCGAGCCATGCGCGGCTGAATGCCAAGCGCAGACGGGCGATCACAGCAGCCACGCATGGTGTGGCTCTACTGCTGATCGCTTACGCTGCGCATGCCGCTGAGCGCCTGCAGCTGGACCCGACCGGGCTGAGCCCGGCGCAGCAGCAGGTGGCGACGCAGACACTGAGTGATGTGCAGTCGCTGCTGCCCGACGGCCTGCTGCGTGCACTGCCCGCGCAGGTGCAGGTCGGCTGGCGTGACGACCTGCCCGCGAACGTGCATGGCCGCGCCTTCGCCGGGCGCATCGCGCTGCGCCGCGACCTGCTGGATGACGATGTGGCCGGTGCCCGTCGTGCCCGCCGCAGCGCGCTGGTGCACGAACTGACCCATGTTGCTGACCGCAACAGTGCGCACTGGTCGCGCAGCGCCCGCTGGCGTGACCTTGCCGGTTGGCAGCGCAAGCCGTGGCATCTGGGCCGCGGCGACAATGCCTTCCGCGACCGCAGCCCCGATGCCTACGAGCTGACCGACCCGGCCGAGTACCTGGCGGTGAACGCCGAACACTTCGTGCTGGATGCAGAGTTCGCGTGCCGCCGCCCGGCACTGGCGCAGTGGTATCAGGCGCACTTCGGTACGCCGCCATCGTTGCCTGCGCCGCACTGCGCTGGCACCGTTCCACTGCTGCAGGCCGATGCGGAAGAGGGCGCGGCGTCGCTGCTGCAGCTTGACCCGTCGCGTGTGTACGCCGTGGACTATCTGTTCGCCGAAGGCAGTGCGCAGCCGATGAGCCGTTGGGGCCACAGCATGCTGCGGCTGGTGATCTGCCGTCCCGGCCGCGCACCGGGACCGGACTGCAGGCTGGACCTGGAGCATCACCGGGTGCTGTCCTTCCGCGCCTTCGTCGGCGATGTGCAGATTTCCAACTGGCGCGGCCTGACCGGTGGTTATCCTTCGCGCCTGTTCGTGCTGCCGCTGCAGCAGGTGGTGGACGAATACACCAAGGTCGAACTGCGCGGACTGGCCTCGCTGCCGCTGCAGCTGGACCGCAGCGAGATCGCCAGCCTGCTCGAGCGCACTGCACAGGTGCACTGGAGCTATGACGGCCGCTATTACTTCGTCAGCAACAACTGCGCGGTGGAGACGGCGAAGCTGCTGCAGGCAGGCGTTCCGCGTCTGGGCGAAGCCGGCCTGGCCCAGCTGAGCCCGCGCGGGTTGCGGCGCCGGCTGGCACGGCTGCATGCCCTGGACGAGCAGGTGCTGGCCGATCCCGCGCAGGCCCAGGCGCAGGGTTACTACTTTGCGTCTGCGCGCGATCACTACCAGCAATTGTTCTCGGTTGCCGCCGCGCAGATGGCGTTGCCGGCGCGCGATGTGCGCGCATGGCTGGCGCTGCCGGCGCAACAGCGCGCACCGTGGCTGCTGCGCGGTGATGTGCGTGCCAGCGCCGGCCTGCTGCTGTTGGAACAGGCGGCGCAGCGGCGCGCGGAACTGCGGTCACGCGACGCACTGAAGCGACGGTTGCTGGCCGACCCGGACAGCGCGGCCACCCGTTCGCTGCGTGCGTTGCTGGAACAGAGCGGCCAGTGGTTGCGCCCGGGCCAGTTGCTGGCCGACACTGGTTACGGCCTGCCGCAGGCGGAAGAACAGGCGGAAGTTGCACGGGCAGCGGCCGCTGCCAGCGCACAGACGGTACCCGCCTGGCAGGCGCTGCGCGTGCAGCTGCGCGCGCAGTTGCCGCCATCACAGCAGCGCGAGCTGGATGACATCGACCGCAATCTCGCTGTGTTGGGTGCGCGCGTACGTGAGCAGGCGGCCGAAGCGCCACCTACTGGCGCGGCAGCTCGATGACGAAGCGACTGCCGCCGGCCGTGCCCGGTGTGCAGTAGACCTGGCCGCCATGCGCATCGGCGATGGCCTTGACCACCGCGAGGCCGAGGCCACTGCCACCGCCCAGGCGCGATCGCGAACCGTCGCCGCGCATGAACGGATTGAAGATGTCCGCGTGCAGGGCCGGGTCGATACCCGGGCCTTCGTCCTCGATCGCCACCTGCACGTGGGCCACGGTGTCATGCACGGCGATGCGTACCTTGCCCGGGTTGGCATAGCGGCGCGCGTTCTCCAGCAAGGCCAGCAGCGCCTGCCGCAACCGCGTCGGGTCGCAATGGGCGGGGTGCTCTTCGCGGCTGGTTTCCAGCTCCAGCACGAAGCCGGCACTGCGGAAAGCGGGATCGACCAGGGTCATCACCGAATGCACTTCGGCCACCACGTCGGTGCGGGCGCGGCGCACATCAAGGCGGGCATTGTCGGCCAGGCTCAGCACGCGCAGGTCCTCGATCAGCCGTGACAGGCCCTCGACCTGCGCCAGCAGGCTGCGGAACTGCGACTCATCGGGCTGGAACACGCCTTCGGCCAGGCCCTGCAGGCGGCCGCGCAGGATCGTCACCGGCGTGCGCAGTTCGTGGGCGATGGCCGCGTGCCACATCACCCGTTCGCTTTCCATGTGCTGCAGGCGGCGCGCCATCGCGTTGAAGTCGTCCACCAGCGCTGCGACCTCGCCGGGGGAGTTGGCCTCGGCCGTGGCGCGCGCGCCGAGATCGCCGCCCGCCAGCGCACGTACGCTGTCCACCAGTGAATTGAGCGGCGACAGGATGCGATGGGCCAGGCGGAACGAGGCGGCGATCGCCAGCGCCAGTCCGGTCAGGATCACCCCGACCATCCACGCCAGCTCGGGTCCAGTCGGCAGCCATCCTTCCGGCTCTTCGGCGCTGGCCGGGAAGAACTCGATCAGTACCGCATACAGCAGCCACGAAGAGAGGATCACCATCACGATGACGCCGACGACCATCAGCGACATCGACACGATGATGTGCCGGCTGAGCCCGGAGCGGCGCATCAGCGGTCGGCCATCAGTCGGTAGCCGACACCGCGCACACTGGCCGGAATCTGGGTGAGGCCCACTTCGTCCAGTTTGCGCCGCAGTTTGCTGACATGGCTGTCCACGGTGCGCTCCAGCGCTTCGCTTTCCGGCAGGCATTCGTGCATCAGCTCGCTGCGGCTGAAGATCCGTGACGGTGCCAAAGCCATGCAATGCAGCAGCTTGAACTCGGTCAGGGTCAGCAGCAGCTCGTGACTGTAGCCGTCGCCTTCCACATGCACCGCGTGGGTGGCGGTGTCGATCAGCAACGGGCCGACGCGCAGGGCAGTGGGCGCATCCGCCCGCGCACTGCGCAGCGTACGCCGCAGTACTGCACGCACGCGTGCTGCCACCTCTGCCGGGTTGAACGGCTTGACCACATAGTCATCGGCACCCATCCGCAGCGCGGTCAGCTTGTCCAGATCCTGGTCCAGCGCGGTCAGCATGATGACCGGCGTTTCGCCGCGCTGGCGCAGCTGGGTCAGCACGCTCCAGCCATCCAGCCGCGGCAGCTGCACGTCCAGCAGTACAAGGTCCGGGCGCATGCTGCGATGCATGTCCAGGGCAATCTGGCCATCGGCCGCACGCAGGGTACGCAGGCCCTCGCGTTCAAGGTAGGCGGCAAGAATGTCGGCGATCTCGGCTTCGTCCTCGACGATCAGGACCAGCGCCGCGAGGGCAGGGGAGGCATGCATGGCAAGGCGAGGCCGGAAGGTGCTTGCCCTCCATCGTATCTCCACAGTTCCTCCATCGAAACCCCATCATCGCCACGCACACTGCGCGCTTCATGATTCGTCAGCCGCGTCTGCGGCACTGTGCACAGCAATGAGAACCTTCAGGACTCCGGTCGCGCTGGTCGCGACCTTCGCCTTGGCCATGACGGCCTGCTCCCGCCCCGAACCCACCGTCGAAGCCGTGCCGCGTGTCAGCGTGGTCACTGTCGGCCCGCAGGTGGTGCAGCGCGATGATGAACTGCCCGGTCGGGTGGCGGCGGTGCGCACCGCGCAGATCCGTGCGCAGGTCGGCGGCATCGTGCAGCGCCGGATGTTCGAGCAGGGTGCGGAGGTGCATGCCGGGCAGCCGCTGTTCCAGATCGACCCGGCGGCATTCCGCGCCGACGTCGATTCGGCGCTGGCGGCCCTGCAGCGCAGCGAGGCCGCCCTTGGCCGCAGTCGGGTGCAGTCACAGCGGCTGCAGGCGCTGGCCGCCGCGCAGGCGGTCAGCCAGCAGCATCGCGATGATGCCAGCGCCGAGCACGAGCAGGCCCGCGCAGCGGTCAACGAGGCACGCGCGATCCTGGCGCGACGCCAGCTCGACCTGCGCTACGCGACGGTCAGTGCACCGATCGATGGCCGCATCGACCAGGCATTGGTGACCGAAGGCGCGCTGGTCGGCGTCGCCGATGCCGAGCCGATGGCGGTGGTGCAGCAGATCGACCAGGTCTACGTGGACGTGCGCCAGCCGGCATCGCAGCTGCAGGCCCTACGCCGTGGTGCGGTGGACGGCGAGCTGCCGGTGACGATCATCGGCGCGGCGGGTTCGCCGCTGCCCGAGCGCGGCCGGCTGTTGTTCTCCGGTGTCAATGTCGATGCACGCACCGGCGATGTGATCCTGCGCATCCTGGTCGACAACCCTGAGCGGCAGCTGTTGCCGGGCATGTATGTGCGTGCCCGGGTGCCACGCGGTGCGCCGGCCAGCGCGCTGCTGCTGCCACAGCAGGCGGTGCTGCGCAGCGCCGGTGGCCAGGCCTATGCCTGGGTCATCGCCGCCGATGGCAGGGCGGTGATCCGCACGCTGGAGGTGGACGGCAGCGTCAACCGGCAATGGTTGGTGCGGCATGGCCTGAAGGCGGGCGAGAAGGTCGTGGTGGAAGGCCAGGAGCGCCTGCAGGAGGGCGTGCTGGTCGATCCGCGCGACTGGCAGGTGCCGGTCGCCAGCGCCAGTGCACCGCCGACATCCGCAAGCCAGGGCTGAGCCCTTCCAGGAACCTACGACATGGCTCGTTTCTTCATCGATCGCCCGGTGTTTGCCTGGGTGCTGGCGATCTTCGTCATCCTGGCCGGCGTGCTGGCCATTCCGCGGCTGGCGGTCGAGCGCTATCCGGCGGTCGCGCCGCCCAGCGTCAGCATCTATGCCAGCTATCCCGGCGCCAGCCCGCAGACGTTGAATGACGCGGTGGTCGGCCTGATCGAGCGTGAGCTGTCCAGCGTCAAGCACCTGCTGTACTTCGAATCGTCGGTGGACACCTCCGGCGAAGCGTCGATCACCGCGACCTTCAAGCCCGGTACCGATCCCGAGCTGGCACAGGTGGACGTGCAGAACCGGATCAAGGCGATCGAGCCGCGCCTGCCACGCAGCGTGCGCCAGAACGGCCTGTTCGTGGAGGCTGCCGACTCGGGGTTCCTGATGCTGGTGGGCCTGCGCTCACCCGATGGCAGCGTCAGCGAAGCGGCGCTGGGCGATTTCATGGCGCGCAACATCATCGAAGAGCTGCGGCGCATCGACGGCGTCGGCCGCGTGCAGTTGTTCGGTGCCGAACAGGCGATGCGGATCTGGCTGGACCCGACCCGGCTGACCGGCTACGGCCTGACCATGGGCGATGTGGCCAGCGCGATCGAGCAGCAGAACCTGGAGATCTCGCCGGGCCGCATCGGTGATTCGCCCGGTGTTCCCGGCCAGCGCATCACCGTGCCGTTGAGTGCCGAAGGCCAGCTGTCCACCCCCGAGCAGTTCGCGGCGATCGTGCTGCGCGCCGGTGCCGATGGTTCGCGGGTGCTGCTGGGTGACGTCGCCCGGGTCGAACTGGGCGCGCAGAGCTATGCCTGGGGCACGCGCGAAGATGGCTACCCGGCGACGGCGGCCGGTGTGCAGCTGCGCCCCGGTGCGAATGCGGTGCGTACCGCCACGGCTGTGCGCGAGCGCATGGCCGACCTGCAGCCGCTGCTGCCGCAGGGCGTTGAATCCAGCATTCCGTTCGATACCGCGCCCTTCGTCAAAGTCTCGATCCAGAAGGTGCTGCAGACCCTGGTCGAGGCGATGCTGTTGGTCTTCGCAGTGATGTACCTGTTCCTGCAGAACTGGCGCTATACGCTGATCCCCGCCCTGGTCGCGCCGATCGCGCTGTTGGGCACCTTCGCGGTGATGCTGGCGCTGGGTTTCTCGATCAACGTATTGACCATGTTCGGCATGGTGCTGGCGATCGGCATCATTGTTGACGATGCGATCGTGGTGGTCGAGGGCGTGGAGCGGATCATGGCCGAAGAAGGCCTGCCGCCGCGGGAGGCCACGATCAGGGCGATGCGTGAGCTGACCGGTGCGGTGATCGGCATCACCCTGGTGCTGACGGCGGTGTTCATCCCGATGGCGTTGGCCAGTGGCTCGGTCGGTGCGATCTACCGCCAGTTCAGCGTGGCGATGTCGGTGTCGATCCTGTTCTCGGCACTGCTGGCGCTGAGCCTGACCCCGGCGCTCTGCGCGACGCTGCTGCGGCAAGGCACGCGTGGCCACCATGGCCGCGGTGGGGTGTTCGGTGCGTTCAACCGTGGCTTCGAGCGGATGACCGGTCGTTACCAGCAGGGCGTGGCGGCGGTCCTTCGGCGCAGTGGCCGGGTGATGGGCCTGTTCGCTGCCTTGCTGGTGGCACTGCTGATCGGCCTGCATTGGTTGCCGGGCGCGTTCCTGCCGGAAGAGGACCAGGGCTATTTCATGACCTCCATCCAGCTGCCGGCCGAAGCAACCGCCGAACGCACGCTGGCGGTGGTCGAGGCCTACGAACTGCATGTCGCCTCGCGGCCGGCGATCGCGTCCAACCAGGCCATCCTCGGCTACAGTTTCTCCGGCTCGGGCCCGAGCGCGGCGCTGACCTACACCATGTTGAAGGACTGGGGTGAGCGCGGCGGCAGCACCGCAGCGGATGAGGTGAGGGCGGCGCAGCAGGCCATGGCGACGGTGCCGGAAGGCGAGGTGATGAGCGTGATGCCGCCGGCCATCGACAGCCTTGGTCGTTCATCCGGCTTCTCGTTGGCACTGCAGGCGCGTACCGGCCAGGGCCAGGCCGAGCTGCGCGCCGCCCTGCAGCAGCTGTTGAAACTGGCGGAAGCCAGTCCGTTGCTGGCGGAGGTGCATGCCGATGGGCTGCCTGCGGGCAGCAACGTGCGCCTGGACATCGATCGCGCCAAGGCCGAAGCGATGGGCGTTGCATTCACCGACATCAGTGCAACGCTGTCGGCGGCGATGGGCTCGCAGTACGTCAACGATTTTCCCAATCGCGGGCGCATGCAGCAGGTCATCGTGCAGGCTGATGCGCCGTACCGGATGGAGCTGGAGGACGTGCTGAAGCTGTATGTCCGCAACAGCCAGGGCGGCATGGTGGCGCTGTCCGAGCTGGTCACTCCGCAGTGGACCGAGGCGCCGCTGCAGCTGCAGCGTTACCTGGGGTTCCCGGCATTGAACCTGTCCGGCGCACCCGCCAGCGGGGTCTCCACCGGCCAGGCCATGATCGAGATGGAGCGCCTTGCACAACAGCTGCCAGCGGGCTTCGCCCTGCAGTGGACCAGCCAGTCGCTGCAGGAGCGCGAGTCCGGGGCCCAGGCGCCGTGGTTGCTGCTGCTGTCGATGCTGGTGGTGTTCCTGGTGCTGGCGGCGCTGTACGAGAGCTGGTCGATCCCGCTGGCGGTGATGCTGGTGGTGCCATTGGGCCTGCTCGGTGCCGTTGCTGCGGTGCTGCTGCGCGAGATGCCCAATGATGTGTTCTTCAAGGTCGGCATGATCACGGTGATCGGGCTTTCGGCGAAGAACGCGATCCTGATCGTGGAGTTCGCCCGCCAGCTGCAACAGCAGGGACGCGGTCTGGTCGAAGCGACCATCGAAGCGGCACGCCTGCGACTGCGGCCGATCGTCATGACCTCGCTGGCGTTCGCGCTGGGCGTGGTGCCGCTGATGCTGGCGCAGGGGGCTTCAAAGGAAACGCAACAGGCCATCGGTACCGGCGTGTTTGGCGGCATGGTCAGTGCGACCGTGCTGGCCGTGTTCTTCGTGCCGGTGTTCTATGTGGTGGTGCAGGGGGCGCAGCAGTGGCTTGCGCAGCGCCTGCGCCGACGCCGGCCGACGCCGGGAGGAAGCGTGGATGGAAAGCAGGTGGATGGAAAACAAGAGCCCTGAGGGCCTGTACGAGGCGCAGCTGCGCGTATTGGAACAGCAGCTGCGGGATGCGCTGCTGGACGGCGACCATGGCGCAGCCACTGCGCTGCTGTCACCGATGTTGTTCATGATGGACGGGCAGGGCGGCCGGATGCTCGATCTGCCCTGGCTGCAGGATTGGCGGCAAGGGCATCTGCAGATTCACGCGCTGCAGGTGCACGCGGTGGAAACGCTGCTGTGTGGACGCTTGGCGTTGTTGTCCGGCGATGTTCAGCTGCATGTGCATTGGCTGGGGCGCGAACACGTACGGCGATTGCGCCTGCTGCGTGTCTGGACAAGCTGTTCCGGTGCCGGCGGCGCACAGCTGCTGTCGATGACGGTGCTGGTAGGCTGAACGCGGTCATGCAGCTTTCAGGCCCCGTTTGGGCACAGGTGGTAGGGTCGAATGTCTCTGTAGTTTCGACAAGGAGTCGAGCCATGCGTGTAGTTCCCAGTCTGTTGGCTGCCTCCCTCGGCTTTGTGCTGAGTGCGTGTCAACCGGCACAGGCGCCGGCTTCCAGTGGCGCAGCCGATGCGACCGCGACGGCAGAGCCGGCACCGGCACCGATGACCGCTGCCGTTGATGGTGGCGGCAACGAAACCCTCTATCGCTGCGGCGACCTCGACGTGCGCGCGACCTTCAACGGCGAAGACGCAGCGACGCTTGTGATCGGCGAGCGCAGTTTCGCGATGTCCTCCGAACGCGCGGCCTCCGGAGCGAAATATGCCGATGGCAAGGGCAACAGCTTCTGGACCCGCGGCAGCGATGAAGCGCTGCTCAGCCTGAAGGGCGAGGCGGACCGTGAGTGTGGTGCGGTGGAAGCGACGGAGGGCGATGGAAGTGCCGGCAACGCCGCGTTCCGTGCCACCGGCAACGAGCCGGGCTGGCTGGCCGTCGTCGACGGTGATGCGCCGGGCCTGCAGGTGGAGGTCGACTACGGCGAGCGCCGCTTCCAGGTCGCAAAGCCGACCGAGGGCGCGGACGGCTGGGTTGGCAAGGCGGCCGATGGCACCGACATCAAACTGAGCTTCCAGCGCACCACCTGCCAGGACGACATGAGCGGGGAAGCGTTCGAGGCCAAGGCGATGCTGACCGTGGGCACGCGCCAGTACCACGGCTGCGGCAACTTCGGCGGCAAATAAGAAAATGGGGACGGAGGGGATTACGTCGTTTGTGCCAGGAACGACGTAATCCCCTCCGTCCCCTTCTTTGCGTCAGCCCTCGCAGGGCTTCAGGTCCAGACCGGGAGACAGGTCGTAGCGCAGGTTCACACCGATCAATGCCTGCCTGATCGCGCAGTCGTCGCGATGGTGGGCCACCAGGTCGGCAAAGATCTTCTCTCGACCGTCGCAGAACCTGGCAGCAGCGGCCTCCAGCTCGCGGCGACGGGCGTCTTCGTAGGGTTCTTCGCCGGCAAAATGCTCGCAGCTGTTCTCCCGTACGATGAAGGCCTGCACATCGGCGGGCATGTCGCAGTAGATGCGGATGTCCTGCAGGAAAGCGACGTCGTCGGGGACGCTGCAACCGGCCGCGGCCCGCGCCTGTTGGTCCTCGTCGAGGGTGCCCGCCAGCGTGACCGCAGCATCTGCTTCATCCGCAGCCGGTGCAAGCGCAGCGGCAGCGCTGTCCGCAATGGCGGGCTGCGTCACCGCGTCTGCCGCGACCTCACCGGTGCTGTCCGCTGCCTGCGGCGAGCACGCCGCAAGCAGGGACAGGCAGGCGATCAGTGCCGCGCGGTTAATCGGCACGGCCGGCAAATTCGCCGGTGGCGGTGCTCACCAGCACACGCTCGCCGTTGACGATGTACTCCGGCACCATGATCTCGATGCCGGTGTTGAGCTTGGCCGGCTTCGGGCGCTTGGTGGCGGTACCGCCCTTCAGTTC
>Ga0265296_1004114_pt1 | contig 12851 bp, 16 predicted proteins | sample MunlanPumphouse1_FD_189073 | JGI IMG/M metagenome (GOLD analysis project Ga0265296, IMG submission 189073) | Groundwater microbial communities from a municipal landfill in Southern Ontario, Canada - Pumphouse #1 | ecosystem: Environmental > Aquatic > Deep subsurface > Groundwater | place... | reverse complement strand
TAATGTCTTCTGCATACACGCAAAAAGCAAAGCTTTTTGGTGCGCCGGAAAACTTTGTTTTCCGTGCGTAGCAGTGACATCATAATATGTACGGTTATTTATGTCACATGCTATAAGAGCCGTGCTTGCCTATTCTCTTCTCTAGCAAGTAAAAAAAGTAAGGATAAAAGAAAAAAATTCCTAAACTTTCAGCTTTCTAACGTATCTCTTCGACACGTCAGCAACAGCTTCCTTCATACCCAAGCCTACTGCCAAGGCAAAACCGAGTCCAGCTGATGCTATGATTACCAACAGGATGTTATTCACAAGGGCTGCTGATATTCCTAGTATGGGCAAAGCCAGCGCGATGGACACGTACAAGACGAAGAAGAACAACGTCTTGCCAACGAAAATTCCATACAGGCTGTTTGTTTTTTTCAGGTGACTCTTTATGTATTCTGCCAGCACGAAGCCAACAACCATTATGACTGCGGCTCCGATTATTCTTGGTATGAAGGCGTTTATTTCGGCGATCCATAAGGATAGTGCAGTTACGCCAAGAACTTCACGGGACAAAGCTGCTGTGATGAATCCAAGGTAGATCCACCATTTTGCTATGACTGCAAACATGTTCGAAACGCTTATTGCAGGTTTGCGCGTCTCAGTTATGTAGTAGTCCAGTCTTACTCTGTCCAGGACTTCCTTGACAACTCTCCCAACAACCTTGCCGACTACTAAACCGATTACCAGAAGTATTATAGCAGCCACAAGGTTCGGCAGGAAATTCACTGTATTCGTAGTTAGTTCGCCTAAGATGTCGACTAACACCATTTTAAACTCTCCTCCATTTTTTGATATTGTATATCTTTGTATAAAATGGCTCGGTCCCGTTAATAAAGATTTTGTTAGAGCAAAAACAGTGAAAATTACGAGAGAATTACGATTTTATAATAAAAAAGCGCCGGCGGCATTGACATACTCAGAGTTATGGCTTTCTGTATTCTGTTCTGGGTTTTGCATAATCATCTCTTTTTTGGACGCTGTAGATTTTTGAATACGAATATCTCCCTGCTTGTAGGCGTTTCTATGCCATATATTGATCCGCATCTTCTATAGCCGAAAGCTTTGTGCATATTCAGGGATATCCTGTTGCTCGGGTTTGTACTGGAAAATATCTTCGAGTAGCCTTCGGCTGCTGCCATCTTTTCAGCTTCTGAAAACAACTGCCTGGCTATCCCGAGATTTCTATTAATCTTAGAAACAAAAACAAGCTCGACATATGCAGCCGGATAGTCAATAAAATCAAGCGTAAAATGAAGAAGTCCAAGTAGTTTCCCGTCAATGCATGCCAAGAGCAATCGCTTTTCTTTTATGAGCTTGTCGAATTTGCGACCCCAATATTCTGGATTTCCTATTGCCTTTCTATAGGGCTTGTAACAGCTGCTAACGTCTTGCAATCCTGCATCTCTTTCCAAGGCGAGCCGAACAAATGCCCTTTTGTCGGGTTTTCTCGCCAGATGCACTTCAATTCGCATAATCATTTCACTTTTTCAGCATATCTTTTGCCGTGCTGACTTTTACATAGTTTTGTTTTATCGCCGCAGAAAAATCCGAATCTTTCGCCAACAGCACTTCAGAATTTGTTATTTTGTAAGCCGCGACCATAGAAGCGTCTGCTAAAGAGAGCCCGAATGAATGTTTTATTTTGGCTATTTTGATGCATGAGCTGGAATCTACAGGAACTATGCTTATGTTTTTAGATACCATGATCTGGGCAAATATGCTTTCTGCCAGAGACGGCATGCCTTTTTGATACAAAACAGCAAAGAATTCGCTTAATGCAAGCGCGGGTATAAACAGCTCGTGCACGCTGTCTTCTACCTGCTTAAGAATTTTTAAGGAATTTTTCTCTCCTCTTGAAAGCTCTATTAGGAACCACGTGTCTGCGCAAATTCTCATTTTTTCATCTTCTTTGCAAGCGAGGCTTCGTTTTCCTGCCTTAGTTTTCTAATATCTTCATACGTAACTAGCCCGGATGCCTGCCTGAACAGCTGCACAAGCTTGCCTTTCTGTGGCTTTGTTATGACAATTGCGCCGTCTGCGTCCACAACAAACAGCTCGTCGTTCGGCATGATGCCCTCTTTCTGGCGTATTTCTATTGGTATTGTTATCTGACCTTTTTCCGTAACTATCGTCTTTCCAATAATATCGCTCATTTTTATCACCAAGTAATACTGGTAAGAAAAATATATAAAGATTTCTTACTCAAGCTGTCCAGCATCTTCCCGTATCTGTGGCTGAAAACCGTTTTCTGCAAAGACACCTACTTGAGTATGAAAGCGCCGGCGGCAGGAAATTCCAGCCATGCTTGCGTTCTTTCCGCAAGCGCTTTCTTTTTAAGAAAGGGCTTTTTGAACCTGCATGTGCCATAGGCACTCTAGCTAACCCTTTTCCGCTTTGCGCAAAAGCGTTAACGGAAAACTCAAGGCTAGCGCGTATTGGCGACCTTCCGCTTTGGTTAAGCTTTCTGGAAAGGTTATTACCAAGCTCCGCCACACCGGCATTTAGAAAAAATATGCACTAAAGATTAAATAAACAAAGCTAAACATAAACAAAAATTAAAGAAAAAAAGAAAAATCTATTTCTTCTTTACAAGGAAAGAACCGATTACGCCGCCGATTAGTCCCAGGATAAGACCGATGATGGCCATTGCAACAATGCCAACAGCTCCGACTGCTGCACCTAATGCAGTTGATCCGAGTGCAGTAAAGGCTGCTGAAAGAAGTACTGCTGCAATAACGCCTTCTACTATGCCGCCAATCAAGCCTGCGAGAAGACCCACTACTAGACCTTCACTCGCTTTCTTGACCTTAGCATACCAGGCTGCTATTACGCCACCCAGTATTCCGCCTATCAACCCCAGGATTGAATGTACAAAGCCCAGGATTATTCCTAAGACGATAAAGGCTACGGCTCCTATTAAAACAGCTTTCCAGTTTATAGCCATAATAGAACTACGCATTTCTTGGTTCTTAAAGATGCGTAATGCGGCTTAGAATTTCGTCATTCTTAGGTAAAAAGAGCGCCAGCGGCAGGAAATTCATCGAGGCAGCATAATACTGCGGAGCCACCTAAGGTTGGTAAGACCTTAGGAAGGATATCCTTCCTCGGTTTTGAACCTGCAAGTCCAGAGGACACCAGTTGTCTCTATGGACGCTTCGCGTCGTTCGAGATTCACCCTATTAGCAAGAACTAATAGTCTGGCGCAATGCCAAGTTATGCGACGCTGGCCTTTCCTTTTAATCTGTTTATAGCAGTAACCTTTAAAATGAAGGTCAAAATAAATGGAAAATCTGTTGTCGTCAGGGGCAAGACTGTAAAAGATGCACTTAATTCTGCCAAAATCAATCCCGAAACTGTCTTGGTCAAGAGGAAAGGGCAACTGATGCCGCACGACGAGATTATAAAGGACAATGATGTCCTTGAATTAATTGCTGTTATTTCTGGTGGCTAGCATGAATTCTCAAAAATGTAACTGCGGGAAGGCGGCGGTTTACCTGCGTGTAAACGAAGGCAGGCATTACTGCGGCCTATGCTTGACAAGGCAGATAGAAAGGAATTTTACAAGAACCGTAAGCAAAGAAAACATGGTCAAAAAGGGCGATAATATCGCTATTGGCGTGAGCGGCGGAAAGGATTCGATGGTACTGCTGCACCTCATGGACAAGCTCAGGAAGAAAGTTCCCATAAAAATATTTGCAATTACTATAGACGAGGGCATAAAGGACTACAGGAACAAGAGCATAGTTGTTGTCACGGATCTAACCAAAACAATTGGAATTGAACACCATGTTTTTTCTTTCAAGGATGAAATAGGCGCTTCCCTAGATGAACTAAAGGAGAGCAAATTCTGCACAAAATGCGGAGTTTTCCGGCGTTACCTGCTGAATAAAAAATCCCGCGAACTGGGCGCCACAAAGCTTGCTGTGGGTCACAATCTTGACGATGAATCGCAAAGCATCATGATGAATGTCATGCGCGGTGATGCCGGCAGGATAAAAAGAAAAAGTGGCAGCAATAAGTTTGTGCCAAGGATAAAGCCGCTCAAAAACATCGCCGAAAAAGAGTTGGTTGCCTATGCCATCGTAAATAACATACCCTATTTTGAAGGCGAATGTCCTTATTCTCTTGACAATGTCCGCCGCGATGTCCAGACAATTATCAATGAAATGGAAGCAAAACATCCGGGCACCAAGAACCAGATTGTCAAATTCGGCGAAAAGGTGACATTCGTAAAAGAGCCACAGGACATAAAAGACTGCTTAAAATGCGGCGAACCTTCCTCACAAGAGGTTTGCAAGGCATGCCAGTTAAGGGGAGAAGTTAAGAAAATCTAATTATTTTAAGAAGTTTTTTATTATGTTTTGTGCATGAAGAAAATTTTTGATGCGTTGAAAAATCACTTCATCGATTCGACTGCGATTATTACTGCCACAAATCCAATGTATACGGCGCTTGAAATGGGGCCGGCTGGGATGTCTAGCGAAACCTCCATGCACGCAAGAATGCTAGGTTCATTGCTGACATACGCTGGATTCGGCAGTCTTTATGCTCAAGGTAGAGACTTTTCAAAGAAGGTGTTCGGAATAACAGACGCTGCAAGCGAGCGTACCAAAGCCTTACATGATACATTATACACATTTGTTTACCTTGCAGCTTTACAGCCACCGTTTTATTACGCAGCAGGCTCGCGGAACATAAAAGAGATTGCAATAGGAACTATCGGATCAGCTGTAATGGGGTTGCTTTCAGGACCCGTAACAGGTTACACTGTTGATTCTTACAGGGATTTTACGGGACTAAAGGAATCTGAAAGGCTACCAAATTTTATTAAAAACCAGACACCAAGAACGAAGAAATATGCTGCCGCGTTGCTGACTGCTACTTCTGTGGGTTCGTTGGCTGCATTTTATTCGTTAAACAGATAATTAGTTTTATTAAACTCCGGCATGATTCAGAGCTCATTAAGGTATCACAAAGGACACCAACTTAAGACGTGGTCTTAAGCCTGAGATTCTCCTCTGCCAGAGTCCTATGACTAATCAGATTCGATACGTTAATTCCTTGATAAATCGAAGCTCTGATCTTTCATAACAAATAACCTATACTTCATGTCCTATATTTAAAGCTTGTCCAGAAGTGCGTTTGCTTGGGCTACCAAATCCTTTAAATTTGGTATTTTAGGCTTTTCACGCAGCAAATCCTGGAGGGTTATTATCTTTTTGCTAATAAGCTGTCGGTGGACTGATATATCAGCTTTCAGCAGCGTGACTGGAAGGACTTTCTTGTCCTGTATAAGAGTTTCCAGCGAAAATTCCTTTTCGTAGCGCCAGCCAGTAAGGCGTATTCCTATACCCTTTGCATAGAGCTTGGCATGTTCAGAAAATTTCGTGTTCGTAACGACCCAAGCAGCGTCAAATTTGTAATTATTCTTGCCGTTTTTGTTTCCGACCACTATATCATTGAGCCGTGCATCTACCTGGAGGCATATGCCAAGGCCGGTAAAGCGGTGCGGGTTGAAGTGGCGCTTGCATTCTATCAGAAAGGTTTTTTCCTTTGTTGCTATGAGGTCCACCTGGTGCTCGACGTACATACCCTGTATGAGCTTGTTCCAGGTGCATTTGTAGCCATGGGCTTCTAGCACTTTCTTAATATACAGTTCGAATGTAACAGGATCGAGATTTGCTACAGCTTCCCTCAGCATGAAGAGCGACTGGCCGCTTGCCTTGTCAAGTTCATCAAGAATCGTAGTGTATATCTTGTGGGTCGTCATGCCGTCCTGGACGGATGCAGCTATCTTTTTTGCTATCCTTCTGGCGACGACATTTGATACGCCAGCCCTTATGCAGGTTCCTATTATCTTCTCTTCGCTGAACGCCTCCTTTCGGCCGTCTGCTTTTATTATGTACATTCGATCACACACTCAGAATTTTTTTCATTGGATTATCTGACACAAAGCTTCCCTGACAGTTTTTTTCATCAAACTTGTATTCTTCTTCTGTATCTTCCTCTGGCGAGTAAATAAGAAAAGGCACAGGACCGAAAATATGCTCACCAGTCTTTGAATTTGTAATATGATCACTTATAACAGCTATGTTTATTGAGCGCAGCTTTGTTATATGGGAAAAGACTTCGGCATCCACCTTCTCCAGGAACTTTACCTTAGCAGCAAAATTTTTATCATGGGCATATGTGTCAGCGCCGTTTATATGAAGTATCACAAAATTATATCTATCCAATGCATCTATGGCCTTTCTTGCACGCAGATGAAGGTCATTTTCCAGCTGGCTTAGTGGCATATCAATAATGCTTATTCCAAGATACCTGGAGGTGCCGCGTATTATGTTCACGCCGCTTATAGAGCAGGCTTTCACGCCGTATTTCTTATTGAAATTCCTTACTTTCTGGCGGGAACCAACACCACGTAAAATTATATAATTGGCAGGTACCTTCCGCTTTTTGTTTACGGGGTGATTTGAAAGTATTTCGTAGACGTCCTTTGCAAACTCATTAAGTATGTCAGCTGTTTTTCTTGCTCTGTGGTCAAGCGGTCTTATCGGGCGTGTCTTTTTGCCGTAATCACTGTCTGTCACGTGTTTGTCAAGGCCGGAACCTGTTAGCATAATCACCACGCGATGGCCAACAAGCCGGTGAACTTTTATTTTTACACCCTTCACCTTTTTAATTTTTCTGTTGATGTCCCTGACCAGCGTGTCAAGTCCATGCTCATCGCGACCAGCGCGCCTGTCAATAAAGTTCATATTTTTGTCGACCGAGGCAAAATTTCCCCTTACACAAAGTGAACTGCCTGGCTTTAGGTCCATACCAAGCGCTTCGAGATAGCCGCGTCCCGGCTCGTCATGATAGGAATATCCTAATATCTCCAGCGTCGCAACACTGGACATGCTCCTTGGATTGTAGTGGGGCGCGTGAGGTCCCGACCATAATCCGCAGGTGCTGTTAGATGCCAGCATGTCCAGATAGGGTTTTTTCGCCGCGGCAAATGCACTTTGCCCTTCGTCAGCCGCGCCGTCAAGGATTACAAGAAGAGTTTTTTTCATACCTAATCACCTAGCACTTAGCTACATATTTCAATTTTTATCTTTTCTTTTTACTCTCAATTTTTCTAACTTCCAGCACTATCGGTCCTATATACCCGCACCGACATTTGTAATTGCCTGTCTGTCCACCTATGAATAGTTCTATGTGTGGTTTCTTGCATGAGGGGCATATTTTTAACGACTTCATAACTTTTCAACCAGCATTTTTCTTTTTCCAGAAAGTATATTGTATATTTCATAAGATTTTGCTGTCTTTGCCGCTGATTTCAGCTTCTGTGGTTTTTCCGAATAGATGGTGAACAGGGTTTCTCCTTTTTTTACCGTGTCGTTTATCTTTTTGTTCAGCAGGATTCCTGCACCTCTGTCCTGGGGTGTTCCTGCAGAACTGCATATGTCCACAATAGCGACGTTATTTATCCCTGCAATAACGCCGCTGACATTTGATTTTATAGCGAATTTGTATGGCCCTACGCGTATATTTTCTGGTTTTATATCAGGGTCTCCGCCCTGGGCTTTTATAATCTCGCGCAACTTTTTTTCGGCTTTTCCGTTTTTGATAAAGTTTTCGGCGGTTTTTTTGTTTCCCTTGTTAACCATACCCAGCAACAGGCCTGCTATGGAGGTTGCCTTGTCAAGAACATCGCTCTTTGAAAGTCCCATAATTATTTCCAGTGCCTCCCTTGCCTCAAGTGCGGGTCCAATGGCATAACCAACGGGCTGGTCTCCCCGTGTGACTGCGCATTCAACTTTTATGCCGAGCTTTTTTCCGAGGGCTTTGAAACTTGCCGCAACTTTTTCCGCGTCTTCCTTCTTCTCCATTTTTGCGCCAGATCCTGTGGGAATGTCAATAACCAGATACCTGCAGCCGACGGATTTTTTCTTGCTCATTACTGATGGAAGAAGCAAAGGGTCAAGACCAAGCGGGTGCTCTATTCTTATGAAAAGGTCATCGGCCGGTGCCAGATCGACGGCGCCTCCCCATACCAGACATCCCTTGGTTTTTTTGACGATTCTTTTTATTTCGTCAGTATCAAACTCAACCGGTGCCAACACTTCCATCCTGTCGGCTGTTCCTGCGGGTGATGTTATTGAACGGGAAGAGGTTTTTGGTATTGTGAGGCCGGCTGCGGCAACTATTGGAACCACAAGAATGGATGTCTTGTCTCCTGGCACGCCACCAATAGAATGTTTATCAACTACGGTACCTGCAAATTTTACTTTTTTTCCGGTCGCTATCATAGCCTTTGACATGTTCAGGCTCTCGTTCAGGGTAAGGCCGTGTATGTGCAATGCGGTTACAAAGGACGCCATTTCCAGATCATTCAGGTTCCTTGCTATTGCATCGTCCACTATTTCCCTTAATTCCTTGTAGTTCAGTTCCTGACCATCAGTCTTTTTTCTTATGTATGATTTGCTTAGGAGTGTTTTCCTTGGCTCGGCATCTACCGTATCGCCGCTCTTTAGATTCATTAAAGCTTTTACTTCATTGTAAACAACAATGGTGCCCTGTTTGACAAAGCTTTTTGCTGTATCAACAGTTACGGTAGCCTTTCGTTTTCCTTTTTGTATTACTATTCTATCCAGCGGGTGAACACCAAGTGCCATAGCGTCCTTCTGATTTATTATTCCTATGGATTTTCCGCCTGCGTCCAAATTCATAATCTTTATTTTCATCTTCATTTTATCAGCTTCCTTGGATTTTTTGAAATGCCGCGCTCTGTTATAACGCCTGTTACGTATTTCCACGGCGTGAGATCAAAGGCCGGATTATAGATTTTTGCTCCTTTTAGATTTTTGTGTGCCATCTCCGAAACTGGTCTCTCTTCCATAAGAATCCTTTTCCTCTTGTCTATGGAAAAAGTCGATGTGACAACATAAAACGGCTTCCGGTTTTCTTTTGCCACGACAGCGAGCGGGTGTGTGCCAACTTTATTTATGAGCCCTTCTTTTCTAAGGGCGTCGGCACCCACCAACACCATATCACACTTTCCTATGAAGTCGCTTATGGCCGAATCAACTATAAATGACACCTTTATTTTCTTGGCCAAAAGCTCCTTGGCTGTTATGACACCCTGGTCCCGCGGCCGGGTTTCAGTAACTATAACTTCCTTTACGTTTGATTTGTTTTTTACAAGAGCTGCTATAACGGAAGTGGAGTGACAGTGAGTGAGAACGACCTTTCTCTTAGAGAAAATTTTTGCAGCGTTCTCTGCGGCCTTTTCCTTTGCTTCCGCGAGGTCATTTATTATGCGGTCTATATTTTTTCTGCTTTTCTCTTTTTTTATCCGCTCTATGGCATTGTGCAGGATAACAGCAGTCGGTCTTGCTGCTGTAAGTTTTGTGCATTCTGCTTCGAATTTATTTCCGAAACCATTTTTTACCGAGAACACTTTCAGATGTTTCATAGACGATATCGCAATGTTCGTTGCGCTCTGTATTTTCATCGTCTTCAAACGTGATGCAAAGCCCATACTATTCTATTTGTGTCGATGAAATATAAAGCGTTCCAATGTATACTTTATACCGATTCGTTTCTTGGAACGCTTTAAGCGAACCAAATTTATAATATCACAGTTCGTTATTTGGCTCGCATTAAACATCCGTGTGTGCGGAAAAAGCCTGTAGAAAGTGGTTTAAAAGCATTTCATAATTATAGCTCTACAGCAGCCGTATGGTGAATAATATGATATTTCCCACAAAGGATGAAAAAGTAGAACATCTTGAGAGAAAAATAAATGAAATGGAAAAACGTATGGACGTAAACATAAACAAAATGAACCAGACTGTGGTAACCCTGAGGGAAATAATACTTCGGTTGCAGAGTGAAAATACACAACTGAGGAGTGAACGGGATTTCCTTGTTGAAAGACACAAAAAGATGCTGAAGCGGGTTCCGGTTCCGGATCTGGCGACAGAGATAAATGAAAGGCTGATAAGACCAGCGACAAACAAAATAAGGGAGAATGTAGATTTCGTGCAGCTTATTGCAAAAGAAGGTTTTGTAGAAATTCAGGAACCTGGAAAAAAACGTCCTAAAAAAGTGGAAGTAAAAGACCCGTCAGTAACTGCGAAGGAATTAAAAGATCACATATCTGATGCTCCTAAACCAAACTACGGGAAATCCATAGATAATTTTTTTGAGATTGTCAGTAAAGCCGGGAAGATAAGATCCGACGAGGCTGCTAGAAAACTTAATGTTCATCAAATCCAGATAGAGGAATGGGCGAAAATACTGGAGAGCCACGATTTAGTCACATTAAAAAAGACGCATATTGGAAAAATGGAAATAATTAAAGTATAAGTAAAAATCTGTTGATTATTGCTCACTAATGGATTACGTCAGGTTGCTGCTGCTCTGAGGTCCCTGGAAATTTTATTTATCTATAGCTAGTATTTACTTCTACCTACTTGCAAGCCGCACAATCAGCTATTTTGTGAAAGCTTCCGTTCTTTCCGTCTTCAAGTATTATTTTTGATATCATGCACATATTAGTCGCAAGCTGCGACTGGTCTATCTGCTTGAGATAAAGCTTGTTAGAAATATCTTTTATTTCAGTTAACACAGCCTTGTTTTCAATAAGATTATTTTTTCCCCTTAGTTGCCTAAGATACTGCGAAACTGCAGGCTGGCTTACATCCAGCAGCTTTGCAGCTTCGCTCTGGTTTAGATTATAGCTGTTTATAAGTTCCTTTGCAATTGCTGCTCTTAGAATGGGTAAAATGTCCTGCGCAACGATTTCGCAAACTGTTTTCATATTTTTTTGATTACAGATAGACTTTAAATATGAATTATTATTTCTTCTCTGATTTTTTCAGCAAGATAAATGTAAACACACCGGAGAGATTTGCAAGTACCACGTTTCTTAGAAATTCCAGGACCACCCAGGCACCGAAGGCAGTCATAACAGGCAGCCATCTTATATACGACTGGAAAAGGGTTGATGAAGATATGGCAGTATCTATTTTCTGATTAAGTGTATCCTGTGGCAAAAGAGAAGCACCTGGTGTTGATAGAACAATAGATTTCATGGAATCGGTCAAATCATGGCGAAACGCTACTTCGTAAGCTGCCTGACTTTGCAAAACCGAGAAAAAAAGCCCGAGTGAAATCACTATGTTAGCCATGAACATTACTTTTCCGGCTGTATTAGACCCTGTCCTGAAAAACACCCAGCGTTTCAATTCCTTTGCATAAGTGTTGGAAAACTGTGGTGAGTAATAGCAACATAAAAAAACAGCAATCGCAAGAAATGCACCCCATAGCGTTTCAAATATTATAACTGCGCAGGCCGCTGACAGCAATCCGGCTAGCACGCCTACTTTTTTATTGTCGTTTTTGTAGCCGTAAAAACTCATAAGGGAAATGGCCAGGACAAAAAATATCAGGCTGATAAACACGTAGGTAAAAGGTTTCAGGGCCGTAGAAAGCGCATCAAGGGTTGTCATACCCGTAGTGCTTAGAATCATTGTCTTGACAATGTAGTTCTGGGAATTTACCATGGTTGAAGCTGAAAAGCTGCTAAGTCGTAGTACAAGGAACGACACGAGAAAAGACGTGAATGTTCCGATTATCACTGCTTTGTCTCGGGAACTTAATTTGTTTTGCATAGTTACCATTTTAATTTATTATCTTTTTTCTTAAACCTGTCAAAGAATTTTTTCTTTTTCTTTTCATCCGGAAGCCAGCTCTTTTGTTGCTGGTCCTTTGGTGGGAGCAGAAGATACACGAACACTCCGACAATGACTGCTATCGAGGCGATGATTACTATTAGCATGATGTCTATTTTTGTTTGTTGCTGTGGCAGCGGGACTGTTATCGTATTAATTTTCAGGGCAGCTTCATCCAGAAGTCCCTTGGCATCGGCCAGAAAATTCGTTGCAGATGCGTAGTCTTTGGATTCTATAGAACGATTTGCCTGCGTCAATTTGCTTTTTGCATTAAGGAGCAGGGCCTGCATTTCCTGAATATTGGCGCCCTGACTTTCCTTGTCCTTCATAGTGGTTTCTATGTCTTCCAGCATTGACATGTAGTTAGCATAATCCGGAAAAATTTTTTCCTGGATTGTAGTGTTGCTAGGATTCAAATTTATATTGAACACAGCGCTTGCAGAGGCGTTGTTTGAGGATACACTAATAGTTACGGGGTACGTCTTTATTTCCGCGTCGGCTGGCGCTGAAAACACTATCATAAATGTTGTTTCATTATTAACTATGCTACGGTCTATTTTTGCCGGATCGACTGAATACCATGACAAGCCTGACACGGAAAGCGTAAGGTTATACAGCGTTACATTTCCGTTGTTTTTTATGAGTGCATATTTTGTTTCAGAATTTCCTTGAATCATGCTGAAATCTATTGGACGTGACGTAAAAATTATAGATCCGACCCGCTGAGCTGCGAGCTGGGTCAGGTTATAGGAGCTACCTGATGTGCTTGATGTTGTTGTAGAAGGCGTAGCGCAACTGCCGGCACTCCCTACGGATGCACAGGTCTGGCCTGAGCTGCAGGTACTAAGAGAAGACCAGTTGCCGGAACTGCAAGTATAGTAGGTTGTATTTGTATAACATATGCTTGTTGTGGTGGCGTATGCGCCGTTGTCGTGGTAGCAGCTGGTGGTACTCATATTGCACCAACCGGCGCTGCCAGCAGTTCCTGTGCCGTCATAGTCGGTAAAACACGCCATCCCATAACAATTAGCGGTTGTATTGCATAGGTTCACAGTATAACCGAAAAGGCCTGTTGTAGCATTT
>Ga0265296_1004113_pt1 | contig 12852 bp, 6 predicted proteins | sample MunlanPumphouse1_FD_189073 | JGI IMG/M metagenome (GOLD analysis project Ga0265296, IMG submission 189073) | Groundwater microbial communities from a municipal landfill in Southern Ontario, Canada - Pumphouse #1 | ecosystem: Environmental > Aquatic > Deep subsurface > Groundwater | place: Canada... | reverse complement strand
CAGTTTTATCCGCCAAAATATCCAGGCAGAAGTGTTGAATAATTTTTTTCAACCTATAGTCCGATAATTTAGCTGTCTTTACTATCATAACTCCATTTTAGCATGGAGTCTGCTAGTCTAGAGCCTACACAATTACGCTTCCTGACTTGCAGACGCAGGAGCAGGAGCAGATTTCCCTGTGGTCATGGAAAGACGACCGTTCATTGTGGCGCCGGGCGCAATGGAAATGGTTTGCGTTTCCACATCTCCTTGCACGCGCGCGGATGCGAGAATCTCAAGCATCCCTGTGACGCGCAAATTTCCTTCCACTTCTCCAGCAATGACGGCATTGGCCGCCACCACATTGGCATGAATGATCGCATGATCCCCAATGCGCAGCGCTTGTGCGGTCTCCACGGATCCGGAAACTTCGCCGTCAATGACGACATCCCCCTGACTTTTAAAATCTCCCTCGACCTTCACCCCCTCCGCGATGACGGTCTCCTGATGGTTGTTGTTGCCCATAGACTTTTCTTTTTGCTCCTCCTGTGTGTGTTTATTAAACATAAGAATAATTTACATTTGCGGAATCGTCTCGATTCCAAGCAAGGCCAATCCATTTTCTAAAACCTGTCTTGTCGCTTCCACCAGTGCCAACCGCTGTGCCCCCACTTGATCAGGTGCCTGCAAAATTGGGAGATCATTATAAAAAGAGGAAAACTTTTGACAAAGATCAAAAAGATAATGGGCGATCAGCGAAATTTGATAACTTTGAGAGGCTTCAAAAATAACTTCAGGGTATTTTGCAAGAGACGTCCAGAGGGCATGCTCCAGCGGATGGGTCAGATGAGAGGCAACGAGCGAAGCCTCTTTCTTTTTGGCTTTCCTTTGGAGACTGCGAATGCGGGCGTAGGTGTAAAGAAGATACGGTCCTGTATATCCTTCAAAGGCAAGAGCTTCCTCAAAATCAAACACGATTTTTTTATCGAGATCCTGACGCAACATGGAAAAACGCATGGCGGAAAACGCAATCGCGTGCGCCGTTTTTCCCAATTTTTTTTCTTCCCAGTCGGGATGACGTTTTTTTGTTTCCTCTTTTGCCATCGCGATCAATCGATCACGCAACTCTTCGTACAGAATCACGTTGCCTGTGCGGGAGGCCATAGCTCCTTCTTTGGTCGTCACAAACTCATAAGACACGTGGGCTAACTCTTTTTCAAACCCCATGCGCTTGAGCGTGGCAAACAACTGTTGCATAGCCAAAGACTGACGCGCATCAATCACATATAAGCTCCGCGTGGGATGATATTCTTCTTCTTTACGAAAAGCCAAAGCAAGATCTTTTGCATTATATAAAAGGGTTCCATCCGTACGCACAAGCAAATTGACTCCCAGCTTTTCTTTTTCAAGATCCACAAGCCAGGCACCATCACTGTGAATCGCAATCCCTTTTTTGATAAGATCCTCGACAATCGCTTTTGTATCGACGACAAGATCACTTTCAAAATACCAAGCATCAATCGGAAGACCGAGTTCTTTGAATACTGCTTTAAAATAATCAATGGACCACTTGCGGGTTTTTTTCCATAAAGAAACAAAAGGGCCTTTCAGTGATTCCAATTCTTGAAATACTTTTGCAATCTCTTGTTTGGCCGCCTCATCTCCTTCGATCTTTTGTGAAACCTCGGCATAAACACGCGCCAAAAATGCCACGCGGTCTTCCTTTGCGATCTCCTCTTCTTTGTGCCACTTCGCTATACCCCAAACAGCTTTTGCCACATGAGACCCTAAATCATTGATATAAGAAACGGGAATAATGTGATACCCATAAGCGCGCAGGACTTGCACCAAGGCTTGCCCTACCAAAAAGTTACGCAAATGTCCGACATGAATCGCTTTATGTGTGTTGGGTTGCGCATACTCCACCATGATGCTTTTTTGTGCCCCGGCTCCCAAGGTTCCGTACTTCTCCTGTTTTTCTTGTATCTCTTGCAACACGGCCTGTGCAAATAATGAACTGTAAAAAAAGTTCACATAAGGCCCTTGTGCTTTCACTTCTTTGATCCATCCTCCTACTTCGATCTTGGTTGCTAATTCAATCGCAATTTCTTGCGGAGGTTGTTTAAGCGCGCGAGACAAATCAAAACAAGGAAACGCCATATCTCCCAGTTCTTCTTTCGGGGGACGCATCAAATCATCCATGTTTGGGGTATATTCTTTCCCCACCGCGGTTTTGATGATTTGTAATATTTGTTGTTTTGCTTCTTGTGCAACTGACATATGTTTCTTTTATCCTACGTGGGACACAGAGATGAGGCAATCCGCTTGTGTGTGTTACTTCTGCTCAAGTGAATCTTTTTGTTGTTCAAGGGTGACAAGACGCGCCGAAGCCTCCGCGCGTTTGGTTTCCATGGAACGAACAACCGCCTCTGGCGCTTTTTCAAGAAATTCTTTATTTCCAAGCTTCACGTCCGTTTGTGAAAGATAGATATGGGTTTCTTCTATTTCTTTTTCCAAACGTTTGATCTCGGCTTGCACATCGACAAGTCCTTCCAAAGAAAGGTAGACACATCCTTTACTGATCGTTTGTGTGGCCATCCCTTCCAACGATGCCGGTTCACTTGTTTGTAAACTCTCAACACGAGCAAGCGTTTTGATCAAGTCGCTTTGATCATCCATAAACGATTCCCCTCCTTTTACCAACACGTTCACATGAACCAATACGCTCGGCTCAACATGATAAAGCGCGCGCAGATGACGAATCGCCACAATGATTTCTTGAAGCAAAGCAAAAGATGTTTCTGCTTCTTTATTTTTCTTCTCTTCTTTCTTTGGCCACTCCTCTACCATAAGCATGCCGTCACATCCCGCCTGCTTCCACAAAGTCTCGGTCACAAACGGCATCAGAGGATGCCAAAGGACAAGCAATTGTTTCAGAACGTAAAAAAGAATTTGATCGGTTGTTTTTTGCAAGGCTTGTTTCCGTTGAATCTTTGCGATCTCCAGATACCAATCCGCCACATCAGACCAGGTAAACTCACGCAATAACTCTCCGGCTCCGGAAAGTTCGTGACGTTCATAGAGTTCGGTGACACGCCCTGTGATTTTAGCTAATCGACTCAAGATCCATTGATCGGCAATCGTCTGCGGTTCCACTGCCTCCACCGCATCCTGTCCTTGACTGGTGGTTACAATAAACCGCGCAATATTCCAAAGTTTATTGGTGAAATTACGAAATCCCGCAATCTTCTCCTGGGACATGCGAATGTCATTCCCTGCACTTGTTCCAAGCACAAGAGACAAACGCACCGCATCGGCTCCATACTTTGCGATCACTTCCAAAGGATCGATAACGTTTCCCAAAGACTTGGACATTTTATGTCCTTGATCATCGCGCACCAGCCCGTGGAGGTAGACTTGCCTAAACGGCACTTCCCCCAAGGTATAGGTGGTCATGAGAATCATGCGCGCCACCCAGAAAAATAAAATGTCATAGCCGGTCTCGAGAACCGAGGTTGGATGATAAGTCTCAAAATCTTTTGTTTGCTCCGGCCATCCCAAAGTGGAAAATGTCCAAAGTCCTGAACTAAACCAAGTGTCAAGGGTATCGGGGTCTTGCACCCATCCTTCCCCTTGCGGAGCCTCCAAACCAACAAACGTTTCCTCCCCTCGATACCACACAGGTATCTGATGTCCAAACCAAATTTGTCGGCTGATACACCAGTCCCGCAAATGATTGATCCAGTGATAATACGTTTTTTGAAAACGATCAGGAATCATTTCAATCTGACGCGCTTCCATCACATGACGCATCACTTCTTTCAGTGTCACCTGTTGACCGTTTTCAATTCCAGCAATAGGCGCGCGAGAAGAAGCCTGAAATGCAAACGGACGATTCACATCAATAAACCATTGCGTGGACGGTATGGGTTCCACGACGGTTCCACAGCGATAGCACAAAGAAAGATTATGTTTATAGTGCTCATCGATGTGATCGATAAGACCCATACGCTCCATGTCCGCAACGATAGCTCCTCGAGCCTCGGCCGTTGTCATACCTGCATACTTTCCACAATTGGCCATCATACGACCGTCTTCATCAATGATTTGTTTAAGGGGAACGCCATGACGTTTGGCAATTTCGTAATCTTCAAAACTGTGAGCCGGAGTCACTTTGACCGCCCCTGTGCCAAAAGCCGGATCCACCGCTTCATCTGCCACCACCACCACATCAAACGCTCCAAGCACTCCGGGAATTTGATAATGCTTTCCCACCATGTCGGCATAACGCGCATCTCCTGCCGAAACAGCTACGGCCGTATCGCCTAACTTGGTCTCCGGTCTTGAGGTGGCTAAAACAAACGGCCCATACTTAATCCAATAAAATTTTCCATCCACTTCTTTATAATCCACTTCATCGTCGGCAAGCGTAGATTTACACCGTGGACACCAATTCACCAGACGATGACCGCGATAAATAAGTCCGTCATCATACATGCGCTTAAACACACTGCGCACCGAGCGACTGCGCGCGTCATCGAGTGTATAAGCTTCACGAGACCAATCCAGAGAGGAACCCATTTTTTTACACTGCCCGATGATGGTGTCATGGGATGTTGCGGCGTATGCTCGCACACGCTCTAAAAATTTCTCACGCCCAAGTTCACTCCTCGGATCTTTCATCCCTTCTTGCATGAGAAGTTTTTCCACCTTGGCTTGGGTGGCAATCGCGGCATGATCGGTCCCAGGAAGCCACAATGTTTTCTTTCCCCGCAGACGGGCAAAACGCACCATGGCATCTTCGATTGCCAACATCATGGCATGTCCCAGATGCAAGGTGCCTGTAACATTAGGGGGTGGTAAAACAATGCTAAAAACTTCCTTGCGCTCCCCCGGGAGATGGTCCGGGTTAAAAAAACCGCTCGCCTCCCAAGCGGTATAGATCTGATCTTCATACTGTGAAGGTTCATACGCCTTCGGAAATGCGGTTTCTTCTTGCATAGCACTGCCTAGTGTATGAAAAAAATGGGCTTTTTGCAACCTAAAAACCCTTATGACATTTCTGGAGCTCTTCTCAAAAATGGTTATCTTGTCTTTGATATGGAATAAGGATTCTCTCCATAAAATTCTCAAAACGGAGGCTTTTTTCGTTATACACACGGTGTTCCCTTGACGCTCTGTCCTCCTCACGATAGAGTAATCAACCATTCCATGCTTGTTGAGGAGGGAAAAAACCATAATGGCAACTGCATGGCACTACGTGATGCACAACAAATTTTTGAAGCCATCAAGCGGAGTCAACGTCCGCTTGTTTGCGTTGCCAAAGGTTCCGGAACCGATGGGCACGCCAGTGCTCTCGGATTGGCACGCGTTATGGAACGGCTTGATAAACAACCTCTGGTCGTTTCCGCCGATCCACAGCAAAACAATCTTGATTTCCTTACCGACCACGCACGCATTCAAGACACGGTAGAAAATCTTCAACGTTTTGTGATTGAACTTGACGCATCCAAAACTCATGTCAAAGAACTTTCCTACGAACTCAAAAATGAAAAACTCTTCGTGTATCTTTCTCCCAAAAAAGGACGATGGGAATCCCAAGACGTCCGTCTTTCTTCCGATCCTTATCAGTATGATTTGATCGTGAGCATTGGAGCACCGGATCTGGAAGGATGTGCCCCTTTTTATACCGAGCATCCGGATTTCTTTTTTCATACCCCCATTCTCAACATTGATCACTCTCCGGCCAATGAACATTTTGGACAATTCAATGCCGTGGATGTTTCTGCCGTCGCTTGCGCCGAGGTTTGCCATGATTTGGTTGAAGCGATGCAACCGGGGCTTATTGATGAAGAAACAGCCACCGCATTTTTGACCGGGCTTATTGCCAAGACACACAGTTTCAAACAGCGCAATGTCAACGCGCGCACCCTTGAGACGGCCAGTAAGTTAATGGCCAAGGGGGCGCGTCGCGATATGATTGTCCAAAATCTGTATCGCACCCGATCGGTTGCCACCTTGCGTCTTTGGGGACGTGCGCTGGCGCGCCTCAAAGTGAATGCGGAAAAAACCATGGTCTGGACACTGTTATCTCAACAAGACTTCCTTCATGCGGGAGCCCAGGAGCAAGATCTTCCGGATGTGATTGAAGAACTTATTTCTTCTTCTCCGGATGCCTCCATCGCTATTCTTATCTACGAAAATAATGAGCGATCTATTCAAGCTATTGTCCGTGTGAGTGCACAACACAATGCTCTTGCCCTCACAGAATCTCTAAAACCGGAAGGATCACGTGAACAAGTTCGGATTCTCTTTCCACCACAACCAATCGTCAATGTAGAAAAAATCCTCTTGAAAACTTTGCAAAAAACAACATCACAAATTCCTTCTGTCTTGTCCTAACAAAAAATCGGCTCCATAAAGAACCGATTTTTGTTTTAAGAAGTTTATTCTTGGACGACTTCTCCCTCGTCACTCTGAGTGGCTCCTTGTTCTCCTTCTTCCACTGGGGTAGGAATCTCCTCGGCTCCTGCGCCGGCCCCGAGAGCTTGTAGACGTTTCTGGACAAGCTCATTGCCTGGATTCAGCTCCGCGACACGTTGTGCCATCTCGATAGCCTTCGCCATATCTCCTTGAATCTCATAAACCGCAGAGAGATACCAAAGGGCATTACTGTATTCCGGTTTAATGGTCACAATCTGTTCCAAAAGACTTCTGGCCGCATCATATTCCTCTAACCGGATGAACAAAAGGCTCAATTGGAATCCAAGACCAATATTGGTCGGCTCATATTTTACAAGCGCAACCAATCGACTGGCGGCATCTTCCAATTTCCCTTGACGTTCGTAGACGGCCGCAAGGTAATAATGAGCCGGGGCATAATCCCCCTTTAAAGCAATGGCTTTATTAAACTTTTCTTCTGCTTGTGTAAGGAGGGTCTGTTCTTGTTCGGTCGCTGTTTTTGCTAAATCCGCATTTTCAGCGCTCTTCAAATCACGTGCGCGATCAGCGACCGCGAGATAGAGGCGACCAAGATTGGTGTGATTCACCGGATTTATGGGATCCAATTCGATCGCCTTGAGATAAGAAGCGGCGGCGGCATCTTCCGCCCCTTGGGCAAAAGACATGAGATCACGGTAGATAGCCCCTTGCGCGCTCCAGTTTGCCGCATACTGCGATCCGAGTTGGGTGGCTCGTGTTGCGGCCTCAATACTTGCGTTCACATACCCTACCACCACTTGCTTTTGTTCATCAGTCATGTCCCCCTCAATACTGACAATGGTATTTCGTGCTTGAATCAAAGAAGCTGTACTCAAATTGCGATAATAGCGATCACTCAATCCGTTAAACTTCACGGCTGTATTCAGCTTATCCACGACTTCATTAATATCCGCGCCGGCACCATCAAGTTCTACAGCTTTAACAAATGCCACTTCAGCCGCATAACGCATACCGCTCACAAAGAGTGATGCGAGCAATCCTACGGCAAAAATCACAAAGGCGGAGGAAACGCTCAGACCTAAACGAGGAGAACGACTAAAGTCTGTTTGCCAAACCTTGGTGATGATAAGTGCTGCCAGCAAACCGGTTAATCCCCACATCAAAAACTGTAAAGTAAAGTTGGTTGTGTAAAGAAAATGATACAGAAGTGTCATGAACCAACCAACAAATATGACGTAGGTCAGCTTCCACTCCTCATGCCCACGATGACGCAAAAGTCGACCTAGGGCTTTTAACCCAATCCATACCATGAGCGTGAGCCAAAACGCCGCACCCAGAATTCCTGTCGTTGCGATCATGGTGAGAACCGAAGACTTGGCGCGATCAAATTGTAAACTCCAAAAGACCGATTGATTCACTTCCAAGGGTCGATACATCAAATAATCATTAAGGAACGTTCCGGGGCCTGTGCCAAAAAGAAGATGTTGGACACCGCCTGAAAGGCTATCCATGGTAATCTGCCAACTGGTGGTGTAGTTAGGAGTGACAACGACAGGAAGCCCAAGTTTTAAAGGAGTACTGAAAAACAAAAAGGCAAGACTCGCTAAAAGAACAATAAGAGGCAAAATAAAACGCTTGGGGTGTGGAAAAGCTTGAGTTTCCACAAAGGAAAAGACAGCCAACAAGGCAACCCCCACAATGTTCATCACCCAAAACACCCAAAAATCTACAGCCACAAGTGAAACTAATGTGATGATTGTCACCAAAACAATAAGGACACGTTGAAAAATACCAAATCCATTAGATGGAATGATACGATCTTCCCCCTTGTGTGAGACCATCCACATGGCAAACCCCAAAAACATGATGATACTCATGAACCCGATAAAACTGTTGATCGTTCCGATCGTGCTAAAACCTTTGGATGCGGCAAAAGAAAATGGGAGGTGTAAAAGATCAAACATGCCGAAAATAGTCACAAGACCGGAAAGAGCTGAGGAAAGCAATAAGGCAACAAGAACCTTATGTTGTACGCGTGTGTCAGAAGCCTCGTGCATGACAAAGTAAAAGAAAAGGACAAACAAAATGACCGAAAGAAAGCTGCCGTATTCTTGTGACACTTGTCCGACCCATGTCTGATACCCGGAAAGGGAAAGAATGGAAGAAATAAGAATACTGATAAGGAACACTCCGGGCACGACATTGATCCAATCGGCTTTGAAGGACAATTGTTTGGAGGACACCATAGTGCCAAACCAAGACAACAGTCCAAGGACGGTCAAGACAACAAAGAGAATCTGTTTATTGACTTCGATAACATCAGAGGTCCAAGGGAGGAAAAACAACGGGACGAGAAAAAAAAGTAGGTACAACGATCCGCGGGCAACCTTGGGAAAAAGATCCCAGAGTTTCGTATATTTTCCTCCAACAGAAGAGAGGGTCATAGGCGTGAAAAAATAAATGAATAAATGATTATTTTGATTGATATTGTTGAATCGCCTGCACGACTTTGGAATCATCTTTCAAGTTCTCAACAAATAAAACGTGTTCATTTTTGATAAACATCTGATCCTGCGGTCCGTGCATTTCATTTCCCAGTTTCACCAAAGCAACATTTGCTTCCGCATCCATGGCCGAGACTCCATTTTGAAGATAAAAAATATTGGTGAGTTGAAGATAGTTGGAACGTTGTATGGCGATCTTGCCAAAATAGACCTGTCCGTTATCAAGAAAGACGGCCTGATACTCCGAGTTCAATGCGATGGTGTCAGAGGGAAAACGGGTGACAAACCATCCGAGCCCCAAGGTAAGAATCGTGAGGGCCACCACAAAAATGAAAAAAACAAGATGTTTCCCTTTGTGACAATAAAGTTGGGTTTCCTCAGGTTTTTGACTCAAAAAAGGACTGGTCATTTTTGACTGAATTGCCATAAAAAATTCGAAAAAAAACAAAGAAATTGTTGAGGTTATTGTATCGAACTCACCCCCTTTCCACAACCTAAGGTGTGGATACAAGGGGAGGAGGAAAAATCCCTAATTTCTAATTTCCAATTCCTAATGATGGTGCCTAATGGCGACATCAAAATAAAATATTATTTTCCTTCATTGGAAATTGGAAATTGGATATTGGAAATTCCTACCTTTCTAACACAAAAGCAGGGTCTTTACGAGACCCTGCTTTTTTCTATTCTGGATTATTCAACAACTTCCACTGGTGTCTCTGGAGCCGGTTCTTCAACCACAGGCTCTTCGACAATCGGTTCTTCAACTGGAGCTGGCTCTTCGGTTACAACCTCTTCAACAGGGGCTGTTTCCTCCAAAACCGGCTCTTCAACGACTGGTTCTTCGACAACTGGAGCTGGTGTTTCTTCAACAACCGGTGCTTCTACAACGGTCACTTCCCCGTCAAAATCGGAGGTTGTGCCGTCAGAGATTGTCACCACGCCGTCTACAACACCCATGGCAATCCAGCTGAACTCGCGGTCCTTATCATTCCAGCCACTGGCATAGATGGTGAACCCTGTTGCAGATTCATCCCCTACCCAATACTCATACCCCGCAGTAGCCTCGGCATCCGATCGGGAGCTGAAGGTAATGACCGGAGTATCTTCATATGCTTGATCAAAGGCGACATGGACATAATCATGACCGGCTAACATACGTGCGCGTCCTGCCATATCCTTGCTGCCGTAGAGATGTTCGGCCACGGTGACTGAACCACCGAAGGAAGCATCACCTGTAACAGTCAAGGTATCGGAATCAAGCGCACCTGCGGCCAAAGCATCTCCTGTCGCATCTCCGCCTTGGAGAGAACCGTTGTTACGAGAAATCAACATGTTTACCGCGCCGATTTCACCATCAAAAGCCGTAAGAGCAATACCAATGGTTGGATCGCCCGCGTTGGCTTTCATACCATAACCGGGAGTTGAGGAAGAAGTAATGTAATCACCTATGGCAATAGCACCGTTTTCGTTATTTACTTTGACCGGAGCATTACCAGTAAGAGCGATGGCATAGCGACCTTCTCCTGAAGTTCCCATAGTGCTCCACGGAGCAGTGGAAACCACACCGACAATATCAGCGCTTGCGGCTCCCGCGCTTAATTTCACATTTTCAGCATAGACTTTGTCAATACTGACAACATCACCGGCAGTCAAAGCGTCTTGAGAAGTATAGTACTCGGCCAAGTCAGCACCGGTTTGGGCGGCTGAAACATCAACCCAATTAATGAGGTTCCAATTGGTTCCATCAAAAATGAAAGAGAACGTGTCACCTACATCTGGCACGCGATCTGTTAAACCACAAGCGATATTTGATGCAGTACAGTCTAAGTCAATTTTACTACTAACCATTTCTATAAAGAGCAATTGACCATTTACTCCACCAGTAAAGTTGGTGACAATATGATTAGCATCTGTTCCGTCAAGGAGAATATGGGACAGATTTGTCACTGCGACTGTTGTCGTTCCAGTTAGTATAGTGACTGCTGCTTGAGTACCAACCGAGACACCACCGCTCACATTAAGGAATCCTGTTGTACCCGCCACATCATTGAGAGACATGAGCGTGTTGGTACCGTCTGTAAAGCTTAATGTGCCTGTGTTGCCGATGGTAACTGTTGGCGTGGTGTCAGCAAAGGCGATATCTGTATCCCAACCTGTCCCGACTTTGAGTGCGGTTGAAGTGATAGTTGCGCCAGGATCGGTCAGGTTTCCAATGCTCATAGCATTCACCGTGTCTGTTCCAGCCGCGTTTGACGGGGCAAAGGCATCAACATCAATTACATTAAAGGTTAGAGTGTCAGTCACATCACCAGCAAAGGTTGGAGTAATGTCAATGACATTACCCGAGAAACCTCCACTTGTGCCAAAAGTGAGTTGAAGAGCATCCACACCAGCTGTTCCGGAAGTACTACCGTTAATCGTGAAGACATCCACGGTCGGAGCGGCGCCCTTTGTAATGTTCACACCGTCTGCGGCATCCAAGACCACATTAAAGTCACCACCAGAGAGGTCGAGGTCGCCATCGGTGACAAGGATGTCACCCAAGGTGAGGACGAGAGCATTAATGCCATCGGCAGATCCGGCAATGGTGGTAAGACCGGTTGTTGCGGCAACGGTGAAGGCAGTGCCAAGCGTAATGCTTGAAGTGGCACTTCCTGCGATTGCTGTCACATCGGTGGAGTTACCCAAGGTGACGGTGTCTGTCGCACCTGCGTCTACATCAAGATAGGTGCGGGAGTTTGTTGCGTTTACAAGTTGGAAGACATTGTCCGTGGCATCGGTAAGACCGAAGTCTGCATTATCTGAAAGGAAGGTGAGGTTACCTGTGGAGTTACCCATGGCAACATCAGCTCCTACGGTGGTGTCTGAAATGTTTGCAGATCCATCAATGTCAACGGCATCTTCTACTTTAAGTCCAAGATCCCATGAAGTGCCTACCTGGTAGATGGCGTATTCGGCTCCATCCGCATTATTGCTACCACTTAAATTTCCTACGTTGATACCGGAAACGGTGTCGTCTGTCCCGGTATCCGTGGCATTGTTGGTTGTTACGATAGACAAAGTATTTCTAAAGTCTGCGGCACCATCATCAGCATAATCGGCAAAGCTTGCTGAAAGGGTTGCCATGTCCACATTTCCAACATTGCCTACATTTGAAGTTCCCACAACAGCGAATGCTCCGGTGGCATTACTCGCGGCTGTGTTTATTATGTTTACTGTGTCTGTCGCGTCTGAAGTGACATTAAAGTCACCGCCTGCCACATCGAGGTCCCCATTGGTGACATAGATATCACCAAGTGTGAGTACAAGAGCATCGGTTCCGTCAGCAGATCCGGCAATCGTGGTAAGACCGGTGGTTCCGGTGACATCAAATCCTACAGATTCAATAATCTTGTCCCAGCTTGCTCCGATATTAAGGGCGGTATCTGCCGCGCCTGCACCGGTTGTCAGAGCGGCGATGTTAATAGCGTTTACAGTATCACCTGCTTCGTTTGAACCTGTCACACCGGTGATATCAAGTACGTTTGAGGTATTGGCAACGGCATTTGCACCATCAGCAGCCATAGTAAAGCTCATGGCAAGGGCACCATCTCCATTTCCTCCCGCAGCACCGGATACGGTACTTGTAATTGTAAGGGTGTCATCGGTGGCAGCAGCAACAGAAGCAATGCTTGCTCCGTCTGCTACATCCAAGACGACGTTAAAGTCACCTGCTGCTACATCGAGGTCACCATTGGTGACATAGATATCACCAAGTGTGAGTACAAGAGCATCAGTGCTGTCAGCAGATCCGGCAATGGTGGTGAGACCCGTGGTTGTGGCAACAGTATATCCCGTGAAAGAGATAAGGTTGGTTCCTGCGGTCGTGCCTCCGAGAATCGTATCGTATCCTGTGCCAACTTTGAATGCGGTTGAAGTAATAGTTGCG
>Ga0265296_1004112_pt1 | contig 12854 bp, 9 predicted proteins | sample MunlanPumphouse1_FD_189073 | JGI IMG/M metagenome (GOLD analysis project Ga0265296, IMG submission 189073) | Groundwater microbial communities from a municipal landfill in Southern Ontario, Canada - Pumphouse #1 | ecosystem: Environmental > Aquatic > Deep subsurface > Groundwater | place: Canada... | reverse complement strand
CGCCTATCCGATCGCCTGGCCGCGCTGCTTGCCGAACAGATCGAAACGGGCCGGCTTGCGCGCGGCGAGCGCCTGCCTACCGAGCCGGAGCTGGTGCGGCTGTATGGGGTGTCGCGTACGGTGGTGCGTGAGGCAGTCAGCCAATTGAAGTCGCGGGATCTGCTGGTGTCGCGCCAGGGTTCGGGCGTGTTCGTGTCGACGGCACCCGCTCGGCAACCTCTGATTTTTGATCCCGCAGTCATGGGGTCGATGGCCGCCGTGGTGCAGGTCGTCGAGGTTCGGCGGGCGATCGAGGGCGAAATTGCTGCCCTGGCGGCCCTGCGTGCCCGCCGACCCGACATTGATACGATTCGCCGCGCCTTGCTCGCCATCGATGCCAGCGTGCAGGCGGGGGGCGACGGCGTCATGGAAGATCTTGCGTTTCATCGCAGCATTGCCGAGGTCACGGGCAATGCCCAATTCACTCAGGTGCTGGGGTTTCTCGAACAGTATCTGCATGACGCGGTGCGCGTGACGCGCGCCAACGAAAAGCGTCACGCCGCCTTCGCCGCACAGGTGCACGACGAGCATTGGGCGATTTTCGAGGCGATCGATGCCGGTGACGCGGTGGCAGCGCGCGCGGCGGCCACAGAACACATGGTGCAGGCCGCACAACGGTTGATACAGGGCGGCGTCGTGCCCGATTTCATCGGCGCGGCCCAGCCATCGCCAGCCAGCCAGGGCGCGGCCAAAAAAGGAGGTCATCGATGAGCAAGATTTTGCTGGGGTGCATTGCCGATGACTTCACCGGCGCCACCGATCTGGCCAACAATCTGGTGCGCAGCGGCATGCGTGTGGTTCAAACCATTGGCGTGCCGAGCGAGGAGACCTCTGTCGATACCGACGCCGTGGTCATCGCACTGAAATCCCGCACGATTCCCGCAGACCAGGCGATCGCGCAATCGCTTGCGGCGTTGCATTGGCTGCAGTCCCAAGGCGCCCGGCAGATCTACTTCAAATATTGCTCGACCTTCGATAGCACCGCCCAGGGCAATATCGGCCCGGTCAGCGAAGCCCTGATGCAGGCCATGCACACCGACTTCACGATCGCCACCCCCGCTTTTCCGGACAACGGCCGCACGGTCTTCAAGGGGCACTTGTTCGTGGGTGATGTGTTGTTGCACGAGTCCGGCATGCAGCATCATCCGCTCACCCCCATGACCGATCCCAACCTGGTGCGCGTGCTGGCTGCACAGTGCGTGGGGAAGGTCGGTCTGATCGATTACCGCGCGGTCGCCTGCGGCGCGCAGGCGGTACGCGAACGCATTGCGCAGCTGCGGGCCGAGGGGGTCAGCCTGGCCGTGCTCGACGCGGTGTCCAATGATGATCTGATCCGGGTAGGACCTGCCCTGGGCGAGCTTGCGCTCGTGACGGCGGGGTCGGGCGTGGCGATCGGACTGCCTCAGAACTGGGGCCTGAAGACCAATGATCAGGCCGCCCGCTTGCCTGCGGGTCAGGGCTTTAAAGCGATCGTGTCAGGAAGCTGCTCGCTGGCCACCAACCGTCAGGTGCTGGCATTCATTCGGGCGGGCGGGCAGGCCATGGCGATCGATCCGATGCGTCTGGCTGCCGGCGACGATGTGGTCGCTGCGGCATTGGCATGGGCGCAACCGCGCCTGGCGCGTGGGCCGGTCCTGCTGTATTCGACAGCCGATGCCACGGCCGTGAAATCGGTACAGGGCCAGCTGGGTGTGAATCAGGCGGGCGCCATGGTCGAACAGGCGATTGCCGCCATCGCGCGTGGTCTTGTCGAGCAGGGCGTGGGCCAGCTTGTCGTCGCCGGGGGCGAAACATCGGGGGCCTGCGTACAGGCCTTGGCGATCACCCGAATGCAGATCGGCACGCAGATCGACCCGGGCGTGCCCTGGTGCCATGCCCGAAGCGCGCATGCGCAGCCGGGGGCGCTGCATATCGCCCTGAAGTCGGGAAATTTTGGCACTGATGATTTTTTCACCCGGGCCTTCGAGGTGATCGCGTGATGCAGACCGAGTATCTGGCCCAGACAGACGCACGCCGGGAAATATGCCGCGTGGGGCGATCTCTGTTCGATCGCAAATACGTCCACGCCACGGCAGGCAACATCAGCGTGTGTCTGGCCGACGGCAGTTTTCTTATTACGCCTACCGATGCCTGCATGGGTGACCTGGCGCCCGAGCGCATCGCCCATGTGGCCGCGGATGGAACGCAGCTCAGTGGCGATCGCGCCAGCAAGACCCTGGCCCTGCATCGGCGCATCTATGCCGCCGATCCTGCCGCCCGATGCGTGATTCATACGCACAGCACGCAGTTGGTGGCCCTCACCCTGCAAGGCGTGTGGCGCGAGAGCGATATCGTGCCGCCGATCACACCCTATTTCGTCATGAAAGTCGGACACGTCCCACTGGTGCCTTACCACCGGCCGGGCGACCCGGCAGCGGCCGACGAAGTCGCGCGACTGATCACTGACGGTGCGCAGGCGGGCCGGCCCATCCGCGCTGTGATGCTCGATCGGCTGGGGCCGAACGTCTGGCACGGCACGCCGGCCGCCGCGATGGCGACCCTGGAGGAGCTCGAAGAGACGGCGGGCCTGTGGTTGCACACACGAGCAAGGCCCTTGTCCGAGGCACAGATCGATGAGCTGCGCCAGACATTCGGCGCGCGCTGGTAAGCGCCATGACGATTTTCGTTTTTTCACGACCGGCCACTTTCTGAAGGACGATTCGCCATGCCTCGCTTTGCCGCCAACCTGAGCATGATGTACACGGAACACGCATTCCTGGACCGCTTTGCGGCCGCCGCCGCCGATGGTTTTTCGGCGGTCGAATATTTGTTTCCCTACGAGTTTGCTGTGGCCGATCTGCAGGCGCGTCTGGACGATCATGGCCTGGCGCAAGTGCTGTTCAACGCGCCGCCCGGCGACTGGGCAGCAGGCGAGCGTGGCATGGCCTGCCTGCCAGGCCGCGAGCAGGCGTTTCAGCGCAGCTTTCTCGACCAGGCCCTGCCATACGCTCAGGCATTGGGTGTGCCTCACGTGCATGTGATGGCGGGGCTCGTGCCCGAGGGGGCGGATCGCCAGGCGCTGCGCGAGGTGTACATCAACAACCTCGCCTGGGCCGCAGCGCAGGCGGCAAGTGCAGGCATCAATGTGTTGATCGAGCCCATCAACACCCGGGATATCCCAGGCTTTTTCCTCAATCGCCAGGACCAGGCCCATGCCGTGATCGCCGAGGTTGGTGCTGCCAATCTGAAGGTGCAGATGGATCTCTATCACTGCCAGATCGTCGAAGGGGATGTCGCCATGAAAATGCGGCAGTACCTGCCCACCGGGCAGGTGGGCCACATACAGATCGCCGGCGTGCCCGATCGGCATGAACCCGACGTGGGCGAGCTGGCGCATCCTTATCTTTTCGACCTGCTCGACACACTGGATTTCAAGGGGCATGTGGGCTGCGAATATCGCCCCCGTGCCGGCACTTCCGACGGTCTGGGCTGGTTCGCGCCCTACCGCACGCGGGGCCAGACGCCGTGACCCATTTACTTCGGCCCTGGTCCATTCATCCTAAAAGGACTCTGCAATGAAGCTGCTCATTACCGGCGGTGCCGGCTTTCTCGGTGCACGGCTGGCGCGCACCCTGCTTGCGCGTCCCGCCCTTTGCGGGCAGACCATCAGCGGCATTGTGCTGGCCGACCTGGTGGCGCCACCCGCCGATCTGCTGGCCGACGCCCGTGTCGAGGCGCGGGTGGGGGCACTGCTGGCGCAGGCGCCGGCATTGGGCGCGGAAGGTTTCGATGGCGTGTTTCACCTCGCGTCGGCGGTATCGGCAGAGTGCGAAGCCGACTTCGATCTGGGACTGCGCTCCAATCTGGACACGACCCGCGCCTTGCTCGATGCCTTGCGCACGCATGTCAATGGCGGTGGCGCCCCGGCGGGGTTCGTGTTTGCCAGTTCGGTGGCCGTCTATGGCAGTGATGCCGCGGTGCCGCTGCCCGCAGTCGTGCGCGACGATACCTTGCCCACGCCGCAATCGTCTTATGGCGTGCACAAATTCGTGATCGAACAACTGATCGCTGACTACACACGCAAAGGTTATATCGATGGACGCACAGCACGCCTGATGACGGTGTCGGTGCGCCCGGGTCGCCCCAATGGGGCAGCCTCCAGTTTTCTGTCCGGCATGATCCGCGAGCCACTGGCCGGACTGGCGTCGGTCTGCCCGGTACCGGTGGACACCCAGGTCGCCCTGGCCTCGCCGGCCAACACCATCAACGGCCTGATCACCGTTTTCGAGGCCTCGCGCGAGGCCTTTGGCGGTCGCACGGCGCTGAACCTGCCGGCGCTGACCGTGACGGTGCAGCAGATGCTGGACGCCTTGCGTGCGGCGGGCGGCGAGGCGGCGCTGGCCCGGGTGCGATTCCAGCCCGATGCCGGCATCGCGGCCATCGTAGGGGGCTGGCCCGCCCGCTTCGAGGCCGGGCGCAGCGTGGGCCTGGGCCTTAAGCCCGATGCGGATTTCGACAGCGTCGTGCGCCAGTACATGCAGGACCATCCTCAGGCCATCGACCGGTCCTAGTTGATGCGTTCGGCTCCAGCAGGGATGCGATCAAGCCATGTCATCGGGTGCGCTTGCACGCTGGTGCAGTGGCTCAGTCCTGCCGCGGCAGCGTTGTTCAGAGTGCTTACGATTTCGCCTCTGGCTCTCGCGCCGCGCGTGAATTAGACTGGGCGCTTCTTTTCACGATCGGACGTCCTCGTGCTCGAGCTCATCATTGCCAACAAGAATTACTCCTCCTGGTCACTGCGGCCCTGGGTATTGATGACCACCTTGCAGATCCCGTTCAAAGAGCGCCTTTATGCTTTTGGTGCGCCATTCGCCGACCCGGCGTTTCTGCGCGTGGCGCCCACGCGTCGTGTGCCGGTTCTGGTTGACGGTGACGCGTCGGTGTGGGATTCGCTGGCCATCACCGAATATCTCGCCGAGCATTATCCGAATGTCTGGCCCACGGATGCCCGGGCGCGCGCCTGGGCACGCAGCGCCTGCGCCGAAATGCACAGCGGATTCGCCACGCTGCGCAATGTGTGCGCCATGAACTGCGGCTTGCGCGTCTCGCTGCACGACACGCCCGTCGCGCTGGTGAGCGATCTGGCCCGCATCGGTGAGTTGTGGGCCGAAGGGCTCGCGCGCTTCGGCGGGCCCTGGTTGGCAGGCGCGTCGTTCACCGCTGTCGATGCCTTTTATGCGCCTGTCGCTTTTCGCCTGCAGACCTACGGTGCGAGCGTGGGCGACGAAGGCGATGCCTACGCCGCCCGCCTGCGCGACTTGCCCGCCATGCAGCAGTGGTATGCGCAGGCGCTGGCAGAGGTGTGGCGGGACCAGGCGCATGAAGCAGACAGCCGGGTCGTGGGCACGATCACAGCCGATCTGCGTGCTGCGCCCGAAGTCGGCACCTGAGTCGGCACACGGTGCTTCCCTAAAAGTAAGCGCCCGAGCTGGCGCGCTATTCCATCCCATAAAGAAAAGACGATGAAAAAATACCTCGTGGCCAGTGTCGGCGTCGTAGCGGTGCTGGGTGCAAGCTGGGTGTGTGCAAGTTGGTACACCGGCAAACGCATCGAGCAGGCGGCAGTGGTGAGTCTGGCCGATGCCAATGCGTATCTGCAGTCGCGCTTTCCCACGCTGAAGTTGAATCTGCGGGCAGATCACTACCACCGCGGTTTTTTTTCCTCCCAGGCCCGCTATGTTCTGGAAAGTGGGCTTGATGAAGCGCTCGCCACCGGCGGCCAAGTCAAGCCGGGAGACACGGAACCCTTGCGCGTGATGCTTGATGTCAATATCGAACACGGCCCGTTCCCCTCGACGCAGGTCGATCGCGGGCAGTTCGCCCCTGCCATGGCATACGTCACGACCTCGGTCGCCCAGACCGAGGTGCTGGAACCGCTGTTCCAGTTGACCGGCGGCCAGTCTCCGTTCCTGTCCAGCGCGCGGGTGACCTATCAGGGCGATGCGGCGCTGGACTGGTCCATGCCGGCCTTGACCTATAAGCGTGAGGGGCGATCCCTGAAATTTTCGGGCATGAAGGGCGACGGTGATTTCACGCGTGAGGGGCGCGCGTTCATCGGCAATCTGCGGGTCGAGCTGATCGAGGTGCAGGGCGCGGCCGATGAGAACAATACCTCGCTGAGCATTGAAGGACTGAGTGCGGGCTTGAATACGCGACGCGGGACGTTCGATCTGGGTGTGGGGCAGTCCCATGTGCATGCCGAGCACATCGAGCTCAAAGTGCCCGATTCCGACTTCACCGCCCAACTCGATAACGCGGGCTATCGCGTGGTGATCGAGGAAGATGGCAAGGTGGTCAACCTGGAACTGGTCTTTGGAACCGAGGCGTTGAAGGTGGGTGCCATCAATATGGGCGCCATGCGGCTGGTCACCAAGGCGCGCAGCCTGGACGGCAGTGCCCTGCAGAAGGTCGTACGCCAGTACGATGCGCTGTCGGCCGGGATGGTCACGGGAACCGGCGAGGGCAATCCTGAAGATGCCTATATGGTGGCCACCAATGTCTTGATGGAAGGCGGCAAGCAGATTCTCGCGGGGCGACCGGTCTTTGCCATCGAACCGTTCCTGTGGAAGCACGACAAGGGTGAACAGCGTGCGGCGATTTCGGTGCAGCTCGGACCCATACCCCAAGATGGCCCCTTGCGCGAGCGTGCCCTGAAGACCGTCACGCGGGTGGATGGTTTTGTAAACCTGTCGCGCCCCATGGCAATCGATCTGGCCAGCAAATTTCTGGTGGACAGCTACAAGATGCAGCCCGACAGTGCGCGCAGCATGGTCAGCCAGCAAATCGATCAGGCCATCGAGCAGGTACAGGACATGGGTCTGGCGCGGCTCGAGGGCGATAAGGTGGTGTCGCGTGTGCAATACGCCGACGGCACGATCGATCTGAACGGCGAGAAGATGCCATTGGACGATTTCCTGGCCAAGTTCGACGAGCCCATTGACGAGGCCAGGGGCGTGCCGCCCGAGCTGGACGATGACGAGATGTCCGAGGCGCCCGATGTGGCTGACGAGGCTGAAAAGGCAGTCGATGGGGCGGTCGATGATGCACGCACCGTGCTTGAAGCGGCCGCAGCCGGTGACGACACACTGGTAGAAGAGGGCAGTACCCTGTCCGGACTGGATACCCAGACGGTGGGCCGCATTCTTCGTTCGATGGGTCGCACCTATCAGGTCGGTACCGACGCACTCGATGATCCGCGTATCACGATCGACACTGGCGAGACCGGCGCGAAGGACATGTACGTGGAATATTACGACTGTGGCCCTGCCGCATGCGAAAACATTCAGATGGTGACGCGATTCGAGGCGGGCAAGGCCGGCACGCTGAAAGCCGTGAACGCGTTCAACCGCGAGAATCGGTGGGCTCGCGTCTATCTGGATGAAGATAACGAGCCCACCATCGAGCTCGATATCGATGGTGTCGGCGGCATTACCGAAGGTGCGCTGACCCGACAGATCACGGCCTATCTGGAAATGGTCGACGCCTTGGGCTCGGCGCTGGGCAAGCGCTGATCGGCCAGGGCGGCCAAGCTGCCCCGACGTCTCGCACCCCGCACGCTGGATCTTGTACGCTGCAGGCCGGCTTGGTCGGCGGCCGAATCCGGCGTCGGTGTTGCCCAGGTCGGTGTGATACCTGACGGCTTTTTGGGATTACCATGAATCACGCACCCGAGTGAAGGTGCTGGTTCGATCCCTAAAAACGATCAGGAGACATGTCATGAACCTTTCCGACCTGAAAAGCCTGGGCCTGGACGCCGAGTTTCCCTTCAAGGATACGTACGACAACTTCATCGGTGGCAAGTGGGTCGCGCCGGTCAAGGGCCAATATTTCGATAATCTTTCACCCATCACGGGGCAGGCGTTCTGCAAAGTAGCGCGCTCGGACGCGGCCGACATCGAGCTTGCGCTGGATGCCGCGCATGCGGCGCGCGAGGCGTGGGGTAAAACGTCGCCTGCCGACCGGGCCGGTGTGCTGCTGCGCATCGCCGACCGCATGGAGCAGAACCTGCAGATGCTGGCGATTGCCGAGTCGATCGACAACGGCAAGCCGTTACGCGAAACCATGGCGGCCGATCTGCCGCTGGCTGTCGATCATTTCCGCTATTTTGCAGGCTGCGTGCGGGCGCAGGAAGGCAGCATTTCCGACATCGACGCCGAGACCGTTGCCTACCACTTCCATGAACCCATCGGCGTGGTGGGGCAAATTATCCCCTGGAATTTTCCGTTGCTGATGGCGGCCTGGAAACTTGCGCCTGCGCTGGGCGCGGGATGTCCGGTCGTGCTCAAGCCGGCCGAACAGACACCGGCGTCCATCATGGTGCTGATGGAACTGATCGGCGATCTGATTCCCGAGGGCGTGGTCAACGTCGTCAATGGTATGGGCAAGGAGGCCGGGCAGGCGCTGGCCACGAGCAAGCGCATTGCGAAGATCGCCTTCACGGGATCCACGCCCGTGGGCAAGCAGATCTTGCATGCCGCAGCAGATAATCTCATTCCCGCGACCGTCGAGCTCGGTGGGAAAAGCCCCAACATCTTCTTCGAAGATGTGATGGATGCAGACGACGCGTTTCTGGACAAGGCGCTCGAAGGTCTCTCGATGTTCGCCCTGAATCAGGGTGAGGTGTGTACCTGCCCCTCACGCATTCTGGTGCAGGAATCGATCTACGAAAAGTTCATCGAACGCGCCATTGAACGGGTGGAATCCATCAAGACCGGCAACCCGCTGGACAGCCAGACCATGGTGGGCGCGCAGGTCTCCAAAGTGCAGATGGACAAGATCCTTTCGTACATCGATATCGGGCGTAGTGAAGGTGCGACCTGCCTGACGGGGGGCGCGCGCAATGCCTTGCCAGGTGGACTGGACCAGGGCTTCTATATCCAGCCGACCATGCTGCTGGGCGAGAATGCCATGCGGATTTTTCAGGAAGAAATCTTCGGGCCGGTTGCCGCAGTGGCCACTTTCAAGGACGAAGCGCAGGCCATCAAGATGGCCAATGACACCTCGTTCGGTCTGGGTGCGGGAGTGTGGAGCCGCGACGGGTCGCGCGCCTATCGTGTGGGGCGCGGCATCGAGGCAGGTCGTGTGTGGACTAACTGTTATCACCTCTATCCCGCCCATGCGGCCTTCGGAGGGTACAAGCAGTCCGGCATCGGGCGCGAAACGCACAAGACGGCGTTGTCGAATTATCAGCAGACCAAGTGTCTGCTGGTGAGCTATAGCCCGAACGCGCTCGGCTTTTTCTAACTGTCGCTTGCGCGCCAGTAGGCCGCCCGCACCCCGCGGGCGGTGAACAGGCCATAGCAGACGATGCCCAGCGCCACACCCAGGAAATGGCCGCTGATGCCCATGTCGAACACCGTGGCCAACACCCAGCCGCCCAGCGTGGCGACGATGATGCGAGCGAAGGCGCCGTAGACGGGCCAGCGCATGCGTCCTGCACCCATGGCGGCAAAGTACATCGCCATCCCCAGGCCATAAGCGCCAAAAGCGGGCCCTATGAACATCAGCGCCAGGCTGGCGACGTCCACCACGCCCGGGTCCTGGGTGAAGAACAGTGCGAATGGCCGGGAGAACACCGCGACCAGCAAACCGATGGTTGCGGTCACCGCGAATGCCAGGGCGCCTCCTAACCAGGCGATGCGCCGCGCGTTCAGCCAGTCGCGCGCACCGACAGCCCCGCCCACCAATGCCGTCAGTGCCGAACCGATACCGAAGGCCAGGGGTACCACGAAAAATTCCAGCCGGGCGGAAATGCCATAGGCCGCCACTGCCGTGGTCCCGTAATGCTTGATCTGGCTGGTGACGAGAATGGTGGTCAGGTTGCTGATGGCTGCCAGGCCGCAGGCAACCAGCCCGACCGACAGCACACGGTTGAGCAGCGATGCCGAGATGGGACCGCGCAGGCTGGGCGTAAACCCGGCGCCGCCTCGCAAAACGACGACGGACATGATCAGTGCCGCTGCCGCGAACGACACGGCGTACGCAATGCCCAGACCCATCAGCCCCAGTCCGCCTGGTTCGGCAAGCGCCCAGCCCAGCACCGGAAACACGACCCAGGTCAGGATAAGAATGCGGGCTGCCAGACGATGCCGCTGGCCGCCGCGCAGCACCGAGCCCAATGTATTGGCCAGCCACGCGGGAATGGCGCCTGCCCCGAAGAGCCACAGGGCGTAGGGGGCAGCGGCGGCCGCGATATCGGGGCCGGCGATGAACGTGAAAATCGCCATCGGAAAAACGGCCAGTGTGAGGGTGAAGAGCAGGCCGCCGCTCAGTGCAATCAGCAGCACGTGTCGCACCAACGCAGACGCCTCATCGTTGCGTCCTGCCCCCAGGGCGCGGGCGATGGCCGACACCACGCCACCTCCCATGGCACCGGCAGACATTTGCTGCAGCAGCAGCGCAAACGGCAGCACCACGGCCCACCCGGCGAGCGCCGCCGTGCCCTGTCTGGCTGCCAGCCAGGTTTCCGCGAGTTGTGCAATGACCTGAAAAATCGCGAGCACGGTCGTGGGTGTGGCAAGCGTCAGTATGCGGCGCAGCAACGCCGGGAGATCCCGGGGCGGGCCGGCAGTTGCCGATGGGCGTGCTGCAACGGGCTGCGCCATGATGTCTCTTTGAAAGTGAATTATGGATGTCGATCATAATCCTTATGGATGTTGATTGTCATCTATAAAGCTGAGACACTTGTGCCATGGCTCAATCTCGTGAACACAAGGCGCAAACGCGCGAACGCATTCTTGCCCAGGCCTCCGAACGGCTGCGCGCCGATGGGTTGGCGGGGGTAAGCATCGCGCAGTTGATGACCGCTGCGGGGGTGACCCACGGCGGGTTCTACCGTCATTTCGATTCGCGTGAAGATCTGATTGCGCAGGCCACCGAGCGTGCGCTGCGTGAAGGTGCGGCCGCCGGGGCGCGGGCGCGCGCAGGGCAACCGCCCACGCTCGCCGCCTACGTCAAAAGCTACCTCAGTCGCACGCACCGCGATGCGCCCGAACGTGGGTGCGCGATCGCCGCGCTGGCCGCCGATGTCCCCCATGCCGGTGCGCCCACCGCCGAGGTGTTCACTGCCGGTCTCTTGGCAACGCTCGAGCGGCTCACCGCACAATTCGCCGCGCGTGCTGAGACGGGGTCTGGAACCTTGACCGCGGATGTGGAGGGTGCGGCATCCCGTGCATCGCCTGCGCCCGCGCCTATGGATGATGCGATTGCTTTGCTCAGCACGATGGTAGGTGCACTGGTGTTGTCACGCGCGGTGAACGATGCCGAGCTTTCGGACCGCGTCCTCGCGGTCAATCGTACGCGTCTGATCGACAACTTGAATCGATCGACGACATAACCCGATCGACGGCTGAATCGATCGACGGCGTGAACTGTTCGACGAGATGAACCGATCGACGACATGAACTGTTCGACAGGGCGATAACCGTGAGGCGCTCCACCATTGCGGTTGCGCTCCGATGTCACCGGTCGGGTTGCCCCAATCGCGCTACCGCAAAAAAAAGGTGCAACCCTTAAGGGTAAACCCGAGAGCACGAATCCGGGCGATCCTGCCTATAATCCGCCGCTATCAACACCCTGAACAGCGGAGCTTACATGGCCAGTACCACGGTTGGAGTCAAGGTCGACGATGCGTTGCGTGCGCGGTTGCGTGCCGCGGCCGATCGCCTGGGTCGCACGCCTCACTGGTTCGTCAAACAGTCCCTGCTCGCGTACCTGGAACAGGTCGAAAACGGTCGCATCCCGGCTGAGCTTTCCCATCTGTCCCTGGCCGAAGCGTCTACCGAGGAGTCGATGCCCGAGCCGGAAGGTGCGCCCCAGCCGTTCATGGAGTTCGCGCAAGGGGTCGCCCCCCAATCCGTCTTGCGTGCAGCCATTACCTCGGCCTATCGACGTCCCGAGCAGGAATGCGTGCCCTTGCTGATCGGCCAGGCGCGCGCCGCGCAGGGCGAACGGGTACAGGCGCTTGCCGCCAAGCTGGTGAGTACCCTGCGCAGCAAGCGCCGGGGGGGCGGTGTCGAGGGTCTGATTCAGGAGTTTTCCCTGTCCAGCCAGGAAGGGGTGGCACTGATGTGTCTGGCCGAGGCGCTGCTGCGCATCCCGGACCGCGCCACGCGCGACGCGCTCATTCGAGACAAGATCAGCCGTGGCGACTGGCACTCGCACGTCGGTCAGTCGCCTTCGTTGTTCGTCAATGCCGCCACCTGGGGCTTGGTGCTGACCGGCAAGCTGGTGACTACCAGCAGTGAACAGTCGCTCTCGCGAGCGCTCACGCGCATGATCGGCAAGGGGGGCGAGCCCTTGATCCGCAAAGGCGTCGATATGGCGATGCGCATGATGGGCGAGCAATTCGTCACGGGCGAGACCATTTCCGAAGCTCTGGCCAACAGCCGTAAATTTGAATCGCGCGGCTTTCGCTATTCCTACGACATGCTGGGCGAGGCGGCCACCACCGAAGACGACGCGCGCCGCTACCATGACGCCTATGTTCAGGCGATCCACGCGATCGGCAAGGCATCGAACGGCCGCGGCATTTATGAAGGGCCTGGTATTTCCATCAAGCTCTCGGCCCTGCACCCACGCTACAGCCGCGCCCAGCACGAGCGCGTGATGACCGAGCTGCTGCCCCGAGTGCTGGAGCTGGCGCGTCTGGCGCGGCGTTACGACATCGGCCTCAATATCGATGCGGAAGAGGCCGATCGCCTGGAAATCTCGCTCGATCTGCTCGAGGCCATGTGTGCAGACGGTGAACTCGAGGGCTGGAACGGGATCGGATTCGT
>Ga0265296_1004110_pt1 | contig 12865 bp, 12 predicted proteins | sample MunlanPumphouse1_FD_189073 | JGI IMG/M metagenome (GOLD analysis project Ga0265296, IMG submission 189073) | Groundwater microbial communities from a municipal landfill in Southern Ontario, Canada - Pumphouse #1 | ecosystem: Environmental > Aquatic > Deep subsurface > Groundwater | place... | reverse complement strand
TTCGCGGGCGGTCCCCCTCCCCATGGCTTCGCCACAGGGAGGATTGGTTATCCGTCGATCGCTTTCACGATCACGCTCGCGTTGGTGCCGCCGAAGCCGAAGCTGTTGTTGAGCGCGGCCTTGACCGGGCGCTTTTTCGCGGTGTGCGGCACCAGATCGACGCCGTCGGTGCCTTCATCGGGGTTGTCGAGGTTGAGCGTCGGCGGGACGATCTGGTCGCGGATCGCGAGGATGCAGAAGATCGTCTCGACCGCCCCGGCGCCGCCGAGCAGATGACCGATCGCCGATTTGGTCGAGCTCATCGACACGTCGCCGATCGCATCACCGAACAGGCGCTTCACCGCGCCGAGTTCGATCGTATCGGCCATCGTCGAGGTGCCGTGGGCGTTGATATAATCGATGTCCGACGGGGTCATGCCCGCCTTTTTCAGCGCCATTTCCATCGAGCGGAACGCGCCTGAGCCTTCGGGGTGCGGCGCGGTGACGTGATAGGCGTCGCCCGACAGGCCGTAACCGACGACCTCGGCGTAAATCTTGGCGCCGCGCGCCTTGGCATGCTCATATTCCTCGAGCACCACGACGCCCGCGCCCTCGCCCATGACGAAACCGTCACGGTCCTTGTCATAGGGGCGGCTCGCCGCTTCGGGGCGGTCGTTGTAGCTCATGTTGAGCGCGCGCGCCTGTGCGAAGCCGGCGATGCCGATCGGACAGATCGTCGCCTCGGCGCCGCCCGCGAGCATGATGTCGGCATCGTCGTCGCGGATCATCCGCGCCGCATCGCCGATCGAATGCGCGCCCGTCGAGCAGGCGGTGACGACGGCATGGTTCGGCCCCATCAGGCCGTATTTGATGCTGACCTGACCTGAAATCAGGTTGATCAGGCGGCCGTGCACGAAGTGCGGTGAAACGCGGCCCGGGCCTTTTTCGGCGAGCAACAGGCTTTCGCTTTCGATGCCCGGCAGGCCGCCGATGCCCGAGCCGATCGAACAACCGGCGCGCAGTTTCTGCGCTTCGGTCATGTCCTCCAGCCCCGCATCCTCGATCGCCTGCCCCGCGGCGTCGATGCCAAAGATGATGAAGGGATCGACCTGGCGCTGTACCTTGTGATCGACGCGCTTACCGGGATCGAAGCCATATTCATGGTCCGGTCCCTTGACCTCGCACGCGATGGTGCATTTCTGGTCCGACGCGTCGAAATGGGTAATCGTCCCGGCGCCCGATTTGCCTGCGAGCAAATTGGCCCATGTGGTTTCCACATCGGCGCCCAGCGGCGTCACCAAACCCAATCCCGTCACCACAACCCGGCGCATAGTCATTCCTTTCGTCGGCCCCCTTTCCCGCGGGGACCAGCATCAGCAAATTTTCATCGTCACCCCGGCGGAGGCCGGGGTCTCGCCTTCGCGACCTGCTATCACCGGACCGGCGAGATCCCGGCCTTCGCCGGGATGACGGATTTAGCGCTGTAAGAGGCTATATCCATAAAAAAAGCTTCCCGGTCCCTGCGCGCGAGCGATCGGGACCGGGAAGCCGGAAACGCTGGACAGCGCGTCCGGCCACGCCGGACAGCGGATATCAGCCCTTGTTCGCTTCGATATAGTCGATCGCATCCTTGACGGTGGCGATCTTTTCCGCCGCGTCGTCGGGGATTTCGACGCCGAATTCTTCTTCAAATGCCATCACCAGTTCGACGATGTCGAGGCTGTCGGCGCCCAGATCATCGATGAAGCTCGCTTCTTCGGTAACCTTGTCGGCTTCGACGCCCAGATGTTCGACGACGATCTTCTTAACCTTTTCGGCCGAATCGCTCATGCGCTATTCCTTTTCTGACTAAGCCGTGAATGTTGGAAATTGCCCTAGTGTCCGTGGACGGGGCTGGCAAGAGGGCTGGTATCGACCAGTTCTTCCTCAGCGGCGCTATAGGCGGAACGCCTCCCTTTCTGTCCGTCCGGCACCTGCGTCACGAAATAGGCAGTGCCGGTGCCTGCTTCAAGATCGTACCACAGCCCCGAGCGCAATCCATAAGCGTCGCCCGAGTGGCCCAGCCGCCGCCGCCCGTCACCGAACAGGTCGTCGCGGCACCCCGGACCGGTCGCGGCGCCGCTGCCTGTGCTATACATCGCGGCGCCATATTCGCAGAAAAACCCGCCGGTCCCCTCGCCCGTCGTCGGGCGGACCGGCGCCATGGCTTCCAGCCGGGCGAGGCTGTCGGCGGTCAGGAAATTGTCGCCGCGGCGCAGCAGCATGACGCCGATCCGTGCCAACCCGTTGGCGGATATGCGCAAGCCGCCTTGCGGGCTGAACCCGGCGCCGTGGCGGGTGAGCCGATAGGTGCCGAGGTCGCAGCTGCCGTCGCTTGCCGGAACAACCGGGCACGCGGGCCGGATGCCCTTCAAATCGTCGCGCACGACCGCGCCATCGGCACCGTACAGCACCACCGCGCGCGCCACCGCGGCGTCGCTGCACGTCGGCCAGTTGAAACAGGCGTCGATGCGCAGCGGGCGCAGCACCAGCCGCGCCATCGCCTGATCGAAGCGCTCGCGCGTCGCGCCTTCGATCACGGCGGCGACGACCGGATAGTTGAGATTGGCATAGACAAAATCGCCGCCCGGGGCGCGCGAAGTGTCCCATGCTGCCGGATTTCCGAGCGAAGTTTCCAGATCAGCATCCAGCGGCAGCGCATAATCGACGTGGTCGGCGAGCCCGGAGCGATGCCCCAGCAGCTGCGCCAAGGTGATGGGCTGGTCGGGATAGGCGGGATGACGAAGCCGCCAGCCGAGATAGTCCGACACATCGCGGTCGAGATCGAGCCGCCCTTGCTCGACCAGCCGCAGCACGCCGAGCGCGACGACGAGTTTCGACACCGATGCGATGCGGACCGGGTCATCCGGCGTCAGCGCCCGTCCGGTCACCCGATCCGCCTGACCGACGACGACGCGCGTCTCGACGGTCCCGTCACGGTCGAAATCAACCGCGACCGCGGCGGGCGCCGATGGCGCAGAGGCGAGCAAGGCGATGGCGAGCAGCATCGGCCCGTTCTGCTTGGCGCGTTTCAGCGCGTCAAGGCGCAGGCTTGCCCGGAACGACCCCCGAATCGCGCAGCGCCGCCGACGCGCGCTGGATCACGACCGGGGTGATCATGAAGCGGCTGAGGACAGTTTCGGGGGTCGCGTCCGCGGGCTGACGGGTGTAGGCGAGCAGGCGTTGCCATTGCGCCTGCCCCGCCGCGACATCGCCCTGCCGCGCCATGACGATTGCGCGGACCATCATGGCTTGCGGCTCCATATTGCTTGGCGATGGCATCCGATCGAGGATCGATTGCGCCTCCCCTTGTTCGCCGCGCTGCGACAGGATGAACGCCAGCGTGACCGCCGGAACGCCGGGGTAGCTGTCGTCGAGCGCCAGCGACTGACGGAGGAGCGCTTCCCCCTCCGCCGCCTGCCCGCACGTAATCCTGAACAGCCCCAGGAAGCCCGCCATGTCGGGGTCATAGGGATTGAGCCGCCGAGCGGCGTCGCCCATCGTGCTGCCGCCCGAACAATTGCCGACATAATAATTCGCGCGCGCCATCGCGAACAGGCCCGCCGATGAATTGGGACTGCTTTCATAAGCTTGCAGCGCAAGCGAGCGCGCTTCGGCAAAGGCGGTGCGGCCCGCAGGCGTTCCGCGTTGCGGCTGCCAGTCGCCAAAGCGCAGCAGCGATAGCGCAGCGAGCGTCACGGGATCGCGCCCGTCGCGTTTCAGCGTGGCGCGCAGGCAGGCTTCGACCTGTTTGGCAGTTGGCGTGCTGCGCATCTGGCGCATCCGGTTGAACTGCGCCAGACACGGAAAACCGGCAGTAAAACGATCGGGTTCGCGCTGCACCTGATCGCGCACGATGACGCCATAGTCGCCCGCAATCTGGGCAATGGCGGCATCGACCGGAGCAAAATCGGGCATGTCCTGATCGGTCACAGGGATCTGCTCCGACCAGATGGCGCGCTGGTCGGCGACGCGATTCAGCACCAGCGTGATTTCGGCGTCGCCCTCGAAATTGCGAACCAGCGAAGCGTCGAGCCGATAGTCGGCGGTGCGAGGCGCCGCGCCGCCCGGCGCCTTGGCACTCAACAGATCGACCAGATCGAACCGCCGCAATCCGTCGCGCAGCTTGCCGTCGAGCGCGCGGGCAAGCGCGCGCGATGGCGGCGTACTGCCCGCCACGGGGGCGCTGATTTCGAGCAGCGGCATCGGCTTGGGATCGCTGACGAACAATCGGTCGGGTCCGCTGCGCAACGACCATAGAGTAAAGATCGCAAGGGCGAGCAGGACAAGAACAACGACCCAGCGGCCATAGCGCGGCCCGGCTGCCTGCGGACGGCTGGCAACGCCCGGGGGAATTGGTGCCCCTGCCCGGTCCGCGCCGGTGGCGGCCTTGACGTCACCCGCCGCCCCCGCCTCATCGATCGAGCGCGACGGCGGCGCGACGCGGTACTGAACGACCACCTCATAACTTCCCTGCGGCACCCGCAACCGATGAATCCAGGGCGTGTCGGCATAGTAACGGTCGAGCAGACTGCGCAGGCGTCCGACCATGACGCGCGGATAGCTATCGACCGCAGGATCAAAATCTTCGCTGCGCCCCAGCGCCTCGGTCGCGATGGCATAGGCCTTCGGCGAACTGCGCCCACCGCGCAAACGATGCTCCACCAGATACTGCAACAAGCGCGTCAGCACCGGTGACCGGACGAACATCGGGGACTCGAGCAAACGCTCCAGTTCTTCCGCGATAATCCGGTCGGTGTCCCCGGTACCTTGAGTCTCGTTCGCTTTCGCGTGGTCCATGCTACCCTCAATTGCCCCCGACGGGCGGTGCGGGTGATACGCCAATCAAGTCGCGCGACCAGTCCTTGTTACTTCCACGTAACGGTAACAGGAAGACCTCAACCCATATCAGAAGAACGATGAGCCGCCAATCTGGAACGATGAAATTCGAAACAGGGTTAACAAAGGGTTATCAAATGGCGACATCCGCGCGTGTGACCCCTTGTAACTGCCACCCTTTCAAAATTCTGTCAGTCTTCGGGCGTCGCGGTTTTCCTACAAGGCCGCGACGTTGAGGCTGACAGGCGAAGAATGCGAGCTGGTCCCTGGCATTCTTCAGACCCCCTCCGGCCTCAGTTCAAGACTTCGCCGGGCGGATGACAGCCCCACCTGTCGCCCGCCCGGCAAGTCGATCCGCGTTCAACCGTCGCGGCCAGAGACGTAGCGCCAATGCCGCGATCAGGACGATGCCGAAGATAATCCCGACAATGCGCTTGTCCGGATCGTCGCCGAACGCGCGGCCTGCATAGCTCGCCGTAAAAATGAACCAGATATAATAGATACCGACGGAGTGAAGGCGCCGCCACCAACGGCCCAGGCGTCGCTGCCAGCCGTCGGTCGATGTCAGCGCCATCAGATAAATCATGCCATAGGCCAGCCCGCCGCCGATCAGCGACTGCCACGTTCGCCCCGGCGCATAGACGATGACATTGACCGCCAGCGCCGCGAGATGGATCGTGTGGGCGAGAGCAAAGCCCAGCCCCCATTGCCGCCGCCGCCGGAGCAGCGCCCGCGTGACACCCCCGGGCCAGCGGCGCACGAGCGTCGATGCCAGAAAGGCGATGAGGAACAGCGGCAGCGCGGCGCGCGCCGTCCATCGCGCCGCCAGCCCCGCCCGCTCAGCCGCATCATCGCCCGCGACCAATCCCGCTGCCACCGCCAGCAGGCCCGCGAACAGACCCACGAGCAACGGCGCCCAGCGGCGGTCGAGCCACCGGGTCAAATTCAGGCCGGACCGATGCGAAAAGCGCAGAGCTTGTTGCCGTCGAGATCGCGGAAATAGGCGGCGTAAAAGGCTTGCTCGCTGTCGTCGCCGCGAACGCCGGGGGCGCCTTCGCAGGTGCCGCCGAGCGCGATCGCCTTGGCGTGCAGGCCATCCACTTTGGCGCGCTCGTCGACGACGATTGCGGCCATATGCCCATTGCCCGCGTGCATCGGCTGGCCGTCATAGGGCCGCGTTACCGCGATGCCGGGTTGGCCCCAGCTGGTCGCATAAAGGGTAAAGCCATTGTCTTCGTCCGACATTCGCATCAATTCGCTGGCGCCGATCGTCCCGAGCAGCGCGGCGTAAAATTCGCGCGCGCGGTCGATGTCGTCGGTTCCCATCGTCACATAACCCAGCATCGTCGCTCTCCTCTCGCGTTGACATGATTAGGGCGCCAGCTTTGCTGGCGCCCCGATCGATTGGCAATTACGTCATGGTTCAGGTCGTTGGGGCTCAGGTCGTCGCCGGTGCCTTGCACGGGCCGGTGTGGGTGCTGGTCATCTGCATGACCATTTCCATGTCGCCGCCGGTCGGCACCTTGCCCTTGGTGGTTATCGTCACGTCGCTCTTCTTAGCTTCCATCGTGCCGTTCATCGCCATGTCAACCGTCTGGCCGTTGGCGGTGCAGGTGCCGGCGATGTCGATCGTGCCGCCCGCGATATTCTTTTTCGACCATTTGCATTCGCCGCCATTGCCCGGACCCTTGGCGAGTTCGGCGGCGATGTCTTCCTTGTCGACCTGCTCCTGCGTGAAGCACTGGTCCATGCCGCTGGCGCCTTCCATCATCTTGGCCATGCCGTCCTTCATTTCGGGCGGCATGCCGGGGACTTCGAATTTCACCAGCTTGACGTCGGTTTTCCAGTTGCCGGCCTCGCGCTTCACCGCGCCGCCCGCATTTTCGCTTTTGCCACAGCCCGACACCGCTAGGAGCGTGCCGACGGCTGCAATCGTCAAAATCTTTTTCATACCCTGTCTCCTGTGACTAGCCGCTGCCTGCTCTGTGGCGGACTCATTGCGATTGTGGACCCGCCCCATCGATACCATATTGGCAGCAATGGCAATTCAGATTCGTACATCGCTCGATGAAATCGACACGGCAGAGGGCTATGTCCCGCACCGTCCCGCGCGCCCCGACAAGGTCGAAGGGGGCAAGCGATTTGAGTTAGTTAGCGACTATGAACCCGCGGGCGATCAGCCCACCGCGATCAAGGAGCTGGTCTCGACCGCGCTCGACGGCGAGCGCGATCAGGTGCTGCTGGGCGTCACCGGGTCGGGCAAGACCTTCACGATGGCGAAGGTCATCGACGAATTGCAGCGCCCGGCGCTGATCCTCGCGCCGAACAAGATCCTCGCGGCCCAATTATATGGCGAGTTCAAGAGCTTCTTTCCGAACAATGCGGTCGAATATTTCGTCAGCTATTACGACTATTACCAGCCCGAGGCCTATGTGCCGCGGTCGGATACGTACATCGAGAAGGAAAGCTCGGTAAACGAGGCGATCGACCGCATGCGCCACTCGGCGACGCGCGCTTTGCTCGAACGCGATGACGTGATCATCGTCGCGTCGGTGTCCTGCCTTTACGGCATCGGGTCGGTCGAGACCTATTCGGCGATGATCTTCGATTTGAAGAAGGGCCAAGTCGCCGACAATCGCGAGATCATCCGCAAGCTCGTCGCGCTCCAGTACAAGCGCAACGATCAGGCGTTCGCACGCGGCAATTTCCGGGTGCGCGGCGACAATCTCGAAATCTTCCCGTCGCATTATGAAGATATGGCGTGGCGGATCAGTTTCTTCGGCGACGAGATCGAGGAAATCACCGAATTCGATCCCCTGACCGGCAAGAAGATCGCGACGCTCAACCATGTTCGCATCTATGCCAACTCGCACTATGTGACCCCCGGCCCGACGCTGAAGCAGGCGAGCGAGGCGATCAGGCATGAGCTGACCGAGCGGCTGAAGGAGCTGGAGGCCGAAGGCCGCCTGCTCGAAGCCCAGCGGCTGGAGCAGCGCACCAATTTCGACCTCGAGATGATTGCCGCGACGGGCAGCTGCGCCGGGATCGAGAATTACAGCCGCTTCCTGACCGGCCGCCTGCCCGGCGAGCCGCCGCCGACCCTGTTCGAATATCTGCCCGACAACGCTTTGCTGTTCGTCGACGAAAGCCACCAGACGATCCCGCAGATCGGCGCGATGTCAAAGGGCGATCATCGCCGCAAGATCACGCTGGCCGAATATGGCTTCCGCCTTCCGAGCTGCATCGACAACCGACCGCTGCGCTTTGCCGAATGGGACATGATGCGCCCGCAAACGGTCAGCGTGTCGGCGACCCCCGGCACCTGGGAAATGGACCGCACCCAAGGCGTGTTCGCCGAACAGGTGATCCGTCCCACCGGGCTGATCGACCCGCCGGTCGAGATCAAGCCGGTCGAGGAACAGGTCGACGACCTGATCGTCGAGGCGAAAAAGACCGCGGCAGCGGGGTATCGCACGCTGGTGACGACGCTGACCAAGCGGATGGCCGAGGATCTCACCGAATTCCTCCACGAAGCGGGGATGAAGGTCCGCTATATGCACAGCGACATCGAGACGCTGGAGCGTATCGAGATCATCCGCGACCTGCGGCTGGGTGTGTTCGACGTCTTGATCGGGATCAACCTGCTGCGCGAAGGGCTCGACATTCCCGAATGCGGGCTGGTCGCGATCCTCGACGCCGACAAGGAGGGGTTCCTGCGCAGCGAAACCAGCCTCGTCCAGACGATCGGCCGCGCCGCGCGCAACGTCGACGGCCGCGTCATCCTCTACGCCGACCGCATCACCGGCAGCATGGAACGTGCGATGCGCGAGACCGACCGCCGCCGCGAAAAACAGCGCGCCTATAACGAAGAACATGGCATCACCCCGACGACGATCAAGCGCAACATCGGCGACATCATCGCGCACGTCGCGTCGAAGGACGGCGTCGTCATCGATATCGGCGAGGACAAGCCCGCGCACATGGTCGGGCATAATCTGCGCGCGTATATCCAGGATCTGGAGAAACGCATGCGCGATGCCGCGGCGGACCTGGAGTTCGAGGAAGCCGGACGATTGCGCGACGAGATCCGCAAGCTGGAGGCCGACGAGTTGGGGTTGCCCGCGGGCGAGCAGGTCGCGCCGCGCGTGGGGCGGAGCAACGAAGGCAAGCCGGGGACGCGCAAGGGGCGGTACGGGAAGCAGAGCAAGACGAAGTGGGGGCGGTAGCAAATCTACTAAACCCATTAAAACTATGTCATCTACTTAAGCGTCCATTGATCGCTATGAGCTGTTGACGTAGCCTTAATAATGTCGTAACTCTCTCGCTGCTGAGGGAGGAACTCCGATGAAAATAACACGCGCTGATGGCTCAGTCATCGAAGGCACGGCAGAGGAATTGGCTCAATACGAAGCTTTTTCTCGCTTTCACGGTCCTTCTGGGGACTCCTCAAAAGCACAGTCGTTTGACGCGCAGTTGAGCGATCCTAGCGATGTAGATTGGGAGTTCGTATCGACGGACGTCGCCTTTAGAGCCCTAACCCGGATAAAACTGGGGGCAGAAACGAAAGCAGTCATTCGCAAGATATATGACGGCGGCGATAGCTGGACTCCTGCATCCGTCCTCCAAAAGGAAATTGGTTACTCTGCTAACCAGTTCGCAGGCCTGATGGGTGCCTTTGGTCGTCGATTGGTAAACACTCCCGGCTTCGTTCTTCACTCCGCGTTCTTTGAACAGGAATGGGACGATGGCCGGTCTTGTTTTCTCTACCGGCTTCCGCCTTCCGTCCGCCCGGCAGTCGAAAAGGCGCGGATCGTTGATCGATATGATCTATGAGTGACCTTGACAAATCTGATAATGTCCTCTATACAGGACAAGCTTACCAGCTGGCCGAAACTACCGAATTCGCCCGTTGGCTCGGTTCGTTGCGTGACATTCGGGCGATCGCGAAAATAACCGACCGCCTGAAACGCGCGTCGAATGGCAATTTCGGAGACCATAAGTCCGTAAAGGGCGGCGTCTTCGAAATGCGGATCGACTACGGACCGGGCTATCGGGTTTATTTCTTCCGGCGCGGCAAGGAGCTTGTCATTCTGCTATGCGGTGGCGACAAGCGCACTCAGGATGACGACGTCGCTTATGCGAAGCGACTGAAGGAAGAGATTGAAAACCGTGACGGAGCTACGACCGTTTGACGCAGCAAGCTACCTCGCGACCGAGGAGCACATCCTCTATTATCTCGAAGCGGCGATGGAAGGTAATGATCCAAAACACATCGCCAGTGCGCTGGGCGATGTCGCCCGCTCGAAAGGCATGAGCGAGATCGCGCGGAAAACCGGGCTTGGACGACAGGCGCTTTACAACGCGCTGTCGGAAAACGGCAATCCGACACTGGAAACGCTCATGGCCGTGCTCAACGCCCTCGGCCTTGAATTGTCGGTGCAGCCCAAGAAGGCCGCGTAAGCCCCTTCGACGAAACCCCGCTTGTAACCGACAAGTAGCCTTGCCCCCTCCCCATGTGCTGCATAGGGTTCGCGCGCAATCGGGGAGAAAATACTTATGAAGTCGGGTCTTTCGCTTATCGCGCTGGCGCTTGCCGCAGCCGCGCCTTCGGTCCTCTATGCGCAGGACAAACCTGCCGATAAGCCCAAGGCCGAAAAGCCCGCCGATTACGAACCGCAGGTCCGCACGACAAAACTCAGCGGCACCTTCGGCGGCCAACGCATCAACTATGCCGCGACGATTGGTGAGACGATCATCAAGAACAAGGATGGCGTAGCCGAGGTTGCCGTCGTCACGACATCCTATGTCAAGGAACCGCGCGACCCGAACCGCCCGGTGACCTTCCTGTTCAACGGCGGCCCCGGTTCGGGCACCGTGTGGTTGATGATGGGGGCGTTCGGGCCGAAGCGCGTGGCGATCCCCGGCACCGGGGTCGACGACGGCGCCCCGCCCTATCCGATCGTCGATAATCCCGACGCCTTGATGGACGTGACTGACGTGGTGTTCATCGACCCGCCCGGCACCGGTTTCTCGCACCTGATCGGCAAGGCCGACCCCAAGGATTATTATGGGGTGACGCAGGATGCGAAGCTGGTGGCGGAGGTGATCCGCCGCTGGCTGAACGACAATGGCCGCTGGAACAGCCCCAAATATCTGGGCGGCGAAAGCTATGGCACGACGCGCTCGGCGGCGGTCGCCAACCAGTTGATGAACGTGACGTACAACGACGTCGCGCTGAACGGCATCATCCTGATCTCGACCGTGCTCGATTTTGCCGCGGGGTCGGACACCGCGGGCAACGAGCTGTCGTTCATCACCAACCTGCCGTCGATGGCGGTCACCGCGCTCTATCATGGCAAGGCGACCGGCACCTCACCCGAAGCCTTTGCCGAGGAAGCGCGGCAATGGGCGATCGGCCCCTATGCCTCGGCGCTGCTGAAAGGGCAGAAATTGCAGGGCGAGGAACGCGCCGCGATCCGCCGCGATCTCGCGCGCTTTACCGGCCTGTCCGAAACCTATCTCGACAGCGCCGACCTCCGCGTCACGCCCAGCCGTTTCTACAAGGAATTGCTGCGCGACCGCGGCCTGACCGTCGGCCGTCTCGACAGCCGCTATACCGGCAAGGATTATGACAGCGCGGGCGAAGAGCCCGACAACGATCCCAGCTTTTACGGCATCGACGCCAGCTATACCGCGGCGATCAACAGCTGGAGCCGCGACGGGCTGGGGTTCAAGACCGACCGCGAATATCAGTCGATCGGCGGCATCGGCGGGCAATGGGACTGGCGCATCGGCGGGCGCGACACCAACGCGTACCTCAACGTCGCGCCCTATATCGGGCAGGCGTTGCGCGAAAATTCGGGGCTGAAAGTGCTGGTCGCGCAGGGCTATTATGATTTTGCGACGCCGTTCTTCGCCGCCGAATATGCGCTGTCACGCACCGGCATGCCGCAAGACCGGATCAGCTACACCTATTATGGCGCGGGCCATATGATGTATATCCGCGACGAGGATCGCAGCAAATTGTCGGCGGATATTCGCGCGTTTATTCGGGCGCGGTAAAGCCCGACATCCGACGGGAAAGCCCCTCCTCTTCAGAGGAGGGGTTGCGAGACTTACGAACTTGTTCGTTAGTCGCAGCGGGGTGGTCACCGAGGCTGGGCGCGGCGGCGCGATAACCACCCCGTTCGACTAAAGGCCCGGCTGCGCCGGACCAAGTCTCACTGCCCCTCCTCTGAAGAGGAGGGGTTAGACCGACTGTCCGCTCCCACCGCTCAGCTCATGTCAGCGCAGAACCCCCTGCGCCTTCATCGCGCGGGCGTAGAGGAACAGCGCGATGGCGACGATCCAGATGAAACCCAGGAACATCAGGATGCTGTCCCCGAACAACGCCTGATACTCGGCGGCCTGCATGCCCACCTGATACAGGCTCATGATCGCCAGCCCGACCAGCGATACGATAAAGGCGGTCACCGCATGGCGGCTGCGCGCCAGCAACAGCACCGACCCGGCCATCGCGCCCCACACGCCGAGCGCCCAGCCCGCGTCGGCCCAGATCGGATAGGCGTCGACCCACGCGATTTGTTCGGGCTTCAACCCTGCGCCTTCCAGATACCAGGCCGCCTTGGTCTTGAAACCGACATAGTCGGACACCGGGATGCAGTGCCAAAAGAACGATGCGATGCCGACCACCCACAGATGCCACGGCGTTTTTCCAGCTTCGGTCATAATCGTCTCCCCCTCCAGAAAGATGCGGGGAGGCTATCATGCTTTGCCGACGCCAGCAATGCGGTGATTTAGTTGCGCAATACAGTGTGATTGTGAAAGGCTTGGCAAGCGGCGATCGACGGGCGATAGCCCCAGCATGTGCGTTGTCGCCCTCGCCTGGCAGGCCCATGCCGACTGGCCGCTGATCCTGATCGGCAACCGCGACGAATTCCACACGCGGCCTGCGGCGCCGCTTGCTGCTTGGGACGACGGCAGCGGCGTCGTCGCGGGGCGCGATCTG
>Ga0265296_1004108_pt1 | contig 12869 bp, 9 predicted proteins | sample MunlanPumphouse1_FD_189073 | JGI IMG/M metagenome (GOLD analysis project Ga0265296, IMG submission 189073) | Groundwater microbial communities from a municipal landfill in Southern Ontario, Canada - Pumphouse #1 | ecosystem: Environmental > Aquatic > Deep subsurface > Groundwater | place: Canada... | reverse complement strand
CTTTTGGGCAGCATCCCTCAGCCCCAGGTCACGCTCAAGACCGCTTTCCCCATAGCTCAGCCTATGATCCCCGCGGTTCGGGCACCGCCGACTTTCCGACGCCTGCCGGCGTCCGAAACTCTAAACGTTTGCTGACTGACAGCTTTTGTCATTCGAAGGTCGAAAGCGGCCATTATCTCGTTGGCCAGCGAGCGGGAGGCTGCGTTATTGAGTGAGCCTCGGTAAATTCAGGTGCCGAATATCAGATCAAGCATCTGAGTTTTCCAAATTTGGACGGCACGCTCGACGACCGCGGTATTCGGGTTGCGGATATATTCGACCGTCAATCCGCGCGTGACCGCGTTATTCAGCAATTGCAGGCTTTGATGCGCCTCGTCTTCACGGATTCCAGCGGCGTGAAGGATGGTATAGGCCCACAGGCGCACGCGACGGTCGAACCGGCGCGTGCTCGGCCCGACCTCGCGATCGAGGTCAGGGTCGTTGCGACGGGCGAGGTGAATTTCGAGCACGGCCGCCATTTCGGGGCGGCTGACCATCCGGAAATTGGCATCGATCAGATTCTCCATCGATTCACGCGGCGTGGCGCCACGTCGGATGGCCTCGCGATAGACACCGATCCGATAGGCCGAAAATTCGGCGGCGACTGCCGCCATGATCTTGGCCTTGGTCGGGAACTGATGCTGGATCGCCCCCAGGCTCATTCCCGCGGCGTCGCGGATCGCGTGCATCGTCGCCCCCGAATAGCCCTGCGCGCAAAGGACATCGCGCGCCGCTTCGATCACTTTCGCTCGGGTCGCGGCGCTGCGGTCGGCCTGGCTGCGGCGAGGTTTGGGCGCGGGCGTCATCATTCCGGGCCTCTCTGCGATAGCGTTCTTCGAATTCATAGCTCGATTTCTCAAAAGCCGGCCGTCAGGTTCACGCCAAAGGTCCGTGGGCGCAGCACCCCGGTCCCGATCGCCCCATTTACATTGCGCGGCTGGCCAGCGACCCCGAGCAGCGCCTGCGTCGCGGTGATCCCGCCGCTGTTGCCCAGATTGTTGACATAGGCATTGATCGCAAAACGACCGAAATTGATCCCGGCGCGCAGGTCGATCACTTCATAGGCCCGCACCCTGGGGAAATGGCCATAGGTTGCGAGATAGACGGGATCGTAATTGCCCGACTGGCGCGACAGCGAGCGGATCGATCCGCCGATCGACGCCGTGACGTCGCCGCCGAGGTCCCATTGATAGTCGGCGTTGACACTGACGGCATATTTGGGCGTGAACGGCAGAGGATCGCCCTTCACCGCGCCGACGACGAGCGGGTCGGTGTCGCCGCTGAGCTTCGCGTCGTTGAACGCAAAGTTTAGCGACGTCGCCAGCCCCGCGGTCGGCCGCAGCGTCGCGGTGATTTCGGCGCCGTCGACCTCGGCCCCCTTGCCATTCGCATTGACCCCGAAGCCGTTGACGACCGCGGCGAGCTGAACATCGTTCCAGTCGATATGATAGAGCGCGGCCTCGATCGACGCGCGGCGATCGTCGGTGTCGCCCTTGAACCCGATTTCATAGCTGGTGACAGTGTCGGGCTCGAAGGTCGTCGGCGTTCCCGGCGCCCCCTCCGTCGGGATGACGTTAGGCCCGCCCGGACGATAGCCCTTGGCGACGCGCGCGTAGAGCGACGCCTGCTTGCTGAATTTGACTTTGGGCGCGACCGACCAGGTAAAGACATTGTCCGACGAGCGGATGTTGCCGATCGTCGAGGCGCCGAGCAGCACGCCACCCGTTACCTGGTCGGCGCGCTGGCTGTTGTGACTATAGCGCCCGCCGAAATCGACATCGAACGAGGGTGACAGATGCAGCGTCGCATTGGCGAAACCCGCGATCTCCTCATAGCGCGAGGCGAGATTATAGACCGCGTAATCGAACGGCAAGTCGATCGGCGTCAGCGTCCCCGCCGTGCCGGCGGGCACCGCGGTTTTCAGATTCTGGTTAATCCGCGCCTTCTCGCGCGTGTAATAACCGCCGACCAGCCACTCGATAAAGTCGCCGCCGTTCGACGCGAGACGCAGTTCCTGCGTCCATTTGCGGTTTTCGGTCAGCTGGTCGAAATAGACATAGGGACCGCCGAGCGCGGCGCTGAGGTTGGCGGTAAAATCGGCGCGAAAAGACTGGAGCTGCTGGCCATAGCTTGTCGCCGAGGTCAGTGTTGCGGGGCCCAAATCATAGTCGATCGTACCGTTGTACAGCCGGTATTTGATATTGCTGAACTGCGGCAGATATTCTGACTGCGTCAGCCCGCCATTAAGCGGCTTCAGCGTCGCGGGATCGGCCTCGACGAAGCTCGACCCGTCGACATAGAGATTCTGGAACAACGCGCTCAGCCGGACGCTCAAATTCGCATCGGGCTTCCAGAGCAGCGAGGCGCGGCCGCCATAGCTTTCGAAGTCGTTGGTGTTGCTGCGGACGTTGGACCCCGCGGTACCGATCGAGTCGATAAAACCGCCCTGCTTGCGGTAGGAACCAGAGCCGCGGAACGCCAACGTCTCGCCCAGCGGAACATTGACCATCGCGGCGCCGCGATACGAGATGTCGCCGCCATCGGTGAACTCGGCCCCGCCCAGCACCTTTCCCTCGAATGCCGTCGTCGACGGAGCGTTGGTCACGAACTTCAGCAGTCCGCCGAGCGAGCTCGCGCCATAGAGCGTCCCCTGCGGCCCGCGCAGAACCTCGATGCGCGCGATGTCGAATGTATCGAAGTCGCCTGCCAGTTCGGCGCCATTGGCCAGACCGGTGCTCGACCCGAAGGGGGTTTCGTCGACATAGACCGCGACGGTCGAGGCGACGCCGCCGGTGTTGACCCCGCGCAGCACGAGGCGCCCCTGCCCCGGCGTGCCCTGGACGAGCTGCAGGCTTGGCACATTCTTCAGATAGTCGCTGAAGTTCGTCGCGCCCTGCTGCTCGAGCGTCGCGCCCGACACGACCGAAACCGACTGCGCGACGTCGATCAGTGTCTGCGTCCGCTTCTGCGCGGTTACGACGATTTCGTCGCCGACGGCCGGCTCGGCGTCCTGCGCCCACGCGGTCGCCGGCGAGGTCATGATGACGGCCAGAGCCGTTCCGGTGAGCGCTTTCTTCAGATGTCGCATAAATCCCTCCCGATAATCCGTGATTCTCATGAACTCAGCGCTCGCGTGCCAGCGCGAAGCGCATGCCGTGCAGGATGCCCGCCGGTGCGGCCGAGACATGGTCGTCCTCGGCGAACGCGACATGGCGCAATTCGGTCACCCCCGCTGCGCGCAACGCGTCGGCGAAATCCTTCGCGCCATCGACCATGCGAGCGGCGCGGATCTGCGCTTGCGCTTCCTCCAACGTCACGCCGAGCCCCTCGGGCACCGATGTCGGCACATCCTGTTCCTTCGCGCCGACGTCGACGAACACGCGTGGCTGGCACGGCAGCGCGGCGAGCCGCTCCGCGAACGCCGGAAGCTTTTGCAGGATCGAAAAGCCATCCCACCATAGCGACGGGCTGCTGGCGATGAAGGATCCAAAGCTGTCGGGCCGCGTCAGCAGCGCGTGGGCGGTAAAAAGACCGCCGAGCGAGTGACCGAACAGGACGGGCACTCCGCCCATAGTTTGCGGATAACGCGCGGCAATCTCGGGTTGCAGCGTCTCGACGAGGAACGCGAGAAAGGCATCCGCGCCGCCGCCACGTTCGCCGCCGATCGCTGTGCCGAGCGATCCCAGCTCTTCGAGTGCGTCGGCGCCGATCGGCGGGGTCAGGTCCGCCGTCCGCAGCTTCAGGAAATCGGCATAGGCGGCATCATAACCGATGCCGACGACATAATGCGCCGGAAAACCCGCGACGCTGGTCACGGCGCGCGCGATCTCCGCCGCCATGCCGAACAGGACATCGCCGTCGACGACATACAAGACGGGTACATCAGTAGCAGGTGCGCCACCCGCTGGCGCCGCAACGCTGATCCGGAACTGCCCCTCACTGGAGGGATGTGCGAGCGTGAATTGCTCGAGGGACGCACGAACCGAAAACTGCATCGACCTTCTCCACCCGGATGCGGCTCGTTGCGAACCTGCGCGGCAGCTCAGCGACTAAGCTGCCCCCTTTTCCGATGCCCGATTCATCTGCTCACTTTACAATAAAGTCAACTTGTTTATATTGAACTCACGAAACGCCGACAAGACAAGGCCTTGGGAGAATGGGCATGGAGAGCGGGACAGACGTTGCAAAGCCACGGCTTTCGGGGCCTTCGATCGCAAATCCGCCGGAGCGGCCCGAGTGCGAGTCGCGCCGGGCAGCGACCCTCGCGTGGTACGGCCTCGCGGTCCTTCTGATGACGACGCTTTTTGCGCTCGTCGTGCGGCAGATGCTCAGCCTGATCGGCCCCTCGCTCCAGACGTCGCTCGGCTTCACCGACCTGCAGATCGGGATGCTGCAGGGCCTCGGCATGGCGATCTTTGCGTGTGTCGCGAGCTACCCGATGGGCTGGCTCGCCGACCGCTACGGGCGCCGCCTCCTGCTCGCGATCGGGGTGGGCATCTGGTCACTCGCAACCTTTTTCTGCGCCTTTCAGGACAGTTTCGGCGGGCTGTTCGTGGGGACGATCGGGATCGCAATTGGCGAGGCGGGTCTCGCGCCGATCGTCTATGCGATGATCCCCGACCTGTTTCCTGAGCGCAAGCGCAACACCGCCAATCTGATCTTCTACGCCGGATCGCTGTTCGGCGCGGGAATCGGCATGGCGCTCGGCGGCGCGATGCTCGAATGGCTCGCGACGTCGCCCGCCATCTTGCCGACATGGCTCGCGGGGGTCGACTCGTGGCGTATCGCGATGGTCGCGATCGCGCTTCCCGGCCCACTGTTTTTCCTTCTTGTCGCAACGATGCCGCTGGCAAGACACGGCGCTTCGTCGTCGCACGCGCGCGCCGGTGACGATAGCGCGACCCTCCGCTTTCTGCCCTATGCCAGAACCCATTGGCGCACGCTGGCCTCGGTCTTCGGGTCGATGTTCGCGATGGCGGTCGCGATGACCTCGGGGCTCATCTGGTTTCCAATCGCGCTGCCGCGCGCCTTCGGGATCGACCCCGCGACGGTCGGCGTCGGGCTGGGCACCGCGATCACCGCCGCGACCCTGATCGGCGTCTTCCTGCCCGGCATCGGCCTCAAGCTCGGGCAGCGCGCCGGCGGCCTGCCGCCGATCAGGGTCGCGAGCTTCTTTGTCTGGTTGACGCCGCTCCCCGCACTCTTCCTGCCCTTTGTTACGTCGCCGTTGCAGGCCTATATCGTCGCCGCGCTGCAAGGCGCGATGGGCATCGCAGGCTCAGCCTTGATGCCCGGCGTGATCCAGGATCTGGCGCCGCCGCCGCTACGATCGCGCATCCTCGCCTTGCTGGGCATCGTCAATGCGCTCGCCGCCGCTGCGTCACCGCTGGCGATCGGCCTGATATCGGGGCAGATCGCCGGGTCGCGCGGCATGCTCACCTCGATCGCCATCGTCAGCATTCCCTCGCTGGTCGCGGCGGCGGTCCTGATTTCCCTTGCCCAGCGGCCCTATGCCGCCACTGTCCAGACCGTCCGGTCGCAGTTTCCGAAAGCCGAAGCATGACGAACCAGAATAGTAACGACACGACCAGCCTGCGCGAAGCCCTCGAAGCCGGCCGTACGACGCCCGCGGCGCTGGTCGAGCGCGCGATCGAACGCGCCGAAGCGGTCAATCCGCAGCTCAACTTTATCGCCTGGCCCTGTTTCGACCGCGCCCGCGCGCAGGCGGCCGAACCACGCACCGGCCCGCTCGCCGGCATCCCGACCCTGATCAAGGATATGCTGCCCGAGAAGGGCATTCCGGCCACCTTTGGCTCCGCCGCGCTGCGCGACTTCATCCCGCCCGAGGACGGGCTTTATGCCCGTGCAATCGCGGGCGCCGGGCTGATTTCGATCGCCCGCTCGACGATGCCCGAACTCGGACTTAACGCTGTGACCGAGTCGCCGCTGGCGGGCCCAACGCGCAATCCGTGGAGCCTCGATCACACCCCCGGCGGCTCGTCGGGCGGCGGATCGGCCGCCGTCGCGGCGGGGGTCGTCCCGGTCGCGCATGCCAGCGACGGGCTGGGATCGATCCGCCACGGCGCCGCGCCCTGCGGCCTTGTCGGCCTCAAACCGTCGCGCCGACGCAACGCCGGTGAAGAAGCGTTCAAGACGATCGCCGACCTGACGGTGAACGGCTGCGTCAGCCGCACGGTGCGCGACACCGCCTGCTGGATCGAAGCAACCCAGACGCGGGACCCCGACTGCCTGCCGCCGATCCCGCTAGTCACCGAACCGATCGACCACAGCCTTCGTATCCACGCCTACAGCCGGGTCATGCGAAGCGGGGGGCTGCCCGACCCGAGCGTCGAGCGCGTCTTCGTCGATACCGTCGCGCTGCTCGGCCGGCTGGGCCACGTCGTGTCGGACGCCGCGCTTCCATTCGATGGCCCGAGCTCGGCCCGCGAGTTGGTCACGATCACCGAAGGGGTGTTCACGCGCCGCCTCGGCATGTTGTCGCAGCAGATCGGTATCAGCGTCCACCCCGACGATCTCGAATATCGATCAGCGACGCTAATCGCCGCGGGCGAGAAGATCGACGACGAGCGCTATGCCGCGGCCTGGTCGTCGATGGAAAACATCGTCGCGGCCTATCTCGACCGGCTGGGCCAGATCGACATATGGATGACCCCGACCTTGAGCACCGAAATCCCCCGCATCGGCGTGTTCGGACCCGAAGTCGCGTGGGCCGACCAGCGCGACGGGCTCATCGATTATGCTGGCTATTGCTGGATCGACAATTTTGCGGGCACCCCGGCGATAACGCTGCCGATGGGGTTCAGCGACAATGGCCTGCCGGTGGGCATCCAGTTCGCGACCCGCCCCGGCGGTGAAGCGCTCTTGCTTGCACTAGCCTATCAATTAGAAAATGCCGTTGAGTGGTGGCGGCACACGCCCCCAATCTGGATCGGGGACAGTTAGCCCCAGTTTCCAAATTCTGAGAAACCTCGCGACGCGGTTTGGCCGCAGAATGCCGAGACTGCACCGCGCGCGGTCTAGTCTGGCCGTAAGCGGAATGGCGGCTTCTGATCCACTAATATGGATAGCGGCCATCATTTCCGCGACGCCATATCAATGACCGAGATTAAAAATTAAGGGGCGCGAACGCAGTACGAATTACTTCAGCGGCACCAGACTGAGCCTCGATCGTAACCAGCCGGCCGCTCTGGCCGGATTTTCGCGATCGGCAAGAAGGCTGTTGCGCTGCCGCACGGGCCAGAAGCTCGTAGCTGCTGGTCGGCTGGTCGGCGGGAATGCCGCCGCGCGCCGCCGCTTTGACATCGTCGAGAGTCAGGATGCGAGATCGGTCGCCTTGCATCACTTGCTCCTTGGAATTGCCCAGAGCGAAACGCCGTGCGCTGGTAATTCGCTTCCTTTCAGGTCGCCGAGCACCAACCTTCCTTTCGCTGGCAGCGTCACCGAAACGGGATGATCGTTGTGATTAATCAGGATGAGGTAGCGCGTCCGCGCATCATGGCGCTCCATCACTTCTAGGCCGGCGACCGGCGCGATCACCGGCGCCGACACCGCCGCGCGCGGCGTCATCCACGCAGTCAACTGCTGCTGGCCATCGACATCGAGCATAGCGCCGACATAGGTGATCGAGCCGCGACCTGCGGGGCGCGACACGATCGCCGGTCGCCCCGTCAGCCAGCCACTGCCACCGGTATAGCGTGCCACCGTCTTTACGTCGGGCGCACGCGGATCGAGGACTTCGGCCCAGGTCTTGACCGTGGTCACGCCGACATCCCCGTGGATCGTTGCGGGCTCATCGAGTGGGTAATAGTAATCCACGCGCGCACCCAACAAGCCGGCAAGCGGCCCCGGCTGACGTTGGTGCCACAGTCCGTTATCGCCATCCTTCATACCGGATCTCGGGCCGAGCACCAGTTGCCCGCCGCTGCGCACGTAGGTCTCAAGCCGTGCGGCCGTCGCTTCGTTCAGCAGGTTGAGATTGGGTGCCAGCACCAACCGGTATCCCGACAGGTCCGCGCTCGGAGACACCACGTCGATCGCAAGACCAGCCGCAGCGAAGGGCCGATACCAGTCTTTCAGGACCGCGACCGGATCATAATCGCGACTGTGCCGCTCATTCTCGATCGCCCAACGGCTGTCCTGCGAGTAGATTAGCGCGATCTCGGCGGGCGGAACGATCGTGCCAGCGAGATGCCGTCCCGCCGCCGCGAACTCGGCGCCGGTTCGCGCGATCTCTTCATAGATCGGCATAGGCTCGCCATCGGGGCCCAGCAGGGTGCCGTGATACTGTTCCTGCCCGTTGAATGCGCTGCGCCATTGCCAATAGACGATCGCGTCGCCGCCATGCCCAACCGCTTGCCACGCGATCTCGCGCACCTGACCCGGTTCGAGTGAGCGGTTTAGCGATGCCCAATCGACGCGGCCCGGCTGCGCCTCCATCACCCAGAAATTGCGGTTCTTGTACCCGCGCACCAGATCATGGTGGAGCGCGTTGGCGGCCCAGTCCGGCCTCCCGTTCGGCACATAATCGTCCCACGCCGCGATATCGACATCGCGGTGGACCAGATACTGGTCGAAATTGTTGTTCCACGATGTCGAGTTGGTGGTGACGAATTGGCGCCGGTCTGCGTGCGCGCGGATTGCGGCGGCCTGGACCCCGACATAATCTGCCCAAACGGTGCTGACAAAGCGACGGAAATCGAGCATCAGGGCGGGATTGTGCGGCCCGCGCGATTTGAGCGGCACCTGATCGAAACGATCATAGCGCTGGCTCCAATATTCAGTGGTCCAACGGCGGTTCAGCGCGTCGATCGTGCCATAGCGCGCCGCCAGCCACAGCACCCATTGTGCCTTCGCTTCACGATCGAACGAGGGCACGCCGATTTCATTGTCGATCTGCCACCCGACGACCGCTGGGTTGCGGCCATATCGGCGGGCAAGCTCCCCGGCGATGCGCGCCGCGTAGCGACGATAGGTCGCACTGGCGAATGAAAACTGGCGGCGCTCGCCATGCCCTTCGACGCTGCCATCCTCGTTGACGCGCAGCACATCGGAATACGCCTCGGTCAACCAGATCGGTGGCGCGGCGGTCGGCGTACCGATCACCACGCGGATGCCGTGCCGCGCCGCCGCCGCGATCGCCCGGTCGAGCCAGACGAAATCAAACCGGCCATCGCTCGGTTCAAGCCGCGACCAGGCAAACTCGCCGACCCGCACGACGGTGAAGTTGGCGCGCCGCATCAATGCCAGATCGGCGTCCCACCGCGCCTCCGGCCATTGTTCGGGATACCAGGACGCGCCGATCGCCGGGACCGGCGCGGTGTAGGGATCGGGTGCGGGGGCAGCTTCAGCCGCCGAGAGGTGAAGAAGCGCCGCGGCGAGCGCCGTCAGGAGAGCCCGGATCATTTCACCGCATCGGGCGCAGGCCGCTTCCCGGTTTCGGCCCAATTATACAGCGCACGCCAAGCATTCGCACCCTGCTCCGTGCTGAACCCGCAATGGGTGTACCCTTCGACGCCGCCGACGGGCAGCGGTGCCCTAGTGGCGGGAACCTCGAACTGGACTAAGCGGCGCTCGTTGCCCGCCTTGCGGACGATCCCGCCCAGCGCAACGGCTTGCGAATAGGGCACGAGCGAGTCGATCCGGTTGTGCATCGTGACCAAAGGCACGCGGAAACGGCCGGTCGCCTGATGCCAGCGGCGCGCGTTTGCCACTGCGACGCGATCGGCACGGATGCGCTGAACCCCCGCGTTAAACCCCGCTTGTTCCGCCGCGCTCATCTCCGGCAGCGCATAGGTCTTGTTGCTGTTGTCGAAGATCTGGCCGCCGAACGTCTCGGCAAGATCGTCCGCGCCAAGTGTACCCGTGACCAGCGGAAAGGCGACCGACGACGGCTCTGCTTCGAACCCGCCAACCGCCGCGACCTGCCGCGCGATGCGCGCCTCCGGTCCGGTCGGATTGGCGGCAGCTGCCTGGAACAGTGAGAGGACCGGCAGCGCGATCTTGCTGATCTGACCCCAGCGATAGGCCTCGATATTGCTGGCATCGCCGGCCGGGGGCGAGGTTGGCAAGGCATTGCGCGTCGCATCCTGCTCACCGGGCAAGGCGTAGGGCGTGCCGCGCGTCAGATAATTATAGGTGATCCGCATGTCGATCAGTTGGCCGAATAGCGACTCCCAGCCATTGGTGACGCCGCATACGGCCAGGCCACCGGCAAAGGCGCGCGGATGCTGTTCGATCAGCGACAGGACAATATTGCCACCCATCGATGCCCCACCGATATAAGTGCGCTTCGTGCCGAGCTTGGTGAGGAAGTTACGCAGGCGCAGTGTGTTTTCGGTGGCGGTTTGCACGCCCATTCCCGCTTTATCGTAAGCCGAATGACCGGCGGCGAGCCCGTCTTCATAGGCCGCAGACAGCATGCCGCCCGCGCCGGTTCCTTTACCGATCGGATCTTCCGAAACTGCAATCGGCGAGCCGGGCGTCGAATAGCCGTGCGCGAACAACAGCGCATTGCCGTTCCAGTTCGCGGGGAATGCAACGGCGAACTGATCTCCCTCAAGTTTTCCGCCAAGAATGAAACCGCCCTGGGGGGCCGGCTGGGTCTTGATGTCGGTCGCACCCAAGCGGTTTGCCCGGGCAACAAGATCAGCCTGAACCGCGGTCAGCGCTGCGGTCTGTTCGTTCGTAATCGCAGCAGATAGTGGCATGGAAACCGGGGCGGCGGTCAGCAGCAGCGTGCCTGCCCAGCGGGCCATGATGGCGGTCCTTGAATTTCGCATTTCCGTCGCTCCCTTATCTATGATGCCTTACGCGTTTCGATCCGATCGCTTTTGGCGGTCGACAGCAATTCGAGCGTCACGCCGTTGGTCCAGCCAAACCCGGTCTCGGTTCCATATTCGCCGCCACCGCCGGCGCTGCTGCGCTCGACATCATATTTTTCGAACAGCTGGCCAGTGATGCGATATTGTTCCTGCACAATCGTCAGCCAGCGATCGGCGATGGTATCGGCCAGGTCAGTATCACCATATCGCCGCAAACCGGCGATCGCGATCCACTGCAACGGTGCCCACCCGTTCGGCGCATCCCATTGCTCACCTGTCCGGCGCAGCGTCGTCAGCAGCCCGCCGGCGCGCAGCAACCGGGTGAGCGCCTCTGCCGAACGGCGCGCGCGCGCAGCATCTGCGATACCGACGAATAGCGGGAAGGCGGCGGCGGCGGTCAATTGACCATGCCCCGGTTTCGTATCGAGCGAGAGATCGACATAGTGGCCGTCGACCTCATTCCACAAATGTATGTCGATCGCCGTATGACGGTCAGCGGCCAGCGCCTCGAACTGGTCAGCCGTTGCGTGATCGCCCAGCAGCGCCGCCTCGTGCGCGATCGACCGCTCAAGCCCGTACAACAAGCAATTCAGATCGATCGGCACGAACCGTGTGGTCCGGATCGTCGTGAGCGATGTCCCGTCCGCTAGCCAGCGCGAGCTGAAATCCCAGCCGCTTTCGGCGGCGGCACGCAAGTCGCGCCACAGTTCGGCGGCGGGTCGCATGCTCGTCGCGGCGAGGGCGACATCCTCTCGCCAGGATTCGTCGCGCGGCGTCTCGCTATCGTCCCAATAGCGATTGAGGATGCTGCCATCCTCAAGCCGCACCGCACGTCGCATTTGGTCGCCGGGCGCGAGGTCGTCAGCACCTGCCATCCAAAATGCGTGTTCGATCCGCATCCACGACAGCCTGCGTGTTCGAGCCGGTTCCGATCGATCCTGCGACAGATCTGCCATGAGGTAGAACATCGGCGGATGCGAGCGCGACAGATAATAGCTTCGCGTTCCGTTGGGGATGTGCCCGAACCGATCGAGCAGGCTGCCGAAATTGGCGATCATCGCTTCGATCAGATCTTGCCGTTCCGAGCGCGCGAGGCCCAGCATCGTGAAATAGCTGTCCCAGTAATATAACTCGCGAAACCGTCCGCCCGGCACGACAAACGGCTCGGGTAAAGCCAGTTCCGACGATCCCGACGCGCCCGACGCGGACCGGGTCAACACGGACCATAGGTCGGCAATATGATGCGGCAGGGCGCGGCCATCCGGCCTGGCTTCGGCGCCCTCCGCCGGAAGGTCGAAATGCGCCGCGACGAAGGCGGACAGCGCGGCGTTGTCGGCCGGTTCCGCAGCGTGCCAGGCGGCAAGAATGGTGTCCGGCGGACTGCGTGGCACGGCGTCGGCGAATGTCTTGGAATCGACGAACAAGCCGCGCTCCTGGACCGAGGCAAAGAGCATCCCGAACGCCTGCGAAGGTGTGGTGACCCCACTCATGCTGCCGCGCCCTGAGCCTGACGTGCGCGGATCGCGGGAAGGAGGAAAGCGATCAGGGCGACGGGCAACAGCACGAAGTAGAACGCCAACGCGCCGGACAGATGTTCGAACAGCATGCCGGTCAGGAAAGATCCGATCGTGCCGCCAAGTGCGGAGAAGATCACGATCAGCCCGACCATCGGCGGATGGCGGTGGCGTGGCAAAGCACTCAGGGCGACCGAACAGATTGTCGGGTAAATCGGCGCCAGGAAGAAGCCTAGTAGCGGAAACAGATAGGCCGCAAGCGGCATGTTGGCCCAGCCGAGACCGACGCCCGGTTCGACCTGACGGGCGAGCGGAAGCGTGGCGATGACGATCAGCGCAATCGCGGCAAGGCAGCCGAGCAGCACCGGCAGCCACTCGACCCGGCGCAGCACGATGCCCGAAGCCAGCCGACCGAGCGCCAGTGCCGCCAGAAAGATGCTCGACATCTGCACGCTGATCGCCGCAGGCAAATGCA
>Ga0265296_1004106_pt1 | contig 12874 bp, 14 predicted proteins | sample MunlanPumphouse1_FD_189073 | JGI IMG/M metagenome (GOLD analysis project Ga0265296, IMG submission 189073) | Groundwater microbial communities from a municipal landfill in Southern Ontario, Canada - Pumphouse #1 | ecosystem: Environmental > Aquatic > Deep subsurface > Groundwater | place... | reverse complement strand
GGCTACGAGTTCAAGTCGCTCGAGGTGACCCAGGACGGCGACCACCCCGTGCGGGTGACGGTCGCCCACACCTCCGGCGACCAGAAGGACGTCGAGCGCGTCATCCGCGCGAAGTTCGTCGTCGGCGCCGACGGGGCCCGCAGCGGCGTGCGCAGCGCGATCGGCTGCACGCTCGCGGGCCAGTCGGCGAACCACGCGTGGGGCGTCATGGACGTGCTCGCCAACACCGACTTCCCCGACATCCGCACGAAGTCCGCGATCCAGTCGAGCGCCGGCAGCATCCTGCTCATCCCCCGCGAGGGCGGCTACCTCTTCCGCATGTACGTCGACCTCGGCGAGGTGCCGGAGGACGACAAGGGCAACGTGCGCAAGACGACGATCGACCAGATCATCGCGAAGGCGAACGCGATCATCGCGCCCTACACGCTCGACGTGAAGAACGTCGCGTGGAGCAGCGTCTACGAGGTCGGGCACCGCCTGACCGACCGCTTCGACGACGTCGTCGCCGAGGAGCGCGGCACGCGCACGCCCCGCGTCTTCATCGCGGGCGACGCGTGCCACACGCACAGCGCGAAGGCCGGCCAGGGCATGAACGTCTCGATGCAGGACGGCTGGAACATCGGCTGGAAGCTCGGCCACGTGCTCGACGGCCGCGCCCCCGAGCGCCTGCTCGACACCTACTCGCTCGAGCGCCAGGTGGTGGCGCAGAACCTGATCGACTTCGACAAGGAGTGGTCGACGCTCATGGCGAAGCCGGCGCACGAGCTGGGCAGCCCGCAGGAGGTCGCCGACTTCTACACGCGCACCGCCGAGTTCCCGGCCGGGTTCATGACCGAGTACGAGCCGTCGATGATCGTCGGCACCAACGACCACCAGGAGCTCGCCACGGGCTTCCCCGTCGGCAAGCGCTTCAAGTCGGCGCGCGTCGTGAAGGTGTGCGACACGAATCCCGCGCACCTCGGCCACTTCCACACGGCCGACGGCCGCTACCGCATCTACGTGTTCGCCGACCGCGCGGCGCCGGCCGAGGCCTCGGCCGTGCGTGAGCTGGCCGAGTGGCTGCAGGGCCCGGAGTCGCCCATCACGGTGCACACCCCAGCCGGTCGCGACGCGAGCGCCCTCTTCGACGTGCGCGTCATCTACCAGCAGGGTCACCACGATGTGAACCTGAACGACGTGCCGGATGTGTTCAAGCCGGTCGTCGGACCGTTCGAGCTCGTGGACCTCGAGAACGTCTTCGCCAAGCACCCGGACACCGACATCTTCGGCGAGCGAGGCATCTCGCGCGACGGCGCGATCGTCGTCGTGCGGCCCGACCACTACGTGTCGCAGGTGCTGCCGCTGAGGGCGAGGGACGAGCTGGCGGCCTTCTTCCGCGGGGCGCTGCTGCCCGCCTCCTAGTGGAGCTCGATGACGGCCCTCGGCGCGAAGCCGGGGGCCGTTCGTCGTCGGCGCGAGCCGCGCGGAGCCGATCCGTCCTGGAACAGCGAAGCGCCCCCGGTCGATGACCGGGGGCGCTTCTTCTCACTGTGACCCCAGCGGGATTCGAACCCGCGTTACCGCCGTGAGAGGGCGGCGTACTAGGCCGCTATACGATGGGGCCGTGCTGCTCTCGCTCGCGAAGCAACCTGGATAGTGTGCCACACGATCCGGCGCCGCGCAAAATCGAGCGCGCCCTCGCCGTCCCGGTACGGAATTGCGGGCGCAGCGGGCCCGCAACCCGCAGATCCGTACCGGAGCCTCGAGCCCGTGCCTGGCCGCGCGGATCTGCGGCACGGAGCTGCGGGTGCAGCGCCGCGCGACCCGCGAATCCGTACCGGAGGCCGCACGCGCGACGAGCAGCGCGCCCGAGCGCTCAGGGCAGCCGCAGCACTTGCAGCGCACCCGGCATGACGCTGCACCGCACGGGCAGCCGGCCCACGATCTCGCCGTCGGCGCACACGATGACGGTCTCGTCGCTCGCGATCTCCGCGCTCTCGCACTCGGCGACCGTCACCCGGCGATCGCTCGTGTGCGTGCCCCGCAGGACCCGCGCGAGCAGCCGCAGGAACGCCGGGTAGCTGAGCTCGTCGGCGAACACTGCCGTCAGCCTGCCGTCGCGCATGGATGCGCTCGGCGCGACCGGGATGCCGCCCCCGAAGGTGCGGTTGTTCGCGATCGCCGCGACGAGGGTGCGCCACGAGCGGTCCGCTCCCCCGTCGAGCCGCACCCGGAAGGTGCGGTGCCGCGGCCGCAGCACGGTCGCGAGGATCGACGCCTGATATCGGATGCGGCTGGGCACCCGCGTGAGGCGGAACGAGCGCACGTTGACGTCTGCGTCGAAGCCGACCGAGACGACGCCAGCGGCGATCGCCACGCCGTCGGGGTGCTCGATGCGGATGAGGTCGACGCGGTCGGGCTCCGCCGCCAGCATGGACTCGAGGCCGTCGAGCGCCGCCTGCGTGGACCGGATGCCGATGCCGGTCGCGAAGTCGTTGCCGCTGCCCGCGGGGATCACGAGCAGCCGCTTCGAGGTGCCGCCGACGATGTTCACCCCGAGGTGCACCATGCCGTCCCCGCCGACGACGACGAGCACATCCGCCTGGACCATCGCGAAGCGCGTCTGCTCGAGCTGGCCCGCGTAGTCGGCCGCGGCGAGGTGCTCGACCTCGTTGCCGAGGTCGGCGATGCGTGCGGCGACGATCGCACCCAGGGCGCCGCCCTGGCCGAAGCGGGCGGTGGGGTTCGAGGCGACGACGATGCGCACGGGCCCGAGCCTAGGGATGCGCCGTCCGCCCGCGACGGCGACTCGCGCGCCGCGCGCCGTCAGCGCCTATCGTGGTCGGCATGCGAGTGACCAAGCGAGAGCACGCCTGCATGATCCTCGACGAGGAAGGCCAGCAGCTCGTCGTCGACCCGGGCAACCAGACCGGACCGGTCGTGGCGCGCGGGCTGAAGGCGATCGTCATCACCCACGAGCACGCCGACCACTGGGATGCGCCGCATCTCGAGGCGCTGCGCGCGGCGCACCCGACCGTGCCGATCTTCGCGCCGGCCGGTGTCGCGGCCGCGGCGGAGGGCTTCGACATCACTGTCGTGGAGGCGGGCGAGCGCGTCACCGCCGGCCCGTTCCGGCTGCGCTTCTTCGGGGGCAAGCACGCCGAGATCCACAGCTCGATCCCGCTCGTCGACAACCTCGGGGTGCTCGTGAACGAGCGCTTCTACTACCCCGGCGACTCCTACACGACGCCCGACGTGCCGGTCGCGCTGCTCGCGACGCCCGCGGGCGCCCCGTGGCTGAAGATCGGCGAGGTGATGGACTTCGTCGTCGAGGTCGCGCCGCGCGCGACCTTCGCGGTGCACGACGCGCCGCTGTCGCCGATGGGCCTCGAGATGGCGCACGCGCGCATCGAGGCCGCAGTGCAGCAGGGCGGCGGCGAGCACCACCGGCTCGAGGTCGGCGACTCGGTCGAGGTCTAGCGGGTGCTGCCCGCGACGCGCCGCGACGCGCGTCGATCCATGAGTCGATCAAGAATGCGGTGATCGATCCCGTCACGCTGCTGCTCTACGCGGCGGCGCTCCTCGTCGCGACGGTCGCGCAGCGCGTGATCGGCCTCGGGTTCGGGCTCGTCATGGGCCCGGTGTCGGTGATGGTCGCCGGCCCGATCGCGGCGGTGCCCCTCAACTGCATCTTCTCCCCCATCGGATGCGCGCTCATGCTGCCCGGCGTGGCGCGACGTCGACTGGCGCCGGATGCTCTGGCTGCTCCTCCCCGCGCTGCCTGCGACGGTCGCGGGACTGCTCGTCGCGCGCGCCGTGCCGACGGATGCGCTGCGCATCGCGGTCGGGATCGTCGCGATCGCCGGACTGCTGGTCTCGGTCGCCTTCACCCGCACCGAGCACACGCTCGACGGCCCCGCGACGCGCATCGCCTCCGGGCTCGCGATCGGCGGCCTGAACGCCGCGGTCGGCGTGGGCGAGCCGCCCGTGGGCGTCTACGCGCTCGTCAGCCGCTGGGATCCGCGCGTGCTCGCGGCGACGATGCAGCCCTTCTGGGTGGTGCTCAACGTCGCCACGCTGGCGAGCCGCCAGCTGCTGGTGCCGGAGGGCTTCCCGGACTGGCCGTGGTGGGCGTGGACCGGCGCCGCGGCGGCCGCGGCGCTCGGCACGGTGCTCGCGCACCGGATTGCGCACCGCGTGCCGGCGCGGGTCGCCCGCATCGCGATCGTCGTGCTGTCGCTCGCCGGCGGCGCCGCCGTCATCGAGAGCGGCGTCACGGGGCTGCTCGCAGCGAGCTGACGCCCGCTCCTCACGAGATCAGCGCGCGCACGACGCCGAGCGCAGCCATCTGCCCGGCGGCTGCGCTCGCGATCACCGAGTGCCCGGCGCCCGCCGCCGCCCGGTGCGCGGCATCCCCAGCGGCGAACACCCGCGGCACGCTCGTCGCCCCCACCTCGTCGACCTCGATCGCCCCGTCCGGCAGCATGGCGCAGCCGAGCGCCGCGGGCAGCTCCGACCGCTGCACCCACGCGCCGCCCGTGAGCACGCCGTCGCACGCCAGCACGGTGCTGTTCTCGACGCCCGCGCCGCCCTCCACGGCGATGCCGACGAGCTCGCCGTCCCGCTCGACGACGCCGGTGGCGCGCCGCTCGTCCACGACGACGCCGAGCCGCTCGAGGCCCGCCACGACGTCGGGATCGAGCCGCACCCCATCCGTCAGCCAGGTCAGGTGCTCGGCGACGCCCACCATCATGCGCACGGGGTGCTCGCGCTGCGGCTCGCCGCCCAGCACGACCACGCGACGCCCCAGCTCGTGCCCGTGGCAGAACGGGCAGTGCGCCACCTGCCCGCCCCAGTGCCGCGCGAGGCCCGGCAGCGGCAGCGGCAGGTCGGCGACACCGGTCGCGAGCACGAGCAAGCGCGCCTCCAGGCGCTCGCCGCCAGCCAGGTCGACGACCACGCCCTGCTCGCGCGCCTCGGCGGCGACCGCGGTGCCGTCGAGCAGCCGCACGGTGCCATAGGCGGCGAGCTGCTCGCGGGCGATCTGGCGGAACGCCGAGGGCGGTGTGCCGTCGCGGGTGACGACGTTCTGCATGTGCGCCGCCGCGGCGTTGCGGCCGGGCCCCTCGTCGACGAGCACGACGGAGCGGTGCACGCGCGCGAGCGTGAGGGCGGCCTGCAGGCCGGCGGGGCCGCCGCCGAGGACGATGCAGTCGAGGAGATCGGTGGTGGGAGTTGCCATGCGCATCATCATGTGACTTCATGTCGACATGAGGTCAAGCATGCTGTCGATCGGGGAGCTGGCCGCCGAGTTCGGGCTCGCGCCGCACGTGCTGCGGCACTGGGAGGCGGAGGGCGTGCTCGAGCCCGCCGCCCGCGTCGGCGGCAAGCGCCGATACGACGAGTCGGCGCGGATGCGCATCGGCACGATCCTGCGCGGGCAGGACGCGGGCATGTCGCTCGCCGCGATCCGCGCGGTGCTCGGCACCTCGAGCGCGGCCGAGCGGCACGCGATGCTCGCGGAGCAGGTCGCGGCGCTCGAGCGGCGGCAGGCCGAGCTCGAGGCGGCACTGGCGGTCATCCGCCACCTGCAGTCGTGCGAGCACAGCGACTTCGCCCAGTGCCCCGGCTTCCGCGAGCTCATCACGGCCGAGCCGCAGCCGATCGCCCACTCCCCGCGCGTCCACCGGCGTGCCACTATCTGAACGCCCTGTTCTATGCTTGCAACAGCGCATCCGGGTGGGTGCGACGACGAGAGCGAGCGACGATGCCCGAGACCCGCGGCCCGAAGGCCTCGACCGCGGGCGAGACGAGCGGTTCGCAGACCCTCTCGCGCGGCCTGACCGCGCTCGCGCTGCTCGCCGACCACGGCAGCCAGACCATCCAGTCGCTCGCCGACCTGCTGGGCGTGCACCGCTCGGTCGCCTACCGCCTCGTCCGGACCCTCGAGGAGCACCGCCTGGTGGTGCGGGACGCCGCCGGCCGGCTGTCGCTCGGCCCGCAGCTCGTGATCCTGGCACGCGACGTCGAGCACGACCTGCAGTCGGCCTCGCTCCCCCACCTCCAGCAGCTCGCCGACGAGCTCGGCATGACCGCCTTCCTCACCGTGCGCGACGGCGACGACGCCGTCACCCTCGTGACGGCCGTGCCCCGCGGCGTCAACGCATCCGTCGCCCAGCACCCCGGGCACCGGCACCCGATCGCGCTCGGCGCGCCCGGCATCGCGCTGCAGGCGATGCTCGACGAGGCCACCTGGCGCGAGCTCGGCCACGACGAGCCGATGCACCCGGAGGTCGCATCGGTGCGCTCGCGCGGCTGGGCGGTGAGCGCCAACGAGGTCATCCAGGGCATCACGTCGGTCGGCGCGCCCATCCGGGGTCAGCGGTCGACGGACGCGTCGGTCGCGATCGTGACCGTCGGCGAGCCCGACACCGACGCGGTCGGCCGGGCCGTGCTCGCCACCGCCGGCGCGATCGAAGCCGACCTGCGCTAGTGGACCTCGTCTCGTTCGTCGTCGCGCTCGTCGCCGTCTTCATCGGCGCCGCCGGTCAGCGCATGATCGGCATGGGCTGGGGGCTGGTGGTGACGCCGGCCATCGCGCTCGCCGCGGGTCCGCTCGCGGCCGTGCTGGTCGTGAACCTTTACGGCGCGATCGCGTGCATCGTCATCCTGCCGAAGGTGTGGCGGGACGTCGACTGGCGGCGGCTGCTCTGGATCGCCATCCCGGCGCTCGCGCTCATGGTGCCCGGGCTGCTGCTGGCGAAGGGGCTCGACACCGACCTGCTGCGCGTGCTGGTCGGCGTGATCGCGGTGGTGGGCGTCGTGATCACGGTCGCGTTCACGAGCGCGGCGCGCGCCCACGACGGCCCGGTGCTGCGCGTCGCGACGGGCACGGCGATCGGCCTGCTGAACTCGAGCGTCGGCATGGGGGCGCCCGCGGTGGGCGTCTACTCGCTCGTCTCGGGATGGCAGGACCGCACGTTCGTCGCGACGATGCAGCCGTTCTGGGTGCTCATCAGCGGCGCGATCGTGGTCGTGCGGCCGTTCGTGGCGCCCGAGGGCTCACCGGACTGGCCGCTGTGGGCGTGGCTGGTGCTGGCGCTGCCGGTCGTGGCCGGCGTGCTGCTCGGCAACCGGCTCGCGCACCTGGTCAGCCGCACCGTCGTGCGCTGGGCGATCATCGGGCTGTCGGTGCTGGGCGGGCTCACGCTCATCGTGACCGGCACGATGGGCCTCGTGGGCTGAGCCGCTTCACTCCCGCTCGCCCCATAGCGCGGTCGCCACACCCGAGCCGAAGCCACACGCTGCAAGAAGCTGAGGCACCGGCCCACCCCTCGGGCTCGCCGAGCCGAGGCACGTCGGGGACGAGCCGTGCCCGGTGCTCCACGTGTACGATGAGGCGATGTCCACCCCGGAGACGCTCGACGAGCTCGGGTTGCTCGCGGGCCCCGGCCCGCATGCCGCCGCCCTGATGCCGACCACCGACACGGCCTCCGGTGTCTCGAGGCGGTCCCTGCACGGCGGTCGGCGAAGCGCATGACCGCGGACCACCCCGACCACCAAGGCCCACCGCGCGGGCGGGGCGGCGGGATCGGCAAGCGCTTGGGCGGCCGGCGGACTTCACCGTCCATGTGGGCCATCCTCGCGCTGGCGATCGCGGGGATCGTCATCTACCTGCTCGTGGATCATTGGCCGCACGTGCTCGCCGCTCTCCCGTACGTCGGGATCGTGGTCGTCATCTCGATGCACCTCTTCGGGCACGGTGGCCACGGTGGCCACGGCGGGCACGGTGGCCCCGGCGGGCACGACAGGACGCACGGCAAAGGATCGGACCCGACGTGAGCACGCACCGGCCCCGCTACCAGTTCATCGCCGAGACGCTGGCTCGCCACAGCCTCGGCTTCCTGGCCGGGGTGACCGGGACCGACCGGTTCATCCCCTTCCACCGGGGAGCGTTCGGTCACGGCCCGCGTGAGGAGCCCTACGGCACGCCCGAGCACGTGCGGCTCGCGCTCGAAGAGCTCGGCCCTACCTTCATCAAGCTGGGCCAGCTGCTCTCCACGCGGCCCGACCTGATGCCGCCCGCCTACGCCGACGAGCTCGCGAAGCTGCAGGACGACGCTCCGCCGGTTCCCGTGGAAGAGATCCGCGATGCGATCCGGCAGGAGCTCGGTGCTGAGCCTGAGGAGCTCTTCTCGCGCTTCGACGCCGAGCCCCTGGCTGCCGCGTCGATCGGGCAGGCCCACACGGCGCGGACGCACGACGGCACCGAGGTGGTGGTGAAGGTCCGCCGCCCGGGTGTGGTCGCCCGCGTCGAGGAGGACCTGGACATCCTGCACAACCTGGCGGCGACGGCGAGCCGCCGCTGGGAGGCGGCTCGTGCCTACGACCTCCCTGGCGTCGCCCAGGAGTTCGCCACGAGTCTCCGGCGCGAGCTGGACTACCTCCAGGAGGGCCGCAGCGCCGAGCGGTTCGCCGAGAACTTCGCTGGCACCGACGTCCACATCCCGAAGGTGTTCTGGGACACCACAACCTCGAGGGTGCTCACGCTCGAGCGCGTGGTCGGGACCAAGATCGACGACCTGCCCGCGCTGGATGCCGCAGGCATCGACCGGGAGCGCCTGGCCCGGCGAGGCGCCGACACGGTGCTGAAGATGATCTTCATCGATCGGTTCTTCCACGCCGACCCGCACCCCGGCAACATGTTCGTCGAGGCTGGAGGCGCGCTGGCGCTCATCGACTTCGGCATGGTCGGGGAGGTCGACGAACAGCTGCACGAACGCCTCACCGACTTCCTGATCGCGTTCACCCGCGGCGACCCGGACGGGCTGGCGCTATCGCTGATGGCGCTGTCGGTGGGCCGGGACAAGGTGGACGAAGAGGCCCTGCGCGGCGCCCTCGTCCCGTTCGTCGCCCTGTACCACGGCCGGCCGCTCGGCGAGATCAAGATGGGCGATCTGATCACGCAGCTGTTCACGCTGCTGCGCGAGAGCCACCTGCGGCTCCCGGCCGAGATGGCGGCGCTGTTCCGGGTGCTCGTCATGGCGGAGGGGATGGGCGTGCGGCTCGATCCGGCCTTCAACCTGCAGGAGGTGCTCACCCCCTACACGGAGCGCCTCATGCGGGAGCAGCTGAGCCTTCCCGCCGTCGCACGGCGACTCGCCGACGCTTCCCTCGACACCGGTCGGCTGCTGCTCGAGATGCCGGGAGGGCTGCGCCGGCTGCTGAAGGGGCTCGACTCCAGCGGCGTGGAGGTGCACCTGCGAGCGGCTGAGCTCGAGCCGCTGATGGGACGCGCGGAGCGGATCGGGAACCGCCTGGTCGCAGGGATGGTGACGGCCGCGCTCATCGGCGGCATCGGGGAGCTGGTCACCCGCGAGCGGAGGTGGCGGTCCTGGGAGGGTGCGCTGCTCGGGGCCGGCGTGAGCGCCGTGAGCGCGCTCGGCGGGTACCTGCTCGTGACCGCGCGGCGGCGCCGTGGCTGACGCGGCAGCGCTCGAGGCCGGACGGGTGAGGCGGGCGCCCACCAAGCTGGGCATCGTCGGTGCCGGCTCGGTCGGCACCTCCGTCGCGTACGCCGCGCTGATCCGGAACAGCGCCGACCACGTCGCGCTCTTCGATCGCCAATCCGCGAAGGTCGAGGCGGAGGTGCTCGACCTCGCCCACGGCACCCAGTTCACCGGTGCGCCACAGGTGTCCGGCGGGGCAGAGATCGACCACCTCGCCGAGTCGGACGTCGTGGTCATCACCGCAGGGGCGAAGCAGCAACCGGGACAGTCACGGCTGGAGCTGGCGGAGGCCAACGCCAGGATGATGCGCGGTCTCATGCCGTCGCTCGTCGCATGCGCACCGGACGCGATCTTCCTCGTGGTCACCAACCCGGCGGATGTGCTCACCGTCGTGGCGCAGCGATGCGCCGCCCTTCCGCCGAACCGGGTGTTCTCCACGGGAACTGTGCTCGACTCGTCACGCCTGCGGTGGATGCTCGCCCGTGAGGCAGGCGTCGCCGTCGCGAGCGTCCACGCCATGATCATCGGAGAGCACGGCGACTCGCAGTTCCCGCTGTGGTCCAGCGCCAGGATCGGACCGGTCCCGGCGCGGGAATGGGCGCCTCCGGGGCGTGGGCGCTTCCGTCCGGCTGAACTGGACGGCATCGCCGCCGCCGTCAGGGGCGCTGCGGCACGGGTGATCGCGGGAAAGGGCGCGACCAACTACGCCATCGGCCTCGCCGCAGCGAGAGTGGTCGAGGCCGTGCTGAAGGACGAGCGCGCCGTGCTGCCGGTGAGCTCCATCCTGAGCGACTATCGCGGGCTCAGCGGCATCGCGCTCTCGGTTCCGACCGTGGTGGGAGCAGAGGGGGTCGTGCGAGTGGTCGACACGCCGATGGACGACCAGGAGATCGCACTGCTGCACCGCTCCGCCGAGGCACTCCGGAACACCGTGCGGTCCATGAAGTCCGCATGACGGCCAGCGGCGCGGATGCTTCTGCGCTCAGCACCGAGGGGACCCGGCCCGGGCCGGCAGTGGCCAGCCGATGGAGCGTCCTCGGAGGCCTCACGCTGGTGACGTTCCTGCTGCTCGCCGACGACACCGCCGTGTCCGTCGCTGTCCCCGCGATCCAGGCCGATCTCGGGGCCGACTTCGGCTCGATCTCCTGGGTCGTGAAGACGTACACCCTCGCCGTCGCCGCGTTCGCCCTGCTGGCGGGCCGCCTCGCGGACCGGAACGGCGCCCGCTCGATCTTCCTGCTCGGGCTCGCCGTCTTCGTCCTCGGTTCGCTGCTCGGCGGCTTCGCGCCGAACGCGGACGTCCTCATCGCTGCGCGAGGTGTGCAGGGACTCGGCGCCGCGCTCGTCGCGCCGGCCGCGCTGGCGCTCATCGCATCGACGTTCTCCGGCCGAGAACGAGGTGTCGCGATCGGGATCTGGTCGGGTGTCTCCGCGAGCGCGCTCGGTGTCGGGCCGCTGTTCGGGGCGATCATCACCGACTGGGCGGGGTGGCCGTGGATCTTCCTGCTCAACGTACCCCTCGGCGCGGGGGCGTGGCTCCTCACCCGCTTCCTGCTGCCACGGTCCACCCCCGACGGGACCGGAGGCGGTGTGGACCTCCCGGGCGTCGTGCTGTCCGCGCTCGCGCTCGTCGCGCTGGTGATGTCGCTCGGCCTCTTGGAAGACGGCGGATGGGCCTCCCCCGGCTTCCTCGCCCTGCTGCTCGCGAGCGTGGCCTCCGCCATCCTGTTCATCGCGAGGGAACGTCGCGCGCGGCAGCCGCTGGTCGACCTGAGGCTGTTCCGGAGCCGATCGCTCACGGGGGCGAACCTGGTCGCCCTGCTCTCGACGGCGGTCATGTGCAGTCTGTTCTTCTTCCTCGCGCTCTACCTGCAGACCGTCGCCGGCCTCTCGGCGCTCGCCGCCGGCGGTGCCCTGCTGCCCCTCACCCTCAGCATCATCGTCGTGGCGCCGGTGGCGGGTCGCCTGGCCGACCGGTTCGGCAACCGCCTGCTCATCGTCGTCGGCATGCTTGCGCTTGCTGTGGCGCTGCTGGGGCTCGGCACGCTCGGCCTCCGGTCTGGCGGCGTCGCGCTCACGGCGTGGCTCGCACTTGCGGGCATCGGCATCGGCATCGCCCGCACACCGACGACGAGCGCGGCCCTGGGCGGGGCTGACAGCCCCGCATACGGCATGGCGGCGGGCATCCTGAACACGGCACAGGCGACGGGGCTCGCGCTGGGGATCGCAGTGATGAGCGTGATCCTCAGTTCGTTCGGCCCCGCCGCCGCGTTCGACCGCCGGCTGGACGCGGCACATCATGCGGCGTTCGTCGACGGGCTCACCACTGCGCTCACGGTCAACGCCGGCATCGCCGGGGCGGCGGCCCTCCTTGCCGCCGTCCTGGTGGGACCGCGAGCTCAGCGCGAGGGAGGTCGGTGACCGACTTCGGCTCCCTGCGGGTACCGGCTCTTCGCAGCGGCGTGTGGGCTGAGGGCGACGCGCCGGCAGCGGCGGCGGCCACGTCCAGCGCTGCTGCCGCGCTGCTGCTGGTCCGGGTCATCGAGAGCACCGTCGTCGCGTTCACTCCGGTCCAGCGCACCGATCGGCGGTTCCGTCGCGGCGGCGAGCTGGATCGCCGCGCCCTGTGAACGCGGGAGCTCGGCGCGGCCGATGAGACTAGCGCTCCGGCCTCCGGACGAGGCCGACGATCCGGCTCAAGACCGGGAGGTCGTCCCACCGGACGGCGGCACGGGGCCGGACGGCGCGACGGGCGCGCTCCAACGCCAGCACCACTCGCACCGCGAGGGTGCCGGCTGCGGCGAGGAGGAGCGCGCTGCCCGCGAAGGCGAGCCCGGCCATCGGGCTGGGCGGGGCGGACGCCGCGGTGGCGAGTCCACCCGCGGCGATGGTCGAGAGGGCGATCAGCACGATGAGCGACCGGTGCGCCCGTCGGTGCCCGGAGCCGCGGTTCGCTGACATGTCGGCGCGACTCACACGTGCACTTCGGCCGGGGTGATCGCCATCAGCACGGTGAGCACCACCAGCACGACGAGCAGCACGAGCGCCGTGATCATCGCGATCGGCCGCTTGCGCCACCATCGCTCGGGGTTCCGGTCGACGAACGGCAGGATCGCGAGGAGCAGGAAGAAGACCAACTCACCCCAGACGATCGCAGCCAGCCCGAACCAGTTCTCGAGCGTGAACGGCCACCAGAACATCCACGGCGGCTTCGTGATCTCGATCCCGGGAACCGGGGTCGACCCGAGCGGGGCGGGGAAGATCACCGCAAGGATGCCGAGGATCCCGGTCAGCGCTATTCCGAAGGCGACCAACCGGCGCAGATGGCTGGTGAACGGCTGGGTCGGCTCCGCTTCGGCGGCCTGCTCCGGCAGCGTGCCGGCGGG